>Ga0272446_1003067_pt1 | contig 21684 bp, 15 predicted proteins | sample YNPCB0061_FD_194587 | JGI IMG/M metagenome (GOLD analysis project Ga0272446, IMG submission 194587) | Hot spring microbial mat communities from Yellowstone National Park, WY, United States - YNP-CB-006-1 | ecosystem: Environmental > Aquatic > Thermal springs > Hot (42-90C) > Sediment | place... | reverse complement strand
TTTGGGCAGCGTACACATCCCGGCTGGGGGCAAACACCGTCGTGATGAGCGGCGTCCAGTGGGAAAAGGGCACGAATAAGCCCGCTAGCCCACCAATCGGGGAAGTGAACGACAGCCACAGCGCCACACCGAGGCTCACCCCCCCCAAGAGGCACGCGCTCAGGGCGAGGGTATAAAACCGCGCCCAGAGCACGCTCCGCGCAAGGGTCGTGATGGCGGTTCCCAGCCCGATCACCATGAACGATTCTGCGAAAGGTTGTGCCATGAAGATCGCCGCCCCCGCTAAATCGAGCGGAGTCATGCTGGCTCCCTCGCGGCTCCGATTGCCCGCAATGGCTAACGGGATTAGCAGCAGGGCCAAGCCGCGCACCAATAGAATAGTATGCAAAACGGGCTGCCATTGCCGCATTACCCCAATAATTTTAGTCAGGGCCAATTCTTGGGAAGAATACGGCGTCAGGCGCAGGATGCCCCACGTGCTGCTCTCCACCTCCCGCCCAATGTTCTGGGCCACCTGCCCAGATAGCCCCATCAGCAGCGACCAATACAAGACGGATTGGAAAAAGGCCATCACGAGTGGTGTCCCGAAGGGTGTCAGGAAGGGCGAGAAGAGTGGCATAAGCACATCAGCAACAGCGGGCTGCGCCGCGTGATACGTGCCGATAGCTAAAGCGAAGAACAGGCCGTGCACCATTGCTGAATAGCCAACTAACGTCCAAGGGGCGGAGAGACGGTTGACGAAGTGTGGCATGAGGGGAGGCAGGTAGCGGGCGTCGCGCTGTGCGACGGGGTGGCGGGGGTCTAGCCACGCTGCCCGGTGATAAACTTGGCTGGCAAAAAGGCTTCTTTTCATAGCGACCTTACAATACACACCTTCCCCCGAAGGGGCATCCTTACCCTTTTATCGCACACGCTGGGCGGCAATACCTCATCTGTTTGTTGGTTCGCGGCGGGCGAAAAGGCGCAGGGTGCATTGGCCGCAAGCCGGGCGGCGCGGGGCGCTTAGGAAACCTGAGACGGTTTCCATGCCCATATCAGATCATAATCGACTTGCCACACCAGTGGGGTAACATTTTCGAGACCGAACCGATCCCGTAGCGTGTGCACCATTGCCGCCCGGCTGCGGAGGCGGCCCGGCAATTCCCACACCCGCCCCCGCCGATTGGTGATCAAGATCACGGCGCCGGGTCGGGCCACCCGCACCATTTCGGCCAGCGCACAGTTGGCATCGGGCATAAATTCGAGCGCTTCTAGGCAGGTCACGGCATCGAAGGCTGCATCGGGGAAGGGCAGAGCGCCCGCTTCCGCTCGGATCAGGGCGGCGGACGTGCCCGCTAACTTGCCCGCTGCCTGACGGAGCATCTGACGGCTGGCATCCAGCCCGACCACGCGCCCCGCAAAGCCGGAATCGGCATACAGCAGGGCCGGAAGGCGGCCCGTGCCCGTCGCTACGTCGAGGATCAGGGGGCAGGGAACATCCGTCAGGGCAGCAATGAGCGGCGTGGAGAGCGTCTCAGCCTCCCATGTGGGGTCAAATTGCTTGATGCGGTCATAGCGGGCGGCGTAAACGTCGTACAACCACACCACGACGCGACGGCCCAAGTAAACCCCCTCCGTCGTGATCAGCAGCCACCACGCCGCCGCCCCGATCAGCACCACAAGGCCGATCAGGGCGGCAATGGCCCCCTCCGGCGGCACTAGAAGAAGCGCACCGGAATACTGGCCGTCTGCGCGAATTGGCCTAAGCCGTTCAGGGCTTGTGCCCAGACGAGGCCAGCTTGCACGGCAGGCGCGGTGGCCGTGTTCCACACGATCCCGATCCCATCGGCGAGGTTGGTATCTTCCCCTAAGAGGATCGGCGTTGCGCCGGGCGTGTTCGCCACGAAGTAGAAAACGACTCGATTCGCGCCGCTGACCGTGCTTACGCTTAGCAACGTCGGCCCGATTTGCAAAAATAGCCCGTTCGGCACTTGCGGATCGGGGCTGCTGGGCGCAATGGAGAGCGTCCCAATGGTCGGGGCGGTGCCGGCATCGGTCAGGATCACGATCCGGGCGCTTTCAGCCTGTTGCCCATTGGCTGCAATCGCAATGGCCCACATTTGGGCGGTGAAGTTGCTCGCATTCAACGTCCAAACTACGCCTGCACCGTCGGCCATATTGTTATCCGTCCCGATGGCTTGCGGCGTCGGCGAGCCGATCTGCTGCACGTAGAAATCGACCCGCACCGCGCCGGATACGTCCAGCGCCCGCACAAACAGATTGCCGGACGTCACTTGGAACTGACCGACTCCACGCGGCACAGAGGGTTCTACCGCGATGGTGCGGATGCGCAGGGGAACGGAGGCCGTCGTTGCGGTGGGGACTGTCGGCAGGCGCGGCACGCGCAAAGGCTGCCCGACTTCGATCCGATCCGGATTGCTGAGGCAGTTGGCGCTTGCAAGGATGGCCGTCGTCGTGCCTGTGTTGAAGGCAATCGTACTGAGCGTATCGCCCGCCCGCACGGTGTACAACGGCCAATCGTTGCGCGGGTTGCAGGGGATGATCTGGGTCGGGATGGGCTGTGAAGTCGGGATGACGACGGGCAGGGTCGGGATAAAGGGCGGCGTCGAGGTGATGACGATAATGGGCGGCGTCGGGACGATAAAGCGAGTCGGGGTCGGGGGGACGGCCACGCCTAAATTGCAGGCCAACGCCGCTACGGCCAGCATCGCCAAGACCATCATCGGGGGGAAGTGTTTGCCAATCGCCGTGAACCTCATGCCGTCGTCGTCTCCTGTTCCTGTTGGCGTATCCATTGCTCAGTGAGCGCCATGCCATCGGCAAGGCGCACGCGGGGCGACCAGCCCAAGACCGCGCGTGCCGCCGCCATGCTGTACGTGGCCTGATGGCTCATAAAGGTGAGATAGGCCCCCAAGTCAAAGGGCTGCCCCCGCAGGCGCGTGATCGTCGTCACGAGGGGGGCCAGTAGCCGCAAGGGAGCCGCAGGCAACGGCGTCAGCCCGTTCCGCCCCGCCATGCGCATATAGTACCCCAAAAATTCGCCCCATGTTGGGGCCGGGTCGGGGGCGGCGTTGAAGGTGTGGCCGGGCGCGTCGGGGTGGGTAGCCATCACCGCCATGAGGTCGCACAGATCGCTGATGTAGATCGGGTGGGCGTGTGCCCGGCCATGATCTAGCACGGGCGCAATGCCCAGTTTGGCCAAACGGTACAGTTGGATCGTCCAGAATTGGGATTCCGGGCCATACACGAAGGCCGGACGGACACACGTCATCGGTAACCCAACGCGGTTCACATAGGCCCACGCCGCCAGTTCCCCAATCGATTTGGTCTGGGCATAATAGTCATAGGGGGAGGGGCGGTGTGGGTGGCTCTCGCGCACCAACCCGGCGGTGTTCGGGCCGTATACGGCAATCGTGCTGACGTGGACGAACCGCTCGGCCTTCGCAGCGTGGGCTGCCTCCGCAACACGTAACGTCCCCTGCACATTAATGTTATAGGTGTAGGCCGCGCTACCCATGACCGCCGCCACATGAAAGACGACCTCACAGCCGACGGCGTGGCGGGCCATGCCTTCCCCATCCTGAATATCCCCCGCTACGACCTCCGCGCCAGCTTCGGCTAACCGGCGGCCCTTACGGGGGTCACGGCACAGGGCGCGGACGGCAACACCCATCTGGAGTAGGTGGCGGGTGAGCGCGGAACCGATGAACCCGCACGCACCGGTTACAAAGGCTTTTTGCATCGTTCCCTTCTCCACAACGACCAACACAGGAAAGCGTGCCGCAGAATCCCGATTCGGTCAAGGAATCGGCTTGCGCGGGGTGCAGATACGGGCCAGTGTTGCTACAATCCCTAAGAGTGACCCACCATGCACAATACCCGCCCATGAACATCTACTACACCGACGGCTACGTTTTGCCCTTGCCCGATGGCCACCGCTTCCCGATGAGCAAATACGCGCTGCTCCGGCAACGCGTCCTAAGTGCCGCGTTCCCCCCGCCCGTCAACCTGATCGTACCGCACGCCGCCACCGATGAAGAAATCCTCCGCGTCCACGATGCCGACTACCTGTACCGCGTGCAGCATAACCTGCTCACGGAGAAGGAACTGCGCCGGATCGGGTTCCCATGGTCGGCGCAGATGGTCGAACGGTCTCGGCGCAGCAGCGGCGCCACCATCGAGGCGTGCCGGGCGGCCCTCACGGACGGGGTCGCGGTGAATTTGGCGGGCGGTACGCATCACGCCTTTCGGGATCACGGTGGGGGGTACTGCGTCTTCAACGACTCGGCGATTGCGGCGCGGGCCATGCAAGCCGAAGGGCGTGTGCGGCGGGTTGTCATCATCGATTGTGACGTGCATCAGGGCGACGGGACGGCGGCCATCTTCGCCAACGATCCGAGCGTATTCACGTTTTCCATTCATGGGCAGAACAACTACCCCTTTCACAAGGAAAACAGCGATCTGGATGTGGGCCTGCCAGATGGCGCGGACGATGAAATGTACCTCGCGGCGCTAGAACCCGCCGTGATACAAGCCATCGAGCGCGCCCGCGCCGATCTGGCCATCTACCTTGCCGGTTCTGATCCATTCTACGATGATCGGTTTGGGAAGTTGGGGCTGACGAAGGCCGGACTCGCCGCCCGCGATGAGGTCGTCTTTCGGCTGTGCCGGATGGCGGGTCTGCCCGTCGCCGTGACGATGGCGGGCGGCTACGCTCGCACTGTCACCGATGCCGTCGATATTCACTTTACAACGGTACAAATGGCCCTCCGTTGGCGCTTGACCCCGTTTCGTGCGTAACAGAACCCAAAAATGAGAGTCACTGAGGAAATCCGACCATGCCCGATGCCTTGATCTGGGGCGCTTCCGGCGGAATTGGGAGCGCCACCGTCCGAACCCTGAAAGCCAACGGCTGGCGCGTCTTTGCCGCCGCCCGCAACATGGCCCAAATCCCGCCTGCGGATCGCAAATTCCCGCTCGATCTTGACGACGAAAACACGCTCAAAGATGCCGCCCAGACCATCGCCCAAGAGAGCGCCGGACTCGATCTGGTGGTGTACGCCGTCGGCGGCTTGCGGGCGGAAAGCATCGCCAAAATGGGCCGCTCAGACTGGGAGGAGACGATCCTGAGCAACCTGACGGGGGCGTTTATGGCCGCCTCGTACAGCCTGAACATCCTTAAGCCGGACGGGCAACTGGTCTTCATCGGGGCCTACGTCGATCATTTGATCCTGCCCAAAATGAGCGCCTACGCGACGGCCAAAGCCGGCCTCGAGGCGTTTGTGGCGGCGCTCCGCAAGGAAAACCGCACCCTTCGCTGTAGCATTGTGCGGCCCGGCCCCGTCGCTACCGATTTCTGGGCAAACGCGCCGTTCCGGATGCCCGCCAACGCCAAAGCGCCGGAGGTCGTTGCCGAAGCGATCCTGACTCATCACCAGTCCGGCGAGAAGGGCGATCTCAACTTGTAGGGCGCTATAGATTTCGTGTAGATGTGGAGGTCGTGGACGGAATAGACGTGGACGCGCTCTGGCTAATCGTTTTCGCCGCCCTGTTCATCATCACCCTAACCGCGATCAGTAACGCGGTACTGTTTCCGCGCCTGCGCACGGAACCCGCCCCGACAGGTGTGCCGCGCCTCTCCGTCCTGATCCCCGCCCGCAACGAGGCCGCCGTGATCGGGGAGACGGTGCGAGCGCTACTCGCCCAGTCCTACCGCGATTTTGAGTTGATCGTGCTGGACGACCATTCTAGCGACGGCACGGCAGAGGTGGCCCGGCGAGCCGCCGACGGCGATCCGCGCTTACGGGTCATCAGCGGGGCGGACTTGCCGAGCGGTTGGGGCGGCAAAAATTGGGCCTGCCAGCAACTCAGCGAGGCGGCCTGTGGTGATTGGTTGCTGTTCACCGATGCCGACGTACGCTGGCAGTCGGGGGCGCTTGCCGCCCTGATTGGCATGGCCGAGCGCACCCACGCCGATCTGCTCACGGTTTGGCCGACTCAGGAGACCCGCACATGGCCGGAACGCCTCGTCGTGCCGCTGATGGCCTTTGCCATCTTCGGCTACCTGCCGATCCTGCCCGTCCACCACACCCGAATCGCGGCGTTTGCGGCGGCCAACGGTCAATGCATGCTGTTCCGGCGGGCGGCGTATCAGGCGGTGGGCGGCCATGCGGCGGTACGTGCGAACGTCGTGGAGGATGTCAGCCTCGCCCGGCGGATCAAAGCGGCGGGACGGCGGCTCCGCATGGCGGATGGGGCCGGATTGATCGGGTGTCGGATGTATACGGGCTGGCCCGCCGTCCGGGATGGCTTCGCCAAGAACATCTTGGCTGGGCACGGCGGCAGTTTGCTGTTTTTGGCCCTTTCGACGGTCTTTCATTGGCTGGTGTTCATCGCGCCGCCCGCCGCCCTGATCCTGTCGGTGATCGGCGGCGGGGCGGGAATCGCGTTTCCGGCGGCCCTTACCGCGTTAGGAGTCGGCGTGCGGGCGCTGACGGCGGTCAGTACGCGCCAACGCCCTCTCGATGCCGTGTTCATGCCGCTGTCGGTCTTTCTGATGACCGTGATCGCGGCGCGCTCGGCCTATTGGCAACTTCGGTATGGTGGCCCACGCTGGAAAGGCCGCACTTTGCCCAGTAAGAATACCCAGAAAGCAGGCATTCATGGCTGATCGACCTATCGTGATTATCGGGGCGGGCGTGGGCGGCCTCAGCGCCGCGATCCGGTTGGCGGCGGCGGGCCGTTCAGTGGCCGTGTACGAGGCGAATCCGGCCGTTGGCGGCAAAATGAGCGAATACCGCGAAGGCGGCTTCCGTTGGGATACTGGCCCGTCGGTGATCACGATGCGTCACGTCTTTGAGGACTTGTTCAAGGCCGCCGGACGCACCCTCGACGACTATCTGACCCTGATCCCCGCCGAACCGCTGACCCGTTATTTCTACCCAGACGGCTTGATCTTCGACGCCACCCGCGACCTTTCCCGTATGGCGGCTCAAATCGCCGCGTTGGAGGAACGCGACGTAGAGGGGTATTTGGCCTACCTGAGCTACGCGGCGGCCCTGCACCGCATCACGGGCGGGGTATTCGTCTACAACCAGCCCCCGACGCTCGCCAGCATCCTGAAAGTCCCGATCCGGGATGCCCTGCGGGTAGATGCCCTGCGTTCGATGGATGCCGCAATCCGGGCGCACGTCCGTTCGCCGCACTTGCGCCAGTTACTGGGCCGCTTCGCCACTTACGTGGGGGCCAGCCCGTACCGCGCCCCCGCAACCCTCAACGTGATCGCTCACGTCGAAATGACGGGCGGCGTCTACTACCCACGCGGCGGCATTTACAGCATTGCGCGGGCACTGGAGAAGCTCGCCCGTGAACTCGGCGTCCACATCCATCTCAACAGCCCGGTGCGCCAGATCGTGGTCAAGGATGGACGGGCCGTCGGGGTGGATGTCGGCGGGGAGATCGTTCCGGCGCAGGCCGTGATCGCTAATGTGGACGTGGCGACGGTCTACGAAAAGCTGCTTCCAGCGGGGGCGGTTCGGCCCGGCAAGTTGGCGCGGCTCACCCGTGCGGAGCCATCGTGTTCGGGCTTCGTGTTGCTGCTCGGGGTAGAGGGCAAGCATGAGGCATTGGCCCACCACAACATCTTCTTCACCGAAGATTACCCCAGCGAATTTGAGGACATCTTTACGCGGGGAATCGCCCCCCAAAAGCCGACGATCTACGCCGCGATCACCAGCAAGGCCGACCCGGTTGACGCGCCGGAGGGGTGCGAAAACTGGTTTGTGCTGGTCAACGCGCCGCCACTCGGCCCCGCCTACGATTGGGGGCAACAGGCCGCCGCCTACCGGGCGTTGGTCTTGGAGCGCTTGGCCGGATTTGGCTACGATCTGCGTGGGAAAATCCGGGCAGAAAAGATGCTGACGCCCGTCGATTTGGCACGGATGAGCGGGGCGCGGCGCGGGGCGCTGTATGGCGCGTCATCGAATAACCCGTTTGCGGCCTTTCAGCGTCCCCACAACCGAGCCGAAGACGTGAAGGGGCTGTATTTCGTCGGCGGCACAACGCATCCGGGCGGCGGCGTCCCGATGGTGACGCTCTCTGGCCGCGTGGCCGCCGACATGGTGCTCTCTGAGTGCTGAGCGAAGTGGCTTCCCCCGCACTCACCGTCAAATTAGCCCGCCAACCGACGCCTTTCGGGGCGCTACCGACCATCCTCAAGGCGGCAGGGTAGGGGACTCCCGCCGATTCGCGGTAAACTCAGGGGCAGTGACACTTGGAAAAAGGGATGTTCGCTGCCCATGTCGTTGTTGTTCTTGGCAAACGTCGGGTCTACGCTGGCGATGGCGGGCGTGATCTTGATCATTCAATTTGTCCATTACCCCCTCTTCAACCAAGTCGGGCGGGCGCAATTTGCCGCTTACGAGGCCGCCCACAGCGCCCAGATCACCCTTGTGGTGATGCCCCTGATGTTCATTGAACTCGGCACGTCGGTGCTGCTGGCCTTCGACCCGCCGAAGGGCGTCCCGGCGTGGCTGATGTGGGCGGGCTTGGTCACGGTTGGGATCAATTGGTTTTCGACGGCCTTTTTGCAAGTCCCGCTACACGGCCAGCTCTCTGCCGGATTTGACCAAGCCGCCTATGAAGCCCTCGTCAACACGAACTGGATTCGCACCCTTGCGTGGTGTGCCCATGCTGCCCTTGTCTTGTGGGCAACCTATTTGCTAATCGAACGCCCCTAGCCGGAGGTTCCATGACGACGCCCCGCTACCACCTGTTCGGAATCCGCCATCACGGGCCGGGATCAACGCGGGCACTGCTCCGCGCCCTCGACCAGTTGCAGCCCGATTGCATCTTGGTGGAAGGGCCGCCAGATGCGGACGATTCGCTCTCGTGGCTGGTTCACCCAGACATGACCCCGCCGATTGCCTTGCTGGTCTACGCGCCGGAAAACCCGATGTTGAGCGCGTTCTACCCGTTTGCCGTCTTCTCGCCAGAGTATCAGGCCCTGCGCTACGGGCTAACCCGCAACATCCCGACGCGCTTTTTTGACCTGCCCCAGACGCACCGACTGGCGATCCTCGATGCGGCCACGCGGGGGGCAATCCCCGCTGTTTGGCTCCCGCCTACCCTCGACCCCAACGCAGCGCCGCCCGCTGAGCCGCCCCTTGAAATCCCGCTGCCGCCCGCCCGCTTTGACCCCCTCCAGATGTTGGCAGAGGCGGCAGGCTACACCGACGGCGAACGCTGGTGGGACGACTTTGTAGAGAGCCGCCGCGGAGCGGGCGGGGAGGTCTTCGCCGGAATTGTGGAGGCCATGAGCGCCCTGCGCGGGTCGCTCCCGCCCCTGCCCGACGTGGTAGAGGCGCTCCGCGAGGCCACCATGCGGACGGCAATCCGCGCTGAGATTAAAGCTGGGCGGCAACGGATCGCCGTCGTGTGCGGGGCGTGGCACACCCCCGCTCTGATCGCTGTCGAAAAAACGGCCAAAAGCGATGCCGCCTTGCTCAAAAAACTGCCCAAGATCAAAGTCGATACGGCGTGGGTTCCTTGGACGTATGGCCGCCTGACGTATGCCAGCGGTTACGGGGCCGGAATCCAATCGCCGGGCTGGTATCACCACCTGTGGGAGACGGAGACGGCGATTCCGGCGCGGTGGTTGCAGCGCGTGGCCGCCTTGCTCCGCGAGAACGGCCTAGACGCCTCCCCCGCCCAGATCATCGACGCTACCCGCCTCGCCGATACCCTCGCCGCCCTGCGGGATCGGCCTCTGCCGGGCCTGACGGAACTCAATGAAGCAGTGGAGTCAGTGTTTTGTGCAGGCAACCCCGCCCCAATGAACCTGATCTGGGAACGGCTAATCGTCGGTGATCGGCTAGGAGACGTGCCGGACGCCCTGCCCGTCGTTCCCCTGCAACAAGACCTGAACAAGGAGATGAAGCGGCTTCGCCTGACGCCGCAAGACATCGCCAAGTTAAACGCTACCGCCGAAAGGAAGGGGCGCGGGACGCCCACCCTCACCCTTGACCTCCGCGAACAGACCGATCTAGACCGCTCCCGCCTGCTACACCGCCTCGATATTCTGGACATTCACTTGGGCGAAGTCGTCAGCCAACGCGGGCTCGGCACGTTCAAAGAGGCGTGGCGGCTGGACTGGAGACCGGAGTTGGCGGTAGACCTGATCGAGGCGGGGATGTGGGGAAATACCGTGTTCAGCGCCGCGTCGGCCTATGCGCAGGGGGCCGCCGATAGCGCTGCCGACTTGCCTACCCTGACGACGCTGCTGGAGAGCGTGCTGAAGGCCGACCTGCCCGATGTCACCGCCTACGTGATCACGGCGGTGCAGAACCGGGCCGCCGTCACCAGCGACATGGATCACTTGATGGATGCCCTGCCCAGCCTCGCCCGCATTGCGCGCTACGGCGATGTGCGCGGCACGGATCAGACCCTTGCGGCGGGGGTAGTCGAAGGCTTGGTGGCGCGGGTGTGCATCGGGTTGCCGGGCGTGTGCAGCACCCTCGACGACGAGGCCGCCGCCGCCATGTACACCCGCCTAATCCGGACACATAACGCGGTGGGGATGCTGAACCGCCCCGAACAAACTGAAGCGTGGCGGGGCACGTTGCGGGCCATCGCAGATCGGGAGACGTCGCACGGGCTGGTCGCGGGGCGGGCGGTGCGCCTACTGCACGACGACGGCCAGATGCGTTCGGAGGAAGTCGGTACGCGCATAAGCCGCGCCCTCAACCTGATCGCCCCGACGGCGGCGGCAGCGTGGCTGGAGGGCTTCCTGAAGGATAGCGGCCATATCCTGATCCACGATCCGGCCTTGTACACGGTGATCGATGCGTGGTTGTGCGGCTTGCGCCCAGATGTATTCCAAGCGCTTTTGCCGCTGATTCGGCGCATCTTCTCCACCTTCACTCCGCCGGAGCGCCAGCAGTTAGCGGGGCGGGCCGCCCGTCCGGGCGCGAGCCACGCCGCCGCCGATTCCGAGTTTGACGCCGAACGGGGCGAAGCCGCGCTCGGCGTGGTGTTCAAGCTGCTCGGCCTGACCGATGAGACGGGCGGCTAATCGTCGCCGTCGTCCGTGAGGCGGGCAGACTGATCGGCGCGTTCGTCATCGCGCTCCAACTGGCCGGGCGCGGTGCGGACGTAGCGGCTCCACAGCTGGGCGGTCAGGGCGCCGGGGTCACGGTGGACGCCAAGTTTATCGAAGTATTCGCACACGCGGGCAATGTCCCGCTTCAGGACGTTGTGCGCGTTGCGGTTACTGAACGGATTGATCACCTGCGGGAAGTCGATCAGGGTGATTTTGCCCTCCCAATACAGGATGTTGTAAGCGGACAGGTCGCCGTGAATCAGGCCATTGGCCAGCATGATCTCGATGTTGCGAAGCACCTCATTGAACAGGCGGCCCGCCTCCCGACGGCTCGGCATAGCCTCGCTGAGAGTGGGGGCAGCTAACTGCGCATCGCCGCAGAACGTCATGATCAGGGCGTTCTCCGCAGCGGCATACACCTTCGGGACGGCAGCGCCCGCCGCATAGAGCGTTTGCAGGGTGCGGAACTCATACATCAGCCACGACGTATGGGCCACTTGCATGCCGTAGCCGGTCTTCTTGCCGATGGCCCGCATCACGCGATGATTGGTGGCACGGACTTCCTTGCCCTCATCGCCCAAGACCATGCGCCCCTCGCGGTACAAGGCATCGTTACGCAGGTTACGGAACATGCGCGGGCGGTACACCTTCGCCGCAAGGAGCGCTTCGCCCGTGCTAGGGTGCCCCGCGCAGCGGTAGACGCTGGCCTCTTTGCCGCCCTTCACCACCGACAGGATGTCGGTGATCACTTGCTGGTCATAAAACGTGCGCAGCGACTCCAGCAGCCAGCCCGACTCGAACAGGGCCGGGCGATAGGTCGTCTTGAAGCCCCCCTCTAGGCCGCGTGTGTCGTCTACCGCCTCGGCAATGATCTGTTGCTCGGTCTTTTTGGCCGTGTGTTTGACCTTTGGCTTGCGCTTGCGGCGGGCCTTGCGGTCATAGGCCATTGGGTCGAACTTGCGGGCGAGATGGTCGAAGGCAGAATCGTCGTCGGAATCACTGAAATCGTCGGGGTCGAAACGGGTATGGTTAGACAAGGTCGGAAATCCCCTTGCGGAATGGGTATTCGGGCTATTCAAGCCACAGGATCAGGTCACAGAAAAAGGTGAGGTGCGCGGCGTCACCGCGCCCGCAACGGGCAAGGGGAGATGCAAACAGAGGGTGCGGCGGCTCAGTCAACCCGCCACGCGGGGCGTGGCACGGCTTCAGAAGAAGGCTGTGTGGCTAGGCAGCCTTACCTGTCGCTGTTGGCATCCCTTGCCCAACAAGCGCCACAACAAGGATGATTTTTGCCATACAGTCAGCCTCCAAAGGGTGTCGAAAAGTACGCTATGAAGCGTAGCACGCTTCTCTGGTCTTGTCTAGAGGCAGATTAGGGTCAGGACGGGTCAGAGGTTGGGCGAGCGGCGGGCAGGGGGCGGGAAGGCGTTTTGATCCGGCGATGCGGGGCGTGTTATAATCCCCCCCCGATGAAAAGGATACGTACCCCCCTCCAACAATGCCCGATCTGCAAGGCATACCACCCCCTTGAGGCGCAACGTTGCACCGAATGTGGGGCGGTCCTGCGTGGGATTCCCGTCCCCGGCGATGTGGAATTGCCGACGGTTCAGGCCCCGTCGTTACGGGCGAACCGGACAGCCCGCATTGAGGCGCCCCCCGCCAGCAATTGGGAGGCGGGGGAAAGCGACCTGTACGCGGGCCTGATGCCGACTTCGCCCCTCTCCGTCATCGTGATCGGGATCGTGCTGGTTGGGTTGCTTATTGTGGTGCTGCTCCTTGCCGCTAACCGCTTCGGGTTGAGTGGCGGGGCCGCTCCCGTTCCTGCCGCAACGACGGCCATTGCCGCTGCCTTAAACGATTCGGCAGAAGCATTTGTGACCTCTACCCCACCGCCTAGCCCGACAGCCTTTCTGGAATTTGCTACCCCTACCCCGACGGTGATCGACCTGACGGGGGGGACGCCTGCCAATCCGGCGCTGGTGGCGGTCACGGCTACGCCCCTCACGGTACTAGTTTCGACGCCCATTGGGGAAACGCCGACGCCAGACTCGACGTTGACGCGCCTTGCCCCGCCGCCGACCAACACCCGCGTGTTGCTGGTTCCGACCCTGCCCTTTGCGACGATCACGCCCGTCCCGCCGACGATCACCCCCACCCCGACACGCGGGCCGTGCCTGCAAAAGGCTAAGGCAGGGGATACGCTGTTCGGCCTCGCGGCGCGGTGTGGGCATCAGGATTTGGCGATCATTGCTGAGATTCTGCGTCGCAACAACATGGGCAGCGCTGCCGAGCTTCAGATCGGCCAAGAAGTCGACATCCCATGGCCGACGCCAAAGGGGGGCGAAGGGGGAAGCGGCGGCGGGACGGGGGAGCAACCGATCACGGGTGGGGGGCCTTCCAACGAACCCACCCTCCCACCCGGCGTAATGTGGTACACCGTCAAAAAGGGCGAAACGGCCCTGAGCATCGTCTTTGATCGGGGCATTACCATGCGCATCCTGCGCGACCTGAACCCGCAAATCACTTTTGAGGCGTGCGATTACAGCCTCCAAAGCGGTGGCCCGGCCTGTAGCGTGATGGTCTTTGAGGGGCAGCGCCTGCGCGTCCCCGCCCCCACCCCGACCCCCACTATTCCGCCCACTGCCAGCGGGAGCGAAACGCCCACGCCCACCGCCACCCCCACCTTTAACGCGCCCTTCGCCCAATCGCCGAGCGATAACATGCTCTTTGACCGCTTCGACCTGCCAACTTTGCGTTGGGTCGGCACGGGGGCGCTGGCGCTCGATGAGGTGTATTTGCTGACGGTAGAAAACCGCACCGCCAACCTGACCTACAACATCACCACGCGGGAGCTGGCCTTCCAGTTACCCGCCGATTGGCAGCCTTCCGACGGGCGGCGGCATGTCTTCGCTTGGACGGTAACCGTCGCCAAAGTTCGGAATGGAAATACGGTGTTTCCCACTCAGTATTCTACCGGAACCCGCACCTTTACATGGCAAAGCCGTTAAGAGCAGAACAGACGCCCATGCTTCAATCAGCTTTCCTGTCCAAACTTGGGGCCGCCGCCGTCATTTTGGCTGTGATCGCGGGCTGCCAAACAACCCCGCCCGTCCCGACCCTTGCCCCTACGGAGCAACCGACGGGCGGCCCGACGGCCACGCTTGCCCCGTCTATCTCACCTTCCCCGACGGCGAGTCCAGTAGGTTCGCCGACGCCGTTCATCGTGCCCACCCTCCGCCCAATGATTACGGCAACGGGCTTGGCGACGCCCGCTCCGGTAGTGGAGGTCGTGCCGCCGACGCCCCTTCCCGGCCCGCTGTGCTTCGTAGCCCGCCCCAACGACACGCTGGGGGCGCTCATTTTCCGGTCTGGCTATAACGAACTCACGCCCGGCTTGCTGGAGGCTACCCGCGCCCTGAACGGCCTCCCGCCCGGCTCCAACGCGATTGTGGTCGGCCAACAATACTGCATCCCGCGCCCCACCCCGACCCCTACCCCGCCCGGCTATGAAGCGACGCAAACGGTTGTCGCCCGCGAACTGCCCGATCTGGTGCGGGGGCCAATTGCGATTGCCACGTATGTCATTAAAGAGGGCGAAAACATCATCACGGTGCAGCTGAACAGCGGCGCCACCCTGCGCGAAATCTGCACCCTGAACGACCCGACCGTGATCAATTGCGCCGGATGCGACCTGACCAAGCCCATCGGCCAGCAGGGATGCCGCCCGATTGTGGTCGTGGGCCGCCCGATCAAAATTCCCGGCCCGACTCCGACCCCCACCATCACCCCCACGGTCAGCGGGAACGAGACGGCCACCCCCACGCCCGCCTACGATAGGCCGTCGATTGTTTCGCCCATAAATGGGGCGGAAGTTTCTGGCGTGGCGCAACTGATCTGGTTGCCGGTTCGGGTGCTGGAACCCGATGAGTTCTACATGCTGATCTGGTCTGACCTGACGCGCCAGCAAACGTGGCAACATCGCACCCGTGCCAGCACTTACCGCCTCCCGCGTGATCTGATTCCGGCGGCGGGCGAGGCGCACACGGTCAATTGGCAGGTGGGGGTTGCCCGCGAAGGTCCCGACGGAAGCTACGTCCTGATCAGCCCGATGAGCCTGATCTATTCCTTCACGTGGCGGGGGGAATAGCGGGAGGCCCTCATCCCCTGCCCCTTCTCCCTCAGGGAGAAGGGGAAAGTTTTTTTGCGGCTTCCATCCCCCTCTCCCGATGACAGCGGGGACAATCCCTCTCTGCCGCCCACGCTCACATGAGAGGAGGGGGCTGGGGGGTGAGCTTCCTTCACCAGCACCCCCACCAAATGCACCGGCGGCGTGATCCGCGCAAGGGCGCTGCTCACCCGGAAGAGCAACGGCGTGAAGGCTAAATACGTCGGGTCGGGGATTTGATGCAGGGCCGCGACCCGCAGGCCCGCCCCCGCCGCCAACCGCCGCACCTGATCGGGGCGGTTGGCCCGGTAACGCACGGGGAAGGTATCCGCCTCTGCCCGGCCATACAAGCGCGGAACCAGCACTTTTTGCAGCGGGCGCAACCCCTGATTGAGCAGCGCGGGCAAACTCCGCCCGTCGGGGGTCAGGAAGATGAACGCCCCGCCGGGCCGCAGCACCCGCCCAATCTCGGCGAAGGTGCGTGCCGGATTTTCCAAGTGTTCCAGCACCCACGCGGCGATCACCACATCGGCGCAGGCAGCCGCGAGCGGCAAGTGGTCGGCGAGGGCTTGGGCGCGGGGTAACGTGGGCAAGCGATGCTCCCGTAGCGAGGCCGGATCGGGATCGAAGCCGATGGGGGCCGTTGCCGCCGAGCCGATTTGCTCTAGCACGCCGCCGCGCCCACACCCGACATCGATCACGCGGGTCGAGCCGTTCAGCCGCGCCCGGATCGCCCCTTCATAGACCTCCGTCGCAGGCCGCCATCCCGGATGTGCGGCGCGGTATGCTTCCCGATAGGCATTTTGACGCTCAAGCGAAAGGCTCATTTCGTAGACTCGTTTGTGCGTTTAGGGTAATCTTCTGGGTACGTATCATCAGGTGTATCAATAGTAACGATTGAAACCGGACTCGTCACCGTGCCTGCACCCGAAGCCCGCGATCTGCTCCATCGGTTGGCCCCCTACCTGCCTACTGACCGATTCCGCGCCTTGCTGCGCCGCACCGACTTGCCTGTCACCTCTACAGGAGCGGCCCTGATCGTTGATATTTCTGGCTTCTCGCCCCTCGCCAACCGCCTCGTGGCCGAATTGGGCGCGCAACGGGCCAGCGACGAACTCCGCCGCCGCATCAACCCCATGTATGAAGCCATTGCCGGGCAAGTTTTTCAGCACGGCGGCAGCGTGATCCACTTCTTAGGAGATGGTTTTACCGCATGGTTCGATGATGCCCCCATCGGGCTGACGGTTCCGCCCTTGCCCGGCTTGCTGCGGGCGACGGCGGCGGGTCTACAAATGCAGAGCCTGATGAAAACCCTGTTCAGGGCGCTTTCGCTCAAGGTCTATATTGGCGTTGGTAAGGCGGATCGTTGGGTTTTGGGCGATCCCACCTACGGTCTGAGCGATGTCGTCTCTGGGGAGGCGTTGCAGAGCGCTTTGCGGCTGGCTTCGGAAACCGTCGCTGGGCAGGTCAGCGCCCACGCCTTTGCCGTGCCTGCCTTGCTCCAAGCGAGGGCCGATCTCGAACTTAACGATGCCGGAAATACGCTCGTCCTCAGCCTCCCCGAATCGATCATTAGCCGGGCGCGGGAGGCACGCTGGCCAGCATGGGAGGCCGAAGGTGAACCCGTCGCTATTTTGGAGCAAGTCCGGCCTTTTGTGCCGTCCCTGATCCGGCAACGGGTGGAGAGTGGGGCGGGCGCTTACGGCGGCGAACTCCGGAGCGCCATCCCGATGTTTGTGCGCTTAGACGCAAGCGCATTGGCCGATTCCCCGCCAGACGTGATCCGCACGCACCTCGATGTCTACATTCGCACCGTCCAAGAACGCCTCGCGGCCTACGGCGGCCTGCTGATGAGCGTCGAGATCAGCGACAAAGGGAATGTGCTGTTCGCCGTGTTTGGCGCCCCGATTGCCTATGGCGACGACGCCGAACGCGCTGTGCGCCTCGCCCTGCAATTGCGGGCCGAAAGCCGCCCTACCGACCCCGTTCGTCCGGATGCAATTGGCCTGAGCATCGGCCTTTTGTATGCCGGAACTATCGGCGGGGAAGTGCGCCACGAATACAGCACCATCGGCGATGAAACGAACGTCGCCGCCCGCCTGATGACCGCCGCCGGGCCGGGCCGTATCCTCGCTAGCTCGTTCATCTCGAAGGCGGTGGGCGGCAAGTTCATCTTCCACAACAGCCGCACCATCAATATCAAAGGCCGTTCAGAGCCGATCCGCGTGGTGGAGCCACTCAGCCAACGTAGCACTGAGACCGTCGCCATTCCCCGCCCCCCGAGCACCCTAATCGGGCGCGTCAAGGAAATTAGCGAGATCACCAAAACGCTCCGCACGGCGAAGACGGGCCACCCGCGCCTCGCCCGAATCACCGGCGAGGCGGGCATCGGCAAAAGCCGCTTCTTAATGGAAGTCTTCGAACACGCCCGCGCCGAAGGGTTTAGCGTCGCGCTCGGCTATTGTGAAAGCGTCGGACAGCGGGCGCCCTATTTTATGTGGCGGAATTTGCTATCGGGCCTGTTTGAACTGCCTTTAACGGAATCCCCAGCGGCGCAGACCGAATACCTCACACAGGTGGTGGCTGACCTCTCGCCAGATGCCTTGCCACGCCTCCCCCTTTTGGGCGATGTGCTGGACTTGCCCATGCCAGACTCGGCGGTGACGGCCGCCCTGAGCGACCAAACCCGCTTACAGGCCACCTCCGCCTTGATCATCGAACTGATCATGCGGATGGCCCGCCGTCAACCGCTGACGTTGGGCTTTGAAAATATCCATTGGATCGACGAAATTTCGATGGCGATCCTCATCGACTTGATCCAGCGCCTGAGCGTTACCCCCGCTCCCATCTTCGTCCTCATGACGCAGCGGCCCACGCCGTCCCCCGAAACCCATCAACTGACGGCAGCCCTCGCAGCCTCCCGCCGCTTAGCGCGGGATTACCCCCTCGGCGACCTTTCCCCGACAGAGATCGGGGCGGTGGTTCAAAGCCACCTCCAACAGGACATCTCAGAAGATTTGGCGGAATTCATCGCCCAGCGGGCACAAGGCAACCCCCTGTTCGCTATCGAGATCGTTGAAACGCTGCGGGAAGCGGGCCATCTGACGGCAGATATACCGATCCGCATTACCCCCGAAGGGCGGACGGCCCAATTGCCCCAAACCGTACAGGGCCTCATCCAATCCCGCCTAGATACGCTCAGCGAGGAAGACCGGCGCTTGTTGCGGGTGGCCGCCGTGATCGGTCAAGACTTCAGCGCGGCGCTGCTCGCCAGCAGTCTGGACTACTACCTGCAACAGATCACCCAGTTAGGAATTCAGGGAGGGGAGGTCGCCGGCGAAGCGCCAGCAGACCGCCTTGAACGGCAATTGGCCGGGCTGGTACACGGGGCCTATCTGGTCAGGCCACATGCCGATCATACTTATGCATTCAAGCACGCCATCATTCAAGAGGTCATCTACCAAAGCCTGCTGGAAGAACAGCGGAAGGTGCTTCACGGGGCGGTTGCCAACGCCCTCGAACGCACCTTCCCCGACGCGACGGAGGCCCTCGCCCACCACTTTTCACTCGGCCCAGAACGTTACCGGGCCAAAGCCTATACTTACCTTTCGGCGGCGGGCCGTAAAGCCTTCAGCGAATACGCGAATCAGGCCGCCCTCCAGTACTTTGAGCAGGCGGCGCAGCTGGCTACCCAACCCGAACAGACCTTTGAAACGTGGTATTGGCCGTTGCGCGTCTTGCTCCGCTTGGGGGATATGGAGGGGGCACGGGCCAAACTGAATAGCCCGCCTGCGGGGATCGGGCGGCGGGCAGATTGGTCTGCACAGGTCAATTTGCTATGGGCAGACTATTACACCCAGACCAATGCATGGATCGACGCTGTGGAGACGGCCAAGATCGCCATTGTTCAGGCTGAGCAACTCCGTGATGATCAGTTGGCGTGGCGGGGGTATATCCTGTTACGGGGGGCGTTGGGGCGGGTGGGGCCACAGAACACCCCGTATATCCCTTTTGACATTGACCGCCGAATGCAAGATGTGGCCCGCAACCTAGACCGCGCTGTTGACGATAACCGCTACACCCTAGAGCTGGTCTTGACGTGGTTTGATGAGATGTATACCGACGGCCCCGAAATGGCGATCAAGGCAGCAGAGACGACCCTAGAGACCGCCCGCCAAATGCCCAACCCCCTACTAGAGGCCGAATGTCTGGCCGTGCTGGAAGATTTACACCTGCGGGAACATAACCTGCCCGCCGCGCTAGAGGCCGCCCGCCGCCACCTGACCTTACTGCGCCAAATTGGGGATCGGCGGCGGGAGGGCCTCACCCTCAACCGGATCGGCGGCTTGCTGATCAATCTGGGCCGCCTCAAGGATGGGCAAGATTACCTCTTGGAAGGCTACCCCATCCTGCAACAGATTGGCGAACGGGGCGGGGAGGCCGCGGTTCAGATCAATACGGGCTTGTTTTCGGAACTACGCGGCATTTATGACGTGGCGTTTAGCCACTTTTCCCGCGCTCTTGCCATTTATGAGGCAGCAGGGGCCGAATTTGATGCCGCCCTCGCCCAGTATTATATGGGCAACGTTGGGTTGCTCATGGGCGATGTGGCCGAGGCGGGCCGGTACTTGCGCGGGGCGCGGGCCACCATCGAAGCCAACCCGCGCCAAAAATACGTGCTGACCCTCTCAGAGATCGATGCGGCTTTGGCCGTTGTCGCCCTGCGCGAAGGACGGACGGCAGAGGCTGTTCAGAAGGCCTCTGCCGCTGCGACCCGACTGGAGCGTGGCCAAATTAGCGGGTTGTTCCGTCCGGGGGTGATCTGTCAGCACGTTGTCGGGGTGTTGAACGCCGCCGGGGAAGTGGGCCGCGCACAGGCCGCCCGTGCTGGCTATCGGTCGGCCCTGCAAGACACGCTCCGCTGGCTGCGGGAACAGGAATGGTTGCCCGGCTATTTGAGCCTGTGGTTCCACACTAACCTCATGGAGTCCTGATCGGTCTTAAGGGGGTAAATGCCCCTATCCGAAATTTAACTGAACGGTTGTGGCGCGGGGGGGCACCCGCCTTTAGAATAGACGAAACAGCGTACAGGAGGATGCGAGGGGCAGGGACATGACCAAACCACTACAATCGCGGGCGGGGGAAATGCACCGCCGCAACGAGATTTTGCAACGGCTACTGGAAATTAGTTTATCGCTCAATGGGAGCGTGAGCTTAAAGCCCTTGCTGAATAGCATCATGGAGGCGGCGTGCGAGATCGTCGATTCAGAGGCCGCCTCGATCCTACTGTACGTCAGCAATACCGACGAACTGCGCTTCGCGGCCTCCAACACGCCGGGTGATAATATCGAAACCCTGATGCGTGTGCCCGTCCCGCTTGAAGGCAGCGTCGCCGGGCAGATCGCCCGTGAGAACCGCCCGATCATCATTCAAGATGCCAGCATAGACCCCCGCATCTACCGCCCAGTAGACCTCAGCATTGGCTTTGTGACCCGCTCGCTGCTCGGCGTCCCGTTGCACATTAAGGGAAATGTGATCGGGGTGTTGGAGGCACTTAACAAACGCACCGGGCGCTGGACGGAAGACGATGTTTATTATGTGTCGATCCTCGCTTCCCATGCTGCTGTTGCCATTCAGAATGCCCGCCAAGCCGAAGCCATCCGCAAAGCATATACCGAATTAGACAAGCTGGACAAGATTAAGAACGATTTTATCGCCATTGCCTCCCATGAACTCCGCACGCCGTTGGGGGTGATTTTGGGGTATGCCAGCTTCCTCAAAGAAGAAGCCCAAGGCGAGGCCAGTGGCCACGCAGATGCTGTTCTGAACAGTGCCCTGCACCTTCGCACCCTGATCGAAGACATGACGAACCTCCGCTATTTGCATCTGGGCAAGGTCGACCTCCACCAAGAAAACGTGCAAATCTCGTCGTTGGTGCGGGCCGTCTTGCTCGATGTACAGAGCCTTGCCCAAGCCAATAACCAGCAAATCCATTTTGACCCCACCTTTGGCGAGACCGTCGTGAGCATCGATAAATCCAAAATAGCGATGGCCCTCACCAATATTTTGAACAATGCGATCAAATTTACGCCCGTCGGCGGCAAAATCACCATTCGGATAGAGCCACGCCCCCGCGAAATCTGGTTGCGGGTGACCGATACGGGCGTGGGCATCCCCGAAGACCAGTTGGAGAAGATTTTTGACGAGTTTCATCAGGTCGCAGACCACATGACGCGCCGCCAGAACGGGATGGGCTTGGGCTTAGCCATTGCGCGGGGCATGATCACCGCCCATGGGGGCCGCGTCTGGGCCGAGAGCCGGGGGGCCAATCGGGGGAGTACCTTCACCATCGCCCTCCCCATCTAACCCCCAACGCGGCGGTTCCCTTGAAATTCCTCCCAAGATCGGGTATGATTAGAAC
>Ga0272446_1003066_pt1 | contig 21685 bp, 19 predicted proteins | sample YNPCB0061_FD_194587 | JGI IMG/M metagenome (GOLD analysis project Ga0272446, IMG submission 194587) | Hot spring microbial mat communities from Yellowstone National Park, WY, United States - YNP-CB-006-1 | ecosystem: Environmental > Aquatic > Thermal springs > Hot (42-90C) > Sediment | place... | reverse complement strand
GTCGAATAAAAATTTTAGCCACAACTTTGTCCACGATTTATGATAAACAAGATTATCATAAAATTCAGGTGCAGTTGCTTTTACTTTCGGAAGATTATTCCAGGGAATTGAAGGAAAATCGTGATGTTCATTATGATAACCAACATTCAAAGCAACAATATTAGCAGGACCATAATAGCTGTAAGTTTCCTGCGGAGGAGCGATAAGATAGTGTTCCTGAATCCATCTTGCGCCAAGCGGATGAAATCCTATTGAGAAGAAAAAAGAAAAAACCAGATAAAGAAATGAAGTCCAACCGAAGAAAATTATTATTAAAGCATCCACTCCAAAAACAACAATCCAGTTTATGATTGTCCATAAATTCATAAAAGGAATATCTTTCAATCGTGGTGTTCGAAGCGCCTGAAAGATTGGGAACATCATTTCCCAGAAAGCTTTTCCGATAATAGAATTTCCGATAAGTCTTGCTTCCCATTTGCTCGCTAGATCTGCATCAAGATAATAATCCCCTTGATAAGAATGATGTTTAAGATGATAACTTCTGAATGAAATTGCACTTGGAACTACATTCGGAACATCTGCAAGAATTCCTGCAATATGATTCAATACTCTGCTTTTGAAAATAAGATTATGAGCAGCTTCGTGGATTAAAACATAACAAGCGTGATTTGCAAAAGCACCAACAAAAAAAGCAACAATTAAAGCTGACCACCACGGTTGGTCTTTTAGAAGATACGCAATTAAAAGTTGTAAGCCGATAACAAACAGAATGATCAGAAAACTATATGGGTTTCTTCCTATAAAATTTCTTACTTCGGGATGAGCTTTAAGAATTGCTCTGGTCCTGATTTTATGTGGTTCGGGTTGATTTGAATACTGAAAATCTTTTTTGATGGAGTTCATTTTGGTTTGTCCTTAAATAATTTCTCTCTTCGACACTTCTAAATTAGTATCAGATAATTTAAAAAATAAAAGCAGACTCGGGTTATGAGTCTGCCTTGTGAATAATTTCTATAAATAACAAAAATTAAAAAGCTGAAACAAAACCAAAATTTATTTTTCCATATTTATCAGTAAAGTTGTGGGAGTATTCCGTTACCAGTCTTATATTTCTTCTCAATACATATCCGAAATGAACGCCAAGTTGTTTTAAGTTTAATTCTTTGAAATCCGATTCAATCCAGTTAAAAATTGCAACACTGTACCATTTACTTGCATCGCCTTCAGGTCTGTAAATAAGCTCCGCAAAAGCCCCGCGTGTTTTTGCATCCGTTTTGTTTTCTGCAAACAGAGCATTGTCATCATTTCGTTCAACATATTGTAAATTTAATTCTAATGGTTCGAGTGAAATAGTTGCATCACTACCCACCATCCACAGCTGATTTGTTCTTGCTATATCATTCATAGGTTTTTCTTCTTTACCCCAATAGCCTAATGCACCTATTCTCAAATGTTTACCAGCATCCTGCGAAATTCTTCCAAAGAAATTTTTGTATTTATCGTCATCAAATATGTTCGAAACACCTTCACCGATTCCATTACCATTTACAACTTCAAGAGTTAGGTCAGTTCCGGATTCAAAACCATAAGCAAGCATAATACCTCTATCGTAAGTCAGATCAACATTTGAAAGACCTGGTCTGACTTTATAAATATAATAATCATCTCTGGTTAATCTAAGTTCTCTTTTAAATACCGGATCTGAAACCTGAAATTGTCCGATGGTAAAATCAAGTTCACTTCCAAAAAGATTATTGAACATTAACCATGCATCTTCAATTTTACCCGGCTCACCGTTTTCAAGAATGTAGTAAACATAGTATGCAACATCTTTTGTAATTGCACCACCTGACAGAATTTTAAAAAGCAGCGGTGCATTGAAATCAGATTTTTTGAGATTGCTCTGGTTGTAAGTTACATATCCTTCTAATCTGAATGCTAAAGGAACATCACGAATAAGTGATAGTTCGGGATCACCAGTATCAATAAAATATCGTGGTGCATCCTGATCTTTGAGAACAAATCCATTGGCTGCAAATTCTTCACCATAAGCTTTAAGCTTTGGAAATGGTGAATGACATGTTTTACAAGTCATATTGTATTTTCTGGCAAAGGCGGGAATTGCAAGAATATCGCTTGCAAGAAAAACTGTTACCATTATACCTAATACTGTTAGTGAGAGTATTTTTTTCATTTTATTCCTCTTGATTTTTATGCGTCTGCCAAATCTTGCCTATCTTAAGGCAGAACTGGAGCGACAGTTTTTTACTTTAATACTGTTAAATAAGTTGTATGCTCATTTACTTTAATAGTTTCGATTTCATCTTCGGGAACTTTTAAGAATCTTGCAACAGATGGAACAAGTCTTTGGTAATACAAAGTGGCAGTAATTTTCATTTTGCCCGGAGCCGCATCATTTGGTAAAGTAAATGTACAAGTTTCAAGTTTTGTTTCTCTAGGGCCAATTCTATAATCAGTCCCTAATGATTTAGTATTCCACTGCTGAATAGTCATTCTTCCCTGAGGATCGAAATAAGCCATTCTGAAAATTCTATCACCTACAGGAACATCTCCATCTCTTCTGACACCTTTAAAGTTAGGATCATTCTTAGCAATACTCATATCCTGATATGCAAGTTCATCCGAAGCGATTGTAAATTCTTCACCAGGGAATCCTTTCTTATCAACTTTAAGATGATATACTTTACCAGCAGCATCAACTGCTTCTACATGCATCCAGACTATTCTGTCTTCAACTGATCCTGAAGGAAATTTGTGTCCGGTTTTTGCGTTGAATAAGGCTACTGTAAACTTAACTACATCGCCAGGTTCAGCTTCATTTAAATCAGGTTGAATTCTCAACTCAATTGTACCTTGAACTTTTCCTGGATCGTGTGCGCCATGAAAAAGATGTTGTTTTGCATCAGGATATTTATTGCCCATTGCTGCACTATAACCTTCAGCAGGAGGCATATGACAAGTCTGACACTGGACGCCCTGTTTTGAATATGGTCCTTCTTTCCACTCAAGGTGTGTTGACTTTACCCAAACGCCATAAGGGCTTTTTTCATTATGACAAGTACCACAAAATTCAGCAGTTGATAGAAAATCATTTTTCTGAATTTTATGTTCAGGTGATTCACCAGTTCCTCTTGAACCGTATTTGGTTGTACCGGGATTCAAAATATAATTGAAATTGTACGGAACATCTCCTTTAAATCCGGAAATTGAATGACATACATCGCAGGAAACTCCTTCATTAGCGCGAGTTTTAAATTCAGGTCTTTTTGGCGGAATGTCTCCGGCAGCAAAAGCTAAAGGGGCATGACAACCATTGCATCCAGCTTTTACTTCTGCTACAACAGGATCTTTTTCAGCATGTGGAACTGCAAGTTCGAAATATTCTATCTCATCCCAATGATGAGTAAACGCCTGAGACATCATTGCTTGTTTCCATTGCTGATAAAAATCATTATGGCACGAGGCTCCGCAATACTCCGGTGTTTTGAAATCATCATACTTAAATGCGCCAAGCAATTCATTGCCTGCTTTCTGTGAGTATATGTTTATCACAGAAAAAATCACTGCAATAGTTATGAAAAATAATTTTTTCATAATACACCTCTCTTAAGAATTAATGAATTTTTGAAATAAGGATATGAATAATTGAGTGGAAAAAAATCGCCGGTAAATTCAACAATAATAGCGTGCATCTTAATTCCCTTTACCAAAGCAAACTTATAAAAAAATTTTTTTTGAATCAATCTTAATTCAAAACAAAAACAGAAAGCCGACTAAAGTAGTCGACTTTCCTGAAAATAAATTCTTTTAGAAATTAATTAACTACTCTTATTTGAGGGATACCAGTTAAACATTTATTAAATGCTGCAAGATGACTTTCCGATGCAGTCTTTAAATTTTGATAAACACGAATTATATCAGGATTATCAACAACATTTGTAAGCTGATTTTGCAAATCAGCAATATCAAGTTCTTCAATTGTCTTGCCTGCCATAAATGCTTCATAAGCACTTACACTGCCCTGCAAAATATATTGGTCATAAAGTGCCTGAAATTGAGGGTCGGAGAAAACTCCAACTTCGTCATTAGTAATCGGGTCTTCAATCCCATATTTAACGAGCAATCTTTTAACTGCTTCCATATGAGCTTGCTCAGCAGTTTTAATATTTAAGAAAACTTTATAGTTCCATGTATTTCCCAATGTTGTATAAACATCGCGGGCTAATTTCTCTTCTAATCTCATATGAATTAAACCATCAATCTCTTCCTGTGATAAATCAAAGCCAATTAATTGTGGTTCGGTTCCTGCATTTAAGCTTGCTTTTAATGTTGCTGTCTGATCATCAGGTGTAAGAACGCTGCTTTCGGTATTGCATCCGAAGAAGACCCAAGAAAGAACTAATGCAGTTGCTGTTAAGATTATTCTTGTCTTCATTTTTCTACTCCTTTTGTTTTGATTGTTAATTATTTTATTTAATTGAATAAGGGATGGTTATTTCAACCATCCCTTTGGATTTGATAATTACTTTCTGCCGCCTCTTGTATATCCTTTCGGACCTGTTCCATCACAATTTCCTGTACCCGTTCCACTACCTGAGCCATATCCACTGCCATCTTTTGGACCAACACCATTATTACCTGTACCATCACCAGGACCATATTTGTTTCCGCCAAATTTGTTCTGATAATTTTTACCATTCATAAACTTCTGTCCTGAACCATCCTGCGGTCTTACATAATCAGCATCTTTACCATTTGGAATTCCATCGCCATCAGAATCAATTGCTCTGTCATTTATTCCATCTCCGTTAAGATCAACGAATCCTTTTGTATTGTTATTTCCTTTACGGAATTTTGAACCGGAATAATCTTCATCTCTTCCGTTAGGTATTCCATCGCCATCAGCATCTGGTGCGTTGTCGTTGTAACCATCACCATTAGCATCAACAAATTTGTTTCCGTGCTCTTTGAACTGAGACTTGGTTTGTGTTTGGGTTTTAATCTCGTTTTTCACAGTTGATTTAACCTTTATCTGATTTTGATTCTTTGCAGGATCATCCTGTGAAAAAAGATAGGATGTTGAGAACGCAACTGCAAGCACTGTTATTGCAAAAGTGCTTAAAAGATTTTTTGTTTTCATGACATTACTCCTTTTGTTTGTTTATTAAATTTTGTTTCGAAGTGTAATTGCCAAAGGTTGTGCCGAAATAAAGATGAGTTAATTGTCAATAAATGAACACTTCAAATTAGTTCTCGACAATGTTGACGAAATCAAACGACTTGTTTGTCGAAGATATTTTTAAGAGCTCAATGAATTATGAAAATATCTTTATTAGCTTTATAATATCATTTAAGTTTGTATATGAAATTTCAAATCAAGTTACCGCCTAAAGCCATAATATCTATTTCTGCAATCATTGCACTGGTTATGATTGTGTCTTCGTATATTGAGCTTAATCAGAGTAAAAGAGAAATTTATCAGCTGCTTTATGAACATTCATCTTCTCTTTTACAGTCAGTAATAATAAGCAGTGCAAATACACTTAACTCCAGTTTTGAAATTGAAGATTTAATAACCGAACGCTTACTTAACAACGCAAGGTTAATAAGAAAACTTGATAGTCTGAATGCCCTTAATAAAAATGAATTGATAAAGATTGCAAAGAGGAATTCTCTTTACAGAGTCAATGTATTTGATAAAAAAGGAAATCGAATTTTATCAAACAGAATTCCCGAACCGGATCATATTCACGGTGAAGAAAATATTAATAGATATGATGAGCTCGCTCCGATTCTTAATGGAGAAGCTGATGAACTTATTATAGGTTTAAAGAAAGCTGAATTCAGTGATGGAGAAAGATTCGCAGTTGCTGTTTCAAGAGCCAATAACAGAGGCGCAATAGTTGTGAATATGGATGCGAAAGATTTTCTGGACTTCAGAAAAAAAATTGGCATTGGCATTATCCTACAGGGAATTTCAAATCATCACGGAATTGAATATATAATTCTTCAGGATAGCCTGGGGATTCTTGCTGCCAGTGAAAAAATAGATTCCGTTGAATCAATTTCTGAATCTTCTTTCCTGAAAAAAGCTCTTACCTCTGATTCTGTCTTAAGCAGAATTATTAAATTAACAGACCATGAAGTGTACGAAGTAACCAGAAGATTTATGCTTAATGACGAACTTGTAGGAATTTATCGTGTCGGTCTTTCGCTTGAAGATGTCAGAAATGTTGAAGCAAGAATGGTAAGACGGTTAATAATAATCTCATTAATCCTCGCGGCAATTTCTATTATTGTTTTGAGTATAATTTTCACTAACCAAAATCTCAAGAGTATTTCTGACGAGTATAAAAGATTTAAAACATTTGCTTCTTCTGTTTTAGCAAACATGAGTGAAGCTGTAATTGTTTTTGATACATCTGGAAATATTTCATTTATAAATTCATCTGCTGAAAGATTATTTGAAATAAAGTTTAATAAGCTTCCGAATAAAAAACTTTCTGATATAAATAAAACTATTGAAGATTTATTCCTTAATAAACTTCGGCAGAAAGAACAAAAATATTTTGAAGCAGAATTAACAATAGGTTCAACAAATAAAATTATTCTTTGCAGCATTTCAGAATTAACGCAAGATGTTGATCGGAAAGAATATATTGCCGTTATGAAAGACATTACACAGGCAAAAGCTCTCGAAGAAGAAGCAAAACGAAATGAAAAACTTTCTGCAATGGGACAATTGGCTTCAGGAGTTGCACACGAAATCAGAAATCCGATTAATGCTATAGGAATGATTGCTCAAAGATTGAATAAAGAATTCAAACCGGCAGATAATCTGGAAGAGTATATAAAAATAACAGAGCTTTTAAGAAGCGAAGTAAACCGGATAAACAAAATCATAACACAATTTCTCAATTATGCAAAGCCGCTGGATTTAAAGTTAGATTATGTTAACACCAAAAATTTTTTTGAAGAAATTTATCAGCTTTTTCTTCCTCAGGCGAAACAAAAGAATATAAAGTTCATCAAACAGGGCGAAGATAATTTAACTGTTCGATTTGATTCTGATTTAATAAAACAATCGTTAATGAATATAATTCAGAATGCTTTTGATGCTGTTGGTGAAAACGGTGTTGTACAGCTCAAATATTATAAGTTTGATAACACCTTAACTATTGAAATTTCAGATAACGGAATAGGCATTCCATCTGAACAGCAAAAGAAAATTTTTGATTTGTATTTTACCACCAAGAAAGACGGAAATGGGCTTGGACTAAGCATTGCTCAGAAGATAATTCATCAGCATAATGGTACAATCACCTTTAGCAGTAAACAAAATCAGGGAACAACATTCAAATTACAATTACCAGTATGAAAATTAATTATTCAATTCTTATCATAGATGATGAACAAACTCAGCGCGAAGTGCTGAAGGGATATCTTGATAAAAAAGGATATCGGACTTTCACTGCTTCATCGGGGAATGAAGGAATTTCTTTTGCAAAAGAAGAACAGATTGATATTATTCTATCTGACTTTAAAATGCCCGATAAAACAGGATTGGAAGTTCTTGAAGAAGTAAAGAAAATTAATCCCGAAATAAGTTTTGTCCTTATGACAGCTTATGGAACTATTGAGAATGCTGTAAAAGCTATGCGGCTCGGTGCTTACGATTATCTTACCAAGCCGGTGGATCTTGATGAACTCGATTTACTTTTAGAAAAAATTATTGAGAATAAAAATCTAAAATCTGAGGTAAATCTTCTCAAACAACAACTTCAGGAAAAGTTTAAAATAGATTCTTTCATTTCATCTTCACCAAAAATGCAGGAGGTGTTAAGTGTTGCATCGCGTGCAGCTGAAAGTAAAGCAACAGTTTTAATTACGGGAGAAAGCGGAACAGGAAAAGAGGTCTTGGCAAAATCTATCCATTATATAAGTCAAAGAAAAGATAATCCATTTATTGCAGTAAATATTCCTGCGCTTCCGGAATCACTTTTGGAAAGCGAATTATTCGGACACGAAAAAGGTGCTTTCACGGGAGCTGATAAGTTCAGAACAGGAAGATTTGAACTTGCAAATAAAGGAACAATTTTCCTGGATGAAATTGGTGATATACCATTAAATCTGCAGGTTAAACTTTTGCGGGTTTTACAGGAACATCAAATTGAACGACTTGGTTCAAATGAAAGTATTGATATTGATGTAAGAGTTATAGCTGCAACTCATCAGAACTTAGAACAGAAAATTAAAGACGGAACTTTCAGAGAAGATTTGTTTTACAGACTTAATGTTATCTCTATTCATATTCCTCCTTTGCGGGAAAGAAAAGAAGACATTGCCGCGTTGATTGATCATTTCATTAAAAAATATTCTGATGAAAATGATAAACCGAAACTTGAAATATCTAAAGAAGCTTTTGATATACTTATGAAATACAATTATCCCGGTAATGTTCGCGAGCTCGAGAATATAATTGAACGTGCAGTTGTGCTCTCCAGACAAAATATTATAACAGTAAATGATCTTCCTCAATCAGTAAAAGGATTTAAAACCGAAGGAGATCCGATTCTTGATGAAGCTAAAAATCTTACTGAACAAGTTGAAGCGCTTGAGAAAAAATTAATTTATGATGCACTAAGCAAAGCTAATGGAAATCAATCACTTGCAGGAAGAATGTTAGGAATAACAGAGAGAAATCTAAGGTATAAAATGCAGAAGTACGGAATAAAAAAATTTAACTATTAAAAACCATAACCAATTGAAACAGAATAAATTTGATTTGAATAATCGTAATAAAAATCATTCGAGTTATTTTTAATAAAATTAAAAGTTGCTGATATACCTAATCCCTCAAGAATTTTTGTTAATTGATATTCAATCCCGATACCGAAACTTACTTGTTTATCTTCCCGCAGAGCTTCAAGCTCATTACCAAATTCATCTGCTGAATAAAGACTTGTAAAATATTTTGGAGAATATTTCAGTTCAGAACTTAATTTTATGTTCTCATCAATAATTTGGGTAAAGCCAAATCCGACTTCAAAACTGTTAAACGCATATAAATCATTAAAAATTTCTTCTTCATAAAAAATTAATGAATCGCTTATTACATAACGACTCTTTTCACTCAGATTTTTTCTATATGAAGCAAAAAGATTTGCACCAGTATTTTCTCCAAGCGATTGACCAATGTTTAAGTGTAACCTTACGAACGATCCGTCATTCGCATAACCATTAAAGTTATATTGCTCAAAATATGTTTTATAGTTCAACTCAGTTGAAAACATTACTGAAATTAAACTTTCAAAATTTGAAATCCACTTAATAAAAGCCTTGTGTTCATAATTAGAAAAAACATTAAAGTTAGGATATTCATTTCTGTAAAAAATGTACCCGCCGATTAAAAAATTTGTTTCTTCAATCGTGTGGCGGTAATTAGCATAGGCAGAAAGTTGTCTGAAATCATAAATTGTAAAATCATCTCTGTTATTCCTGATAGTATAATTAATACCCACATTTAGAGGATTATAGTCTTCTCCGAATAAATGAGTATTTACAATTCCAAGCTTATGAGTATTAAAAGATTTGAATTTGTTAGTTGTATAATCACCCAAAACTCCTTCATAATAGATTTGAAAGTTGTTAAACTCACTTTCAAAATTATAAGCTCCTCCAAACGATAAACTATTTATGTAATCAGCAGTGTTCAAGTAATTGTTATAAATATTATCATCGTAAATAAGTTGATAGTCAGAATAGATGTTAAATTGAGGAAATAAGTTCTGAGTAAAAATGAAAGAACTAATAAAAAGAAATAGCTTAAAGGATTTCTGCTTAATCATAAATCATCTTCCGCCGTGATAACCATTCTGCTGCTGAGAATCATTTCCGGAACCGTGTGGACCTCCAGGGCCTTTTTGTCCGCCGCTGCTTTTTCTGTTTCTCATTTTATTAAAACTCAATCCACTTTGGCGATTATCACAAATCCCATCTCCATCTTTATCAATAAACACATCCATTTTGGGTCTGTTTATATTCTTTCCATCTTCGGGATTTTCTTTTGAGCCAATTCTTTCCTGAACTCTGTCAGTTTCTTTTTGCTGAACTTGAATTTGTTTCTGCTCACGATTCATTTCTTTATTCTTAAGTGAATCGGGAAAAGTTTGCGCAAGCGACAAACCAGCCGCTAAAAGTAATATTGTTAATGTCTTCATTGTTATATCCTCCTTACTTTATTAGCCAAAGTAAATGCCATATAAAAAACTTAAATTAATTGATTATTTAACTACTAAAATAATTTATGCTTCGACAAAAAAGATGTACTGCGACCAAATTGACGAATTATAATCTGATTCATCTTCGAAATTTTCAATTAACAAATGTCAAACAAGATGAATTTTTCTTTTAGTATTTTTTGACACACATTTATAACTTTTTCAAGGGGAATAATTATGAAAACTATTCTGCTCATTCTAATCGGTAACAGAAAACAAGCAGCTGTTCAGGTTCAGAAAGTTCTTACCGGCTGGGGTTGTATGATTAAAACAAGATTAGGCATTCACGACGGGGTAATGGAAAACTGCAGCGATGAGGGTTTGCTTATTCTTGAACTTTACGGCGACAGAAAAAAGATGCAGGAACTTGCAAGAAAAGTCTCTTTGGTTAAGGGTGTTGCTTCAAAGCTAATTGATATTAGTATTTTCGATGGCGATAAAGTAGAAAAGAAATTATCTGAAGCAAAAAAAATTACGCGCAAGGTAAAGAAACAATAAAGCAGGCTCCTGGTTTTCCTGGTTGCTGAAGGCGCGAAGGACTTTGAAGTGTAATTGAACCTTTATGTTTTTCAATTATTTCTTTAACAAAAGATAAACCTAGTCCGGCACCTTCAGTAACCATTTTTCTGATATTGCTTGCACGGAAAAAATCCTTAAATACTTTTTCCTGTTCTTCTTTGGGAATACCCGGACCATTATCGCAAAATTCAACAAAGCACATTTTATCTTTGTTATAAAGTTTTATTTCTACTTTGCCGTTTTCAAAATTGTATTTTATTGCATTTCCAAGAAGATTTGAAAAAGCAATAAGTATAAGAAACTGATCCCCTTTTATTTTACATTGTTCTTTTCTCTCATCAATCAATTTTACTTCAACAGATTTTGTTTGAGCAAATTGTGAGTGTCTTTTGATTGTACTTTTGATAAGTTCTATCATTTCAAATTCTTCTTCGTTTATCTGATCCATAAGTTTCATCTGAGATACTTTCAACACTGTGTTTATCATTTCCAATGCTTCATCGGATCGTTTCTTCGCTCTTCTAAGTTTTTCTTCAACAACTTCATCTAAAGGTCCAAGAAATTTTTGCAATACCAGATCAAGATATGCGTGCATTGCACTTAAAGGTGTTTTTATTTCATGCACAACACTTAAAATGTATTTTGTTTTTTCTTTCTCTGCCTGATTTAATTTTTCAATGTATGAATAAAGCTGCTGTTCTTTCTGATAAAGTTGTCGCGCAATGTTATTTGCCAGAACAACAGTAATTACAATAACCATAGCAAAAACAATATTCACTGAAAGAACATAGTTGAAATCCTGATGTAAATGAAATGGAAGAAATCCTTCAATATGGTGATGTTCAAAAAATCCGTAATATTCTCCGACAGTAATTCCCCAGAAAACCATTAAAACAGCAAGTGCAAAAGAATAAATAATTAAACCAGGAAGAATTAAGCTTCCAACAATCATATGAAATATTAAAAAGAAAATAAGAGGTGACTCAACTCCGCCTGAATAATAAATCATGAGCAGCAGCATTGTCAAATCAAGTATCATTTGTATGATTGAAAGATGAAGAGGATTAAATTCGTTGGAATCGTGTTTTAAAAATCTTCTGATATAATGAAGCAGAACATTATAAAGCAGAATAAACGAAGTAATGAAAATTAAAATATTAGTTTGAGTTTCACTCAGATGGATGGAGAGAAAAAATCTGTATGTTAATAAAAAAAGAACCAGAATAGCTACAACCGCATATCTTAGTTTAATAAACCACAAATTCCGGCGTCTTATTGCAAGCCAGAATTCTTCATCGTGTACAGCCCAATCCGGAATAAGTTTAATCATAAATTTTTCTGATTATCAGAAATGCAGAACAAAAAATAAAAGATAAATGCCAGCCATTGATTAACTCCGGCTGACATTTATCTGAACAACTATTCTCATTTAAGCGATGTATTTACCTCTTTTAACATAATGAGTATGAAGCAGTTTGTGTGAAATATGTCCGCAAGGTCCATCTATCAGGAACATATCATAAAGTTCTGCAACATGTCTGTTCTCGTGAGATTTTCTTACGGGCAAAGATTTATCTTCATTATAAATTGCTTCAGCTCTTTTCTTTCTGATTTCTTCATTAGTTGGAATTGGTTGACCGCCACCGCCCAAACATCCGCCCGGACAAGCCATAAACTCAATGAAGTGACATTCGCTGAATTTACCACCCGCTTTAATATCTTCCATAACCTTCTTTGCATTAGCTGTTCCGTGGGCGACTGCAATTTTTAAAGTTGCACCTTTCAGCCAATTCCAATCAGGAACTAAATGCTGAAGAAGTTTCGGCACCGGACCAACTTCAGTAATCGGAATTTCAGCGTAACGAATTCCTTCAAATCCACGAACAGGAGTTATATCAGCATTTGCATAAACATCTTCAACTCGTTTACCTGTAACAAATTCGATAACTGAACGCAAAGCTGCTTCCATTACTCCGCCGGTTGCACCAAAAATTAATCCTGCACCGGACGCTTCACCGAACGGATCATCAAAATGTGATTGAGGCATTTCGGGTAAAAAGATTCCGGCTTCTTTAATCATCTGAGCAAGTTCGCGTGTTGTTAAGCCGTAATCAACATCTTTGTAACCGCTTGAATTCATTTCAGGTCTGTTACATTCAAACTTTTTAGCTGAGCAAGGCATTAAAGCAACTGAAACAATGTTTGCAGGATCAATGCCGGATTTTTGTGCGTAGAAAGTTTTTATCAATGCACCAAACATCTGTTGTGGTGATTTTGCTGAGCTTAAATTATCAATGTATTCAGGATAAAAATGTTCAAGATATTTCACCCAGCCAGGAGAGCAGGAAGTAAACTGTGGTAAAGCAACTTTTTCTTTTTTAACAAGCGCTTTGTACAATCGAAGAATTAGTTCTGTTCCTTCTTCAATTATGGTAAGATCAGCAGTAAAATTTGTGTCAAAAACTTTATCAAATCCAATTCTTCTCAGAGCAGTATTTAATTCACCAGTAAATGATTTTCCTGCGCCTTGACCAAATTCTTCACCAATTGCTGCCCTTGGTGATGGAGCAGTTTGAATTATAACATGTTTTGTAGGATCATCAATAGCAGCCCAGATTTCATCTCTTGGATCATTTGCACGCAATGCGCCTGTTGGACAACGATTTATACATTGTCCACAATTTATGCAAATCACTTCTGCAAGCGGCTTATCGAAAAATGTTCCTATATGAGTATTATGACCTCTGTCAATTGCTTCAAGTACTCCAACTTCCTGAAGATCAATACAAGTTCTTACACACCTTTTACAAAGAACACATTTATCCATATCTCTTACAACTGAGTAAGATGAATTATCAACTTCATATCTTGGCTGAGTAACATGACCAAAATTATAATGATCAACTCCATACTCTTTAGCTAATGCTTGTAATTCACAATTGTTATTTCTGAAACAGGAATAACATTCACCATAATGTTCGCTGATTAATAAATCGATGATATGTTTTCTCGCTTTACGAACTGCATTGGTTGTGGTTTTAATTTTAATTGGCGCTGTAATCGGAAAAGCACAAGATGCCTGCAATGTTCTCATTCCTTCAACTTCAACTACACAAACACGGCAAACTCCTGCAACACACAAGTCTTCGTGATGACATAAAGTTGGAATATGAATTTGTGCCTGTTTACATGCTTCAAGAATTGTTGTTCCAAAAGGAACAGTAAGTTTTTTTTCGTTAATTTCAACTGTTATACTTCCACCCAAATATTCCGGATGTTCAGGTTTCGGAACTACATGCGGTTTCTGACTTACAGGTGCCCGTAATGATTTTTTATCTTCCATTTCTTCCTCCGTTACCGCGGTTAAAAATTTCATCTTTAAAGTTTTCTAAAATTGAAATGAAAGGATTCGGACTTGATTGCCCCAATCCGCATTTGGAAGCAAGCTGCATTGTTCTTCCAAGTTCTTTCAGTTTATTTATGTGAGCAAATGTATATTGACCTTTTTCAATCATCTCAACGCCTTCAAGTAATTTCACATTTCCAATTCTGCAAGGTGTACATTGACCACAGGATTCATCAACAAAAAATTCCATAAAGTTTTTAAGCACATGAAGCATATCTCTGTTCTCATTAAAAATCATTACAGAGCCGCCTGTTGGTACATCTTCATAAGCAAGTGCTCTATCGAATTGCGATTTCGGAATGCAATGACCAGAAGCACCACCAATCTGTACAGCTTTTGCATTTTTAGCGCCAACAATTTTAAGAAGCTCTGATACTTTTGTTCCCCACGGCAATTCATAAACACCGGGTTTTTCACAATCACCGGATACAGAAAAAAGTTTTGAACCTGAAGATTTATCTGTTCCGAATTTTGCGAACCATTTACCACCTTTTACAACAATGTGAGAAACTGCTGCTAAAGTTTCAACATTGTTTACAGAAGTTGGTCTTCCAAGAAATCCGGTATTGATCGGATATGGAGGACGATTTCTTGGTTCACCGCGATGTCCTTCGAGTGATTCGATTAAAGCCGTTTCTTCACCACATACATAAGCTCCTGAACCAAGAACTATTTCGATATCAAAATCAAATCCTTCTTTCCCTAAAATATTTTTTCCAAGAAGATTATCTTTTCTCATTTCTTCAAGATAATCTTCAAGCGGCTTAAGCAGATATTCATATTCGCCGCGCAGATAAACTATTCCTAATTGAGCTCCGATTGTGTAACCGCCTACAACCATTCCATCAAATACGAGTTCTGGATATTCCATCAATAATACTCTGTCTTTGAATGTGCCTGGTTCTCCTTCATCAGCGTTACAGATAATAAATTTCTTTTCAGCTTTTGCTGCGGCAGTTAACATCCATTTTGTTGATGTTGGGAATCCCGCTCCGCCTCTTCCTTTAAGTTTTGAATCTTTTAATTCAAAAAGAATGTCTTCGCGGGACATTGATAAAGCTTTCTTTATCGCTTCACCTCTTTTATATTCTGAAAAGATAACCGGACCTTTCCGATCTTTTTTCTCGCCAAGTTTTACTTCTAAATGATTCTGCATATTCACCTCACTTTACCTTTGACAGCAGTTCAACTGCTTTTTCTGGTGTAAGATTAACATAAACCTGATCGTTAATTGCCATTGCAGGACCCATATCACATAAGCCGAGACAGTTTGCATATTCAACAGTGAACTTATTGTCTTTAGTTGTTTCACCTATTTTAATTCCGAGTTCTCTTTCAATCGCCTGAACAACTTGTTTCTTACCTTTCATATCGCAGGAAATTGTTTGACATATTCTAACCAGATTTCTTCCTTTGGGATTTGAATTGAGAAAAGCAAAGAAAGAAATAACACTGTAAACTTCAACCGGATGAATGTTTAATAACCTTGCAACTTCCTGCTGTGCAAATTCAGAAATATGTCTGTGCTTTTTCTGAATTTCATGAAGAATCATCAGCAAAGCGGAGCGATCGTTACCGTATTTTTCAATATAGCTCTCTATCTCTTCGGAGAGAGCATTTTTTTCTACAACTAACATTTTACTCTACTCCTTCGATTGAATTGCTAAAAGTTTTTCTACTTTATCAATTAGTGTTTCCGGAGAGATTGGTTTTTCAACAAACTCATCAACAGGAATCATTTCGCCGGCAGCAAATTCCAATCCCAGTGTTTTTGAAACTGAAGTATACATTATGATTGGAGTTTCGATTTTTTCTCTTCGGAGTTTTTGTGCAAGGAAAAATCCATCATCTGGTTCATTCATCATCACATCAAGAATGATCAGATCAGGATTCTGTTCTTTAATTATTTTGTAACCATCATCAGGATTTGTGGCGGTGATTACATCATATCCTTTCGATTGCAGAATTAAAGTGCTTGCATCGAGGATATCGGGATCATCATCAATGATAGCTATTTTAGCCATAAGTTTTTCCCCTATGTGTAAAGTGGATGGATATTAATTATTTACTTTTATCAAAGTGATTTCAAGCAATAATTCAAAGACATATTAAATGCCATTTTATTTCACACTAAAAAATTATTTTAACGCAAATAGTGTGAGGGTAAATCAACAATATTTTTTATTATTCTTAATCATAAGAAGTTTATTTTCTCAAAGAAGGTATGATATTTATCAGATGTTGCTGATTGATAAATATTTTTAATTGTTCTTCTTAAGAAACATTAGAAGTAATGCAGAGATAAAACCGAAAGCAAATGCACCAAGCCACAAAACTGTTGAACCATAATTTTGAAACACAACAGTGCCAAGCCACGGACCGGCTGAAAAAGCAAAACTGAAAGTCATTTGGTAATATCCCATATACTCGCCTTTTCTTTTCTCTGGTGCAACCTCGGAAGTGTATGCAGCGGTTACAGGAAAGAAAATCATTTCGCCGAAAGTGAAAATTGCAATTGCAATAATCAGCGGAATGATTGAGTGAGCAAATGCAAATAAACCGAATCCAATTGCTGCCAGCAGAGCTCCTGCAATCATTGATCTTTTATAAGAAATGTTACTCAGGTAATCATTTATTGGTACTTCAAGAAAAATTATCATCACAGTATTTATCGCACTTAGTAAACCGAAAGCCGCTGTTGTAAAACCGAGCTCATCAACGATGTATAATGGTAAAGCACCAATATGCTGAAAGAAAACAAGATTAACAGGAATTACAGCAACAAGAAAAAACAGAAATGATGTATCTGATAAAACATTGATTTTTATTTTTTCTTTTTCGGTTGAGTTAATCTGTTTTGCTGACTGTAATGATGTCCATTTTACATTGCTCAGATAAATTCCCGAAGCAATTGCGGAAAAGGCGTTAGCATAAAACAGAAAATGAAAATCAATTAGTGATAGAAAACCACCGATTACCGGACCAATACTCATTCCGGCATTTATTGCAAGACGATTAAGGGCAAATGCAATTCTTCTTTGAGAAGGTTCAACAAGTTCAGAAATCATTGAAAGATTTGCCGGACGAAATGCTTCATTAACAGCCGCTAGAAAAAATGAAGCAATCAATATCAGATAGTAATTTGTTATGAATGAATAGATAATGAAAATTATCCCGGAGCCAAATAAAGAAAACTTCATCACTTTAAGTGCGCCAATTTTATCAGCTATCTTTCCTGTTAATGGAGCAGCAAGAAATGCGGCAATTCCATAAACGAGCAAAGCTAAACCGGCTTCAGCCGGAGTTGTTCCGATTTTTTTTGTAAGATACAAAGTAAGAAACGGCAAGACCATTGTGCCAGAACGATTGATAAGTGAGGTGAAAAACAAAACCCACATATCATTCGGTAAACCTTTAAGACTTTTCCACGGATTCATTCAATTAAAAAAATTTATTAACTGCAAACTAAAAAAACAGAAGTAATTTATGTTCATATTGTTTGTCAATTCCTAAAATCAATAATCCTTTTTCCATCTTTTGAAAAATTCATTTCGCAAATAACAATCTTTATCTGATTTATTTTGAATTAAACAGTGCTTAAAAATAAATTCCTGTGGCATAGATTCTGAAAAATCAGAGCGAACAAAATTCAGTTGTTCATTTTTGTTATTCGGAAACAATGCAAAGGATTTATGTCTTCAAAAACTTTTCGCGGCGGTGTTCATCCTAAAGAGTACAAAGAATTAACAGAACATCTTGCGTTTGAATTTTTACCAGCTCCGGATGAAATTATCCTTCCACTTTCCCAGCATCTTGGAAAAGAAGCAAAGCCATTAGTTAAAAAAGGTGATGAAGTAATTCTTGGTCAGCTTGTTGCACAGGCAGATGGATTTATTTCAGCTCCGATTCATTCTTCGGTTAATGGGAAAGTTTTGAGTATCGGAAAGGAAGTTACTCCGCTTGGATTTCCAAAAGATTCAATCGTTATAAAAGCATCTGAAAATTCTGTTGATAAAAAATTTACTCTCGCGCCGTTAGATCCTTATTCAATTACTCCTGATGAAATCAGACAAAGAGTTGCTGAAGCAGGAATAGTCGGACAAGGCGGCGCAGCATTTCCAACTTATGTTAAACTTTCTCCGCCAAAAGATAAAGTTATTGATGTAGTCATAATCAATGGATGCGAATGTGAACCTTATCTTACACGCGATTACAGACTTATGATTGAGCGTCCAGATGACTTGATCTCCGGACTGAAATTAATTATGAAAGCTTTAGGAGTTAATCGCGGAGTAATCGGAATAGAAGATAACAAACCGGAAGCGATTAAAATTCTTTCTCATAAAGTTGAATATGAAGATGGTATTGAAGTTATATCACTTAAAACAAAGTATCCTCAAGGCGCTGAGAAGATGTTGATTAAAGCAGTTACCGGTAAAGAAGTTCCTCCCGGAAAATTGCCAATGGATGTTGGTGCTGTAATTCAGAATGTTGGAACAGCAATAGCAATTCACGATGCCGTTGTTAAGGGTGAACCGCTTACTATTGCGGCGCTTACTGTATCTGGTTTGGGAATTCGTAATCCGAAAAATTTATATGTGCCGGTTGGGACTCCGATTCAGAATGTTATTGATTATTGTGGTGGTGTAACTGAAGATGCTGTAAAAATTGTTGTCGGTGGACCGATGATGGGCATTGCTCAATATGATTTGCAGGCAACTGTAATGAAAGCTACTTCGGGAATTCTTGTACTGACAAAAAAAGAAGTAGCTGAAAACGAAGAAACTCCTTGCTTAAGATGCGGACAGTGTGTTGATGCTTGTCCTTTAAACTTAATGCCGACACGACTTGCAAGATATACTCAATTGAAACGATATGAAGATGCCGAGGGAATTGGAATTACTGTTTGTATGGAATGCGGAACCTGTGCATTTACTTGTCCGGCAAATATTCCATTAGTTCAGTGGATTAGATTAGGAAAACAAAAAGTTTTACAAATGCAGAAGGAAAGAACTGTAAAATAAATTGTTCAATTGTCAAACTGTTGAATTTCTCACAGCAATTCAGCAATTAAACAATTTAGCAATTCTTCAACAGAGAATTTTATGACAAACGAAACAATAGCAGAACCAAAACAAAAAGTTTATTTCGATTTAACAACATCGCCGCATTTGCATTCACAATGGTCAACGGCAAAGGTGATGTGGTTTGTAAATCTTGCTTTAGTTCCATGCATTGCATCTGCTCTGATATTTTTCGGATGGCAGCAGATTTTTATAATGCTTGTAGCTGTTCTGTTTGCAGTCGGAACTGAAGCTGCTATTCAGGCAATCAGAAAAAAGAAAGTTACTTTATTTGATGGAAGTGCTGCATTAACAGGATTACTTTTGTCTTTAACACTTCCACCAAATTTTTCCTTATCAGCAACTGCGATTGGTTCTGTTGTTGCAATTGGATTGGGTAAACAAATTTTCGGCGGAATTGGATACAACATTTTCAATCCTGCTTTGGTAGGAAGAGCATTTTTGCAGGCAGCATTTCCTGTGCAGATTACAACCTGGACAAAACCAAATTTTGCTGTTGATGCAGTTTCAGGTGCAACTCCTTTAGCTGCATTTAAGTTTGATAAACTTTTAACAGAAACAACTTCACTTGCCATCGGAAATGTCGGTGGTTCGCTGGGGGAAACCTCCGCGATCGCAGTTTTGCTTGGTGGAATTTTTCTTATCGCAGTTGGAATTGTTAATTGGCGTATTCCTCTTTCAATGATAATCGGAATGTTTGTTTTTGGCGGCGCATTTTGGATTATCAATCCTCAACAATATCCATCACCGGTTTTTCAAATCTTTGCCGGAAGTTTTCTTTTTGGTGCAATGTTTATGGCAACAGATTGGGTAACATCACCAATTACAAATAAAGGTATGTGGATTTTTGGCTTGGGAATTTCTCTCGTATTAATTCTTATCAGAATTTTTGGCGGTCTGCCCGAAGGAGTTATGTATTCAATTTTATTTATGAATGCTTTTGTTCCGATTATTAATCGTTACACACGACCACAAATTTTTGGTGAAGCAAGCGAGGCAAAGAAATGAAAGTCTCACACATTATTGCTGCACTTACAATTATTGGAATTATCGCTGGCGGCTCTTTATCACTTGTGAATAATTGGGCTTCACCGAAAATCGCATTAAATCAAAAAGCAGAAACTGAGCGGGCAATTTTTCTTGTTCATAATGACGGGAAAAAATATGAACAATTAAATATAAACGGCTTAGAAGTTTACAAAGTATTTGATGAATCGGGTAACTCGTTAGGTTACTCGCTTGTTCATTCAGGAAATGGTTTTCAGGGAAAGATAAAAATTATGATTGGACTGAATGAAGAATTAAACAAGATTACTTCAATTGAAATTCTCGAACAATCAGAAACACCGGGACTTGGAACAAAAATTCTTGAACCTCCTTACAAAGATCAATACAAAGGATTAACGCCTGTTCCAAGTATAAAACTTGTAAAAGGAATTTCACCCGAAAATCCAAATGAAGTTCAGGCAATTACCGGAGCCACAATTTCATCGCGCTCGGTTGTTGCAATTGTAAATGATGGATTAGCAAAGTTGAAATCAGTAGAAATTAAAGGAGCTCAGAAATGAAAAAACAAGTTCCGCTCCTGAAAGAATTCACAAAAGGTTTGTGGGAAATAAATCCAACTTTCAAACAGATACTTGGAATGTGTCCAACACTTGCAGTTACTGTTTCTGCAATAAACGGAATTGCAATGGCGCTTGCAACAACATTTGTACTTTTCTTTTCAAGTTTACTTATTTCACTTATCAGAAAATTAATTCCAAATCAGGTTCGCATTGCTTCATACATTGTTATCATTGCAACATTCGTTACAATTGTTGATCTTGTAATGAAAGCTCAATTTCCAGAACTAAGCAAAGCACTTGGTCCATTCATTCCATTGATTGTAGTTAACTGTATAATTCTCGGAAGAGCAGAAGCGTTTGCCTCAAAAAATAATCCTGTAAGATCAATGCTTGATGCACTTGGCAATGGAGCCGGATTTTTAATTTCACTTTTTGTTCTTGGGAGCATAAGGGAATTAATTGGTTCAAGAACAATTCTTGGTTTTCAAATTTTGCCAAATGGATTTGAACCCTGGCTGATTATGATTCTTCCTGCAGGTGCATTTTTAACACTCGGCTTGATGATGGGATTTGCAAATTTGTATATCGAGAAAAAGAAAAATCTTGAGCGTGAATCTCTTATTGCTCAATATCAACGAGTCGGAAGAGAAGAAATTACAGATGAAGTTTTGAAAGAAGCAGGAGTTTAAATATGGAATTATTTATAATTTTCATTTCAGCAGCTTTGGTAAACAATTTTGTTCTTTCATACTTTCTTGGAATTTGTCCGTTCATCGGAGTTTCAAACAAACTTTCATCAGCAATTTC
>Ga0272446_1003065_pt1 | contig 21689 bp, 11 predicted proteins | sample YNPCB0061_FD_194587 | JGI IMG/M metagenome (GOLD analysis project Ga0272446, IMG submission 194587) | Hot spring microbial mat communities from Yellowstone National Park, WY, United States - YNP-CB-006-1 | ecosystem: Environmental > Aquatic > Thermal springs > Hot (42-90C) > Sediment | place... | reverse complement strand
GCAAAGAGCGCATGTTCTGCACGGTTTTGTGATCTACCGATTATAAACTTAACCGCTGTACTGACAGATGATTTGCCTCTTGCATTCGAGCGCAATAGTGCAAGGTTCATTTTTTTGCTGGCAAACCGTCCACGCATACTTGAATCAGGGCGATTGTGAGAGTCCCCGATTTGTCCACGCAAGTCAGAGCCTTGTGCTACGTGGCGGTGCGATATTTGTTCAGGGGTGACCTAAAACCCATTTGATTGACTTTGCGCTGTAATGTCAGACACTAAAAATTAGTTTCACGCCTCCATCGCCGAACTCCACCGTATCACCTGCCTTCAAAACGTATGGCTCTCGCGGGGAAATCCTTTTGCCATTGACGAACGTGCCGTTGCGGCTGTTGAGGTCGTACAGCAAGAATTGATTGCCTTTCCTCTCAATCATGGCGTGACGGCGCGAGATGATTTTTTTGGTGTCGTAGCGGGTCAGGTCTATATCGTTGAGGATGTTTTTGGTTGAGCTGTTTCTTCCAATCACAGATTTATCTGAAATCAGGGGAAAGGACGCGCCGTTTTCCGTTAGCAGGAGAGGCGCTGCAGGGATGGAATCGAGAGTGGAGGATGAAATGGCTTTAGGGTCTGGTTGGGGCATCCAGGCATGCTTGAATGCCCGCACCAGGTCTGCGACTTTTTCATACCGTTCGCTGCTGTTTTTGGCTAACGCCTTGAGGAGAATGTCATCTATTTCCTGAGGTAATCGGGGGTTGACAGATGTGGGCGGAGGCGGCGGCGCGTAAATATGGTCTTCGATGACGGCAAAAGCGGTGTCAGCATCAAAGGGAACTCGTCCCGTAATCATTTCATAGATCATGACGCCAAAGGAGTAAATGTCGGTTCGTTCATCAATGGCGGCAGTGTTGAGCGCCTGTTCGGGAGAGATGTAGTGAGGCGTGCCTACAATCGCATCGCCTGTCAGGCTTGAGTTGCCTTCCATTATCCTTGCCAGCCCAAAGTCTGTCAGGTAAACGTAGCCGTCTTTGGCAATTAGCACGTTGGAGGGTTTGATGTCGCGGTGTAAAATGCCCTGCTTGTGGGCGTATTGCAGCGCTTCGCCTACCGCTGTGACGATTTCCATGATTTCGAGCGCGGAGAGAGGCGCTGATTTGATTCGCTGTCCTAGCGTTTGCCCATCAATATATTTCAGGACCAGGTATGGCTGCCCGTTGTATTCGTTGAAATCATAAACGGGGACGATATGTGGGTTGTCGAGCCTGGCGATGACCCTGGCTTCACGGCGGAAGCGTTCGATGAAGTCGGGCTCGCCGCTCATGGCAGCATCCATGATTTTGATGGCAACATGCCGGTCTAGCGAGGCGTGATAGGCTTTGTAAACGGCTGCCATGCCTCCTCTGCCGATTTCTTCGAGAATTTGATATGGTCCTACCTTTTCGCCTTTGGTTAATGACACGGTGCCTCCGATGGGGTGTTCTGCCTGTCAGCAGGGGGTGAGGGAGATGTCAGGGATTGGTATCTGCTAATTTAACGGGGTGAGGCTGACGGTCTGGTTTGAACCGCCGCGCAATGATAATGGAGATGTTGTCGGGTCCCTGTTGTTGGTTGGCGAGGGAGACCAGTTTCTTCACTGCGATGTCGGGCGGCAGTTCGGTTGCTGCTGCCCAGATGAGCGTTTCAGGGACGACGCCCCACAATCCATCCGAACACAAGACGATGATGTCTTCGGGGGTCAGTTGTTTCTGGGTGAGGTAGGGTTTGATTTCGGGTCTTCTGGCGGTGATTGCCATGTTGAGGCGGTTGCGGCTGGGGTGTGTGCGGGCTTCCTCTGCGCTCAGCAAACCAGCCCGCACTTGAAGCGCCACCCAGCTTTGATCCTGGCTGACCTGCAGGATGTTTTTGCCGCGCAGGAGGTAGGCACGGCTGTCGCCGACGTTGAGCAGGTGGAGCAGGTTTTCCTCTAAAACGGCGGCGACGAGCGTGCTGCCCATATTTGCCAGTTGGGGCTCTGCCGCGCCGCGCGCTCGAACGGCTTCGTGTGCTTTGCGGGCGCATCGTTCGAGCAGGGCAAGGTACTCGGTGGGGTGGGCGGCGTTGAGAAATTCCTCTTTGAATACTTGAATGACCAGTTTGCTGGCAATTGCGCCGCCAAAGTGTTTTCCAAGCCCATCAGCAACCAGCAACAGCGGCGGGTGCGGTTTGCCGCTTGTGGCTGTGACAACTTCGAGTGCATCCTGGTTGGGTTCATTGCGTCGTTTGCGCCCTACGTCACACGCGAAGCCGATCTCGTATTGGGTGTGTTGAGAAGGTGTGGGCATGTTTGCTTACGTCAGGTCTGATCCACAGTTCTATCGGGGTCGTCTTCGAGCGTCAGGTCATCGAACGTTTTTCCCTCGTCTACTTCGACGGCGGTGTAGGCTTCGAAGCGCAGGCGCAGGCGTTTGCCGAGGCGAATCTCGTCGCCGTTTTTCAGTTCTACAGGGTTGGCGCCCAGCGGAATGTCGTTGACGAACGTGCCGTATTTTGGCGCGCTATAGGCGCCAGCCTCGTCCATGGTTTTCACTTCTCGCAGCCAGAGTTTTTTGTTTTTTTCGAAGATTTCGGCATGGCGGCGGGATACGGGATTGTCGCGCGGGAAGGCGATGTCGTTGCTGGCGCTGCGCCCAAGCGTGGTGAGGGAGGTGGAGATTTCGAACCGCAGTCCGATCATGGAGGGGTCGTCGCTGGCTTCGACGGTCAACGCTCCCAGCGCTTCGGGCCCGACCTCGAAACTGCCCAATGTTCCATCGGCATCTTCCACGCTTCGAGCGGCAGACGGACGGCCTGGCGGCGCTGTTTTCTCTGCCTGGCTGGCTGGCTCTTGTTTCCTTTGGCGGAACAGCAGGATGCCAAGCAGTAAGAGAATCAGCAGTCCCAGCCCAGCCAGGACCATGCCCAGCGTGGTGAAAGATGAGGCGCCGGCTTCAGGCGGTGTTTCAGGTTTTGGTTCTGCGGTTGGAGGAAGTGGCGTGGGTTCTTCTATTTTGTGAATGACATTGACCGAACTGCGGGTCAGTTCGGTGTTGTTCGCTCCGTAGGCGGCGGCGGTGATGGTCAGGTTTTCTTCGGGGTAGCGGCTCAGGTCCAAACTCAATTCGTAGGGCGTGGTGTCGTCTGATCCGATGATTTCACCGTTGATCTGAAATTCCACACGTTCGATGGTTTCGCTTTGCCCGGAGAGGGCAACTGTTATTTTGAGGGTGTTTTCAACGGTTTCTCCTTCGAGGGGGGTGATGAACGTGAGACGGGCGGGCAGGGCGGGCAGGAGGAAGTTTCGTGTGTCGTTGTCTTGTGCGCCAAGGTGTTCGACGTTGACTGACAGCGTATGCGCGCCGGGGGCGGCAAAGGACTTGTAGGTGAGCAGGTATTGGAAGCGCAATTGTTCGGTGAGCAGTTCGAACATGGCTTCCAGTTGAGAGGTTTCTGGGGAGTAGATGTAGCGGCCGCCGGTTAAGGCTGCGATGCGTTTGAGTGTGTTTTCGTCAATGCGGTTGCCCAAGCCCAGAGTATAGAGCGGCGTGCGGGTGCTGCCCTGTGAGGCGGCATTGAGGATGTCGTCGATGGTGTGAACGCTGCACGCCCGTCCGCCGCTGGCAGTTTCGTCCACGCCGTCAGTAAACAGGATCACTGCCCGGCGTCCTGAAGGAAGCGTAGATGCGGCTTGAATGGCGCGGTAGGCGGCGTCGTAGAGGCAGGTTCCGGTGCCGGGGGCGGCGTCAATCAGGGCAAGGCGGTCGAGTATTTCGGTTGGGTTGGGTGTGAAGTTGGTGTGGATTTTGATACTTTCGTCGAAGGTCATCAGGGCGGCCTGATCGCCCACCTGCAGCCTTGAAACAAAGTTGGCGGCGGCGGCTTTGGCATCTCGAATTTTGGCGCCAACCATGCTCCCGCTGGTATCCATGACGAGGACGAGGCTGATTGGTTCATCTTCTACCAGGCGGAGGCTTTGCGCTTCGATTTTTTGCGAGTCTTCGGTGATGGTGAGCGCGTTGAGGTTGAGGTCTTTGATGGGAAGTCCCGTAGCGCCGACAATTGAGAGGTAGACGTTTACGCGATAGGCAATTTCTTCTTTGAGCGGCGTGCCTTCGATGTAATGCACCGCCAGGTCAATGGAGGTTTGAGCGCGCGCGGCGGCAGGGGGAGGGGCTAGCAGAAGTGCGGTGAGAAGGGCAATTTGTATCAGGCGCAAAATCTTCATGAGGGTTCTCTTCGGTGACTTTTACGAGCGATTTGCTTTCAAAATCAGGCTGATCGGTGTTTATCTGGGGTGAATTTCGACCTGAAACACGCTCTCAGGTGCGTGGGTTTATGGGAAGCCCCAAATGCGGATGCTTCCTTCGTTGGCGCCTGAGGCGAGGAATTTTCCGTCTGGAGAAAAGCACACGCCGAAGACGGGGCTGGTATGAGCCGTGAGGCTCCTCAGCAGGTTACCTGAGGAGGTGCTCCAGAGGCGGACGCTTCCGTCTTCTGAACCGGAGGCAAGCAATGAGTCGTCGGGGGAGAAATCCAGGCTGTAGACATCGCCAAAGTCTTCTTTGATTTCGAAGCGCAGGTTTCCATCGGCAACGTTCCAGACGAAGATGATGCCGTTGCTTCCGCCGGCGAGCAAAGCGCCGTCGTTCGAGAAGGTGAGGCTGCGGATGAGGCTGCCTTCGCCGCCGCTGGTAGGAAGCCAAATGCCGCTGGCAGTTTCCCACATGGACATGCCTTGCGATGTTCCGCCGACTACCAGGTTTGAATCGGGGGAGAAGGCAACAGACCAGCCGCCGTAGGCGCTGCGTATGGTTTGGAGTACGTTGCCGTTGCTGGCATCGAGGATTTGTACTTTGCTGTCGGAGATGCCAAGCGCCAGGTATTTTCCGTTAGGGGATGCCGCTATGCTCATTGTCCCGCCGGGGACGGGGAAGGTATTGGTCATTTTGAAGGTTTGCATGTCAATCACGCGGACGCCGCCATTTGTCAGCACGTAGACCTTTCCATCGGTGGAGGCAACTCCCATCGAAAGCGGAATGTCGCCGGGCAGGTTGACGCGCTGTTCGATTTCTGCGGTTTGGGGGTTGATAAAGAAGAGTGCATTGCTACCGGCGTCAATCAGCCAGTTTCCGTTTTTGACCCAATCCATTTTGATGACGGAGACTCTGTCTTTGCGTTTGACCTCGATGAGCTGGTTTACGTTTTGCGGCTGGATGAATACTTCGGGCAGCGGCGAGGGTGTGAATGTTTTGAATTCAAAGACGGTTGGCGTGGGCGTGGGGAGGACTGGTGTGGGTGTGGGGGAGGGAATGGCTGGGGTGTTGGTGGCAGCTATGGGCTGGGTGGAAGCGGTGTTTTGCAGTTGGGTGGGGGGGATGGCGGGCGTCGGGTCTTGCCCAAGCAGGGCAGGTATTTTCTCTCCAAAGAGAACTGTCGAAATTCCGATGATGACGAGCAGGACGGCGGCAAGGAACGCCGGCAGGAAGGAGCGTTTTTGTCTTTGTTCGGCGGCTTCTTTGATTGCCCGCCTTTCGGAGGTGGTGCGTTCGGAAGCGCCGCTTAGTTTTTCGAGGTCTTGCGCAAAGGCGAGCATGGTCTGGTAGCGGTCTTCCGGGTTTTTTGCCATGGCTTTGACAATGATTTGTTCGACTTCTGGGGGAACATCGCGGATGTATTGTTTGGCTTTGGGGATGGGGGCATGAAGGTGCTGCATTGAAAGTTCGATGGGGGTGGCGGCGTTGTAGGGTTTTCGCCCGGTGATCATTTCGAAGAAGACGACGCCGAGGGAGTAGATGTCGGAGCGCCCGTCAATTTCTCTGCCGCGAATCTGTTCCGGGGACATGTAGGCTGGAGTGCCAACGACCCGCCCGGTGCCGGTTAGTCCCTGTGATTCTTCGACATCCATGAGTTTGATGATGCCGAAATCTGAAAGCATGGGTTGACCCGAGTCGTTGATGAGGATGTTTTCGGGTTTGACATCTCGATGGACGATTTTTTGCTGGTGGGCGTAGTGTAATGCGCGCGCAATAGGCGCCAGCAGCGCTGCGGCTTCTGCGTAGGGGATGGGTTTGCCAAGGGATGTTTTTAGCGCGCCGCCGGAGATGTATTCCATGACAAGGTAGGGAGCGCCTTCATATTCGCCGTAATCCAGCACTTTGACGATGTTGGAGTGGGAAAGGTTGGCGAGGGTCTTGGCTTCGCGCATGAAGCGGCGTATGAATTTTTCCTGATGGGCTTCTTCGCTGCGGATGACTTTGATGGCGACACTGCGGTCTAGCATGGTATCTGTAGCGCGATAAACGACAGCCATGCCTCCGGCGCCGAGTTCGCCGACGATTTTGTAGCGGTCTATGTTCTTTCCGATCCAGTCCATAGTCTATTCTCCCTTATGGTTGCAGACCAAACACTCTGACGGTTCCATCTGCCGACCCTGTGATGATGAATTTTCCGTTGTTGGAAAAGGATACCTGGTTGACAGGACCTGTGTTCAATTGGAGTGTTTTCAACAGTTCGTATGTTTCGAGACTGTAGATTTCGACTGCGCCGCTGGCAGATGCGGCTGCCAGAAGTTTCCCGTCTGTTGAAATGGCTGCGTCCAGCACCCAGCCCGGCGATTGGAGTTTGATTTCTTTCATTTGACCGCCGTTGCGAATATCCCATATTTGGACTGCCTGATTCTCGGTGGACAGGATGATTATACTTGCGTCTGGGAGGAATTTTTCGGCTGTAGTGCGGGGTGCGCGCAGGATTTTGCAGAAGTGTTGCAGGTTATCGGGGAGGTAGATGACGCCGATTTCGGAGCCGGCTACGAGGAAGGAGTCGTCCTGGCGGAAGAATTCCAGGCAGCGCCCCTCGGTTCTTTTCAGACGGGGAGTGAGTTCGTATCCTGAGGCAGTTGACCAGTATTTCATTACTCTGCTGCCATAGGCGGTAAGGATGTTGCTGTCGGACGAGTAATTTACCGTGCCGTTTATTGGAAAGTCATACAGGGTGTAAGGCTGGCTGGAGGCTGCAGTAGAGAGCGGGTGCAGGAAGAGGAAGCCTTGTGCCTGAACGGCAATCATTTGGTTATTGGGTGCGATGGGGTTGCCGCGCGGAAGAGTGCCGTTGATCTGCATGATTTGGTCGCCGTTGGCTGTTTTTAGCAGGCGGATAATGGCGTCTGCGCCTTGTACCGCCAGCAGGCTGTCGTTTGGCGAGACAGCGAGGCGTTTGATTTCGGCATACGGGAAATTTTGTGAGATGACCATACGCTGGGAAATGAGGTCCCAGATTTCTAATCGCCCGCCTTCGAATAAAACTGCAAATTTTGTGCCATCTTGCGCTACGCTGACGGTGCGGATGGGGACCTGGCTTCGGGTTGTGCCGTCTGGATTTTGGGCGGGGGTTTCCCAGACTTTTTCGGTTCCGAAGGCGTTCCAAAGCCGTATGACGCCGTCGGCGGATGCGGTGAGGATGTTTTGACCGGTGGGTAGTATTGCCAGGCGGGTGAAGGGGGCAAAAAGGGATGTGTCTGTGATGGTGTTGACAAGTTTCTTTGTGCGCCAGTCCCAGACCTGGATGGTGGGGTTAGCCTGGTTGAGCGATGCCGCCAGGTATTGGTTGTTGGGGAAGAGGGCAAGGTCGAGGATTTTTTGGGAGAGGGGCAGGTTGCCCAGCGCTTTGCCGCTGGGGGCATCCCAAATATAGATTTGGAAGTCATCGCTGCCGCTGAAGACGGTGTTGTTGTCGGAGGCGAAGAACAAGGCGTTGATGGGGAGGAGGTGTTTTTTATCGAAGGTATGGTGAATGTTTAGCGTGATGTTCCACAAGCGGATGACTCTTTGGGAATCTGAAAAGACGATTTTGGATTTGTCGGGGGAGATGTCGAGAAGTTCGATGCGTTTTGCGGCGCCTTCCAGTTTGTTGATGAGTTTGCCGTCCAGGCTGTTCCAGATGGCGACAGTTCCCTGTGTGTCGCCGGTGACAATCCATTCTCCGTCACGGGAAACTTTGAAGGCGGTCAGTGAGCCGCCGGTGTCGAAGAAGTACTTGTATGTGAGGTCACTGGCATCCAGGTAATAGACGCCAGCGCTTGTGCCTGCCAGCAGGATTTGGTTGTTGTCTGTGAATTCAAAGCGCACGATGTTTGGTGTTCCCCAGCGGGCAAGTTCTACGAGGGTGGAGAGGTTGGCAGGGGTAAGGAGGCTGTCTCCGCGGGGGAGGGGAAAGCCGGGCAAGGCGGGTATTGCAGGGAAGCGATAGCGTGAGGGGGTTTCGGTGGAAGGGGCAGGCGTGGGGGAGGAAGCGGCGGGGATGGCGGTTGAGGAGGAGGCTGAGGAGGCAGGCGATGTTTGGTTGGGCGGAATCAGGCTGGGGGTCGGAGATGATGCGGTGATTTGTCCAAAGAGGGCGCTTCTGAATGTCAGCAGGGCGGCGGCGAGGAGGATGGTCAGTCCGATAAGGGAGAGGGTGAGGCGTGCGTGCGGGGCGGCGGACGGGCGTTTTTTTCCTTCCAGCAGGGTGTCTTTTGCAGTTTTCAGCGCTTCTGCAAATTCGTTCATGGATTGGTAGCGCTGGCTGCGGTCTTTGGAAAGGGCGTTGAGGATGATTTCTTCGATGGGGCGCGGCAGGGTGGGGACGATGCTGCGGGGTTTGGGCGGGTCTGCCATGACGTGCTGGATGACGATTTCCATGCTGTTGGATGCGTAGAAGAGTTTTCTGCCGGTGACCATTTCGAAGAAGATGACGCCGAGGGAGTAGATGTCGGAGCGGTAGTCTGCGGGCAGTCCTTTGCCTTGTTCGGGGGAGATGTATTCGGGGGAGCCCAAGCCGACGGTTGTGCCGGTCATGTCGCGGGTTTCTTCTTCTTCGATGATGCGCATGAGGCTGAAGTCGTTCAGGATGGGTTGATTTTCAGCGGTGATGAGAATGTTTTCGGGTTTGAGGTCGCGGTGGATGATGCCTTTGGAGTGGGCGTAGGCGAGGGCATCTATGACGGGGAGGAGGATTTCGACGGCTTCCTGCCAGGGGATGGGGCGGGTCATGTGTTGGGAGAGGGGAACGCCGGGGATGTATTCGCTGACGAGGTAGAGGTTTCCTTTTTCGCTGCCGAAATCCAGCACTTTGGCGATGTTGGGATGTGAAAGTTTGGCGAGGGAACGGGATTCGGTGAGGAAGAAGTCCACCGCTTCCTGCGAGTATTCGGCAGAGTGCAGGATGGTTTTGAGGAGGACGTTTCGCTCGAGTTTGGTGTCGTACGCTTTGTAGATGGCGATCAGTTCCGAGCGGCGGACGGATTCGATGATTTCGTAGCGATTGATGCGTGAGCCAGTCTTTGCTTCTTCCATGCGTTTTCTCTTTTAGGGGACGCTCCAGATGTGGATGGAGCCATAGCGGGTTCCGAGGGCAATCAGGTTTTGGGTGGGCAGGAAGGCGACGCGGTAGAAGTAGTCGTCGTAGTGGTCAATGGTCAGGTCGGAGGAGTTGGGTTTGATGATGTGTACTTGTGGGCGTAAGGGGATAACGTAGGCGTACCAGCCGTTTTGCTGCTCACCGGCGAGGAAGATGTTGTTGGGGGTGAGGTAGGGGGCGTTGGTTCTTTGTCTGGAAATATCGGGGGAGTTTTTGTTGCCAATCCAGACTCTGCCATCGCCCAGTACAAAGAGCAGTTTATTGGTTTTTGGGAAGAAGTACATGAGGGTGGCGCCTTCGATGCCCGTGCCGCACATGTCTTGAACGTTTTTGTCGTAGGAGAAGAGGATACCAGCGCTGGAGATGACGGAGAGCAGTTTGTTTTGAGGGGTAAAGAATTGTCCGCAGCCGGCGGTTGGTCCGCCATGGCTGTCGAGTTTTTCCCAGGTGGCAGTATCCCAAATGAGGGCGGTGTAGGGGGTTCCTGCCACGAGGAGTTTGGAGTCGTCGGTGAATTGGACAAAGGCGTTTTGGGGGTAGCCGGGCAGGGTGGCAACGATGTTTCCGCTGGCAAGGTCCAGGATGCGGATGGATGCTTCACGGTTTTTGGCAGGCAAGTACACGGTTGCGAGGAATCGGTTGTTGGGCGAGAAGGGATTGCCTTTGGGCAGGTAGCCTTCGATTTGATGGGTCAGGCGGGCGGTTTGTATGCCCCAGACTCGGACGGTGTTGCCTTCGTGTGAGGTTGCCAGCCAGTTTCCGTTTTGGGAGAAGTAGATTTCGTTGATGGCGCGCATGCTCTGGTTGAGGGAGAAGGTGTTTTCACCGCTGAGGATGTCCCAGAGTTTCAAGCCTTCTTCCCAGTTGCCTGTGGCGGCGATCAATTGGGTAGGCGAGAGGGCAACGGTGCGAATGGTTTCGGTGTATGCTTTGGTGGAGAAAAGGGGTATTTGTATTTTTGAGTATTCCCCGGGTTGTGGAACTTGAAATGCTTTGATGTTTCCGTTGGTCAGACCGATGACGACGTATTTGTCGTCGTAGGAGAAGTCGAAACTGGCGGCAGCGCTCCCCAGGCTGGGGAAGGTGCTTACATGTCGTTGTTCTACCATGTCCCACAGATATACGGCGGAAGTGCCGCCGCCGGCGAGCAGGAATTTTTTGTTTCGTGACAGTCTCAGGCGTGAGATGGAACCGGGGTTGGTCAATTCGGCGGTTTTTTTCTGGAGTTGGATATCCCAGACTGAGATGGTGCGACCGCCATTGCTGACGTAGAGGAATCGTCCGTCGCCGCTGATGGTGAGGTCTTCTACGGCAGGGTATTCTAGCAGTGAAAGAATGGCAGCATTTTGGTTGACCGCATAGTAGCGGATGTTTCCGTCGCGCTGGGCGACAGCGAAGTTTTTGCCGTTGGGCGAGTAGGCGATGGCGGTAATGGCGGAACCGGAGGAGTTGGTCGTGATTTGTTGGGAAAGGTTTCCAGAAGCGGTTTTCCAGGTCCCCACGTCGCCATAGGGTGAGCCGGCAGTGATGAGGGTTCCATCGGGGTTGAAAGTCATTGCACGGACATTGAAGGTGGTGTCAATGAAGCGTTTTAAGTCTCTGGTTTGCGAATCGTAGATGAAGATTCCGTTTGAGGTTCCAAGCGCAATGGTATCTCCCTGCGGCGACCAGGCTACCACGTTCACGCCGCCGATACCCCAGCGGGCGATTTCTTTGAATTCCTTTGTCTGAAGGGCAGGCAGAGGGGTGTTCAGCAGTGTCACGCCGGCGGCTTGCTGCAACGGGCTGGAAGTTGGTATGGCAGGGAGGGGGGTGGGCTGTATGGATGGGGTGTTCGTCGCGGCGGATGCCGTGGATGTGAATGCTGAAGGCGGCGCGCTGGCAGTTGGCAGGGTGATGGCTGGCGTGTTTGTGGCGGGTGGAGGCGCTGCGCCGAATTGGCGGTATCTCCACGCTATCCCTACGGCAAGGATGAACAGGAAGAACACAAGTATTGGAATGGCAGGATTTTGTCTTTTGTTTTTCTTTGCGGCAAGCCGCAGGATTTTTTTGGCTGGCGCTTTTTCTCCCAGCGCAATGAGTTCCAGAATATCGGCAAATTCTCCCATGCTGGCGTAGCGGTCTTCGGGATTTTTTTGAACAGCGCGCAGGATGGCGCGTTCCACAAATGGTGGGATGCTGCGGTCTATTTTTGTGGGGCGGGGAATTTCATCTGTTACATGCTTAAGCACCATTGCCATGGGGGTATCGGCTGTAAAGGGTTTTTGCCCGGTGACCAGTTCGTAGAAGACCAGTCCCAGCGAGTAGATATCGGCGCGAAAGTCAACCTCCTTGCCCATGCCTTGTTCGGGTGGCATGTATTCCGGTGTGCCCACCCCTACACCGATGGCAGAACTTACCTTTTCCTCTTTGCCTTCGAGTAGTTTGAGGATGCCGAAATCGGAGAGCATCGGTTGGAAGTCTTCCTGAAGGAGAATGTTGGATGGTTTGACATCACGGTGAACAATTTGCTGGCGGTGAACGTATTCGAGCGCGCGTGCAATCGGCGCCAGGATGGCGGCGGCAGTTTGCCAGGGTAGTTTTTGCGAGACGGCATCTTTGAGCGTGCCGCCCGAGATGTATTCCATCACCAGAAACGGCTGGTCGTTTTCCACGCCGTAATTGAGCACTTTGACGATGTTGGTGTGGGTCAGGCTGGCGAGGGCTTTGGCTTCCATCTCGAACTGTTCGAGAAAGGTCTTTGAGCTTCGTTTGCTTGGCAGGATGACTTTAATCGCCACGTTTCGTTCCATGCGCGAATCGAGCGCATTGAAAACCTTTGCCATCCCTCCTTCTCCTAACTGCTCAAGGAGAATGTACTGTCCCAGTTTTTTGCCAAAGACATCGTTCATTTCGGTTCGACCTTTGTTTTAGTCTGGCACGCCCCACACACGGATTGTTCCGTCCAGTGAAGCGGAAATGAGAAATTCTCCATCAGGAGAGAAACGGAGATCGGTGACGAAGTCGTTGTGTCCGAACAGGGTCATGATTTCCTGACGGGTTTGTGTATCCCAAATGTGGATGGTGTGGTCGTCGTAAGCGGCGGCAAGCAGGTTGCCGGCAGGATGCAGAGCGGCACTGACTACGTTGTGAAGATTGACGCCTTCCATCGCCAGTTCATTGCCGGAGCCAGTCCGCACAAACAATTGAATATTCCCACCATAGGCAAGGTTACCCGATGTCTCGTCCACGTAGAATGCTCTCATCCAATCTACTTTAGTGAAGTTGCATAGAACGGAGAGCCTGTCTTTGTTTTCGATGATGTGTTGAAAAGTGGTAGTGATGGAAAAGATGGGGTTATTTTGCAAGTCAAAATAGTTTGCACACCCGCTGCCGCTGTAGGTTCGTATCATTTTCAACTCCTGCCCGCTGGTCATTGACCATAAATGCATGCTGCGGTCATTCCCTGCAGCAAGCAGCCTGTCATTTTGGATGAATTGCACGGTTTCGATTTTTTCGTGCCTGTTGAACGTGTAAACGCTCTCTTCCTTCGCCGTGCGGAAAACTTTCACTGTGGATGGGTCGGATGCAATCGCAAAGTATTGACTGTTTTCTGAAAACGGATTGTCGTTCTGCATTTCGCCCGTCACCTGGTAGAGCAGTTCGCCTTTCCGGATGTCCCATATGCCAACCGTGTTTTCTCCGTGCTGTGCAAGCAAATACTTCCCGTTATAAGAGACGGCAAGACGGCTTACATGCACGTCAAAAGAGCGGTTCGAGTGGTTTTCACTGCCCGTTACAGCGTTGAAGGAGCGCAAACCGCCGGCAAACAACCCTGAATACAAAGTTTTCCCATCTGCGCTGAAGGACAGGTTGTGCGCGTTTTCAGAGGCAGTTGTCGAGGGGAGGCTGCTGCCCTGTATTTTCCAGAGCAGTTTTCCTTCACGATTCCACACACTGATGCCGCCTGTCGTGTCTGCCCCCGCAAACAACGAACCGTCCCTTGCCGCGGCAATTCCTGCCAGCGGATACTGGAGTCTGCCCACTTCCCGTACGCCCGATTCACCAGCCACATCCAACACCACGACGCGGCGGTCTGCCCCGCCGGCGGCAATAAGGGATGTACCCTCGATGGCGGCAAGTTCCATCACCCTGGATGAGAACGTAACGCTTCTCAGCAGCGTCATCCCGGCGGCGTCCCACACATTAATCTTGAACAGGTTGTCGCCTGTGATGATTCGCGTTCCGTCCGAAGAATACACCACACTGTTTACGCCTTGAATTTTTACCTGAGCCGGAGGCATAGCGCTCTGAGAATGAACCGTCCACTGCAATAAGACATTATCCTCTCCCACCGATGCCAGATGGTCTCCCTGCGGAGAAAACCCCAGGTCGAGAACCGCCTTCCCATGACCGCTGAGCGCAGTCCCTTCCATTTCCCACGAGTCAGTATTCCACAAACGGATAAGACCGTCGCGGTCTCCCACGGCAATCCATTTTCCATCTGCCGAAAATGCGAGCGCACTGACTCGTGAATTGGTCTCGATAAACCTCAAAAAGGTCAAAGTCTGCGGGTCGAAAATGAACACACCTCTCGTCGTTCCCGCCGCCAAATACCTGCCGTCGGGCGAGGCGCTCAAGTCATTCAAATCGCCCATTCCCCAAATGCTGATGGGTACAAGCCGATTGATGTTGTTGGGCGCGATGACACTTTCGACAGCCGGAAGCGTCATTCCCTGAAAGAGCGGAAAACTTACCGATGGTGTTTGCGGGGGAATAGTTGCAGCCGGCGGCGGCGATTCAACCGTCGAAACAGGAACAGGGGTAGACGTGGGCGGAGGCGTAGAGGATGGCATCATTGTGAGCGGAGCGGCAGTTTCGGTCACTTCGCTTCTTTCTCTAGACGGGAAGCCTGATCCAAAACCCCAAACCGTTCCCACCGCCAAAACTGCAACCGCTATTACCGCCAGCGCTGTGCGCAGGCGGCTGTTTGGCGGGCGGGCGGCGGCTGCCAGCGGCTTGCGCACCATAGACCTGCTAATGGTGAGGTCGAGCGCTCCGCGCGCTAAAATCAACCCCACTTCCTGCATAGATTGATACCTTTCTGCAGGGTTCGGGGCAATGCACTTTTCGATTAGTTCACGGATTGGTGCGGAGACTGCTGTGCTGCGCTGTTTTTTCTTCGAAGAGGGCGATAGCCGCTTTCGCAGGGTATCGAGCGGAGAAGGTTCGAGCAGAGCGATTTCACCGTAGATCCATTCGTGCAGCATCATGCCCAGAGCGTAGATGTCGCTGGGCGGCGTTGGGGGCTCGCCGTTGAGTTGTTCGGGCGGCAGGTATTCATAGCCCCACTTGTTGATCCATACACCCGGCGAATGAGCCAGCGTGAAATCTTTGATGATTTGTTCAAAGCCAAAGTCGAAGAGAATCGGGCTTTTCTTGTCGTTCAAAATAATGCTGTTGGGGTTAAGCGCTCCGTGGCAAACGCCTGCCTCGTGGGCATATCCCACTGCCTGCGTCACCGAGACGAGTTCACGCGCTGTTTCCTGCCAGGTGTAGGTCCGATTGAAAAAGCGGCGCAGCGGGCGCAAGGGATGAAAGTCGTACACAAGGAAAATCATGCCATTCTCGATTCCAGAATCGATCAATGGCGCAATATTCGGATGGGCGAGCCTGGCATTTTTCGTAGCCTGTTCTCGCAGAAGCGCCAGCAGGGCAGGCTGGTTGGGGCAAGGGGTTTTGACCACCTCCAGCCCTACGTGCTGGTGCATGCGGGGGTCATACGCCTTGAAAAGAGTCCTCGTGCCGGTTTCCCGAACTTTTACGAGAATCTGGTAGTGCTGGAGGGTAGTACCGACAAGATTTTTCATCTGTTTTTATCTGGAGGGAGGAATACCAAAGAGACGCGTGACACCATCGTCACCGGCAGTTGCCATTTTGATACCATCTTCAGAAAACTCGATAGCGCGCACTGCTTTGAAGTTGCCAATGATGGTTTTTAGAACAACGCCATTCTGCGCATCGAGGAAAATGATTTCTCCTTTTTCATTCCCTGCGGCAACCATCGTTCCATTTGGAGAGATTGCCAGGGCTGTGATGACGCTCTCTGGCTTATAGCGCCACAGCGATTGTCCGGTTTGGACATTGAACCCTTCGATGAAGCCGTTGGAATTGAGATACGCCATGAAGGTCAGGTCTGGGGAGGCGGTGGGCAGCCTTACGCTAGAGCTTTTTGTGCAAATACGCTGTGCCAGGTCGTTCCATTCTGCCAGCAGGCCGGCGCTGGAAAGAATTTGGAGAATTTCATTGTCGTTTTGGGATGCAGTAATAAGGCAGTTGCTGGTTTTCTTCCATGTGGAGAATGTCTCGAAGCCATTCGTGTAGTCCCACGTTTTTGATTGTGAGAGATTTGCCGAGACGAGCACTGTCCCTTCGCGTGCGTAACTTACCCAGCCGTTTTTGGTGGCTTCAGAAAGGCTGCCCACCACAGGTGCGCCAGTCAGCGAGACCGGGCGGTAGGATTCTTCAATGATGTGTTCCCCGCTCAGGGTTATGCGTGTGGTTTTTGTGTTGAGAATAACAATGGATGCGCCGTCGGGCGAGATGGGATCGCCGAAAGGGATGGGGTAGTTATCACGGTAAAGCACCTGATTGGTGTTCACATTCCAAACGTTGACGGTTCCGCGTTTGCCGCCGGATGCCAGCACGCTTCCATCGGGTGAAAAATCCAGACGGTCGAGAATATCGTACACGGGCGCCAGAACTTGTTGCTGAGTAAGGGTTACTTTGCCGTCCCAGTTCAGGGAGAGGATGTTGCCGCCATACTGGAACGAACGCCCGGCGAATTTGAACTTTGCGCCGAAGATGTCGAGCAGGTTTTTGGGAGGCGGCTGAATTTCGGCATCTCGCTGTGCGCCGGTGTAGGAAAGTTGGGCAGGGTTGTAGATGGTGTATTTACCGTCGTCTATGCCGGCGAGCAAGCCTTTATCGTTGTTGATGTAGGCAAGGCTCCAAATTCGTTTCCCGACGGGGATGGGGTCGGTTCTTAGCTGCGGTGTGGTTGTTATGGGAGAGCGTGAGTTGATCAGTTTCCACTGGTAGATATAGCCGCTATCGCCAGCGGCAGCAAAGTAGGCGTTATCTGAGGAGATGGCAACTGCCTGAGGTTTGCCTTTGAATATGAACTCATGAATCTTGATGCCCGATTGCACGTCCCAAATGCGGATGTATTGGTCGTCGGCGCAGGAAACCAGCGTTTTGCCATCGCTGGAGACGGCAATGTCGTTGAGCGGGACGGCGTGCGCGGGAATTTTGCGAATAATACGGTCTTGATTTAAATCCCAAACGATGATTTGCCGATCGTAGCCGGCGGTGTAGAGCAGGCGGTCATTGCTGGAAAATAGGATTTTGATGACTTTGGCGGCGTGACCGCTGAGGGTTGCTTTTCGGGTTTCTGTTTTCCAATCCCATAATTGTATTTCGCCGCTGTCCAAGCCAATTGCGAGAATGTCGCTGTTGTTGCCAAATTGGACGCTGGTTGCCCAGCCATCGGGGTTTATCCATTTCAGGTAGGTACTTTCGCTGAAGAGGAAGACGCCGGCGGATGTGGCAACCGCCATGTACTGGTTGTCTGCGGAGGCGTCGGCGTCTTCAGGTTTTCCGTAGCCGAGGCGCGAGAGTTCGGTCAGTTGCCCGATGTTTTCAGGGGAGATGATTTGGGCTGGGAGCAGCGGGGTGTCCCTTTCCATGGCTGGCTTGAGGGTGGTTGAGGAGGATTCAGCCGCCGGGGCGGGATGGACGGTGGAGGTTGTTTGTGGGGGAGAAGCGTTGGGAGGGGGCAGGGGGCGAGGCGTGTCGGGCAAGGTTGTGGGGGAGGGAACGGTTTGGGTGGTTGGAGCAGGCGTCGGCGGGGTGGGAGGCGTTGTCGCTGTGCTGCGGGGGTACAGGAAATAGGCGGCAAGCAGGGCGGCAAGTGTCACAATTCCCAGCGCGTATCCAAGATATTGGCGCGGGGTGAGGCGGCTGGTTCGAATCAGTTTTTTGTATCGAAGCCAGACCGGTTTGCCGGCTTGCAGCCGTTCGACGGTGTTCAGAATTTGGGCGAAACTTGCGAAACGGTTTTCGGGCTGGGGCTGGATGCACTTTTGGATGAGTTTTAGCCCACCGCCAGGAATGTGGCGGGGGACGGTAATTGCTGGAGGGTTTTTCCAGTCGAGCAGGGAGAGGGCAGTTTGGGCGGTGCTGTTTCCATCGAGAGGAAATTTGCCGAAGGTGTAGTAATACAGCACCATGCCGTAGGCGTAGATGTCTGATGCGCGGGTGGGGTTGCGCCCTGCGATTTGTTCCGGAGCGGTTGTGTGCAGGTCGGAGAGGGAAAGATTTTCGAAACCTTCTTCCAGGTTTTCGAGCAGGAGTTTTTTGAAAACGCCGCTCAAGCCGTAATCGAGGATTTTCGGGCTACCGTCGGGGTTCAGGAGGATGTTTTGCGTGTTGAGGTTGCCATGCAGGATTTCCTGCCTGTGGAGAAAGTCGAGCGCGGAGGCGGTTTTTTGGTAGAAGCCCAGCAATTGGGCGCGGCTGGCAGGAGGGGCAGGCTGGTCGCGCAGGCAGGTTGTCGTTTCGCCAGGGTAAACGATGTAAGGCGCTCCGCCATGTTTTCCCACATCCAAAATTGGCAGAAGGTTCTCGTGTTCGATGAACCGCAGGTAACTGAGCAGGTTGAAGAGTTCGTTCAGGGTTTCTTCAGACCAGGTCAGCGAGGGGTAGTAGTGTTTGATGAGAACAGGGCGGCGGGTGGTTTTTTCCACAGCCCGATACAGCACCCCCTCGGGTACTTCACTGAGCAGTTCAACTGCTTCATAGTTCCCAATTTCGGAAAAGTTTTTTTCTTCCATGAACAGCCTTTGTGCCGCAAAAGGGGCGTTTGGAAACCCGCACTGGTCTTTTGCAAAAGAGTTTGCTTGGGGAAGCGTTATATTGGGACTGTTGTGAAGAACCTGTAAGTACGGCTACTATATCACGAATTAAGGACACCTGCGTTGAAACATCGTACCATTTTTTGGGTGACCTACGCCTCCTGCCGCCCCTCAGCCTGCTTCGGTGACCGAGGCGCCTTTTCTCCCTTTGGGCATTCGCCGGCGGGATGTGTGCGATACAATTCCGCCTGCACCGTGACGGCGCCCGGCGCCGCGCGAATATTTTTTGCATTTCAGGAAAAGGTCAAACATGGCAGGTGATATTTCGATGGATCTCCTTGATTTGATTGATCAGATGGGGCGGGCAGGCAGGCGGCTAACCGAAATGGGGGCGGCGGAAGGGGCGGCTGGGAATCTTTCCGTCTGTGTGCGCGAGAGTCTGGATGTGACGGCTCTTTTTCCGCGTCAGCAAACGATGCGGCTTCCGATCTCCGTTCCCGAACTTGCCGGCGCGACGCTGATTGTGAGCGGCTCGGGAAGCAGGCTGAGGGAAATTGCCGCTTCGCCGGGGGATAACCTTGCCTGTATTATCGTAGAACATGACGGTCAAACGGGAAAAATGTTAACCTCCGCCAACCCTCCTTTTCGGCGGGTGACGAGTGAGTTCAATTCTCATCTTGCCGTTCACCACGCCCGTCTGACCGCCACTGATGCGCGGTTTCAGGCGGTGGTTCACGCTCAACCGCTGCATTTGACGTATCTCAGTCATATCCCTGCTTATCAGGATGAGCGCTATTTCAACGCCCGTTTGTTCCGCTGGCAGCCGGAGACTATTTTGAGTATGCCGCAGGGAATGAGCGTTTTACCTTTCATTGTGAACGGTTCGCAGGAGCAGATGTCTGCTACTGCGCTGGCGATGCAGGTGCACTCGCTGGTGGTATGGGCACGGCATGGGGTGGTGGCGCGTTCGAACGATTCGGTTTTGCATGCGGTGGATTTAATCGAATATGCCGAGGCGGCGGCTCGTTATGAGACCTTGAACCTCTCCAGCGGGGAACGGGCAGATGGTCTCAGCCCGCAGGAGATTCGCGCGATTTGTGCGGCATGGGGGGTGCGGCAGGAGGTGTATTGAGGCGGGGTCGGAGGCGGGAATCTCTTTTTCGCTTGTCAGAGCGCAGATTTGAGTCTATACTTTGAGCCATCCGCGACATCCAAAGGAGGCTGGTATGACGACATTGCGCGATATCATCCGCAAGAAGGGCGAGGAGGTGTATTCCATTTCGCCGGACGCAACGGTTTTTGAGGCGCTCAAGATGATGGCTGATTACAATACCGGAGCGCTGTTGGTCATATCTGACGGCAAGGTGCAAGGGATTCTTTCGGAGCGGGATTGTGTCCGCCGGCTGGATCTGCATGGGCGCAATTCCAGAGAGACGAAGGTGGCAGAAATTATGACTTCGAAGGTATTGTATGCCCAGGCAACCCAATCTATCGAGGAGTGTATTGCAATAATGATCGATAAGAACATCCGGCATCTGCCGGTGTTCGACGGGGATCAGTTGATTGGGCTGATCTCGGCGCGGGATGCGCTGAAGGAGATGGTGGACGAGCAGAAGTTTGTCATCTCGCAGTTGGAGCATTACATTACGGGCGGCGGGCGGTAACCATGCCGTGTATGTTCTTTTTTGCGCTGAAGGGAAGGGGGCAAAATGATTCTCCCTGAGTGGACTATTGCCGAACTTCAGGCAAAGATGGAGGCGGGGGAGTTGACGGCGCGTCAGGTGGCTGAGTTGTACTTAAGACGGATCGAGGCGGTTGATAAGGGCGGTCCGTTTTTGAATTCGATTATCGAGTTGAATCCGGATGCGCTTGAAATTGCCGAAAAACTGGATGCCGAGCGCAAGGCGGGCAAGGTGCGTGGGGCGCTGCATGGTATTCCCATTTTGGTGAAGGATAATATTGATACTGCCGACCGTATGCAGACCACTGCCGGCTCACTGGCGCTGGAGGGGCATTATGCCCGTAAGGATGCTTTTATCGTGCGGCAGTTGCGCAAGGCGGGGGCGGTCATTCTCGGAAAAACAAATTTGAGCGAGTGGGCAAATTTTCGCGGGAAACGCTCCGTGAGCGGCTGGTCTTCGCGCGGCGGACTGACGCGGAATCCGTATGCGCTGGATCGTTCGGCGTGCGGTTCGTCTTCTGGTTCGGGGGCGGCCGTGGCGGCAAATCTTGCCGTGGCAGCCGTGGGAACGGAAACTGATGGCTCGATTATTTGTCCCTCGCAGACGAATGGGATTGTGGGCATTAAGCCTACGCTTGGTTTGTTGAGCCGCAGTGGAATTATTCCGATTGCTCACAGCCAGGATACCCCCGGTCCTATGGCGCGAACGGTGCGAGATGCGGCATTCCTGTTGGGAGCGATGATGGGGGTAGATTCTGGAGATCCCGTCACCCGCTTGAGCAAAAAGGCGGCTTCCTCGAATTATTTCAGGGCGCTTGATTATGATGGTTTGAAAGGGGCGCGGATTGGCGTGGCAAGAAATTTGGCGGGGGCGAACCCGAAAGTGCTCAAAGTGTTCGAAAATTGCCTTGAGGTGATGCGCCAGTTAGGGGCGGTGCTTATTGACCCTGCGGATGTGCCCAATTTCGATAAATTCGGCGCCAGCGAATTGGAAGTTTTGTACTATGAATTTAAGGCGGATTTGAACCGTTACCTCCAATCGCTGCCTGCGGAGGTGCGGGTTCACTCACTGGAAGAGGTGATCCGCTTCAACGAGGAAAACGCCGACCGGGTTATGCCATATTTTGGGCAGGAGCACATGATTGCCGCGCAGGCGAAAGGATCGTTGCGCGAAAAGAAGTACAAAGATGCCATCGCGAAAAACCTGCGTTTAAGCCGTCGGGAGGGAATTGACCGGGTGATGCGCAAATATAAACTCGATGCACTAGTAACGCCTTCTGGTGGACCCGCCTGGGTGATTGACCTGGTCAACGGCGACTCGCATACAGACGACATCGAAAGTACCTCGCCAGCGGCTGTGGCAGGGTATCCGCATATTACCGTGCCGGCGGGATATATCTTTGGGTTGCCGGTGGGAATTTCTTTCATTGGGCGAGCCTGGCAGGAGGCGAACTTAATTCGCTATGCTTATGCCTTCGAGCAGGCAACTCAGTACCGACGCCAGCCGGGGTATCTTCCCACCGCACGGTTAAATCCGTAGTCTTACGTCTTACGCGCCGCGCTTGACACCTCATGACGGCTATGGTAATATCGGCGGGCTTCGATGCGGGGTGGAGCAGTGGCAGCTCGTCGGGCTCATAACCCGAAGGTCGCAGGTTCAAATCCTGCCCCCGCTACTAATTTCAATCAAAGACCGCCAGGCTCCTGAAAAGG
>Ga0272446_1003064_pt1 | contig 21692 bp, 20 predicted proteins | sample YNPCB0061_FD_194587 | JGI IMG/M metagenome (GOLD analysis project Ga0272446, IMG submission 194587) | Hot spring microbial mat communities from Yellowstone National Park, WY, United States - YNP-CB-006-1 | ecosystem: Environmental > Aquatic > Thermal springs > Hot (42-90C) > Sediment | place... | reverse complement strand
TTCTCCCTGCCATCCGGCCAGGTATTGCTGGACCTCTTCATAGCGCTTTCCGAAATCCTTGAGGCTTTGCGCCACCAGATCGGTATGGATACCGGAAACGTGGAGGGAAAGGTTGGCGACTTGAAGTGGATTGAGGACTTGTAGAAAAAGCACCCGTGACTTGAAACGCAACGCAAGGGCTTCCACATGCGGCAAAATGCGTTCGGCTCGGATGGAACCGTCGAGGGGGACAAGAATGCTTTGATACATGAGCACCTCCTGGAGCGTAGGGTTGCAGTGGACCGTTTCGGATAGAAGCCGCCTCCGGGGCGGTTTCTATCCGAAAGTCTCTATGCACATCCTGTGCCGAAAAGAAAGGCAGCACCCATCGCAAGCCGTTGGCCTGCCCGCTATGCCTGCCGCCCCAAAACCTTTACAACCTGGAAAAAGTGCTGAATCGGCTCAGCCAGGCTCCACCCGAAAATCGATCTGAATGCCACGCTTTCGAAGCGCATCGAAAAAGGGCTGCGGTGGGATGTCGCACACCGGAGACAGAACGCCTTTTTTCGAGATCGTACCGTCGGCAAGCATTTGGGCTGCGATACATGCAGGGGTGCTGACCCCAAGAGCCATTCCCATGATGCCGCTGTTCAAATCCCGTTCGATCAGGACATCCGATAGGAGTTTCTGCCGTTTCCCCTCCCGTTCTCCGATCATGACATTGTGCATGACGGCCAAATCCTTCTCGTCCGCTGCATATTGAAGCCTCGGCTCGAGCCATTCGACGAGAAACCGATGCGGCGTCAATCCCGGCCATTTTTCGGATACCGGCTCATCCGCCAGAAGACCGAGCTCCTTCATGGCACGCCAGAAGGCACACCAACCCGGCCATCGCAACGTATATCGGCCGGATTCGACGATCGTATCCCCAAGCTGCAGCAGATCCACAAAATGGGCTGCGTTTCCGTTGGGAAACGCCTCGAGCCTTCCCAGTCCCGGAAACTCGATTTCATGGATGAATTCATTGGCATGCTGGTGGTCTGCAGAAACGGAAATACGTTTCTTGTCCCGAATGAGGACCGAGTCGCGCTTCTGGGTTTTCAGCACCATGTCCCAGTTCCAACTGATCTTGTACTTCAAGGGATTGGTGCAGGCCTTTGGCTCGGGCACACCGCCGCAATAGGAGTTCAACACATCGAGGCGATCGAACCAATCGGCACCGTATCGATAGATGACCAGATCGATACCCGGATCAAGACCGCATTCGGGCATCAGCGCCACCCCCCTGGCAGCTGCAGCCTCATTGAGATCCAGAATCGGATAGCCGTAATTCGTATTGACGGCGGGCACCCCAGCCCCGATGGCCGCCAATGCGACGGTTCGACCGAACTCCGCCGGAAGCATATCGATCACGACATCGATGCCTCGCTTCATGAGGGCTTCGAGAGCCGCCGGATCGGAGGCATCGATTCGAACGGTTTCAATCTTCGTGCGATCCAGAAACGAAAAGCGCTCGATCGTTTCCGGGAATACATCTGCGCAGACGATCCGATCGATCGCCGCATGCTTGGAAAGGTCCAGAAGGGCCGCTCGGCCTTGAATGCCGCATCCACCCAATACCAGGACGTTCATTTGCGTTTTCCTTTCTTTCGGACTTCTCCCTTCCGCCTTCCACCGTTCGACGTCGGCCTTTCGCCTTTTCTCTTCGGTAGAATGGAGGGTTAATGCGTCAAAATCTTGCTGAGAAACTGCCTGGTCCGCTCGTTTTCGGGGGTTCGGAAAAATTGTTCGGGAGTTCCGGTCTCGATGATGCGGCCCTGATCCATAAAAATCACGTTGCTGGCCACTTCGCGGGCAAACCCCATTTCATGCGTCACCACCATCATGGTCATCCCCTCATAGGCCAACTTTCGCATGACATCGAGGACCTCGTTGATCATTTCCGGATCCAACGCCGATGTCGGCTCATCGAAGAGCATGACCTTGGGCCGCATGGCAAGCGCGCGGGCGATCGCCACCCGCTGCTGCTGCCCACCGGAAAGCTGCACCGGATAAGAGCCCGCCTTGTCCTGAATGCCTACTTTTTCCAGCAGAGACATGGCCAGAGCTTCGGCTTCCGCTGGATTCATTTTGCGGACTTTCTTCGGCGCGAGGGTCACGTTGTCGATGACCTTCATGTGCGGATAGAGATTGAACTGCTGAAAGACGAAACCGATTTCGGCACGTAATTTCGTGATGTCCGTCTTCTTGTCGTGAACGGAGAGCCCATCCACGATGATCTCGCCTGAATCGATCCGCTCCAGCCGGTTGATGCACCGGATGAGGGTGCTTTTGCCGGACCCGCTCGGACCGCAGATCACGGCCACCTTTCCCGGTTCGACGTGCAGATCGATGTCTTGCAGCACATGCAGGCTGCCAAACCATTTGTTGACGTTTTGAAATCGAATCATCGGCTCTTCTTTGCCTTTAGAGCAGCGGCTCCATCTCGCCGTGTTTCGGAAACAGACCGGCATGGCCGCCGGTATGGACGAAAATCACCGTTTCACCGGGTCGAATCCGTCCCTGACGGACATGGTCCATCATCCCCAAAAATGCCTTGAGCGAATACACAGGATCGAGCACGAGACCTTCGGTTCGGGCAATCCGGATGAGCTCCCGCAATTCCGCATCGGTGTTCAGGGCATATCCTCTGCCGATGTACCCATCGTCCATCCCCTGCTCGCATCCGGAAACATCCACCGAAAGACCGTACTTTTCCAGAAACTCGTTTCGGATGGCCTCGATCTCCCGAACGAAATAAGACACATCATCACAAACGGCGATTCCGTGGACCTTCGTTCGATACCCCACATGGCGACATCCGATGAGCAGCCCTCCGTAGGTTCCCCCGGAGCCCATGGCACAGTAAACGCGATCCGCCTGAATCCCCGATTGGAGCAATTCCTCCGCCATGCGGATGTATCCGAGGGTTCCCGTGGCATTCGAGCCGCCGATCGGAATGCTGTAAGGATGTTTGCCTTCGGCCCGCAAGGCTTCCATCAGCTGCCGATCCAGAAGAGGCCAATCCCGGAACGCTTCCCGTGAAAAGAACCGAACGTCTGCGCCCAAGATCCGATCGAGCAAAAGGTTGCCGTCGCTTTCCGAAGGCGCTTCCCCTCGAAGCGCCAGCACGCATGAAAAACCGAGTTTCGCAGCGACCCAGGCCACCGCCCGGCAGTGGTTGGATTGGATGCCGCCGTAGCTGACCAGCGTGTCCGCCCCCTGCCGCAATGCCTCGGCAGCCAGATATTCCAATTTGCGGATCTTGTTTCCCGAAGCCACACTCTCTGTCAAATCGTCCCGCTTGATCCAGAGGCGAATGCCCAGTTCGCGGGAGAGGTTCGGCGCTTCCTGCAACGGTGTCGGCAGATGGGCCAAGGCGATCCGCAGATTCAACAAGGTTGTCCAGTCCATGAACTTGATCCCATGACGTTTACGGCATTGCTGAACGAAAATCGGCGGATTTTTCCCCGCTTCCCCTTGTGAAGAGGGGGAATAGATGGAAATTCTGAGTGTTGATTTTCGATTACGGTTACGACAACGACTTCGATTAGGATGTTCGATACGGATCGCCGGCTAACCCAACTTGAACTCCTGGAGACGAAGCCGCTTTTCGAAGGCATTCGACAGGTGAATGAGCGGATAGCAGATGACGAAATATAAGATACCCACCAGTCCGAACACCATCAAGCCTTCCGGAATGCGCTGAACCGTCAGCCACCCGACACGGGTGACATCCGTAAGCCCAATCACCGAAACGATGGACGAATCCTTGATCAGCAGGACATACTGGCCGACGAGCGGCGGCAAGATGGGTCGCATCGCCTGAGGCATCACGACATGAACCATCCGCTGAAACCAGTTCAATCCACTGGCGGATGCAGCCTCGATCTGACCACCCGGAATGATGTCGAGGCCGCCGGAGACAATTTCGCTGATGTAGGCACCGGCATAAACAGAGAGGCTCAAAATGGAAGCCGAAAAGGCATCGAGCTGAATCCCCCATTCCGGAAAAATGAAGAACACGATAAAGACCTGCACCAGAAACGGGGTCCCGCGCATGAAATCGATATACACCCCAAGAACGTGGTTCAGCACAGGAATCCGGGCATTCCGGGCGATACCCACCCCAAAGCCGATCACCGTCCCGATCATCAGGCTGAGCGCCGACACCTCGATCGTCATCCACAGGCCTTTCAAAAAGAAAGGAAAGGTACGGATCAGGTTGTTGAGATAGTAGACGAACATCGCCCCTTCTTTCCGTTTCAGGCCGGCCGAAAGATCAGCCGCTTCTGCCACCACGTCGAAAAGGCCTTCAGCAGGTGGTACAGGACGAGATAACACAGGGCTGTCGTAAAAAACCCTTCTGCAGGCATGAACCGCTCCGAATTCATCAACTGTCCCGCACGGGTAAGTTCCATCACGCTGATGAGCGACAGCAGGGCGCTGTCTTTCACCAGGACGATGGTCTGCCCCAGCAGCGGCGGGATGGTCACACCGATGGCCTGGGGCAGCACGATGTATCGGATCCGCTGGAAATACCCAAGTCCGGAAGCCATTGCCGCCTCGATCAGGCCCCAGGGAATGGATTGAACACCCGCCCGGATGATTTCGGCGATGTAGGCGCCGCTGTTCAGGCTGAGAGCAAGGATGCCCGTCTGGTATTCATTGAGCCGGATGCCGAGGGTCGGCAACCCGAAATAGAAGAAATAGAGCTGTGCCAACAGTGGGGTGGAACGGATGAATTCAATGTAGGCTCCGGCCAGGATCCGCAGAGGAGCCACCGGGGAAAGGCGCATCATGCAGGAGACGATGCCGACCAGAAGCGCCCCGAAGGTCGATACTGCGGAAATCCAGGCCGTTGCGATCATTCCCTGGCCGAACAGAGGCAGGTATTCGAGAATGACCAGGAAATTAAAGGATTCGAGCATTGAAGCGAATTTCCGGGATCAATGGTCTTTTTTCCAGTCGAGGCTCTTCACCCAGTACCGGATATTTTCGTCATACCGTCCGTCTTCCTTGACCCATTCGAAAAAGAGGTTGATCCATTCGGCCAGATGAGAATCTTCGGGTCGCACCGCAAAGGCCAGCGGCTCCTTGGAAAGCTTCGTCGGGAGAATGCGGATGCTGTTCGGCGGAAATTCGGCCATCTGTCCCATGACAGCGGATTCATCGTTCAGGCCGATATCGGCATGGCCGTCCAGAACGGCATTGATCAGCAGGGGGCCACCGCCTTTGTAGGACTTGATCTTGGCCTTGGGAAGGTACTTCTTGGCGACCGCTTCTCCCGTTGCGCCCAGTAGAACAGCAACGGTAACCGATTCCTTGTTGAAATCTTCGAGCGAGCTTCTCGTATCAGCGGCCTTCGTGAAAATGACAGAGCCCGTGTAGTAGAACGGCTGGGTGAAACGGACCTTGAGCGCCCGCTTCAGGTTGGCGGTCATGTCTGCTGCAAGCAGGTCCGCTTTTCCGGAGAGCAGGGCCGGGATGAGACCGTCCCAGTCGAAATCGAGGAAAACGACCTTCACCCCCATCTCCTGGGCCATCAACTTACAGAATTCGACGGAACTGCCGGTACGAACCCCTGCCTTGTCGACAAAACTGAAGGGAGGTCCCTGGGTTTGAACCGCCACCCGCAGCTCCCCGCGTTTGACGATTTCCTGCAGGGCGTCCGCCGATGCCTTCGATACGCCGACCGCCGTAACCATCAGAATCGCCATCCATGCACATGCCCATTTCTTCATCTTCCATTCTCCTTTCGTTTGATGATGTGGATACGGTCTCCAACCAATGGCATTTGTTCATTAGAGAAATTCGCTTCATCCGTCAATCAAAAAGGGAATGGAAGAGAGCCTGGGATTTTTCTTGACACCAGACATGCTTCCCATTAAAAATGCAACCTTTGGCTCTATATTCCGACGTCGTTTCGGGAAAGTCCTTTGGAAGGGCTTGCCAGGAGAGGAAAACCCAAACCCATTGAAAGGAGAAGAAAGCGCATGTCCCAACTCATCCCACCCCATGGCGGAAAAGGTCTTACCTGCTGTCTGCTCGAAGGAGCGGAACGTGAAGCCGAACTGAAGAAAGCCCAGGGCCTCAAGAAGATTTCCATTTCCCCTCGGGAAAAAGGCGATCTCATCATGATGGGCATCGGCGGCTTCAGCCCACTTACCGGTTTCATGACCAAGGCCGACTGGAAAGGCGTCCTCGACAATTTCCTGATGGCTGACGGCACATTCTGGCCCATCCCGGTCACCCTGTCCGCCTCCAAGGAAGATGCGGCAGCCATTTCGATCGGTCAGGAAATCGCGCTCTACGATCCGGAGCGGGATGAAATCATGGCCACCATGAAGGTCACCGAAAAATACGACATGACCGAGGCCGACAAGCGGTATGAATGCGAAAAAACCTTCATGGGCGAAGGTACCAAGACGGCCGAAGAGTTCTGGAAAATCGCCGAAAAAGAGCATCCCGGCGTTCAGATGGTCATGAACCAGAAAGATGTCAACCTGGCCGGCCCGGTGAAGGTGCTGAGCGAAGCCGAATACCCCACAAAGTACGCCGGAATTTACATGCGACCTGCCGAATCCCGAAAGATCTTCGAAGAACGTGGATGGCGCGAAGTGGCCGCACTGCAGCTCCGCAACCCCATGCACCGCTCCCATGAATACCTGTGCAAGATTGCCGTCGAAGTTTGCGACGGTGTGTTCATCCACTCCCTCGTCGGCAACCTCAAACCCGGTGACATTCCGGCGGAAGTCCGCGTAAGATGCATCGATGTCCTCGTCAAGAATTACTTCGTTCCGGAACATGTTCTTCAAGGCGGTTATCCGCTCGACATGCGGTATGCAGGCCCCCGCGAAGCCCTGCTGCACGCCACCTTCCGTCAGAACTACGGCTGTTCCCGCATGATCATCGGCCGTGACCATGCCGGAGTGGGCGATTTCTACGGCATGTTCGAAGCCCAGACCATCTTCGACAAGATTCCGAAGCCGACCGAACCGGGTAAAGCCCTGCTGTGCACCCCGCTGAAGATCGACTGGACCTTCTACTGCCACAAGTGCGACGGCATGGCATCGTTGAGAACCTGCCCGCACGACAAGAAAGACCGCGTATTGCTGAGCGGTACCGCTTTGCGGAAGGGTCTTTCCGAAGGCACTCCGATTCCGGATCACTTTGGACGCGAAGAAGTTCTCGACATCCTGCGCGAATACTATGCGAGCCTGACCGAAAAAGTTGAAATCAAGCTGCACACAGCTGCAACGGGTGGCTGATCCTCCCACATCCCCTGAATCGTCGGTTTTCGGTTCAGGGAAACTGTTTTAGAAATGCAAAGGCCGAAGCGAGGAATCGCTTCGGCCTTTCTTTTTTCTCCACGCGCATGCTGAGGAATATCGCCGTCTACAAGATGAGCCCCGCTCTGCGGCACTCGTCATGCAGGATTATCCGCGCTCGAGGGTGTTTTCGTCATCGTTGTCGTAATCGTTTTTCCGATGGATCCCTTCCCTGCAGATGGATCTCATGAACCCATTCCCAAGAAGGCTCATTTGTCCAGCCCGAATGCCGTATGCAGGGCCCGAACCGCCAGCTCGGCGTATTCGGCGTCGATGACGCAGGAAATGCGGATCTCGGATGTGCTGATCATCAAGATATTGATGTTCTTTGAAGCAAGGGCTGCAAACATGCGGCTTGCGACCCCGGAATGGTTCTTCATGCCGACACCGGTCACCGATACCTTGGCGATCCCGTTGTCACCCAGAACGTCTTCTGCACCGATTTCGGCAGCAGTCTGTCTGGCCAGCTCCATGGCCTTATCGAAATCGGGTTTTGGAACGGTGAAGGTGAGGTCGTTGAATTTCCCTGAATGCCGGTTCTGAATGATCATGTCGACGATGATGCCGGCCTCCGCAATGGGGGTGAAGATCTTTGCCGCAATGCCCGGCTGATCGGGTACCTTGATCAGGGTGATCCGGGCATCGTTCTTGCTGCAGGTGACACCGGATACCACCAGTCTTTCCATGCTTTCATCCTCGTTGACAACCATGGTTCCCTCCTCTTCGGAAAAAGATGACCGTACGTGTACCGGTACGGAATATTTCTTGGCGAACTCGACCGATCGAATCTGCAAGACCTTGGCTCCGAGACTGGCCATTTCGAGCATTTCGTCATAGGAAATCCGGTCGATCTTTCTGGCTTTGCTTACGATGTTCGGATCTGCCGTATAGACGCCGTTGACGTCGGTATAGATTTCACAGATGTCGGCCTTGAGTGCCGCTGCAATGGCGACCGCCGACGTATCGGACCCTCCCCTTCCCAGGGTGGTGATGTTGCCTTCCATGTCGCATCCCTGAAAGCCTGCCACCACGACGATGTGGCGCTGCGCGAGCAGCTCCCGGATCCGACGGGCGCCGATTTCCATGATACGGGCATTGCCGTAGGTACAATCCGTAATGACTTCGGCCTGGTATCCCAAGAGAGACTTCGCCGGATATTTCATGGCGTTCAAGGTCATGGCAAGCAGGGCTGCAGTCGTCTGTTCCCCGGTTGCCAACAACACGTCGAGTTCGCGCTTTTCCGGCGTCCGAGTGATTTCCTGGGCCATTTCGATCAGAGAGTCGGTGATGCCGGCCATCGCCGACAGAATGACGACGACGTCGTTTCCCTGCTCATAGGTCTTGACGACGCGTTTGGCGACGTTTTGAATGCGCTCCAGGTTGGCGACGGATGTACCGCCGAATTTTTGAACAATCAGTGCCATCAGTCTTTCCTTTCGTCTTCCACGATTTGCATGACCGGGGGATGGTCGGTCTTTTTCTGCTGCAACCAGGAAATCCACAGCCGAAGCCATCGACCGCTCGTTTCTCCCCTTCCCGAAATGTCGATGATTCGGCTCTCGTCATCCTGGATATCGAAAACCACTTCGATTCTGTCTGCAAAGGCATCTTCCGGAAGGCGCTCGGCCCATTCGACGGCCAGCACCCCCTCTTCGACCGGAAGATCGAAAAAACCGATGTCTTCCAGGTCCGCATACCCGATGCGGTATAGATCGACATGAAATAACCGCAACCGGCCGCTGTACTCATGAACCAGCGCATACGAAGGACTCGTCACCGATTGCTCGGCATCGACCCCGATTCCTTCGGCAATCCCCCGAACCAGGCAGGTCTTCCCCACGCCGAGATCCCCCTTCAGGAGCAAGACGGTTCCGGCTTCGAATCGCTCACCGAGAAGAACGCCGATCCGATGGGTTTCATCCATGCTGCTGCAACGGAACACAACGGAGGTCATGAAAGGCTTCCCGATTCAAGCTCCCGAAAGAGTGTCGGAAGAACATCGGCAAGCTCGGATGCGAAAAATCCGCGTGGCCCTTTCTCTCGGGCCAGCCGGTCTCCGCAGAGCCCGTGCAGGTAGACAGCCGCTGCACAAGAGGCCTGCTGTCCATACCCCTGGGCCATGAATCCTGCCACCATTCCGGTCAATACATCTCCCATCCCGGCAGCGGCCATTCCCGGGTTGCCGGTCGGGTTCACATACACGAAACCGTCGGGAAGTGCAACAAGGGATCGGGCTCCTTTGAGGAGGACATAGCACCCATATCCTTCGGCCATTTTTCGTGCATGGCCGATGCGGTCACGCTGAATATCCGAAACGGCGGCACCGACAAGACGGGCCATTTCTCCGGGATGGGGGGTCAAGACAGCAGGATGTTTCGCCCGGCGAAGAATGCTCGGATCCCCGGCCAAGGCATTCAACCCGTCGGCATCGATGACAAGTGGAATGGGACTTTCAACGACAAGCTCCCGAACCAGTCGAACGGTCGGCTCGCGTTGACCGATCCCCGGTCCAAGGGCCAGCACGTCTTTGCCGGCAGCAAGTTCCAGAAGGAATCGAAGGCCAGCGGCGTCGAGCACACCGTCGGGGGTTTCCGGAAGGGCTTCGGTCATCGCTTCCATCAAAAACCCATGCAGAACCGGTTGAATGGATGCCGGACAGGCCAGCGTGAGAAGCCCCGCTCCTGAGCGCAACGCCCCTCTTCCCGCCAGTCCGGCAGCTCCGGCCTTTCCTTTGGATCCGGCGACAAGGAGGCAATGCCCGGTCTTTCCCTTGTGGGTTTCGGGATGGCGGATTCGTGCGACATCGGAAAAGTCCCGGATACCCAACCAGGCGTGCCTTGGGGCCACTCGTTCGGCAACCATGGGAGGAATGCCGATATCGACGACATGCAGATGTCCGGTGTACACCGAGCCGGGCAGCAACAGGTGAGCGATCTTGGGAAAGGCGAAGGTGACGGTCGTATGGGCCTGCACACAGCAGCCGAGAGGGGTTCCGGTATCCGCATCCAGGCCGGAAGGCAGATCGACGGAAACGATAGGCTTTTTCGAACGGTTCAAGATGTCGATCGCCATGCGATAGAGACCGCGGACTTCTTGGTTGAGACCGGTTCCCAGCAGGGCGTCAACCAGCACATCGTGAGCGGACATCCGGGCCTCCACCCGAAGCAGTTCGACCTCCGAGGCAAGCCACAGAATCTCGATGTCCATGGCTTCGATCAGCGCCAGATTTTCCAATGCATCTCCGGTGATTCGCTCCCGGCTGCTCAGCACATAGACCGTGACCGAACACCCCCTCGATGCCAGCACCCGCGCGATCACGAAACCGTCCCCGCCGTTGTTCCCCCGACCCGCTGCAACCCCCACATCGATCGATGCCCGGCTGGAAAACGTTTCCAACAGGATGTCGGCAGCCTGCCTTCCGGCATTTTCCATCAGGACAAGACCGGGGATACCGAAATCTTCGATCGTCATCCGGTCCATCCGGCGCATTTCGTCGGCAGTGACCAGATACCGCTTCATGCCGGAGGCTCCGCTTTGGCCAACATGGCAATCAATTCATCGCTTTTGGCCTCCATCCGTCGCGCCTCCTCTTCATCCTTTTCATGGTCATATCCGACCAGATGCAGGATGCCGTGGACCAGCAGCTGGGTGAAACGCGCGGCAAACGGAATGCCTGCAGCCCGGGCTTCGGCCTGAGCCGTGTCCACGGAAAGAACGACATCCCCCAACAACAGCGGGTTGACGTCCGCAAAATCCCCTTCCTGCATGGGAAAGGAGATGACGTTGGTCGGGCCTTCCCGATGAAGGTACTGGGCGTTCAACTGAGCCATCTCCTTGTCGTCCACAATCAGGATCGACAGTTCGTGCTCAGGATACCCCAAGGCGTTTAAGATGGCCTGTGCCTTGTGACGGATTTCCCTTAACAGGATCCGTTTCCGTTTTTGTCGGTTGCTGATCAGTACGGCCATGGGTTGCTTTGCCTCCGATGACGACCAGTTGATCCGGGTACTCGATGCGGTGATGGTGGATGGCATTGAGAATTCGGGTGAACACTTTGGCGATGCTGTGCAGGTCCCGAAGGGTCAGTTCGCAATCGTCGAGCTGACCGTCCGAAAAGACCTTGTTGATCAGGTTTTGCACCAGCCCCTGGATACGAGCCGGGGTCGGATTTTCGAGCGTTCGGGATGCCGCCTCGACAACATCGGCCAGCATCACGAGACCGGCCTCCCGGGTCTGAGGCTTGGGACCGGGATATCGAAAATCGTCGGGATTGATCTCCTGATCCGATTTCTGCTGCCTGGCCTTTTCATAGAAGAACCGCATGAGACTGGTGCCGTGATGCTGCTGGATGGCATCGATGATGGCCTGACCCAACTTGTTTTCCTTCGCCATTTCGACACCGTCCTTCACATGGGCGGCAAGAATGCGCTTGGACATGGAAGGCGCCAATTTATCGTGTCGGTTCTTTCCGCCCGCCTGGTTTTCGATGAAATAGAGGGGTTTTCGGATCTTTCCGATGTCGTGGTAGTAACCGCAGACCTTTGCCAAAAGCGGATTGGCGCCGATTTCGGATGCCGCAGCCTCCACCATCGAGCCGACAATGACCGAATGGTGGTAGGTGCCCGGCGCTTCGAGCAAAAGACGCCGCAGAATGGGTCGATCAAGATTGGCCAGCTCCAGCAGGGTAATGTCCGTGGTATAACCGAAAGCCCATTCGAACAGCGGGGCGACACCCGAGGCGAGAATTCCCGTCAGCATTCCTCCCAGGAAGGCAAACGTCCAAGACCAGATCAGCTCGAGGGACGATACCCGGATTTCATAGAAGCAGATGGCCGTAGCCAACCCGATGTTCAGCAATCCGATCGTGAACCCGGCCCGAATAAACACCTTCCGTTCCCGACAGCGTTTCACGCAATAGGCGGCCATGAGGCTGTTCATCAGGAAAAAGAACATGATCTCGAAGCGTCCCTGAAAGAGCAGGGCGCTTGCGGAGGCCAGAACCACGGAAAGGATGGCTGCCGGATTCATGCCCATGAAGAGACAGGTCGTCATGGAGCCGGCTGCCAGTGGGATGGCGAAGAGCAGGGAAAGCGGTGTGATGCCGTAAGGAACCGAGGAGGAAACGCTCTCGATAAAGGAAAAGGCCACCCGGACGAGAAGGAAAAAGGTGACCAGAATGGATGCAAGAAAGAGCAGGTGTTTGTCGGCACTCTGTCGCAGGAAGGGGCTCAGGTGCCGCAACAGAATGTAGGCGGTGGAGAGCAGGAATGCCATGATGAGAGCCGATCCGGCAACGCCGAACAGGGCCGATCGGGTCTGCTCCTGGTCTTTGATGGCGTTCAGCTTCATGAGGTGTTCGGCCGTCACCCGCTCTCCTTCGCGCATCAGCATTTCACCGGCCTTGATTTGGTACAGGACGGGCTTGGCCGACTCATAGGCCCTTCTGCGTCTTTCCTCGGTTTCCTTTCGGTTATAGGCAATGTTGGGTTGAATCAGGCTCTGGACGATTTCGACCACCAGGTTTCGGACAGCGGCACTTTCCTGTGCCAGAACGGGAGAACCGACAATCCGGACCATGCTTCGAGCCTGGTCGAGACCGTAGATGGATTTGAGCCTCAACAGAATGGTTTCTGCACCGCTTTCCAGGTCCCGAAGCAGGATCCCTCTGTCCATCTCCCTTAGCAGCAGGTCCTTGTTGCCGATGACACCGTTGTCGAGAATGCTCGTCAAGATTTGGATGACGGCATCCTCGATGCGGTGATGAAACCCTTCCTTTTCGAGAAGGGTGAAACTCTCGGTATCGATCTTGATGCCCGCCATCTGCTCGAACTGACTTTTTCGCTCACCCAAGCGGTCGACTTCGACGGCTTTTCGATGGGGGCCGATGTCCGTTGGCGCCATGCTTGGAAGGACCTGCTGCTGTAAGGCTCTTTCGGCTTCCTGATGCCGCCTTTGGGTATCGAAGGCCCGATGAACGGCTGCGGTCAGGCTGGTCAGCAGGGACGTATCATGGTCGAAGACCGGAAGTACTTCCTCCATTGCCTTGAGCCGATTGGCCTCCGTTGCCTCGATGTCTTCCACCAGAAAATCCTTCTTGGCCTTGATGTCCTTTTCGACGACATCTCCGATTTTATAGTGGGCGACGGATGGAACGAGATTGGGATAGTGGATGGCAACGAAAATCAGGGTGACGCCGACGAGGATCAGCCACTTCAAGGCATTCTCCGTCAGCTTCAGGTGTTTCCAGGCATCCTGGAACACGGTCGGTTTCATTTCGTGCGTCCTTTTTCGTGTTCTTCGTAAGCGTGAATGATCTCCTGCACGAGCTTGTGGCGGACGACATCCTGCTTGGAAAAAAAGACCATCTTGATGCCGCTGATCCCCTGAAGAATGTTCTTCGCCTCGATCAGGCCCGAGAGCTTTTCCGACGGCAGGTCGATCTGGGTGATGTCGCCGGTGATGACGGCCTTGGAGTTGAAGCCGATCCGGGTCAGAAACATCTTCATCTGCTCGGTGGTGGTATTCTGGGCTTCGTCGAGAATGATGAAGGCATCGTTGAGGGTTCTGCCTCGCATAAAAGCGAGGGGAGCGACTTCGATGATGCCTTTCTGGGTGAGGCTGGTCGCCTTGTCGAACCGCATCATGTCGTGCAAGGCATCGTAGAGCGGGCGTAGGTAGGGATCGACTTTTTCGGCCAGGTCTCCGGGAAGGAATCCGAGGGCTTCTCCTGCCTCGACGGCCGGACGGGTCAGGATGATCCGCCGGACATTGCCCTTGCTGAGCTCGGCTACGGCCATGGCCATAGCGAGATAGGTCTTGCCGGTTCCGGCAGGCCCAATGCCGAACACGATATCGTAATGGCGGATGGCATCGATGTATTCCTTCTGGGCGCGGCTCTTGGGTGTTACCGAACTCTTCTGGGAGGTGACGACGACCGTATCGAGAAAGATATCCTTCAGATCGGCACGGTCATCTGAACTCAGCACACGGATGGCGTGGGTGACATCCGTATCGTAGAGAGGATAGCCGTTTTTCAACAGGTCGTAGAGCTGGTTGAGAATATTTTCTGCCAGGCCGGCTGCGAAATCCTCACCTTCGATAAAGACGGTGTTCCCGCGGGTATCGATGCGCACATCAACGGCTCTGGCAATCTTGTCGAGATGGGTGTTGTGCTCTCCGAAAAGCTGACGGGCCAGGTGCAGATCGGAAAAGGTCAGCCGATGGGCTGTTGGGGAACTGGGTTTCATCGAGAAGGGGGCTGCTCCTTTAGTTGGCGGAAATTCGTCCATCGAAAACGGCTTGCATGGCATGAAGCGCCGGCTCCGAATACGATCGAAACCACGGATGAACACGGTGAATGGGGCAATCTGCGGCAAGGAGAAAGGGCTCTACCGTGGACGAGCCCTTATACCATAAGAGCCAAATGCGATGCAAACGGGAAGTGCGTGAAGGCGGGAGGGGCCGGGGAATTGTCACGATATCGGAATTTTTCGATTGAATCCCCTTGCCGCAGACCCTATGATGATGAGAAAGAAATCTTCGATCACCACCCGACAGAACCCGTTGACGGAAGTGGGAATCCACCCATGAAATCGATTCATAAAGACCTGCGGTTCAGGATGCACACGGTCGACCCCTGCGGCGCCAGAAGGGCCGAATTCACGACAACCCACGGCACGGTGGAAACGCCTGCCTTCATGCCCGTAGGCACGGCGGGTTTCGTGCGCTCCACAACACCGAAGGATGTCATGCAGACGGGCGCCCAGGTCCTTCTGGCCAACACCTATCACTTGATGATGAGCGAACGGCTGGCCACCGTTCAACGCGCCGGCGGGCTGCATCATTTCATGGGCTGGAAACGGACGATCCTCACCGACTCGGGCGGGTTTCAGGTGTTTTCACTTCCGGACAAGAAGATCACCGAGGATGGAGTGACCTTCTCCTTTCAGGAGGACGGAGAACGGCTGTTTCTCAGCCCCGAACGCTCCATGGAGCTGCAGATGCAGTTAGGGGCGGACATCGTCATGGCCTTCGACGAATGCGTCGAATATCCGGCATCCGAAGCCTATGTGACCGAGTCCCTTGCCAGAACCACCCGATGGGCGGAGCGCTGCCGAAAAAGCCCGCTTCAGGAACACCAGTTTCTTTTCGGCATCGTTCAGGGCGGGGTCTATCCGGAGCTGCGGACCGAGAGCGCCCGTCAGATCACGGCCATCGATTTCGACGGTTTCGCCATCGGAGGCGTCAGTGTGGGCGAGGGCTTCGATCTGATGGCAGCCATCGTTCAGCATACGGCTCCGCTGCTGCCGGAGAACAAGCCCCGCTATCTCATGGGTGTCGGGCTTCCGGAGGATATCCTCGAGGCGGTTTCGGCCGGGATGGACATGTTCGACTGCGTCATTCCCACCCGCTACGCCCGAAACGGCACGCTATTTACCCGAACCGGCAAGATCCGGATCATGGACAAGAATTTCCGAAAGGACCGCTTCCCGATCGACACCGGATGTCGCTGCTACACGTGCCAGACCTACTCCCGGATGGTGCTGCGTTACCTCTTTTTCTCCCACGATCCCCTGGCCGAAACGCTGGCAACGATTCACAACCTGACATTCTATCAGGACCTGATGCGAGACATTCGCATTGCCATCGAAAAACACCAGTTCGAAGCATTTCGGAAACACTGGCTGGAAACCTATGTCCGGAAATCGGCGCCTGCATCTTCTCGCCCACCGTCCGAAACTCCCCTTCCCCACAGTTCACCTCCGAAGCCTCACAAGCCCGGCCCCGGAAAACCTAAGGACTCAGAAGCCGTGCAACGCGTGCTGCAACGTTTTGTCCGTCGATAGCCGAAGAAACGATCCCTCCGGCATATCCTGCTCCCTCCCCACAGGGAAAGAGACCTTGGATGTGAAGATGCATCATCGTATCCGGATGGCGGGGAATGCGCACCGGAGAACTGGTCCGCGTTTCGCATGCCAAAACAACGGCCTCGTCCGTATGAAAGCCGCGCATGGTTCTGTCGAAAGCCAGAAAACCCTCCTTCAGCCGGGAGGCGATCGCAGCAGGCAGCAGAAGGTCGATCCGACCGGGAGTCGTGCCGGGAAGATAGCTCGTTTGCGGAAGGCTCTTCGAGGGGCGCCCCGCCGTAAAATCGGTGAGCCGCTGCGCCGGCGCCCGCAACCGGCCCTCTGCCGCCTGCCAGGCAGCCCTTTCGATATCCCGCTGATAGAGCAGCCCCCCCAAAGCCCCTCGATATCCCGCTTCCGCCACATCTTCGTTTCGGATTTCCACCACAATGCCTGCATTGGCGTATGGAGAGGATCTCGAAGATAGGCTCATCCCGTTCAATACGAGCTCCCCTTCTTCGGTAGAGGCTGGAACCACGAACCCGCCCGGACACATGCAGAACGAAAATACGCCGCGATCGGCCACCTGGGTTTTCAGGATGTAGCCGGCTGCAGGCAATCGGGGATGTCGCGGGGCATGGTGGTAGCGAATTCGGTCGATCAGCGCCTGGGGGTGTTCCACCCGAACGCCCATGGCGAATCCCTTTGGCTCGAGAGCGATTCCCGCAGCCTTGAGCATTCGGTACGTATCCCGGGCCGAATGGCCTGTTGCAAGAATGACGGCATCTGCATGAATCTCGATCGCTTCGTTCACGACGACACCGTCTACCCGATCACCCCGAAGGATGAGGCCGGTAACGGTGGACTCGAAGCGCACCTCTCCGCCGTTGTCGAGAATCGTCTGACGAATGGCGCGAACGATCCGGGGCAGGCGGTTGGATCCGATGTGGGGATGGCTCTCGACGAGGATGTCTTCACGGGCGCCGTGAGCGACCAGGATTCTCAGAATTTCCCGAACATCCCCGCGCTTTGCCGATCGGGTATAGAGTTTTCCGTCGGAATAGGCGCCTGCCCCCCCTTCGCCGAAACAATAATTGGAATTCGGGTGAACGATCCCTGCCTTGAGCAACCCGGTGATATCGAATCTTCGGGATACCACGTCCTTGCCTCGCTCGAGAACGATCGGCCGAAGGCCGCATTCGAGGAGCTTGAGGGCTGCAAAATACCCGGCAGGCCCGGCTCCGACCACAACAACGTTTCGACGAAGGGGTTTCGCGGCAAGCCGCCAGGGTTGCGGAACCTCGGGAAGCGGTTCGTCGACCCCGACACGGCAGGTCACCTGAAACCGGGGGAGTTTGGCTCGGCCGTCGATCGATCGCTGTTCGATACGATACACCACCTCTCGGGTTTCATCGATGCCAAGCGCCCTTCGGATGGCCTTGCGGATCGCCGCTTCGGATGCGATGTCATCGGGGGAAAGGCGGATGCTGAGCGAATGGATCGTCATGAAAGCTCCGAAGAACCGTTTGAAGGCGGAAAGGAAGGGTGCGATCGAGGAAAAAGTCAGGGGCTTCCCGGTCGCTCGGGAAGCCCTTCCCGATTAGAGAAGTTTCTCTGCGATTTTCTTGGCGATGTCCTGAAACGCCTTTCCGACCGGGGAATCGGGATGTTCCTTCAAAAAGGAAACTCCCGCATCCGTACAGGCCACCATGTTGGGATCGAGCGGAATTCTACCGAGGAAAAGGATGTCGTTTTCTGCCGCAGTTCTCTCCCCGCCTCCAGCGCCGAAGATATCCACGACCTTGCCGCAGTGGGGGCAGGTGAATCCGCTCATGTTTTCGATGAGACCGAAAATCTCCATCTTGACGGTTCTGCAGAAGCTGATCGATTTGCGAACGTCAGCCAGGGACACTTCCTGTGGGGTGGTGACGATGACGGCCTTGGCATCCGGAATGGTCTGGGCCACGGTGAGGGGTTCGTCGCCGGTGCCGGGCGGAGAATCGATGATGAGAAAGTCGAGCGCTCCCCAGTCTACATCACCGATGAATTGACGGATGGCCGTGTATTTGATGGGGCCTCTCCAGATGATGGCATCGTCCTGGTTCGGCATGAGAGACTCGATGGATACGGCCGAGAGGTTGTCCGAAAATTTCTTGGGCATGAGTTTTCGATCGTCTGTAATATCGAGAAGGCCGTTCAACCCCAGCATGCGGGGAACATCGGGACCGTGAAGATCCACGTCCATGATGCCGACCTTGTGCCCTAACTGGGACAGGGCGATGGCCAGATTGACGGATGTGCTCGTCTTGCCCACGCCCCCTTTGCCGCTCATCACGATCAGCTTGTTGCGGATCCGGTCCAGGGACTGCTTCAGAGCCTCGTCCTGCTGGGCCTGTTCTTGTTTTTTCTTGTTCGCAGAGGGACATCCTCCGCCTGCCAGAATTTCCATTTCGTGTACCTCCTCCAAGGTTGATCCGAATTGCGGAGCCGAACACGCTTCGGTTCCGATGAAAGCCGACGCAAACGGTTTCCCGCACGGCTGCAATCATAATCATTCAGAGACGAATCGTAAAGAAGCCGACGGTTGTTTTTCCAAGATCAAAGGAAATGCTCATGACAAGGGACACCGCCCCCTCCATGAAAACAGACCATAACCGCTTTTCTTCTGACTTCTGACTCCTGTTTGAACCATCCATCTACCATTGAATCGGTCCAACCATGACGATGGCCTCCGGATGCCCCTCCTTCTCCTGATGCAGGGGATGGTGGGTTCTTTCCCAGAAGAATACTTGTCGCTTTCGGTTCAGCAGAACGACCGAAGAGGAGCGGGTACCATAGGTAGGACTTTGAATGAAGATGGGCGAGAGGATCCTCTCCCATTCCAGGCCGACCCCCGTATCGGGGAGTCGGTTGTCCGGAGCCGGTTCTGCATCCGTCAACATCTCGAAGATCGCCTGAACGTCGATGCTGCGATCCGGTCGAACGATCTCCCGCAGACGCATCAGCGCACGCTCGGTTTTCGGCCACGGCGTGTCGATACAGTGGTTGCTGAGCGCATGCCACCCCGACGGGATCGATTGCATGGAACCGCATCGGTTTCCGAGATAGAACAACCCCGAAGCGTCACCGACCACGAGGTTGAACCCGTTGAACCGATGCATCACCGGAAGAAGCGCTTCGAGATAGGATGCCGGATGTCCATCGAAAAGGAGAAAATCGCGGACCAGCATGCCCCGGGATGGTGCGTTCGGCTGAAGGGATGCCGGATCCCGGTAATTCGTCAGGGCGGCAAATCGCCCTCTTCGGCTGATCCCCATCCAGGTTCCGCCGTCCTTCAAGTCCCGACCTGCAACGATATCCGGCGTATCCTCCCACCCGTGCAACGGAGCTGTCGCTCGATGATAAAATTCATCGCGATTGGCGGCAATGATCCACATCGCTTCGGGATGGACATCATACCCCAGCAGAAGAAGGCACATGGCGTCTCTTTCAGTTTGGTTGATTTTCCCTCGGGTTCATGATAACAGCTTCTCACTTGTTGGTAGCAGAAACGACGGAAAATGCCAAGGCAGAACGGCAGAACCAGAAAACCCTTAGGACACTGGAATACAACAGGAAGGAGACCTGCATGAGAGAAGTGGTGGTTGTCGGTGGATGTCGGACGGCGATCGGCGCCTTTGGCGGCGGATTCATGAACGTCCCTGTGGTGACCCTCGGCGCGGCTGTTCTTCGGGACACCTTGAAACGGTTGGGGTTGAAGCCTGTCCCCGGGGAACAGGCCCTTGCCGTTGCACCGAAACAACTGGCGGATACAGGGCTTACCGATCTGGAGAAGAAGGCCTGCTGTTGGGATGCGTCGGCAAAACCCATTGTGATCGATGAAGTGGTGATGGGCAATGTCCTTCAAGCGGCCCAGGGACAAAATCCTGCCCGTCAGGCCATGATTCAGGCCGGAATTCCAAAGGAAACCCCGGCGTTCACCATCAACAAGGTATGCGGATCGGGTTTGAAAGCCATCGCCCTCGGCGCGGCATCCATCATGGCCGGACAGGCCGATGTGGTACTCGCAGGTGGTCAGGAGAACATGAGCATGGCCCCCCTGGCCTTGCCCAAGGCACGATGGGGACATCGAATGGAGTTGACCGGAAAAGGGGAAATCCTCGACCTGATGGTGTTCGACGGACTCTATGAGATTTTTTATGGATACCACATGGGCATGACTGCCGAAAACATCGTTGCAGCCTACGGCATCAGCCGTCAGGAACAGGATGAGCTGGGTGTTCTGAGCCACCATCGGGCGATGGCAGCCATTTCATCCGGCATCTTTGCACAGGAAATCGTTCCGATCGTCATCCCGGGAAGGAAGGGCGATATCGTGATCGATCGCGACGAGCGGCCCATGGAAACCAATCTGGAAAAAATGGCCAAACTCCGTCCGGCCTTCAAGAAGGATGGAACGGTGACGGCCGGAAACGCTTCAGGGATCAACGATGCAGCAGCCGCCGTGCTGCTGATGACCCGGGACAAGGCGAAGGAACTAGGGCTTACTCCGATCGTCACCATCAAGAGCTTTGCCTCGGGCGGCGTCGATCCGGCATATATGGGGCTTGGGCCCGTTCCGGCCATTCAGAAGGCCCTGAAGGCCTGCAACATGAAGCTGTCGGATATCGATATGATCGAACTGAACGAGGCCTTTGCAGCACAGGCCATCGGATGCATGAAAGAGCTGGGCATTGCCTATGACAAGCCGAACGAACTTGGAAGCGGGATTTCGCTCGGCCATCCGATTGGATGCACCGGTGCCCGCCAGATGGTTACCGGCATGTACCAGATGCAGCGTAAAGGCTACCGGACAGGGCTCATTTCGATGTGCATCGGCGGAGGAATGGGAATGGCGATGGTGATCGAGCGGGCGTGAAACAGGCATGGACTGAAATCGCACGAAAGGCACAACAAAAGCATCAGATCGGAGCAGAAAGGATCCTTCCATGGATATCAGCCGAAAATTGGGAATTCTGGTGTTCTGTATGGTACCTGCCATCGTCGGTGGTGGGATCGTGTATGGATTTGCGCACAATTACATAGCTGTCGCCGTTTGGGAAGTTCTGGTGCTGGGGGTTGCCGGCATGTTCGTTTCTCGATAGGCGTAAGAAGGCCTTGCGGATCTTTCTCCGAACAGAAGCGCCCCCTCTTTTGCAAAGAGATCCGCAACAGATCAGCGGGCTTTTGCGTCAGCCACCTCCTGGACGAGGCGACGAGTTCATGCCCCATCCGCCCGATACCGCCAAAGCATTTTCATGGTCGGGGGCGGCGGAAACGCCTCGGCATGAGCATTTATCGTGAAAATGCTGCCGCCCCTGCGTGAGGCCCGCCGTTGGCGGTGAGGGCGCAACGGGCTTTAGTGCCAGCCACCCCGGCGAGGTGTTCGTCTCTGGCGGGGAAGGTGCGCCGGGTCTTTTGGCGAATGCCGGAAACGCTTGTTTGAATGTGCCGGGCC
>Ga0272446_1003061_pt1 | contig 21697 bp, 9 predicted proteins | sample YNPCB0061_FD_194587 | JGI IMG/M metagenome (GOLD analysis project Ga0272446, IMG submission 194587) | Hot spring microbial mat communities from Yellowstone National Park, WY, United States - YNP-CB-006-1 | ecosystem: Environmental > Aquatic > Thermal springs > Hot (42-90C) > Sediment | place... | reverse complement strand
TCCCCTGGCCCTGCTCATGGGTGTGAGTGTTCCCGATGTTCCCAAAGTCGCCGAATTGCTGGGCACGAAATTGGTACTCAATGAATTCGTGGCTTACCTGGTATTGACGGACAAGTTTGCGGGTCAGCTGGAGACCCGCTCGGTCACCCTGCTGGCATTCGCCCTGACGGGTTTTGCGAACTTCGCTTCGATTGGCATTCAGCTTGGCGGTATCGGTGCCATGGCCCCCGACCGGCGGGGCGAGCTGGCTCGCCTGGGCCTGTTGGCATTGGCGGGGGGCTTCCTGGCCACCCTGATTAACGCGGCCATTGCTGGCATGCTCTTGCATTAGCCCCGGTCGAATCTGGGCATCAGTTCGCTGGATCATTTCTTCTCTGCAGCCAGTCCCAGAGCGATCACCGCGCCGTGGGGTTGATACGGGAAAAGCGCTGTTGCACCGCCGGTGGTGAATAACACGTTTCCGGTGCCCACATAAACGCGACCACGTGAAACGGCCGGACCGGACCAGACCGGACCCACTTCCATTTCTTTCAGCACAGCTCCCGAGTTGGCATCCAGGACCACCAGCTTCTTGCTAACCGTGGTCGTGAAGTAAACCACCCCGTTGGCGACGGCGATTCCCGAAGCGATCGGGTCGCCCACTTCCTTCATCAGCAATCGAAGCCCGCTGCCCGCCGGCGGCGTCTTGGGGCGTTCATGCCGCCAATGTTCGGTCCGGGTGTCCGAACTGATGCAAACCACCCGTCCCGCCGTTGGGGCCGATAGGCTCGCGGCTTCGCTCTCCTGGGTACTGAGCAAGAGCGCATCGAGGCCATTGGTGAAGACACGTTTGCCATCCGTGGCACATCCGGTTTGCAACCCCCCCAGAGCACCGGGCAACGCCAGCATGCGGCGATCAGGAGCGGGATTTAGCGGGTAAGACGGAGCACCCGTGTAAACCGGGGTCTGAGCCAGGATCTGACCCGACTTCGCATCGAGAACGTAAAAGCCGCCATTCTTGCAACCTGCCCCGACCACCTTCACGGTCTTCCCGTTGTGCTGGATCGTATAAACCTTGGGCGTATCTCCGATGGACTGATCCAGATACCGCCGGGCCTTGGGATCGTAGGCACGCATGCCCCGATGCCAGATGTCGCCGGGGTTGATTTGCGTGACCCACTTCTCTTTTCCCGTGGTGGCATCAATCGCGATCACGGCACAGCCATACTTCGTATCCAACCGGGGGTCATCTGGTGTGGGTTTGCGTGGGGCATTATTGGTATCGGTCCCGAAAAAGATCAGGTTGGTCTCGGCATCAAACGATGGCGTGCTCCAGATCGTGCTGGTCGCCGGTCCGTAATGGAACACGTGCTCGCCCCAGCTATCCTTGATCGTGATGGGCGGGTCGAGCTTGGCCGGCTTGGGGCCGACATCGTACTTCCACACCAGCTTGCCGGTTTGCGGCTCCACCGCCACCACATAGCCGCGGCCGGTACACCCCTTGTACAAGGGCTGATGCGCAAACCACTGCTCGAAGGCCCCACCGGCGAAGATGATGTAGCCATTGGCCAGGATGGGCGAGGCAAAGGTGGCATTCAGGGGATGAGCGTCGGGAAACTCCGGACCCCGCGTATCGACTTTCCACTTCTCTTTGCCGGTTTGCCGATCCAACGCGATGAGATACCCCGACAGATCGGCAAAATACACCGCATCGTCGGTCACCAGCGCGGAGCTGAACACCCCCACCGAAACGTCCGTGTCCTTGGGATTCGCCCCGTTCTGACCGGTCCGGTCAATATCGAGCTGGGAGCCAGTGGATCGGGTGCGTAGCGGGTAAGACCACTTCAACGTGCCGTCGCGGCCCAGCTTGTAGAACGTCGGCTCGGTCACGGTTCCGAAGTACACTTCGCCATCCACCACAACCGGGGTTGCATGAACAGCACCCACGTTCTGGTTCGATCCCTTGGCCGGGAATCGCCAGAGTTCCTCGAGGCGGGCAACATTGGCCGCGCTCAGCGTGGTTTCCGCGGCATTGTAACGCCAACCGGCCGCGGTACCGTTGTAGCTGCTCCAATCATGGGGATCGGCGGCAACCGCGCGGGCCGGTTCGAGCAGGACCAGCAACACAAGCCAGCGGTTCATGACAAGTTCCTCTCACACGGGTGATGGTCGGAAGTCAATCGGCGAGTTCGAAAAGCCCAGCCGCACCTTGACCACCGCCGATGCACATGGTCACAACCCCGTAACGGACTTTGCGGCGTTGCATTTCGTTGAGAATCGTGCCAACTAATCGCGCACCGGTCATCCCGAACGGATGCCCGATCGCAATCGATCCCCCGTTGACATTGAGCTTCTCCGGATCGATCCCCAGTCGGTCGCGACAGTACACCACCTGGACGGCAAAGGCCTCATTCAGCTCCCACAAACCAATGTCATCGATGCTCAGACCATGCCGCTGGAGCAACTTGGGCACGGCAAAGACCGGCCCGATGCCCATCTCATCGGGTTCACAGCCCGCCACGGCGAATCCTCGAACGATGCCTTTGGGTTTCACCCCCAAGGCCTCCGCCCGTTGCCGCGACATCAGCAAAGCCACCGAGGCCCCATCGGATAGCTGCGAGGAGTTCCCGGCGGTCACCGTCCCCTGGCCGCTGTGGGGATCGAAATAGGGCTTGAGTGCTCGCAAGCCCTCCAAGGTGGTATCGGGGCGATTACATTCATCCTTCTCGATGAGGTATTCCTCCTGGCCAATAACCTTGCCGGTTTGCTTATCGAGAATGCCACGGGTTACTTTCATGGGGGCGAGTTCCTCAGCGAAAAACCCTTCGCGTTGGGCCCGAGCCGTCCGTTGCTGGCTCAAGAAGGCATACTCATCCTGGGCCTCCCGGCTGATCGAGTACCGTTTGGCAACAATCTCCGCGGTGTCACCCATGACCATGTAAATGCCGGGCTTGTGTTCCTGAACCCACGGGTTCGGATCACGCTTGACATTGGCCGTCGCGGTGATGCTTTCGACGCCGCCCCCCAGAGCCACCTCGGCTTCGCCCAGCATGATGGATTGCGCGGCCAAGACAATCGCCTGCAATCCGGACGAACAGAAGCGATTCACCGTTGCCGCAGCCACGCTCACCGGTAAGCCCGCCCGGATCGAGGCGATGCGGGCCACGTTATCGCCTTGCGAACCTTCGGGAAACCCACAACCGAGGAAGACATCCTCAATCTCGGCCGGGTCCAGCTGCGGCACCTTGCCGAGCACATGAGCGATGCAGTGGGCCGCCAGATCGTCTGGCCGCGTCAAGTTGAAGGAACCTCGAAAGGATTTGGCCAGCGGCGTCCGCGAACTGGCGACAATCACAGCCTCACGCATGAACGTTCTCCTCGTTGGTTACGTATCGGCCCGGACAATTCTGCCCTCCGAACGACATGGTACCCATCCGCTGGCGGTCACGATACCCGTCACAGGCTCAAACGGCGAATGCTGCCAATCACTCCTCACTTTTGGGTTCGCCCACCCTTGCTCTAGGCCACCATCCCGGGCGGGTTGACGCACACTGGTGTCGCCGCCCAAGAATTACTATTCACATATCCACTACTGTAAATCATTATACATACCCTTACCGGCCAGTCAACTTTTTTTTTCCGATTGATCGCCCGGTGTGGTTGCATCGGGTGAAAAGCGGGGTTGCAGGGGTTCGGCACGATGGGGTGCTCGGTCGGGTTGCTACGGGCCGTAACCCGATTGTCACAAACGCGAAACGGCTTCCATGCTGAAACTCGATGAGCCGAGCCAAGGTAGGGATTGTGACGGCACCGCAGCGGGAGCCGTGGTGACCGCGGGATTAGGTTGGAAACCGGATGTGGGACCGACCGATGCTCAAGTAACTGAGCGAAAAATTGCGAAACACGATTGCGGAATGGCCCGGTCGTCCGGTACGCTCACATCACGATTCGCTTGGCAAAGTGCCGGTTTGGGGACCGATTGGAACACGAGGAGAACCACCGTGCTCACCACGTTGGCCCTGATCACGACCACGGCTTTACTACTACCTCAATCTGAAGAGAAGAAAGCACCGGCGATCGGCGCACGGATTCCCAATTTCACACTGAAGGACACCAATCGTCGATCGCGGTCGCTTGCGGACTACAAATCGGCCAAGGCGGTTGTGGTGGCGTTCTTGGATACGGAGTGCCCACTGGCCAATTTGTACATTCCTACGTTGATTGAATTACATAAAACCTACTCCCCGCAGGGGGTGCAGTTCCTGGGCATCAACGCGACCCACCAGGATTCGTTTGTGACGGTCGCGGCTCATGCTCTGGAGCGGGATCTGCCCTTCCCCATGCTGAAGGATTTCGACCAGCAGGTTCTGGATTCGTTCGGTGCCCAGCGTTCACCCGAGGTGTTTTTACTCGATGCGATGGGCGTGATTCGTTATCACGGCCGAATCGACGACCAGTACGGAATCGGCTTTCGTCGCGAGAAGCCGACGCGACAGGATCTCCGTGAGGCCATTGAAGAGTTGCTGGCCGGCAAAGCCATCTCGGTCGCACAGACCGAGGCGAGCGGTTGTGCGATCGAGCGACCCGCCAAGCCGCACAACCGAGGCGAAGTAACTTTTAGCAAGCACATTGCTCCTTTGCTGCAAAAGCATTGTCAGGAATGCCACCGGCCTGGGGAAATCGGTCCCTTTTCACTGTTGAGCTACACCGATGCCAAGATGCGGACGCGGCGGATTCGCGAAGCCGTATTAGAACAACGGATGCCGCCATGGCACGCCGACCCCCGCTTTGGCAAGTTTCTCAACGACCGGCGGATGACCGAGGAGGAACGGGGCCTGTTGCTGACCTGGATCGATCACGGCGCGCCCAAAGGGGATGACGCCGATCTGCCCGAACCGGCCCGATTCGTCACGGGTTGGAAGATCGGCCAGCCGGATAAGGTCTACACAATGACCAAGGAGTTTACCGTACCGGCAAGCGGTGTTCTGGATTATCAGCGCTTCCTGGTCGATCCGGAGTTGAAAGCGGACGCCTGGATTCAGGCCGCGGAGTGCCGACCGGGCAATCGGGCCGTGGTGCATCATATCTTGGTTTACATCCTCGCACCGGGGAAAGTCAGCCCCTACGAAGCGGATGGCACGGCCCACACCCTGGCCGGTTGGGCCCCCGGCGACATGCCATTCATTTATCCACCTGGCACTGCTCGCCGGATCCAAGCGGGTTCCAAGCTCTTGTTTGAAGTGCATTACACTCCCAACGGAACGGAACAAACCGATCGCTCCTCGGTGGGCGTGATTTTTGCCAAGGAACCCCCGCAATACGCCACCGACACCAACATCCTCGCCAATATGGGCCTGCGCATTCCCCCCGGAGCTCCCCGTCATAAGGGGCAGATGACGTACGTCTTCCCTCAGGATGCGCTGGTGTTATCCTTCATGCCCCACCTGCATGTGCGGGGCACCAGTGCTCGCTACGATGTCACCTACCCCGATGGCAAAACGGAGACACTGCTATCGGTGCCCGATTATGACTTCAACTGGCAGAGTGTGTATCGCTTTGAAAAGCCCATCCGCATACCCAAGGGAAGCAAGTTGACCTGGAGCGCGACCTGGGACAACTCGGCGGATAATCCGCGCAATCCGGACCCGACCAAGGAAGTGCGTTGGGGTCTGCAAACCTGGGATGAGATGCAGAATGGCTGGATGGATGTTGTCTGGCTGAAGAAGAACTAACCTGTCTTCGGCCCGGTCCGAAGTTCGTTCCACACCCACGACTGGGCCACGTGAATCCATGTATCCTCGATTGACCCCTTAAGTTAAGGAGCCTCTCCATGTGGGTCCGGCAATGTGAACTCGACGCCAATACGGATACTCCATTCCCCATCCCGGCCCGAATCGCCTCCAACGAGGAATTCGTACCACCGGATCAATCGCCGCAACAAAAAGAGTACGAAGCTCGCTTGAAGGACCTGGCCGATCGCGCGGCGAAACGGCAGGGGATGCCGCGCCGCGACTTTCTCCGGACCGGCTCGGGCATCGCAGCAGCCCTGTACGCGCTCAACCAGGTTTTCGGCGACATCTACGATGTCAGTGCGGCCGAGATCGAGGATCAGAAAGCGTTCGAGGAAAAATGGCCCAAGGACCAATTCATCTTCGACGTGCAAACGCACCATGTGGACGTGGCCAAGAAGTGGTACGACGACACGCCTCAGGGCAAGGCCACGCTTCGTTTCTTTCAGATGATGCGGCCCTTGGCCAACACGCCGGAGAAGAGCCTCGAATTGCTCAACCGCGCGCACTATGTGAAGGAAGTGTTTGGGGACAGCGATACGGTGATGGCGATCATTAGCGGCGTGCCCACTCGGGAGTGGGACAAGAACCCCCTGCCCCCGGATCAAATGGTCGCCACCCGGAAGTACGTTAACGATCTGGCCGGCTCCCAGCGGGTGCTGTCGCACGGCCTGCTCCGGCCCAATTTGGGGGCCAAGGAGTTCGACGAGATGGAGCGTCAGGTCAAGGAACTCAAGATCGACGCCTGGAAGATGTACACGGGTGCCGAACTGGGGGAAAAAGCCTGGTTATTGGACGACGAGAAAGTGGCTTACCCCTTCTGGGAGCGCACCCGGAAACTGGGCATCAAGAACATCTGTGTTCACAAGGGCTTGCCGCTGGGCTTTTTTAACGAACGCGGATGCATGCCATCGGACGTTGCCAAGGCTGCCAAGGATTGGCCCGACCTGAACTTCATCATCTATCACTCCGCGTATCGGGGCATGGGGCTGATCGCTCGGGGCACCGGCGACAAGGTGGAAGATAAGAAAACCGATAACCCGCAGGAAATTTACTGGGTCAGCGATTTGATCCGCGCCATCAAGGAGCACAACCTCAAGAATGTCTACTTCGAGCTAGGTTCCACCTTCCAGATGACGTCCGCGGCGAATCCGGTGGTTTGTCTGCACATGCTGGGCCAGATGATTCAAGCCGCAGGAGCCGACCACGTTTTGTGGGGCACGGACAGCATCTGGAATGGCAGCCCTCAAAGCCAAATCGAACGGCTTCGCCGACTCAAGATGCCGGACGACCTGAAACAAAAATACGGCTACCCCGATCTGACGGAGGAGATCAAGGACCAGATCCTGGGTCTCAACGCGGCCAAGCTGTTTGGCATCGACGTGAAGGCCAAGCGACAGGCGATCAAGGCGGACAAGCTCACACGGCTACGCCAGGAATACCGGCAACAAGGCCCCACGCCGAGCAACACGCAGTACGGCTGGGTGTGGGTACCCGATGGTCGCGAGCCCACGGTACCTGTGGGAACGTGAGCCCAGCTTTCAGCCGTAACTGCGACGCTTAGGACTGACGAATCCACGCCAGTCAGCAGCCAGCACGCCATCGTTTCAGGCGGCGTGCAGGTATTGCTCCAACTTGTGCAGGCCCTCTTCAATGGTGACCGTGGGCGTGTAACCCAGGTCCCGCTGGGCCGCGGAGATGTCGTACCAATGGGACGTGGAAAGTTGCACGGCCACGAACCGCGTCATGGGGGGTTCTCCTGGTAGCCGCAAGAGCCAGTAGAACCACTCGAACAACCGACCGGCGAGTCGGGCTTTCCAGGCGGAAACGGTTCCGGTCACGGGGGGGAACCTGGCCAGCGCCAAAATGCGGTCAATGAACGCCCACAACTCCACCGGCTCACCGTTGGTGATGAAGTACACCCGACCGGCACAACCCGACCCGACGGCAAGCCGCTCACCAGCCAGGATATGCGCCAGGGCGGCGTTATCGATGTAGGTGACATCCACCTTCACGGGCCGAGTACCAATGCGGCGTAACTTGCCAGCGCGGGCTTTCTCGAGAATCCGGGGAATGAGGTGCGGGTCTCCCGGACCCCAGATGAGATGCGGTCGCAAGGCCACCGTCGCCAAGGACGGGCTGTTGGCCGCCAGGACCGCCTGCTCGGCAAGAGCCTTGGTTTGCGTGTAATAGGCATCGAAGGAGGTGGGATACGGGAGCGACTCATCAGCCCCTTCGATATCGCCGCCCGCATGCACCACGCTAGGTGTCGAGGTGTAAACCAGTTTGGTGATGCCCAGCTTCTGACACGCCGCGATGACGTTCTGCGTTCCGAGAAAATTGGTCTGATAAAAGTCCTGGTATCGCCCCCAGGCGCCAGCTTTGGCGGCGATGTGGTAGACAAGGTCACACCCCACGGCTGCCCGCTCAACCGCTACGGGGTCTGCCAAGTCGCCCAACGCTTGTTCCACACCCAGTTCATCCAGCCAGGGGTAAGCGGACCGTGTGAAGGATCGAACCTGCACCCCCCGCGCATGTAGCAAGCGAACCACCGCACCCCCGAGGAAGCCGCCGCCACCTGTTACCAAGACTTTCATCACGTTCTCTCCTTGCCCGCTCCTGACAAGGGGGGTAACTCCGATCGCCACACTTTACCCAGTTTTCGATTCGCCCATCGCGCCAGTTTCTCGCGGAAGATCTTGGAATTGTGCCGGACATCCACAGGAAACGTGCCTCGGTAGCAGAGAAACGTTGAAATATCCCGCGTGTGCGGGAACGCCGCTGCCCGTTTTTGCAAGCGGTCTTCCACGGTCGCCCACCGCGTCGAGCGGTCCCACTCTACGCAGAGTACTGGGATGGTTCGCGGCCCCCGCGTCACACCGACAAGCGCTGTGCGTACCACCCCCGGCACAGTGTTGAAGATGGGTTCGACCATGTCGGTGAAGAGCGTCCCGTCGGGTGTTTCCACACGATGCGACTTCCGCCCACAGAACCACAACCGCCCCTGCTCATCGCGATAGCCCACATCGCCCATGCGATGAAGAACCTCACCCCGGCGGGGGTCGGCAATCTTGCCCAGTTCCGTCGCCTCGGGACGATTGAAGTACGTTTGGGTGACAACCGCACCGCGCACGACAAACTCACCAATCACGCCAACCGGAAGTTCGAGTGCATCATCCCAGACCGCGATGGGGGTATCGGTAATCGGAATCACGTGAACCTCGATCCCCGAGACAGGCCGGCCCACGCAGACACCGCGCCCCTGCTCTGTCAGGTGCCGCGTCTGGGTTAGGATTTCCTGACTGCCGATGTTGGATACGGGTAACGCCTCCGTTGCTCCATACGGTGTAAACACCTGAACCCCTGGGGGCAACAGTTGTACCAAGCGTTCAATTGCCGGTATCGAAGCCGGGGCCCCGGCTGAAATAACGCGCCGAAGAGTCGCCAGCAACGGTTTGCTTGTGCACGGGACGGTATCGGAGCTTGAAATGCTCCGGGAGGAATCGCGTTCGGCAAGCTCACCGAGTCGCCGAATGACAGCGGGTGAACCGAACAGATTGGTGACCTGGAATTGACGGATTTGTGCCAGCGCCCGGTGGGGGTTGAGTTGGGCGGGCCGCGTGGGGTTCATATCCGGAATGACACAGGTCATCCCCAGGGCCGGCCCAAAGAGCGCAAACAAGGGAAACGTGCACAGATCCACTTCCCCCGGCTCGATGCCATAGGTCTGTTTCAGGCACTGCACCTGCGCGGCAAAGTTGCCATGGTTATACACAGCTCCTTTGGCCACCCCCGTGCTACCGCTGGTAAAGAGGATGGCGGCGACTTCATTCGCTGTCACCGCTGACACGGGGTAAGGGCCGTGGGCGTGTCCCCGCTCCCGGAGTTGGGCCAACGTCGTCTGCGAGCCCAGTCGCCACCGGCCAACTGTCACCGTCAGCCGGACCGTTCGCCGGGCCCAACCGAATAACCGTCGGGCCAAATGGGCCTGGGCAATACCGATGAACGCCTCCGGCTCAGCCTCTTGCAGGCATCGGCCCAGTTGGCGAATACCCATACCGGGGTCGATGAGAACAGGCACCGCCGCCAGTTTGAAGAGCGCGAAGGTCAGCGTAAAGAACTCCACCGACGGCGGGACCATAACCACAGTGCGCACGCCGCGAGTGATTCCGATTGTGGCCAGGCCGTGCGCGAGGGCGTCCACCTCCTGGTTCAGCTCGGCAAAGGTGATCGCCTGGTGTGGAGTAGGCCCATCCACGGCCACCGATTGACGGGGCACATAAAGAGCGACCCGCGTGGGATATTCGGCCGCCATGCGCTCCAGATAGACGGCCACGTTCAAGGGAGGCGTTCTCATGTGCCCCACCGGGAGTAACAGGTGCTCGTTTCAGGAGAGAGGATGCTGGGCCAGGAATGTCTGGATCCGCTGAATCGCCTCCTCACCAGCATCTTCGAGTAAGTAATGGCCGCAATCTGGCCACACGTGTGTTTCCGCGCTCGGAAAGTGACGCTGCCATTCCTGCAAGAAGTGCTGATCGAAGACAAAGTCCTTCATTCCCCACAGTAGCAAAACCGGAACTTCGGCCAGATTTCGTAAAGCTTGAGCGGTTTGCTGCACGATCGCATAGCCCGGATCCGTTTCGCTCAGCGGAATCGTCTGCACGAATTTGAGGACGGCAATTCGGTGTTCCGGGGTGTCGTACGGTTGGAGATACCACTCTCGCACGTCGGCTGACAACTGCTTTCGCCAGACACACCATTTGGCCGCAAGTCGGCAAAAAGCATTTCGTTTCAGAATCAGCCATTCCCCTATCCGCGTGTTACGGCCCAACCACAGGGACCACGGTAGCCGCTTGGTCGAGGGTAGAGGGAACGCAGCCGTGTTGGATACAACGATGCGGCGGATTCGATTCGGATAACGACTTGCATAGGCCATACCGATCATACCGCCCCAGTCGTGCACGACCAGCGTCAGCTTCTCGCGAAGCTCGAGATGGTCGAGTAAGGCTTCGAGGTCGTCGATGCGGGACTGAAGCGAGTAGTCGTAAACCGTCGGTGGGGGTTTATCGGACAAGCCGCATCCAAGATGATCCGGCACGATACAGCGGTAGGTCGTGCGTAAACTCAGCACCAAGTTCCGGTAGTAGAAGCTCCAGGTGGGATTGCCATGGAGCAGAACGATGGGCTCGCCGGCACCTTCGTCGAGAAAGTGGAGCTGACCACCGGGGCGCGACAGATAGTAACCCGAGAACGGATACAGTGGGCTCACCATTCCAGCCCAAGCATGAGACAGTTCAGGCCGCTGCCAATCCCGAGGAATCCGACGCGATCCCCCGGCTTGAGGAACTCGCGTTCTTCGGCCAAAGCAGCCGTCAACGGCAGCGAGACCGTTCCCATGTTCCCCAGGAACTCGAACGTGCTGAACTCTTTTTCCGGTGGGATACCCAATGCTTTGAGGACGGCATCCCGGTGGCTGGCACCCACCTGGTGGCAGATGACCTTATCCAGTTCATCGATGTGCCAACCAAAGCTATGCAGGAACTTTTTCCAGGTCCGCAGGCCTAATTCCACACCGTACTTCAGCACCTCCCCGGCATGGGTTTCCATAAACGGAATCATGACGTGCCGCAGACCGAAGTCGATACTACGTTGGACCAAGGCACCCGCTTGATGTCCGAAAACCTTTTCAACCGTATGAACGGTGGCCGGCAACAGTGATTGCATACCCCACCGACAGAGGGCATGATACTCGGGGGCATTCTGGGTGACACCACCTAGCACCTTTCGCCGTTTTTCCCGGGAGAGTTCCTCACTCACCACCAAGACGGCCACGGCACCGGACCCGCCTGTCAACGTGGCGATCGATTCGCGGAAGAATTCGACGCACTTCGATCGCACCATCCGATCGATCACATTCTCATTGATTTCCCGGGCGGTTTCCGCCGAGACGACCAGCCCGGCTCGGGCCTGACCCAGTTCGATCCGATTGGCAACATCGACGATCCCGTTGAGCACACCCAGACAGGCATTGGAGATATCGTAGATGGCGGCATCGGGATTGACCTTCAGCTCGTGGGCCACCGCGCAGGCCGTGGCAGGTTCGAATTGCTCCCGACACACACCCGCGTAGATGAGCACATCCACATCAGAAGCGGAGAGATCCGCAGCAGCCAAAGCTTTCCGGCCGGCCGCCGCTGCCCCTTGCGACAACGGGTAACCGGGTTCCCACCAACGCCGTTCATTAATCCCGGTCAACAGCTCCAGTTGCCCTGGGCTCATGTTGAGCGCTTCGTAAACGGGGCTCAGCCGTGACTCCAGTTCGGCTGTGGAGACAACCACAGGAGGAAGCTCATAACCGATGGATTCGATGTGAACTTGCGAGTACTTCATGCGCGAAACTTTTGCGAGCCTCGTTCGTTAGGGTGGGAATGATCCGCAGTTACTCTAGGGTAAAGTCGGTCATTTGGTAGATGACGCGACCATCGACCAGCAGAAACCCATTCGCTGTAAGACGCTGATTCTGGTCATCAACTTCGGTAAGTTCAAGCACAATTGTAACTTCCCGGTCCGTGGGCAAGACCTGGCCTCGATACAACCAGCAATGGGGCTGGTTCAAGGCGACCGTTTGCCAGGGGTGATCGGAGGGAGGGCCCCACCGCTTCCATGCTGCCAACTTCAGCAATTGTAGGAAGGATTCCAAACCGAGCGATCCGGGCCAGACTGGATCCTGATAGAAATGAGCCTTGAAAAACCAGAATTCTGGGTCGACTCGGATACTCCCCACAACAAGACCCAGACCTTTTCGACCTCCGTTGTGAACTAGCCGGATATGGTCCACCATACGCAGCATGGGCGCGGGGAATGGCGGGTCGTGCGGCAGCAGTTCAATCTGGGCATTAAGCAACTCCGTTTCACTGGGCCACGGCACTTTGGCATCTCGAATGCCGACCTGGTGGGCCAGTTGCGCTTGAGTAAAGAACCCAAAGTATGTGGTACCTTCGTAAACGGGACCCAACCGATCGCAGACCTGCATGTCAAAGTGCTGGATGATCATCCCAGCGGAGCGAGAGACATTCGTCAGTTTGACACGCGTCGTGAGCAAACCTGTGTCCGGAGTCACGGCTCGAAATTGTGTGGCCCGGCCACCGAGGTTCCGAAACGACAGATCGTCGGGACTTGTCAAGGCAGAACCACAATAGGCGGCCAACCAGCCGCATGGTTGCAACGCAATCTCCAGGAGCACGGCAAACGGCATGACCGAGCAGCGGTTGGCCTCGAAATACCAGGCATCGCTGGGCACGGCATACTGTGCCACACAGCTGGCACCAGCTTGCAGCACAAACGGCTCCCCGGTGACGTCCTCGATGCTATCAAGAAATTGAAAGGGTGGACCGGGCAGACGAGCAATAACCCGTTCGGAGTCGAAGACTCGATAGGGCTCACCAAACGCCTCAGACGGTTTTCCATTCGAGAAGGCCAGAATGCTCGCGGAATCGTACCGCCGCCGATCCTTTTTCTCGTGAATAATGAGGGGAGAGGTCCAACCCCAGAGCGCCTCCAAGTCGTCACGAGTTAGGCCCACCAGGCGAGTACTCATGTTGGTAATTTCGACGATCGGCTTACCATCGGCATACATGAGGGCATCCGCAAGACAGTACGGCTCCGGACGGTAGCCCAGTTCCTTGATCGTGACTTCGTAAGTCACGGTGTGGGTTGATGCAATGACCTGGCCGCGGCATTTCAAGCGGCTCTCCACACCCGGGACCGGCTCGTAGCTCACCCGGCCGGTCTCCCCAACCCAACCCATGCGAAGCAAGAACACCCGTAGTGTGTGCAAACAGCATTCGTACATCAATGTGCCGGGCATGACTTGGTCGTCAACGAAGTGGCACTTCAGAAACCAATCATCAGGCTGAATATCGAATTCGCCTCGCACAAAACCCAGACCAAACCGCCCACCCTGGGGGTCAAGGAGTGGCACACGATCGAGGAGTTTCAACATCCCACCGGGGAGAGTGGCCGGTTGACGGATTGGCAAGGCGGCGAAGTCGTCGCCAAAGGCCGTAACAAGATCTCCCGCTCGCAACGCATCGACCTGAGCTGAGGTAAGTGTGGTTACACGTTGGGGTAACCAGTCGCACCAGTCGGCTGGTCGCTTCCCTGGCTGTGGCTGCTTGTCGAAGGCAGTCTGAACAATGCCCTTACCAGCCGCCAACGCCTCGGCGGTAAAAAAACCTGCCACCCCGTTGCGCATGGTGATGAATGGTTGCCCATTGACCGTGCCATCGAAGTGAAAATGGAATAACCAAACCTCACCTTGTTTTGTGAACTGATCAATGTGGATGTCATACCGGATCGTTTCACCCACGCGGGGCAAGCCACGGTGGAAGGTCACCACGGCGTCGAGCAACCGATAAACTGCAAGCCCTCGGGTTTGAAAATCGATACCGAGAAAACCGGAGAGAAACAGATCGGCCTGCCCCGCCTCAACCGCTAACGCCGTGGGGATGCGATGAAATTCCAGGTACCACCGTTGCTGATGGACCGTGTGTTCGGTTACCACCCGACCACGCGTCATCGAAAGCGGCTCTCCCTCGATCAAGATAATCCGATCAACCAACTGGAGCGGGCCATCGGGCAAGCGAACACGGGTCGGGAATTGATCGATTTCGCTGTAACGCGGACCAAGCACATCGCCAATCTTCCCCACGGCATATTGGCAACATTGTTCATAGTTCAAAGAGCGGGGTGGGTCCGACAGGTTGGGCAGCGGGGCTTGCGAGGCTTCTGGATGAGCCTGAACGGTGATGCCACCGGGATGTTTGATGAGGGCCGTTAACAGTTGCGTCTGGAAGCGAAGCAAACGCGCCACCGATTCCATGACCTGCTGATTCACACGCAAGAACGCGGCCTGAGCTTGGATCGTATGCAGTTGCGTGGCAACGACCGATTCTACTGATGATGGGGATATGGCCTGAAGCGAGGAGAGTGCCTGGGCCGGAATGCGTTGAGAAGTGGTCGCTCGCGGAACCTGCCCAACTGGTACGACCAATTCATGACCTGTGGTAGTCGGCACATTGTCCGCTTCAAGCGGGTCACTCTGCGGACCGTACAATGCTGCAAGGTTCACGGGAAGTCCTTCCGCGATGAGTTGGGCCATCAAGCGCAGAATTTGTGAGACGGCATCCTGTTTGGCCACATGAGCCGCGCGCGCCAGATGCGGGCGATCTCCCAATATGGCTTCGATCATTCGTGTGCAAGAGGAGCCGGGGCCAACTTCAATGAAAACACGAATACCCTGCTCATACGCCGCCTCGATGAGAGCCGGTACGTTAATCGTGTTTAGCAGCCCTGCCGTGATCGACTCAGCACAGGCCCGATCCGAAACGGCATAGGGCTTACCCCAAGCTCCGCTATAGACCTGGACATCCTTCAGCGGGTAGACCGGCAAGGTATGAAGCTGGCGGTAGGCGTCTTCCACCGCGTGCCCGACTTCACAATGTGCCAAGGTCACGCCGGTCAACAACGTCACTGGTTTGCCGAGGGCACGGGCCAGTTCTTGCACATCCTCCTCACGGCCTCCAATCACGCATTCGTTCGGCGTGTTGATAATGAGCAAGTAAGCCTTCAGGTCCGGTCGTCGGGCATCCATCACTTCTTCGGGTCTCGCAGCAATCAATCCGCTGACCCAGCCTGCCGGTTCACTGATCGGGAAGCTCCAGTAATGTCGAGCCGCATCATGAGGCGGAGCCAGATCCGAGACAAACAGCGTGGATTCTTGCATGCGTCGAAACATTTCATCCCGGTCGCGCCACACTCGGATCGCAAAAAGCCCGGCAGATTCCCCCAGGCTTAATCCAATCATCGCGTGATAGTGAATGCCAAGCGTTACAAGCAGATCATGCACCAGTGCGCCAACCGTCACTTGACCAAACATGAGTTCTCGATGCGTTGCCTCTTCGACCCGTCCATTCCAGAAAACCTCGGGTTTGAACTGGCTTCGCAACAACTCATTCTCCGACTGCTGTCGACGCAGGATTTCGGGCCAATGCACCGAGAGGTCGCGCCCCATTCCATCGAACTGATTACCCGATCCCGGGAAGACCAAGGCAATCTGGCTTTGGGGACCCAACGGTTGCGGACGATAAAAGACTCGATCTCGCAGGGCTGGTTTAGCGCTCACCGGCAGCGCGTCGTGGGGAGTTGTACGAAGATGCTCGACAAGGAAACCCGTTTGTTCAACCAGTTCCGGCACATTACGGGACACGATTGCCGCAACAAACTGGCAAGGCGGCGATTCGCTCGATTGACGAAACCACTGCCGAGCCAGACGTTCGATTGGCTGGTGCGGCTGGGATTCCGCCCAGCGGCATAGGCGCTCCAATCCGGCTATCAATTCGGATGAGGATTGGCCTCGCACAACAAAAATCGCCTCGGTACGTGGGCCGAGTGGCTGTCGGCGATCCCCAGCGAGGATGAGGCGGTTGTTTTGATTACGATTTTCCTCCAGCACTATGGCGTAGTGGGTGCCATCCACACTTGTCGCGGTGACCATGGCCCGGCGCGGTCCGATGCAGCAATCGTGAAGCCAGTATTGGGGTGGCGGCCCGGGCAGGATCTCGTGCCACAGGGCTAGTGCAGCCTTTGCGAGCGACGCTGCGGCAGAAGCAGCACCGGCATCACCAATATCATCTTTGGCATCGAATTCGATCGCAGTGGTGACACCCTCACCGGCCTGGGCTCGAGCTCTGGCTGGATCGCTGGCCACACCGAGACCCTGTATCACAGCATAAATTCGGTCACCATCGCGCTCGGCATCAGCAAGTCGTTTCAATACAAACGCCCCAGCACCTTCCCCTGGACATGTGATCTGGCCGGGTAACACCAAGCGCGGGTCACAAGCCAGATCGACTGCACCAACCAGCACTCGATCGAGTTCGTGTTTTTGCAGTGCACGCACACCCAACTCCACCGCTCGCGCTGCCGATGCTTGCTCGCTGCAGACTGTGTGGCTCGGGCCGCCAAAACCGAACGCGCGAGCAATTCGGCTCGCAGTGATACTACCCAGTGCCCCCATCGTGCGATTCGCTGTCAGAGGTGGGGAAGCCGCCTCGGGGTCACCCGCCCCGGCAGCGAGTATGGACCAACGGAGGTGAAAATTCATGGTGTTGGGGTCGAGGCCGAGGCCAATGACCACACCGCTTCGGGGGTCGCTACTGGGCCACGGCTGAGGTTGATTCGCCCCATTTCGTACATCAGCAAGGGCGGCAGCTGCGACCTGCAGCATTAACAACTGTTGGGGAAGCATCTCCTCCAGTTCCTTTGGAGGAATACGGAACCGGTCGGTTGGGATCTTCAGCGTCTCAATCCCAAAGGCAGGCGGGCAAGCTTCGGTTGCCAACCCCCAGCCATTCCGCTTGGGCTGCGGCTCACCCGCTCGACCGCTGAGCACCTGCTCCTGAAAGCGACGGAGGTCGCCCCATGGCCCGAAGTGGACCGCCAGGCCGACAATCGCAACCGGTGTTACAGGTACAGGTTTGGACGACACGGAAATGGCAGAAGGGTGGGCACTCGATTCGGTCCATTCCTCCAGTAACAGGTGAGCGTTGATGCCGCCAAAACCAAATCCACTGACTGCCGCTCGCCGTGCTTGGTTTCGACGTCGAGTCTCCCACGGCTCAGTTTGCCCTAGGATCCGAAACGGGCTGTTGTGATACGGGATTGTATCCAGCGGTTGCGTGAAATTGGTTTGCGGTGGCAACTGCTTGGCCTGCAAGGCTAACACGACCTTAGCCAAAGCCGCTGCACCCGCGCCAGTGAGCAGGTGGCCGACGGTTGACTTCACGGAGCCGATGACGCATTGGCCGGCCTTCCACTCGCCGGGCTCCCAAAGCTCGCACAAGCTCGCAAACTCAATGGCATCCCCGACCGGTGTGCCAGTGGCATGACACTCAATCAAATCCACATCTTGGGGTTGCCATTGTGCTTGCTCGTAGGCTTGCCGCATGGCTCGCAGTTGCCCTTCCTTCGCAGGTGCCAGCAAGTTCCCATGCAGATCATTGGACAAGCCAACTCCGGCGATCACAGCAAGAATGGTATCTCCCTGAGCCAATGCATCGCTGAGCCGTTTGAGCACAAAAATGCTGGCCCCTTCCCCTACCATCAGACCATCGGCACGTTTATCGAACGGGGAGCAGCGACCCGTCGTCGAAAGCGCTCGGAGTTGGGCGAAGCCCATCTGGGTATACTGGCAATCCGGACGGGAACAACCGCCGGCCAGCATCGCATCGGCTCGACCGGCCAGCAATTCATCCGCTGCCAATTTCAATGCAAAGAGGGAGGAGGCACAAGCCGCATCAAGAGTGTAACTACCCGCACCCAAACCCAACCCCTTAGCCAATAGCCCCGCCGGCAAACCTGCCACGTAGCGATTCCACGGATGGGGAGCCTGATGTGACAACCCGAATTGCCGACCCAGAATCTGCCGGCAAAGTTCCGAAGAACGATCGGTTGGCAAGCAGATATTACCAAGGACAACGCCAACCCGGGCTCGATCAATCTGATCCATCTTCGCCGCACGCCAAGCACGATTGCCAACATCCAGAACCAAATGAAACAGTGGATCAAGCTGAGAGATAAGTTCCCGATCGATCAGCAGCCCATCGAGGTCCGGCTCAAACGGTTCAAGATAGTATCCCCGGGTGCTGTAAACGTGATCGGGGTGGGCAATGCGGGGGTCGCGGCAACGCTCGGGTGGGAGCGCCCAGCGTACCGTGGGGACTTCACTGGAGCAATCGGTGGCAGTGGCGATATTCTGCCAATACCGAGCCAGATCAGCACCCGATCCAGGAAACCGACCCGCAAACGAGACGATCGCAACACGATTGGTCATATTCATCGAAGATTTCAGTCAACCTGGTGAAATCGTTGTCAACCCGAACATGGCCGCGCCTGAACCGGGCAGAACCAATCCGGGCAGATTCTCAGGAGATTCGATCGTGAAACCAAAAGTTCGTTTGGTGGTGAGAGTTCGCACAGACTCTCACCTCCGTTGCATAAAAAAACGTCGATTTCGTGGACTGAATCCGATCGCGCTACATTCTGCAGTGGTTACCGCGAGATCAACTGGTTTTTTCGAAATGCCTGGGCCAAGGATTTCTCAATAACGCATTCGTAATCTTGCATCTGGGCTATGATGCGGCCTTCCGAGTCGACGTAATCGATATCCGCGCGGGCAAACTTTCGATCATCCCGACGGATTCGAATGACAACCGTCGTCGGCTCCGATGGGAAAATCTTGCGATATTGCCGGTAACGACCAGCGAAGCACGGTAACGAGCCACTACCATGTCGTGCTAAAGTCCACAGGATCATCATCTGGAAGCTGGCATCGAGGATCAGCGGATCGGCCACCCAATTGGAACGCAAAGGGGATTGAAGCCAGTCGGCGGGCACGGGCGCAGGTAACGCAGTGGCGATAAACGCCGTGTCGGACAGGCCAATGATTCGTTCAATACCATGCAATTCCGGTCCGTGGAAAAGCCAATCCCGGTAAGCCTGGTCTACGGTGTAGCTCGCGGGAGAAACGGGCGGTGGCTGGTCGGCAAGCGGGACTGGAGGTAAGCTTGGGGTCAAAACAATTTCAGCCCGAGAATGCACCACTTCTCGTCCATCTTTTCTCCGGCTGCGGAGTTCGACGGGTACAACAAACAGCCGGTCTTGCCTGCTGGCCTTACCGGCAAATGCCCTCAGCTGGACCGAGCTCGTTGGCTCGATCTGAACACCTTGTGTTACCCGAAGGTCGTTAAAGCCATGGAAGATCAAGCCGGGATTCCCATGCAAGGCAGCATGGGCAAGCCACTCCAAGTGTAAGACCAACGGCAACACCGCTCGGCCATCGATGACATGAGCCGCCAACACGGGATGATTTGCCGGATCGACCACGCGCTCAAACGCCAATGCCAGCTCAGTTTCTGCCACCGAAATCGCACTTCGTTGAGATCCGCCGGGCTGGACATTCCCGGTGGGCGCAGGAGTCCGTTCTAAGTTTGAAATCAGTCCCGAATTGCCCTTCAGCTGACCAAGAGCGATTACCTCCACTGCCCTGCCGGTAGCGCTCAATTCCTGAATCAGGAACACGGCACCCTCGAGCATGGGTATTAACCCCACGCCTTCGCTCTCAAAGAGCCGTCGGAGACTAGGTGTGACCATGCCACCTTCCCACGGCCCCCAGTTAATGGCCACTACCCGACAATTGGGGCGACGCCGCGACTCCACCTGGGCAGTCTTGTTCAAGACTTCATTGGCACAGGCATAAGCGGCTTGACCAACCCGACCCAGGCGACCCGTAGTCGAGCTGAACAGTACTAGTGCCTTGAGTTGCTGATCAGCCAACGGATCGAGAATGTTGCGCAATCCCGTAACTTTGGTCGAGTAGACGGTATCGAACTGGTCCAAGGTCAGGTCTTCAATTCGTCGGTCGGCCAACACTCCTGCACCATGAACAACTGCTGTGATGTGTCCGTAGTTGGACTGAACATCGTGCAGCACTTCACTCATGCGTTTGGCGTCAGTGATATCCACCGAGTAATAACGGGCCTTTGCTTGGGTTTCCGCAATCCGTGCCAAGGTGGTGCGAATCTCCCGCTGAGCCATTACCTTCTGGTAATACTCCCCAACTTGTCGAGGTCCGGCACCCGAGCCCAAATGCACTGCAATCGCTTTTTTGATCTCAGCTTCATCTTGAAGTTGGGTTAGCCACTCGGGCTCTTGCTCCAGAAGCGGGGTGCGACCGGTTAGAATCAGAGTTGGCGAATAGGTTTCGGCTAACGCAACGGCAACCTCAGCTGTCACGCCGCGTGCCCCACCCGTGACTAGGATCACATCCTGTGGTCCAAGATCAATGAGGCGAGAAGAGAGACGGCGACTGCTGCGAGCCAGTTGCAACGTACAACGGTAGTTTTCAAATAGACCAACCTCAATAGGACCCTTCGTGAGGAGTTCATCGATGATCGCGGTGGCGGCTTCGGTGCCGGTAAACTTCGGGTTCAGGTCGATTGCCTTACAGGAGACTTCTGGCCATTCATGCCGTGCGGTTTTCACCAATCCAGCAAGCCCCCCTGCCGTGGGATTAGCGTTGCTGGCGAGTTCGCAGTGGCCAAAGCCCCCATCGAACCGCATCACCGTAGCCAGCACTGCGTCAGAATTACGAGCAGATTCTCGTAGCTTGGGGCCAACTTTCTTGATCCACGCCAAGGCACGGTGGTTGAGATCGGGTGGCGGAACCCAAGGAGCAACAAGCACCACACCCGAGAGTGCAGAGGAATCGACCAATTCTAAATTGTCGTCCCAGTTCAAGGCTTGCGAAATGAATCCTTCCTTTGCAAGCGCTGCGGTCAGATCCTGCGTCAGTGGCTCCGCGGGACCAATGACCCAAACCGTGCTACCGCGAGCCATAGCCACGCGCGGCCGGGGAGTGCTACAGTCCAGATCCACTGTTTGCACAATACTACGGGTAATGCAATCCACGCCGATACGATTACTGGAGGGCCGTTGGGGGTTGGTGCCTTCGCCACGTTGGCCTGGTTCACCTATCCGTTCGGATGGCTGACTGGCTCCTGTGTTTCGAATCAGCGATTGAGAAATCTCCGATACCAGATTGGATGACAGCTGCTCCGTTTTGGGTGGGCTGAACAATGAGGTATCGGATTGTTTCCCGTTATCGACCGATGTGTGAACTGGCGGGGGGAGTGACGTACTCGACGTTGAAGTTGGCTGCGTCTCACCGCTCAGGAACTGGACAACATCGCGTAGCGTCTGCAAACGACCCAAATGTTCCGGCTTGACGACCGGAGCACTCGGTAAACGCTCCTGCAATGCCGATAAAATCTCGACACGCTTGATCGAATCTACCCCCAAATCCGCATCCA
>Ga0272446_1003060_pt1 | contig 21707 bp, 13 predicted proteins | sample YNPCB0061_FD_194587 | JGI IMG/M metagenome (GOLD analysis project Ga0272446, IMG submission 194587) | Hot spring microbial mat communities from Yellowstone National Park, WY, United States - YNP-CB-006-1 | ecosystem: Environmental > Aquatic > Thermal springs > Hot (42-90C) > Sediment | place... | reverse complement strand
GGCGACGACAACTGTTACCAATACACTCTCGCTCTCAGCGGGAGAGCTGCAGGGCGCGGGTGATCTTGTTGTGCAATCGGGCAATCTTTCTGGAAATGGAACGGTGAACATGGTGGGCGGCACGGTGCGTCTTGAGGGCACTGGAAACCTGGGCAATAACAATGCCTGGCAGTTCTACGATCTCACACTCGGCAGCTCAACGAGCAACACCGTTACGAAGACCGGCAGCGGTACGACAACCGTCACCCATGTGCTGACGCTGCCGGCAAATACAACACTCCTCGCTGGCTCATCGTCGTGGATACTCTCTGGCGGAGGCACGCCCTTTATCCTTGCCGGCACCCTAACCGCCCAGTCCGCGCCATTTTCGTACACGAGTACGAGCGCGACGAACGTGGCAGCAGCGACGTACGCGACACTCACACTCGCGCCGAGCGGGGCGGGAAATCCCACGTACACGCTCTCAGGCGGCATTCTCTCCGCGTCAGCGCTTAGCATCGGGAACGGCACATACGGCGTCTCAGTCAACGCGAATACGAATGACCCGTCACTTTCAATCGGAGACATGATCATTGCAACCAATTCGACACTCATTGCATCGAACGTGGGCGCGTTCGACGTGAGCGGCAATTGGACAAACAGTGGCACATTCACTCACTCAAATGGCAGCGTGCGGTTTATAGCTACCACGACAGGAAAGACAATCGTGCCCGGCAGCTCGCCGTTCTATGATCTCGCATTCAACTCGCCGACAGGTGGCTGGACCATAACCGGCAATGCAACATCAAGCCACGATATGGCACTCACCAGCGGCACGTTCACCCTCGCGAGCAGCAAGACGCTCGAGGTGGGCGGCACATTCACGAATGGTATCGGCGGTGCGTCGACGACGTGGGCAGGCTCGACTCTCTACCTTAACTCCGGGACGAGTTACACGCTCAACACGAAATCAGCTGGTGCTGACACCTACGGTACGCTCGCACTCGGCGGGGCGACCAACGTGAGCATGTGGAATTCCTCCGCAGCGACCACGACCGTACCCGCAAGTGCATCGCTCTACTCGATGAATCATGCAGGCATCAATGGCGCCCTCAACATTTGGGGTTCTTATGTGCGCTCGTCTGGCTCGGATTACTGGGACTACGGGACCGATTTTGATGGCACGACGTTAGGGACGCCACGCCAGGTCACCGTCTCGATCGCATCAAGTTCGAGCGTGACACTTTCCGGCGGACTTCTCGATATCATCGGTGCGGCGAACGCCACGACCACGATCGATAACCAGGGGAATGGCTTTTACTCGATCAACATCTCCGGTGGGACGCTCAATGCGAACTACTACGCAATACGCCACACCAACCAGAACGGCCTCAACATTTCAGGTTCTCCGACAATTACCTCGCTCTCGTACGGGGATTATGAGCTCTCATATCCTGGGGGAACCTCTATCACGGTTGCCGGTTCTGCGATCACGGCGAACCCGCTCAAGATCATGGTTGGCAATCGCTTCGCGACGACGACATCGCTCGGGAGCGGCTTCAACGTGACGGCGACGGGATCGACGGCGAGCTCGTGGAAGTTCAATCTCCACTACGGGAATCTCGCGGGCGAGGCGTTCGACAGCGATCCGGGCGGCGATCCGGGTTTCATCCGCTGGGATGATAGCGCCTCGGCGATTAGCGTCTCTGGCCATGTTTATAGCGATGAAGGTACGACGGTCTCGAGTGTGTGCGACGGCACGACGCAGAACATACGGCTTAAGGTTCAAGGCGGCGGCAGCTATACCTCCTCGTGCAACGTTTCGACTGGCGCATACGCAATTACGGGTGTTACCTTCAATCCCGGTGACACGCTCACGCTCTATCTCGACACGAACGGCGGCAAGAAGGCGGCCAACATCTCTTCTGATCCACTCACCAACATTGCGGACATGGATCTCTACGAGAACCGCGTCATCGTGCGTCATGAAGACACGCCGCCGATGACGATTGCAAAGATGGCGTATTGGGATTCCCGCTACGATACTGATGTTCCCTTCACCGTCTCAACGAGCTCGCCCAACACGCTCACGCTCCCATCCAACACGAAGCTCATCATCTGGGCAGGGAAGACTTTCGCGCCCGGGGGCAACATCACACTGAATTCCGGCAATAGCAATGCGTGGGACGGTACGCTCGAGATCAGGAGCAACGCGACGCTCTCGCTTTCCGGTACGCAATCGCACGCGATCGGCGGCAGTCTCATCGTTGATTCGGGTGCCACGATCGTGCCGGCAAGCGCATCGTTCACCTTTACCGCGACGACAACGGGGAAGACCGTGCAGTTCGGCCCGAACGGCCTCTACAACGTCACCTTCAATGGTTCCGGCGGCAACTGGTCGTTTCCGGATGCGAACGCGACGACGACGAACGACTTCACGATCACGCTCGGCACGGTGACGATGCCAGTGGGTACGACCACGATCGGCGGCTCGTTCGTCAACAGCGACACATTTGTGCACAACAACGGTACGGTGCAGTTCACCTCGACGGCAGCGGGGAAGACGATTACCGCGAGCACCTCACCATTCTATAATCTCGTCTTTAACGGTTCTGGCGGTAGCTGGTCGTTCTCGGGAGCAAACGCAACGTCGTCGAACAATGTCCTCATACAGAATGGGACGGTAACGGCGCCATCGGGTATGTTTACCATCGGCGGTTCATTTATCAATTCGGGGACTTTTTCGAGCGGCACCGGCACGATCAAATTTACCGCCGCGGCGAGCGGGAAATCCATTCTCGCGGGCGGATCGAGCTTCTACAATGTGCAATTCAATGGTGCGGGTGGATCATGGACGTTCCTTGACACGAACGCGACAACGACGCGCGACTTTGTCATCACGGCAGGTTCGACAACGCTCCCGGCCGGCGTGCTTACCGTCGGTGGCTCGTTCACCAACGCCGGTACCTTTGCGGCAAATGGGGGAACAGTGCGTCTCACCGCAACGACGACGGGCAAGCAAGTAACGAGCGGCGGATCGAAGTTCTACAATCTCCTTTTTGATTCCTCGGCTGGCGGCTGGACGATTACGGACAACGCAACATCGACGCACGACACGACATTGAATGCCGCATCGAACTTCATCCTCGCGAGTGGTCAGACCCTCGAGGTCCAGGGGACGTTCCTCAACCGCGTCGGGGGCGCGCCGACAAGCTGGACGGGCTCGACCCTCTATCTGAATTCCGGCACGAGCTACGCACTCAACACAAAATCTGCTGGCGCCGATACTTACGCGACACTGGCTCTCGGTGCCTCTACCAACATTCGCATGTGGAATTCGAGCGCAACAAGCTATGCGGTGCCATCGAGCGCCTCGCTTTACTCGATGAATCACGGAAACGTGAGTGGGGCTCTCGACATCTTTGGTACCTACACGCTCTCGTCGGGCGCCGACTATTGGAGCTACGCGACCGACTTCGACGGTACCGCTCTTGGTGGTTCATCGCGGCAGGTTGCGGTTGCGATCGCGTCGAGCTCGGTCGTTACGTATCAGTCGGGCGCGACCCTCAACATCGTCGGTATCGCGGGAGCAACAACCACGATCGACAACCAGGGGAGCGGGTTCTACTCGCTCAACATCTCCGGCGCAACTCTGAACGCCAACTACTTCTCGGTACGTCATACCGATCAGAATGGTCTCTCGATCTCGGGTTCGCCGCTTATTCAAACCTTCGGTAACGGCGACTTTGAACTTACGTATCCGGGCGGAACACTCATCACGGTGGCGGGAAGTGCCATCGATGCCAACGCGAGCCTATCCATCAGTGGCATGCGCTTTGCGACGACCACTGCAATCACCGGCTACAACGTGACGCGCACCGGTTCTCCCGTGAGCTCGTGGAGTTTCCTGAGTTACGTCGGCAATCTCTCCGGCGAAGCGTTCGACAGTGATGGCATAGATGACTGTGGTGCGATTCGTTGGTCCAATAGTACCTGTCTCTTCGTCTCACAACAGCATTTTCGGTTCAGAAATGATGATGGCGGCGCCGGCGCGCCGGACTCAGCCTGGTACAATGCCTCGTGGAGCAAGAGAAAGTCTATTGTGATCAATAACCCGAATGCGACGAGCTACACGAATGTTCCTGTTCAGATTATCGTGCCGTATGCTACAGCAATGCGCAGCGATTTTGCCGATCTGCGCTTTACTGATGCGAGCGGTACGACCTCCATTCCCTTCTGGAATGAGAGTGTCGCGAGTGCTGCCTCGTCGACGGTGTGGGTTAAGGTCCCGAGTCTTCCGGGCAACAGTGATACCGTCATATACATGTATTATGGCAATGGTGCCGCGGCGAGCGCATCAGATGGCGCAAATACGTTTACCTTCTTTGAGGACTTTGAGAGCGGATCTCTCGCGTCGTACTCCGGGGATACCTCTCTCTTCAACGTGGGGACGAGTTTTAATCACAATCATACCTATGGGCTCGACGCGGGTTCGAACGTAACCGCCCGCACCACCAATGGCATCTATCGTACCGGCTCGCTATTTGGACAGGGTAGTACGATCAGCTATTACCAATATGTCGATAGTTCGCAGCAGGATGAGCCGTGTACGCTCTTCGCGGTCGGCGGCTCGGGCAGCAACTACGCCGTCTGTCTCGAGGAGTATCCGTCGCAGTCGTTCGAGCTCGTGAAGAACGTGACGTCGAACGATACGAGCGGTACGGTACTCGCTTCTACCACGATTACCTACTCGACCGGCTGGTACCATGTCGTTATCGATTGGCTCACGAGCAACACGATCAACGCGAAGATCTACGACGCCTCGGGCAGCCTCGTCGCGAGCCTCTCGAAGACGGACAGCTCGCATACCTCGTCTGCTGGCATGGGCTTCTCATACTGGGGGCAGCATGGCGGGTGGGATTTCTACAGCGTACGGCAGTATTTGGCTTCCACGCCGACGTATGTTTTCGGCGCCGAACAGGTTTCGGGCGGGGCATCGTGGGCGACTGCTGAAGATACGAACCTGGGCGGCCTCAACGAGGGGACGAACATTCGCGTGCGCTTCTCGATCCAGAACACGGGTGCGACGCTTACGAATCGGAATTTCCGCCTGCAGGTAGCGCCCTTAGGGTCATCGCTCAACTGTGAATCCGTGCCGCACGTCAATTATTCCGACGTGCCGACGACGACTGGCGGCTGCGGCTCTGCGGTCGCGTGCATGAAGACGGCAACCTACTCCGACGGTACCTCCATCGCCGACCTCCTCTCGTTCCCATCGAGTCTCGCGTTCGTTGCGGGCTACGCGGTCGCCGATCCGTCGAACCAAACACCCGCGCTCACCGTGAGTAGTAACGCTGCGACCGAAGTTGAGTACAACCTACAGTTCACCACAAACGCCCACGCCAACGCCTACTGCTTGCGCGTCGCGGATCCCGCCTCCGGCAACAGCAACAACGATCTTGACAACTACCAGCACGTGCCCGCGGTGGTCATCCTGCATCCGCCGCAGATATCCAATCTCTCGCTCAATAATGATAGCGATATCGCGCTCACCGAAGGGGCGACGACAACTATCTACGCGAGCTCGACCGTGAGCGATGAGAATGGCTACCAGGACATCGTGAACGCAACATCGACGATCTTCCGCTCCGGGGTGGGCGCTCTGTGCAGCGCGAACGATAACAACTGCTACCAGATTGCCTCGAGCTCGTGCGTATATTCCAACTGCAGCGGCAACTCCTGTACGCTCCAATGCCGCGCTGATATTCAATACTTTGCCGATCCCACGGATTCGGGAAGCACGTATGCTTCGCAAAGTTGGTATGCGCGCCTGTTTCTCAGGGATTCGACCGGCCTTACCGCGCTCGCGACGTCGAGCCCGGTCGAGCTCCTCACGCTCTACGGTCTCTCTATCTCAACACCATCGATCGATTTCGGCTCGCTGACGGCGGGATCCGATACCGGTTCCGTCAATGTGCAAACTTCGATGATCAATACCGGCAATACGCCGATTGGGATTCAGGTCTCAGGCACTGACCTCACCGGTGCGTCCAGCACGATTCCGGTCGGGCAGCAAAAATACGCAACCTCGACCTTTGCATACGGCAGCTGCTCCATCTGTCAGTTTCTCACCGGTTCGGCAACTAACGTGAATGTCTCACTCGCAAAGCCAACCTCTACCTCGACGCCGGTAACGACCGATATCTACTGGGGCATCGCGATTCCGAATGGCACCGACGCGAGCACCCATACCGGTACCAATACCTTTATGGCAACCGCACCATAATTATCAATTTTTACAAACCTATGTTCATCCACTTTTCTCAGCGTTTTATGTACCTCTTCTCGAGCCGTTGGCGATGGCTTACCCTGTCGATTCTCTCCCTCTTTATTATTGCGAGTGTACTTTCGTACCGCGCGCACGGTTCGCTCTCTTCTGCCGTCTCACAGTACGCTGCCGCGCAGAAGAATCTCTCGCAATCGACATTCCTCCCCGGCGCCACTAATAACGAGAAACGCGCAGCCGCTCATCGTGCGCTCGCAGAAGTGCTGACCGGCACCCTGAGCGATGTGGAGCGCGTGAAGCGTTCACAGGACGGCCTTGCGCTCCTGAAGGATCTCCAAAGGGAAATCGATGCGATCGGTGATGCGCGCAATGTAGCCGATAGGGCTCGCGCCGATCTGGCGACGCACCAAACTTCGATCGCCGATGTGCGCTATCACCATGATCTCGTCGAGCTCAATGAACTTGCCGAGCGGCAAATTTCGATTGCCGAAGACATCCGCGGACTCTCTTATTCTGCCGCGTATTACACGACGCAAATTTTCGATAAATTAATAGCAGCCCATGGCGTTCTCTCCGGGGAATTTGCCACAACCCTCAATAGCGAGATACCCGAGGTCGAAAAACAGTTTAATAAACGATCGAACTTGTACGTCGAACTCGAAGGAATCGATAGCAGGATTGCCCACATTCTTGCCGGTCTCCCCGGAGGACAGTGACCCCCCTTCCACTTAGCAAGAGACACAGTACAATGTCAGGTATGGACTCTCCCGATAGGCATACACACCAAGAGCCAGCGCGTTTTTCGCGCGATATTATGGCTCTCTTCGATCGATTCCTCGATTGGGCACTCGGGCGTCTGACGCTCATGCGCGCCGAGTTTGAGCTCTTCGCGGGTACCGCGCTGCTCATCGTCGGAATGCTTGGGTTTCGGAGCGGCAAGTATTGCGATGGCAACACTGCCGATTACCTTTCCTGCACGCGCCCATCAACGTTCTACTATTACTCCGCTTTCGATATTGCGCTTGTGGTGATTGGCTTCTTCCTCGTGTTGTTCTGGTTTCTTTCTCGGTCGCGGCGTGCATAATAAATGGAATGGTACACTGACGGTACGGCTCTGCCGGACGTATGAGGCACCGATGTATCACGATTCTTCCGCTCGTGCTGCTTTTCGCGGCAAGCGTTGCGCACGCGCTCACCATTTCCGATGTGTCGGTAACCGACGTTACCGATAATTCTGCTTCGGTAAAATGGACGACCGATGTCAATACCGATGCGATGATTAACTACGGTCTCGATTCGGCTGTCGGTATCGTGCGCGACGCGACTTACAATACGAAGACGCATCTCCTCACAATCCAGAATCTTGAACCGGCAACCACGTACCACTTTCGCGTTGTGTCGACCGACGCGAGCGGCAATAAGAGCGCATCGGCAGGTTTCGTCCTAACCACCAAAGATAACCAGGTGGTACAGGCCAAGAAAGCCATTCAGGATATAAAGAAGGTCACCGATCCCGAGCAACTCCAAGAGGTGGTGCAGGCGGTGCAGCAGCAGGCGCGGGACGTTATTCTCCCACCATCCATCATTGGGTTGCCGAGTGTGACGCCGACACCCGATGGTGCCGTGATCACGTGGTCATCAGATCGTCCCGCCAGTTCGCTCGTCGATCTCGTATCGGACGCCGAATATAGCGCTGCTTCTGCCGATCCGTACACCATTCATCAAGGCCAACCTCACGAATCGACGACTCACCATACCGTGACGGTGATTGGTCTCGAACCGGCAACGGTCTACCACTTCCGCGTCTCCTCGACGGATTCAGCGGGACTCCAGGGCGTCTCTGCGGATGCGACATTCGAGACGCGCTCGCAACTTCCCGTGATCAGTAATCTCACCGTCTCGCGCATACAGGAGACATCGGCGATGGTGAGCTGGAGTACGATTGGCGTGCCTGCAAAAGGCCGCATTGAGTACCAGAATTTGCGCACGAAGGTTGCGCGAACAGTGGGGGATCCGGTTCTCGCCGCGTCACATCAGGTGCTGCTCACGGGTCTCGAGTTTGGTACGCGCTATAAGGCGACCGTCTTCGCGACGAATCAAGCAGGGGACGAGGTGGCGAGCAAGCCGTTTAGCTTCGTTACCGTGCGCGATGTAATTCCACCCGCGATTTCGAAGGTGAAAAATGAATCTACCCTCTACCCCGGTGAGGACACGAAGGTGCAAACTATCATCACCTGGGAGACGGATGAGCCGGCAACCTGCCAAGTCTCATACACGCAAGGTCTCATCCACGATGCCGCAAATCAAGGTCAGTCGCTTCCGATTGAAACCGATCCGTTGACGAATCACACACAGGTCATCGTCGGTTTTGCGCCGGGAACGGTATACAAGTTCTGGATGGATTGTGCCGATCCGACTGGCAACTCATCAAAGTCGGACGACTTCGTGCTCATCACGCCGGTGCAGGAAAAGAACATTATCGATATTATTCTCCAGAACTTCCAGGGTACGTTCGGGTGGGTGAATAAAATTGGAAAGTAGTACAATCACGCTATGGCCAAGACCGCGGTAGCTGCAGACGATCTCGTGATCACCTACAACAAGGGGAAAGTTAATGAATTCAACGCGCTGCAACACATTACCGCAGACATTCTTCCGCGCGAGTACATTATCCTCTTCGGGCCATCGGGCTGTGGAAAATCGACCTTGCTCTACACCATCCTCGGTGGCAATGTTCCCGACTCGGGGCACATGTACGTCAATGGTGAGGATATCTACGCCTATACGCCTGCCGAGATGAATGCCTACCAACAGTCAACGATCGGCATTGTGTACCAGCAGTTCAACTTGATCATGTCGATTTCCGTTCTCGATAATGTCGCGTTGCCGCAGCTTTTTCTCAACAAGGCGCCGGCGGAGCGCAATGATCGTGCCCGCGTTCTCTTGCGCCGTTTTGGCATCCCGGATCGTCTCGAAGATAAGCTGCCGATGATGATGTCTGGCGGTCAGCAGCAGCGTGTTGCCGTGGCGCGCGCTCTGGTGAACGATCCTGAGATTCTTCTGGCAGACGAGCCGGTTGGAAACCTCGACTCCATTTCTGCCGAGCACGTCATGGAATCGTTCCGCGAGATTAATGAGGTTGATCGTAAGACGGTGATTCTCGTGACCCACGACGCGAAGTATTTGCCGTACGCGCACCGCGTATTTTACATGCGTGACGGAATTTTGCGCCGCATTGCGATCAACCCCGAAAAGGAGCAGATTAAGCGTGTAAAGCCGGGCGAGACGATTGTAACCGAGATTGAGCAGCTCACGCGCATGTACCCGTACTCGGAGCCGGTAGAGCTCAAGGTTAAATCAATTGTCAATTTTGCGACGCAGACGATTGGCTTTCGCCAGCTCGAACAGCTCGAGAGGGCAATTCTCAATGTACTCAAGGGAAACATGGACGAGGCAATGTTTTGCGAAACCCTCATGCGACCACGCCCACGAGGTGGTGTCGGATTGCACGAAGAAGAGGCTCGCGAGATGACACGCAAGGTATTTGCGCTCATGCGCACCTCGGCCGAGGTTGCGCGGTTCCGTGCCGAGCGTGCAAAAGACAACATGTTTCTTCACCAGCAGAAATATATCGATCGCGTGCTCGAGTATGTATTCCAGGAGACCGGGGTCACGCCGAGCCCTGAGCAGCAAAAACTCCTCAAATCGGCAATTGCCGATCGCATGAGCGGGATCACAACCCGCGACGAGTTTGCCGATATCTTGATTCTGCCGACGAATCTTGGCGGCATCGCCTTCTCGGATGAAATTGCCTACCTCATCTCGCGCCACCTTGAGAAACTCATCGCGCAGGGGGCGTACGTCATTCAAAGAAACGAGCTCGAAGGCGCCCATTCATAAATCTATGCGACTCCCCGATATCATGATGCTCTCGACGCGTATGTTCAAGACGAACCCGTCGCGCACCTGGCTCACCATTCTCGGTATGGGGGTCGGTACTGGTGCGGTCGTTGCGCTCGTTGGGTTGGGTTTTGGTCTCCAGAGCATTATTCTCGACAAGATCGTTCTCGGCGATTCTCTCCTGTCTCTCAATGTGACAAACGCCGCTTCGCACGCGGTGGTACTCGATTTGCCCACGGTCGCCGCCTTTGCACAGGATGCGCGCGTGAAGGACGTCTCCCCGATGGCGACATTTCCGACTCTGGTCAACTACGAAGGATTGATCGGAAATGCAAACCTCCAGGGCATGAGGCCCTCATACTTTCTCTACACCGGCGCGAAGCTGGCGGCAGGGGAATTTTTTTCCGACAAAACTGCCGCCGAGGATAGGAATTCCGTCATCATCACGAGCGCGATGCTCAAACTTTTCGGTATCGAGAATGCCGAGGAAGCGCTCGGTAAGACGCTCACCTTTAAGGTGCTCGTTCCCCAAGAGGGCAGTAGTGCTCAGAGTGAAATATCGATCGATAAGGAGTACAAGATTAAGGGTGTCGAGAGTGATGATGGTACATTGGCAGCGATCGTAACGCTCGACGAGTTCGAGGCGCATTTTCAGGTGCCCTACTACGAACGCGTGCAGGTGCGCGTGAAGAACACCTCTTTCCTCGGCCCGATGCAGGACGAAATTATCGCGAAAGGTTTTGTGGTAACGGCGCTCTCAAAGACGGTTGATCAGGCGAACAAGATATTCCAAGGCATCCAGGCGGTGCTCGCCGTCTTCGGTTCGATCGCACTTACCGTGTCGGCCATCGGTATGTTTAACACTATGACCGTCACGCTCCTCGAGCGCACCGCCGAAATTGGTGTCATGCGTACGATTGGGGCATCGTCCTTCGACATTGTGATCCTCTTCGTCGCAGAAGCCATCATTGTGGGACTACTCGGCGGGGTCGTTGGTATTATCATGGGAGTGGGGATCGGATTCATTGCCAACGGTCTTTTGGGTGTCGTCGCCAACAAGTTTGGAGGACAGGCGGTTCACCTCTTCAGTTACCCAATCCCATTCCTCATTTTCATAGCCATATTTTCCGGAGGCGTCGGGTTCCTTACCGGCCTATTTCCGGCGCGCCGGGCGGCGAAGATCAATCCTCTCGATGCTATCCGCTATAAGTGATAATCAAGCTTTTTCGAGCGTTATCCACACAAAATAGCTAAAAATGCGATAGAGATGCTACTATGCTGACATGTATAGCGTGGACGTATTCCGCCGCTTTCATGAGTATTTGTACACTCTGTGGGACACCTGTACGGATCTTGATTCGCGTGCAGGTAAGGTAACCCTCTACACGGTCTTGGGTGGTTCCGCCATTTTTCTCACCGTTTTCAGCTTCCTCTCACTCGAAATGCGCGTGCCGCGCGCGAATGCCGACGATGTAACGACCTCGGTGCACATTCTCAATACCCCGCCGACGTGGACCGTCGATGCGCAAGAGGAGTACGAGTCCTCAACGGCCAACCCATCAAACGTCGGCACGACTACCTCGTGGGTGGCGACCGCTACCGACTCTAATAATGACAGCTACTATCTCCTCATTTGCAAGACGGGCGCGACGCCGACCGCGACGACCGGCGGCGCACCGCACTGCGGTGGCGGTGATGGAAACCAGTGGGCGATATCATCTCTCACGTCGAGTGGCTCGCAGGCTCGTGCGGCGACGACAACCTGGGAGTCTTTCCCCGAGTCTAACGCATGGTTCGCCTGGATCTGTGACAACAACTCTTCACTCGCGCAGTGCAACGCCACTTCCAAGCAGGGGACGGGCAGTACGGCCTCCCCATTTATCGTAAACCATCCGCCCGTCTTTGCGTCAGTATCCAACAATGCGCCGAAGAATCCTGGTCAGACTGTCACATGGACCACCATCGCCTATGACACCGACACGCTCACCACCAATACGGTGGAGCTGTTCCTCTGCAAAGCAGCCGATTTCGCTAACGGCGCATGCGGCGCAGGTGGGACGTGGGCAACCTCTACACTCTCGGCGAGCAACCCGTCCACCTCAACTGCAATTGCAATCCCAACACAGGATAAGACCTACAGTGCCTTCGCATATCTTGTCGATGCCTTCGGACTCGCGGCAACCTCCAGCGTCCAGGGCACGAACTCATCGTTTGTTGTTAGCAACGTTGCTCCCACAGTGAGTGCCGCATCCATCAGTCTTGTCGATACCGATGGCTCGGGGAATCTCACGCTCCTCAATGCGAATGCTTCCACCTCAAATTTCAAGATCCAATTTCAGGTTGATGATGACAACAGCTGTCTCAATGCATCGGGCGGTCAGGAAATCGCCAACATTATCGTCAGTGCGTACCGTTCCGGCGTAACACAGGCTTCCTGTCAGGTTTCGGGTGATTTCAATTCAAACAGCTGCTACCCAAGTGCATCGCCGTATACAAACTACGTGTGCACGCAGGATGTTTCTTCGTGCTCGGGCGCTTCCGACACGAGTTCCACGTGGACCTGTAGATTCTCGCTCTGGTACAATGCAGACCCAACCGATACCGGTACGCCATATGCCGCCCAGAACTGGCTCGCCTCGGTGCAAGCGGGCGATGACAACTTTGCAACCTCGACCCTCACCGAGAGCACGACCGGTAATGAACTGACGAGCTTCCTCGCCTTTGATGTTCCCGAGACAGGTATCAACTTTGGCGATCTGCAGCCGGGCCAACAGAACGATCCTCTGGCAACGACAACCTCGCTCAAGGCAATTGGTAATGTTGGCCTCGATGAGAGCATCTACGGTGATACCATGTGTACGAACTGGACTGCCCCTGATTCGTGCGATGCAGGTGGTCCAGATCCGACCAGCAAGATTCCCGTCAACAACCAGAAGGTAGCCACCTCCTCGGTCGGATATGCGTCGTCGACTGCCTATGCGCTTGCCGGTTCAACAACACCGATTAGTGTCGGCATCCATGTTCCCAAAACGACGGCGACCAGTAGCCCCCAACAGAGGAGTAACTATTGGGGCATCAACATTCCTGCTTCATTGACTCTCGCTGGCTACTATAATGGCCAGAATACTATCACGGCCGTGACCAGCAACGCGGCCAATTGGTAATGTTGCGTATGTACATATGCAGAGGTATATGAAAGAGCTGGCAATACGAGTATGCACGATATTCCTCGAAACACAGACACCGCCCATCATCATGACGTCGACGCACTATGAAGTCGACGTCTAAACAGCTTTCAGGTGGACGACATGCGGCTGCTCTCCTGTTATTTTTTGGCCTAAGCTTTTTCGTTCAGGCAGGTGTGGCCTATGCCGGCTTTGGCATCACACCACCCTACCTAAAGAACGACCGACTGACACACGGCACGAGCTTTCAGCAGCAGATCACGCTCGTTCGATCCGACCCCATCGATGATCTTAATGTAGACATCACGAAAAATCTTCCCGGTTTTGAATCCTGGATATCGATCGATAAAGGAACGCACTTCACCATACCGGCCGGTGTTTCCCAGATGCCAATCATCATCACCGTACAGGTGCCGAACGATGCCGCGTATAAAGTCTACCAAGGTGCGATTCGTATTCGCACCTCTTCTGCCAGGACGTCTGGCTCGAGCGCCGTTTCCATCGCGCTCGGTGCCCAGGTAGACGTCGCGCTCTCGGTTGTCGATAAAATAAAAGATTTTGATGTCCGCCGCATTCGTCTGGCCGATCTCGAAGAAGGTTATCGTCGATGGGGCCTCTTCTTCCCGGGGAAGATACGCTTCTTTATGACTATTCAAAATACCGGAAACACCGAGTACGGTCCGACCCATGTCCACATGGATATCTACGATGCCGATGAAACGCAGCTCATGGAATCAACCGACAACACTAATGCGATCGAAACCATCGCACCCTTTGCGATTAAGGAGGTGATCGCCGAGCTTCCGACGCGGCTGCCGGCCGGACGCTACCAGGCAAAGTATACGATCTATAAGGGGAATGACATCGCCCAGCAGGGAGATGTGACGCTTGGCATTTCGGCAATCGGCGCAGTCGCGGGCTACCATGGGTACGGATTCGAAGGCTTGTCGCTTCCCGACAAGTTGAAAGTTGCGTGTGTCTTGGGAGTCCCCCTCCTGTTGATCATACTTTTCTTCGGCGCACTCATCATGCGTCGTCGACGCCGCTTACCCTATGGAAGATAGTCACGCGCACGGCATACCGCGCGCATTCTCTGTCGTATTCGCATGTACGCTCTCTGCGCTGATGATACTCTGGGCAGCGCTCGGACTGAGGAATGTTGAGGCGACTGCTGTGCCGACGTCGCTACGTATCTCGATCTGTAACGATGGCATTGTGAGTCCGGGGGAGGTTTGCGACATGGGTGCGGGTAACAACATCGGTAGTTACGGGTCGTCGACTGCGCAGCGGGTGTGCGCGCCCGGATGCAACTCGTATGGCCCCTACTGCGGGGATGGCATCCTCCAAGCGCGCTTTGGCGAACAGTGCGACGACGGCAATAGCGACAATAACGACCTGTGCGATACATCGTGCCACACCATTCCTCCGGCGCCACCACCGGGAGCTCCTTCGCGCGGCTCGACGCCGGACATACCCGGTGCCATACCAGGTGTTGTGAGTGCAGATTTACAGACGCGTGTCGTCCTCAAAGGGAAAGCGTTCCCCCTCAGCTCGGTGAAGATTTTGCGCGATGGTGCGCCAGTTGACGTGGTTCGGACGGATGCCAATGCAGATTTTATCTACACATCCGGACAGCTCACGCCGGGGACCGCGACATTCGGTTTCGTTGGCACCGATCGCGCTAATGCTCAATCATTCACCACCTCAGTTGTCTTTGAGATCGTGCAGAGTGCCGTCACGACGGTCGAAAATATTTTCTTGCCGCCAACTATCAGCGTGAGTTCAACTCACGTAACGCCGGGCGATCCACTAACTATTTCAGGCTTTACGGTTCCGCGTGCGACCGTCACAATCGATCTGCAGGATTCGTCTAAGGCAACACTCTCTGCAAAGGCCGATGATACCGGTGCGTGGGCGCTGCAAGTAGATACTGCATCGCTCGCCACCGGGTTCCATGCGATCAAGGCCGCGTTTATGCTCACGCCATTTATTAAGAGTGGCTTTGGTAAGGCCGTGAACGTTTACATCGGACGCGACATACCATCGGGTGCATCATCCCCAGACCTCAACGGCGATGGTAAGGTCAATCTTATCGATTTCTCAATCTTTCTCATTTCATGGAACACGAGCGATGTACGCACGGATTTTAATCACGATGGTACCACCAATCTTGCCGACTTTTCCATCATGTTGTTCGACTGGACAGGGTAGCCTATACGATACAGTACGCTATACTAGTGTCATGAGACGCTCGCTCTCGGTAGCAATGCTCGCTCTCGCTGGTCTTATCCCGCTTACGGCGAACGCGGCAACCCTCTCCATTGATACGCCAAAGACATCCTACGGTCGGGGCGACACCTTCATTGCAACAGTCAGGCTCGATAACGATAACGAGTGCGTGAATGCGGCACAAGTTGAGATTGATTATCCGACAAATCTTCTGCGCGCTGTCGATTTCAGCCGCGGCGATTCCATTTTTAGCTTATGGGTGGGAGACCCACAGATCGATACCGAAAAGGGTACGGTCACATTCTCGGGTGGCGTGCCAGGCGGTTACTGTGGGCGCATCGCGGGCGATCCTGCGCAGAGCAATATTATCGGCGAGATCGTTTTCACTGTCGTAGGCAATGATGCCGAAAATAAGGCAGCGGTGAATCTTGCCGCATCATCACGCGTATATCTCCATGATGGTCTCGGCACGCCCGCTCTGCTCAACCTCAAGGGAGTAACACTCTCACTCATGCCGGTCCCTACACAGGATTCGAACCCATGGCTCGCGCAAGTCGGAGACGACGCGACACCACCCGAATCATTTGCGGTACAGGTGGAATCAACGCGCGACGTATTCGGTGGCAAGTACTACGCAGTTTTCTCGACCGTCGACAAGCAGAGCGGCCTTGACCACTACGAGATATTTGAAGATGGCGTCTGGAATCGAGTTTCTTCGCCGCATGTTCTCAAAGATCAGACACTCAACAGCGGTGTCATGATTCGGGCGATTGATAAAGCAGGAAATATTCGCCTCGGCGATTACGATGCCAAGAGCGTGCCGCCGCGCCAGTATTCGTTTGCGGAGATGTTCTCATTCTATCTCCTCCTCGGCATCGCTGTCCTTGCCATAATCATACGCTTGTATTTCGCACGGCATGCCGCGCGCGAGAACTCCGCGTCCCCAGCATCTTGAATCGTTATGCGCGTCTGGCGCATCGTCCCAATTCTCCTTCTGGCGCCTCTTTCTGCACAGGCGCAGGCGGCACTCACCATCTCTCCGATGCAGATCAATACCCAGCTCGGAGATACGTTCACCGTCGCAGTGCATGCGAACACTGGTCGTCTGCTGGCAGATGCAGCTGAAGCGCAGCTGAGCTTTGATCCGACACAGCTCTCCGTCATCAACATTTCACTCGACAACTCGGTACTCTCTTCGTGGCCCACACCACCGTCCTTCTCGAATGAAAAGGGAATGGTTGAATTCTCGGGTTGGGCTTCGAAGCAGCGATTCTCTGGTGATGCGCCACTGATTACGGTGGTGTTCCGCCCGCTACGCCTTGGTGTGGGACGCATCGATTTCGTCTCGGGTAGCGTCCTCTCGATGTCCGGTCAGGAAACCAATATTACCGAGAGCATGCAAGGTGCTTCGTATCAGATCGTTCCCGCTCGTATCGATGTGCCACCTCCCGCCTTATCGGATGCAAAACCGAGCACTCCTGTTCCTACGCACAAAGTGAGTACTCCACCGGAACCCCTATCTCCCGTGGTTTTTCCGACATCGACGAGCTCGCCCGATCAGACCGCATCGGCAGCGACTTTTGTCGGCGGCACGTTCGCCGGTATTGCCACGTTTCTCATTGGCGGTGCGATACTCGGTGCGGCTATTAGCCTCTTGATTTTCGTATTCGGAATCAGCTGAATCCATTAGCGCGACATGCGCGCGAAGAGGATAGAAAGGTCAGAAAGCCCAATCGAGCCGTCGCGGTTGAGATCGTAGCGAGCGTCATAATTCTGAGCCATCTTAATCATCAAAATTGAGACATCCACCAGCGAGATCTTGCCATCATCGTTGAGATCGAGACTGGGTGGTGGTAGAGCCGGAGCAACCCCTGTTGTTGGAGCGCCACCGGCAGGGGAGACGATGCTGAGGGTGAGCGGTTGCGCGATACTGTCTAGCGTCGTGCCGCGCCCGTCACTGGCGAGAACTGTTGCACTCGAAAAGTATAGCTGCGCGGCTCCCGCCGCTTTTGCTCTCACGGTCAGGGTAATGGCGGTCGATGTTCCCGTTATACCGCCTTTCTTGACCGTGCCACCACTAAAATGAATTTCGCCGATTGTCTCACCAATAACCGTGTCTTCGGTCCAGAGATCAATGAATGAACCGTCTTTACTGATCCCCGTGATCTCGATGAGATTGTGCGGATATGAGATAGTCGCGCCCAGGGCATTGATTGGTGTCGAGCTATGCAGCACTACTCGCACCTGGTTTGTCTGTCCAACCGAAAGCGTCGTATCTCCCTCAGGTATGAGCGAGAGTGTTGCTTTGCCGCCATCGAAAGAAATGGCACTCGAGGCAAAAAGAGCCACAATGATCACCGAGTGAGTAAATAGTATCTTGCGCCGGTGGCGGCGCACGAAATGCCTCATGGGATGTATTCTAACATCAATGTGCCTGTGGGGGCGCCTCGATGGGAAGATCTTCGTTGAATCGGGAAAAAGTCGTTGTGGAGTGGTAATTGGCGGCGTTGAAAGCGAGTTGTCGGACCGTACTGTCCCGAACATCTATCCAGGCATGGATAGTGCCGCTTCCGATCCTTGCCGCGAGCGTTTCCAGCACCCCCCCTGCCTGAGGGGCGACGGGGGAAAGGGTAAAGGTGTAGGGAGCAAGATGTGTCTTCGGATCCGGCGCCTTTTTGGCAATGAGAGTGAGGTACGCGCCGTTTTGACTCATAATCTTGAGGTTATCAAGTATCGGCCCGGCGATTACAATGCCAGAGAGATCGGCGGGAATGGCGGTACTTTTGTAATGGTGCCAGGTGGCATCGGCTCTGATGGCCTCGCGGAGGCTGTCATCCGGGGTTGATATGAGGGAGTAAACATCCGATCCTATTGAGATGTTATGTACCGTAAATGACTGCCGACGAGTGCTTCCCGGATCGATAAGAGTGGTTGTGGCGACCGAGGCGTAGCGCAGGTTGCCATCGTCGACGAGATACAAACCTCGAATGGAGAGTATCCGTCCAGCAATCTGCACCTCGGTATCGACATTTTCTGCATAGCTATGCACCTGGACAGCGTTCCGATAGGCCTGCAGGAGTGTCTCGTCGGGAGCAAGCGGCTTTATGAAAGGATTGTGCCCTGACATCAAGAGATATGCGGCGCAGACCGAGAGTACGAGAAGAGTGGCAGCAATAAGCCATAAAGCACTTCTGCCTACATGTGAATAGGAAGGTTTGAGCATGCGTGCGCCCATGCTTTGGCACGTGCTGATAAGTATACATCCAAAAGTGAGGGGGCATCTCGTTGTCCACAGTTCTATCAACAGAATATCAACACGATGTTCACCATAAATATATAATAAATAGGTGATTTCTCGATGGTCGAGATTTCTAAAAAATCCATTCTCGACCCCCGAGATGCCGCTATGATTCCCACTGAAAAACTTATATCTCTCCGCGAAGCAGCGAAGATATCGGGATATAGCCCCGATTACATAGGACAACTTATCCGAAGTGGGAAGCTACCCGGTCAGCAAGTATTTTCGAACGTGGCGTGGATGACGACCGAGGAAGCCATCCTCAACTACATGGCCAAGAACAGTAAGGCAGGTCAGAGACGTCGCTTTTGGGAGCGATTCGCGAGCCCGGATTCCGTAGCTCGCATCTCGCTGATTTTAGGCGGAGTGGTCATCGCAATCCTCGGCGTTTTTATCCTCTTTCTTTTCTACATTTTCGCGGTGAGTGTCGATCATCGCATCGAGCGTAACTCGCTCAAAACTGGCGCGTATGAGCAGCAGTAAGTTTACGCGAGGATTCACTCTGCTGATGCGCCCATTCGCGTCGACACTTATCGTCGCGCTCATATCATCACTCATACCCGTACTGCCGGCACCCGCCATCGCCGCGACTGGTGCGCCGCGTATTCTCAACTACCAAGGTCGGCTCATGGATTCCTCTGGCACGCTTTTGGGAGGATCGGGAACTGCCTACTGCTTTCGCTTTTCTCTGTATGACAATCCGACCGTCGGCTCTGGCACGAAGCTCTGGCCGAGCGGAACGCCATCGCCGATGACGGCGACCGTCAAGAATGGGGTCTTTAGCGTGGGTATTGGCGATACGAATGCCGGCGGCGATGTTCTTGATTATGATTTTCAATCGAGCGATGAGATATACCTGAATGTCGAAGTTGCAAATAAGGTAGGACCCACGTGCAGCCCGGGCGATGGCGCGGAGACCTACGAAAATCTCAGTCCGCGTAATCGAATCGACTCGTCTGGTTATGCAATCAATGCCAATACGGTCGGAGGGCTCAGCGCGAGTCAACTCATTGCGAGCGGTTTTTCGACGACATCTGCTGAATACTACGTTCACTCGTCCACGACAATCGCGAAGACGTACGCGAACAATACATTTTCGGGGACGCAGACATTTAATACCGCCTCTACTTCAAACCTCGTTGTTTCCAATAGTTTTACCTTCGGTTCCCTGAGCGGGATTTTGAAATCGGTCGCCGGTGTCGTTTCGGCTGCGCTGGTGAATCTCGCGAGCGATGTCACCGGCATCCTCCCCATTGCCAATGGCGGCACCGGCACCTCCACTACTCCGACATACGGCAAGCTCCTCGTCGGCAATGCTGCCGGCGGCTACGATTTGGTTGCGACTTCATCGATTGGGTTGGTAACTGTCGAGAATTTATCTGGCTACTTTGACTCATACCTCGACGCGTCATCCACCGTACCGAAAACATTTACAGCAAACGCCTTCACCGCGCTACAGTCTTTCGGAAATGCATCGACTACAAACGTAAGCGCAAGCTACGCATCCTCCACGAACCTGCTCGCGGGTTTCGGCACGTTTGGGCGGGCGACTACTACCCATCTCGCCATCACCGGGATTGCAGATTCGCTCCTCAAGGTAAATGCAAACGGATCGGTCGTACCCGCATTACCCGGCACCGATTATTTGACCAGCGCGACTGGCGTCTCGTCGGTGGCGCACGAGTATGGATCTGCACAGAACGGCGCCATCACATTTGCAACCTCGAGCGCGACGACTTTTAACGGTCTCTCCATTACCAACAGTATCACAAACGCGGGCGGCATTTTCACCTTTGCGCCGCCTTCTATTTCTGGAACACTCGACAATGCGGGTCTCACTAACTCCACTATATCTGGTGTGCCGCTGGGAAGTACGCTTGCAAACCTCACGGCAGGGAACACCTCGCTCACATTCTCTGGCGCGTATAACGGCAGCGTTGCACGCAACATCACACTCAACATGAGTAATGTGAATACCTGGACGGCACAGCAACGTTTCAACAACATTATCGTGAGCGCATCCTCGACCATCGCTTTTCTCTCGAGCACAAACAGCACGACGACCAATCTTAATGTAAGCGGGACTATCGCTGGCGCGGGACTCTCTGCATGTAACGGTGTTGCCGATAAGCTAACCTACAATGCAACGACGAATCAGTTTGAGTGCGGCATCGACGCGGGAGCGACCGGCTCTTTTTCGACCACCTCGAGTGATTACTGGCTTTCGCAAAAGACCACGAGCGACCTCGCTGAAGGCTCCAACCTGTACTTCACCTCCGCGCGCGCCACGAACAACTTCATCTCGAACCTTGCCGCCACCACCTCCGTCGCGTCGATCACCACGCTCCCGAACCTCTCGCTCCCCGCACTCCAGCTGAGCGGCTTCGGCGTCCCGTTCTACCAATTCTTCTCCGCCACCACGACCGACGCCCTGGCCGAGGGCACGACCAACCTGTACTACACCTCCGCGCGGGTGAACACGTTCGTCAACTCCTCCACCACCATCCCCAAGACGTACACGAGCAACACGTTCACGAACACCAACACCTTCAACGGCCAGACCACCCTCTCGTACGCCTCCTCGACGGGAATCTCGGCAACGTACGCCTCCTCGACGCAGGGTTTCTTCGGCTCACTCTCAGTCGGAAACCTCTCCGGCGTCCTGCGCGCATCCTCCGGCGCAGTCTCAACCGGACTCGTCGGCCTCGCCTCCGACGTGAGCGGGACACTCCCCATTGCCAATGGCGGCACCGGCACCTCCACTACTCCGACATACGGCACGCTCCTCGTCGGCAACGGGAGCGGGGGATACGACCTCGTCGCCACCTCC
>Ga0272446_1003058_pt1 | contig 21726 bp, 19 predicted proteins | sample YNPCB0061_FD_194587 | JGI IMG/M metagenome (GOLD analysis project Ga0272446, IMG submission 194587) | Hot spring microbial mat communities from Yellowstone National Park, WY, United States - YNP-CB-006-1 | ecosystem: Environmental > Aquatic > Thermal springs > Hot (42-90C) > Sediment | place... | reverse complement strand
AGTGGTTGCGGTTCAGTGATGGTGGTGGTGGTAGTGGGGGGGCTGTGGTTGCGGTTCAGTAATGGTGGTGGTGGTAGTGGGGGGGCTGTGGTTGCGGTTCAGTAATGGGGTGCCCCAAAAAAATCGTTGCGTGACCAAAATTTCGCGTGCGCCCCAGACATACGCACGAGTCATCAAGGGTTGAATTACACACCACCCTTCAAACACCAATGATCAAGGGTTGAATTACACACCAACCTTCAAACACCAGTGATCAAGGGTTGAATCACACACCAACCTTCAAACACCTGCCATCAAGAATTCCATCACACCAGTGATCAAGGATTGAACACCACTCACACACCACCTTTGAAACACGAGTCATCAAGGGTTAAACCACATCAGTGAACACCAACAACTTGCTAAATAACTGCGACTATTCAGTTGACTTACAACTAAAAAGTCATATACTACAAGTATTGAAGGGGCATAGTGCCCACATTACACAAGAAGGAAGGAACCGATATCATGGACACTCTACTAAACATCATCATCACTCTACTGTCAGTGGTGGCAATCTCCACTGCTCAAGCTGCCACGGAAGGCACTCTACCCGCTGCCGCGCAATGGCAGTCAACGCTGTCAATCAACGACGCAATCATCGCTGGTCACGGACCAGAAGGCGCGGGCTGGCGCGCTCCTGCTGTGGACGAGGTCTCCTTTGAGGAAGCACTTCGCAACTCACAATGCTGGTGGAGCCAAGGCATCCCCAACCACAAGCACTGACACACCTCTAAACACCAACAGCTACCCCAATCCCCGGGCGGATACTAAATACAGGTATTAACCCGGGGATCATCACATATGGCCAAGAACAAAACACCTGACCTTCAAGAATCACAACTGCTACAAGCACTAACACAACTGGTGGCTACCTATGCTGCTCAACAGGGACGCAAAGGGGATAACGCACTGGTTCACGTAGATACGGGAGAAGTTATTCTTCCCCGTGACGTTGTTGAGAACAATCAAGCAGTGATCGCAGCCCTCTTAACTTCTGGTGGCTACAATCCCACTCGCTATCTAGTGGGACACAAACACAACAGCGTAAACCCCACTACAGGGCTCTTGGAGTTCTGGGGGGCAGACGCATCAGAAGGTGGCACAGCTGCCGCTGGTGCTGCCGCAGAAAGTGCCGCAGCCGACAGTTTCGGTGGCAGCAGCAATGATGGCGGTGGCTGGGGCGGTTACGGTGGCATTGAGAGCGTGAGCTTTGACACCGCTGTGGCCAACTCACTGGCTGATATGGCAGCGGGCACACCTGGCTTTGGAACTGGACCCGCAGGACCGGGCACCGGTCACAGTGAAAGCGGCAATATGGGTGCCTATGGTGCGGGATTTGGCAGCGGTGGTGTGGGCTATGATGAAGGCACCGGTGCCATCGGCAGAGGCTTCGCACAAGCAATGGATATAGCAAACCGAGCCGCAGCCGGAAAACTCACAGCCAATGAAGCAATGCGTGGTGTGGGCGCGTTGCTGGGCACCGGCATCAGTTTAGCAGGTGGAATCAACCCCATTAGTCTTGGAATGCTGGGAGTGGCAGCCCTTCAAGCAATGGGCATTGATCCCACTGGCGGACCACTTTCCGCACTGGGAGATAAGGAAGGAGTGGGCACAGAAGCCCGCTCTCCTGGCACAGACAATCAAAGTGACAGTGGCAATGCTCAATTGCCACGCAACAACACATCACAACCCACAGCCGCAGCCGCAGCGGCTTTGGAAAATGCACTCGCCGCAACACCCAATAGCAACAACGCATTCCGCATTCAAGAAGGTGCGCCTGAATGGAGCCGTCAAGCATCACAGGATTTGGAGCGTGCCATCGCTGAAATCCTTAATACGCAGCCCAAGCAGAGACGAGCATTCAGCCGCTTGCCTCTGGTAGCGGGTCTTGGTGAGAGGGCGATCTAATGTGCTTCTCCAGCATCGGCAACTTATTCAGTTCCGCTAGCAGTTTCCTAAAACCCATTGGTGACATCGCAGCACCATTGCTGGCAGTGGGTGCCGCAGCGGGTCTGGGCAAGCAACTGTTTAGCCCGGTAAAGCAGGGCAACTCATCACTGCCAGCCCTGCCTTCTCCTGACACAGCCACACAAGCCAGTAACCAAGCACAGGAAAAAGCTCGCTTGAGCGCCATAGCGGAAGCAGTGCGGGGCGGTGGCAATCAGCAGTTCCTGGACCCAGAAACTGGCAGCAAAGGTGTGCCACTCACACGCGACTTGTGGGGCGTGGGCAATCCACATCGCCTATTTTAACCGGAACAGCCAATGAACAAAAACATCACGTGGGAACAAACATCACAGTCACTGAAAGCAGCAGAGCAACAAAAAGCCACTCATATTGGTGAAATGGAAGATGCGTTTCTCTACATCGCACCACATCGCTCCATATACAGAACGCGCAATACCACCACTGATCGCAAGAAGATCTATGACACCACCGCACTGGAAAGTTGTAGAGCACTCACCACCCATACACAACGCTTCTTGATTCCACAGAACGCCCGCTGGAGCATGCTGGAGTGGAGCACACCCCAACTCAAGCGTGAGTTTGGATCACAGCTAGCAGATTGGATGGAAGGGGCAAATCAAGCACTGAACCGAGTGTGGCAGAAAAGCAACTTCTACATCGCATTGGATGAAAGCCTATGGGATGTGTGTGTTGTGGGCACTGGTGCCATTGCCATCGTTGACGCACCCAATGAACCCCTTCAGTTTATGAGTGTGCCCATTGCTGAACTGTTTTTTCTTTTGGACTATGCGGGAAATGCGCGTGATGTGTTCCGCTGCGTGGAACTCACCAATGCGCAAGTGGAACGCAAATGGCCCGGTAAACTGCCCACATGGGATACGTCACCCGCACTCAATGAGCAAACCCGCCACATCGTGGAACATGAGCACAAATACACCCGGTGGGACAAGGCTGCTGGTGCGGAAATCACCTATTATTGTTATTCCGTGTGGGACAAAGCCACTGGCACACTGTTGAGTCAACAACACTCTCCACATCAAACCTACTTCATCTACTTCTGGGACAGAGCACCCAAGCAAACCTGGGGTGAAGGTCCCGGCTTGCAGGCACTGCCTGACATACGCACTGTGAATCTCATGGTGGAAGACCTGTTGACTCGCAGCGCCTTTGAAGCGCGCGGACTGTGGCAAACACCTGATGAAACCATCAATGAAAAGCAACTGAACGGAAGAATGCGACCAGGGTCAGTGGTGAAGGTGAGAGATGCTCTAACCCCAGTGCCATTTCCTGGCAACTTCAGCATTGCTGTGAATGCCATCCAAACCACTCGCAGTCAGATACGAGCACTGTTCTATAACAATGCACTCAATCCGGATCCATCACAGCCCACATATCAGCCCGCTACAGAAGTGGCATTCCGTCGCGAACTGTTTGCGGCAGGAGTGGGTCAGGGACCAGCAAAACGCATTGACAGCCAACTGCTGCTGCCACTGGCTCGTGGCGTATGGAATCGCTTGGTGGCACGAGGCGATGTGGAACCGCCTTCGCCACAATACCTGCAAAGCATCGGCATTCCCGCCAATCAACTGGATGAAGTGTTCCGCGTGACCATATACGCCGCGGTTCAACGAGCGCAGGAAATGGCGCAAGCCCAAACCAATCTTCAGGGCTACATATCACTGGTGCAAGCCGTGGGTGATGCCACTGTTGTGAGCAAGCAGTTTGACATCGCTAAACTGATTCGCAGCACCGCTGAAAAACTGGGTGTGGAGTTGAGTGTGATGCGTGATCCCAAAGAAGTGGAACGCATTGACCAAATACAACAGCAGCAGGAACAGATGCTGGCAGCAATGAACTTGGTTCAACAAGCCGGTGGAGCGATGCAAGCGATCAATCAGGCTCAAACACCGCCGCAGCCCAACATGCCCAATATGCCTCCCAGTGTATAAATACTTCGCAGTCACAGAACACTGATGAAGGAAGCAAGCAATGAGAAAACAACTGAACAATCTACTATTGGCTCTTGGTGAACTCACCAAGGCACTCACACAAGCACAGCAGCAACCCAAAAAATCCCCCACATCACACAAACATCGCATGGCAGTGCACGCCCTTGCGCAGCCAGCTAGCAAACGCGGCATGCCCATAGAAGTGGAGGGTAAAACCTACGCATCACTGGCGGAAGCCAGTAGAGAACTGGGTGTGAGCCGCTGGTACATCAACAGAATCGGAAAAGTGGCAAAATGAAAAGCATGGACCGCACTCGCACATACACCAAACCTCTCACTGATGAGGAAGTGGAAAACACGTTTGGTGCTGTGTTTGACAACCCCCTGGGGCACGCGGTTTTGGACTACTTGGAACGCACAGCACGATTCAAGATGTCACGCAATCAGCCCAGCCTTGAGGCAGCACTATATCAAGTGGCGCAACTGGAACTGATTTCGCTGATGCGGCACTTGAGTAGAAACAAAAACAAAGGAAACCACAGCAATGGAGAACAACAATGAGCGAGACCACAACAACAGCGACCAAAGCAACATCCACAACATCCCCGGTCGCTTCAAGCAACACGGCGGCGGTGAGCTCACCGGCAGCATCAACGCCCAGCCCCAGCCCATCACAGGCGAAGTCAACCCCACAGAAGAGTTCAAAGCCCGCCTCCGCAGCCGACGCAGGGCTCTCCTTGAAGAACTCGCCGCAGTCCAAAACCAACTCTTTGAACTTGGCGACACCCACGAGCAGCCCGTTGACTTCTGTCCAGACGGCAAAATCAGGGTCAGAAGCCACACCCGCAAACGCCGCACCAAAGACGCTGACGCATCCCAATGACACCAAACCACTCACTGCCAACTTAAAACGCGGTGAGCAACCAGAGGGATTGGTGTTCGGCAAATACAAAAGCCTAGAAGAAGCGGAAAAGGGCTACAAAAATCTCGAAACCAAACTGGGTGAACTTTCCTCACGAGTGCCAGAACAATATGACGTCAAAGCCGCTTGGACAGCAGCGGAGATGGAATGGAGTGATGATTTTGCCAGCAATGAGCGGTTAACCACACTTCAAAAGCAAGCACGAGAAGCAGGACTCACACAGGACCAGTTTGCTTGGTTCGTGAAACAAGCCAAAGAAGAAGTAAGGGCGGCACTGATGGAGCACTCTCCTTTGGTGGACATTCAGCGTGAAAGAGCGCGTTTGGCGGAACAATATGGCAGCACAGAACAAGCAGAGGCAGTGGTTCGTGACGTGATGAACCAAGTGAGCAAACTGGGATGGCCACAGGAACTGCTCAACAAGCCACTCACAGCCACAGCCGCAGGCATCACTTTGCTGAAGGCGATTTTGGATCAAAGAGCAGCACCCAAGCCCATCACTGAAACTGCTGATGCGGGAGCAAGCCGCGACACACGCCTACAGGCTCTTGAGCAACGCAAATACGCCATCATGAACGACCAAAACTACTACCGCACACAAGCAGGTCAGAAGGAAATGGATGCAATTTTGATGGAAGAAATGCGTTTGAAGGGCTGATGTATAAATAACACTGACTTGAGCCTTTTCCTTTAGTAAGGATACCGGCAACTGCCGCCCTGAACAAAGAAGAGACACCTCTGGCATCACTACGCTAGAGGTGTGGTTTTTTCACTGAATCCTCCATAGCAGTGATGCTAGAGCATTACAGCAACCTATGGAGGTATTTCTAAATGAGTCAGTTCGCCGACAATCTATGGACCACCAAGTTTGGCACAGAGGTCACACATAGATTCCAACAAGAAACAGCAAAACTTGAGGACACTGTTGTTGTGGTTCGTGATGTCAACGACCGCATCTATCGTGCACCCGTTTTTGACGTGGCACAAGCCTTTGACGAGCAGCCACGTGGCAGTGACGTGCAATACAGCAACAATGACATGGGCTTTCGCGATTGTGTGCTAACAGACACATATGCTGCGGCTCTTATTCATTCACCTGACGAGTTCCGCTCAAACGTAAACTACCGCACAGCGTTTATGGACTCGCTATGGAGCGCGATCTACAGGAAGTTAGATGCGCGCATTATCGATGCTCTGCATGCGGGTCAAACCACATCAATCACACTGCCCACAGCAAACACCTATGACCGTCTTGGTATGGTGGCAATGACCAAGCGTCTACGCTTGGCTGACATTCAACCAGGACCAGATGTGGTTGCGGTTATTTCGCCCGGTGCTGAAGAAGACATGCTCGCAGACCAAGTGATCACATCAGCGGACTATATGGATGAAAAGGGTTTACAGAACGGCATGATTTCACGCGTACTTGGTGCACGTCATATCGTTCACAACTACCTACCAGTGCCCGCAGCAAATCAACGCAGAATATTCCGCTATCACAAGAAAGCAGTGCATCTTGCGATTTCACAAGCACCAACCGCACGCATTGACTGGGTTGCCCACAAGAGAGCGTGGCAGGTGTTGGTGGAATTCCAAGCCGGCGCTGTGGTGACTTGGAACACAGGCATCGTCGCTGCCAACATCGCAGACTGATAGAACACCAAAGGAGTAATAGAAATGAGTTTCCCAATTCACATTGACACAAAGAGCAACACCTACACAAATGCAGCCTCCGGTACAGTGTTCAACATGGACGACCTACTGCCCGGTGGTTTTGTAATCACCAACATACGTTTGGTGCAGCCCGGTCTGGGAGCCAACACCAATCTGGCAGTGCGCCAGGAAGTACTAAACGCCATGGGTACGGGTTTTGATCCACCCACTGATATCATTGCGGCAACCGCAACTTCATCCCCAGGCACCATCACCGGCGGCTTGGGATCAACAAACTCTGCACCACGCAGAATCTCTGTGATCACAAGCGGCTCAGGCACTGCCAATGGCACTGTCACACTGTATGTTGAAGGTTTTCAAGATTTGCGCTAGAACTTGATTAACGCCTAAAAACATCTCGCTCGCTAAATACGAGTGCCCAGACCATCGGGCATCTCCTCTTATGACTACGCAAGGAGCCCCAGTGGAAACACTGGGGTTTCTTGGTGGTTGAACCGCAGCTTCGCTAAATAGACAAAAGGAGACCCCTTCACAATGGCTACAACGGCGTTTGACTTAATCAGTTTAGCAACCACACGACTGGGGGCAGAAGTGGTGCAAAGTTTTGAAGATGGCACCAATGAAGCCAGATTTGCGGCAGTGATCTACCCCAACGCTCGCAAAGCAGAATTGAGCAATTACTTTTGGAACTTCACACTCAAAACCGAAGAACTGGTATTGGCCAACGAAACGCCCAAAGACAGCAACTGGCGTTATGCCTACTACAAACCCAGTTTTGTTATGCGTGAAGTGATGGCACTGGACCGCTCGGGATCGCCAGTGCCCTATCTCTTGGAAGGCAATCGCATATTGAGCAACACAAAACCCATGTGGTTCAAGTATCACGAGGAAAAGTCGGAGGATCAGTTTCCGCCATACTTTCAAGATTTGATGGTGAGCCGTTTGGCTTACGATATGGCGATGCCACTGACATCAGACATCAACATCGCAAGATTGATGGCACAGGAATACGAACAGCGCAGAGCGGAAGCACGAAATGTGGATGCTCAATCAGATCACACCACAGCGGTGCTCACACCTGCCAACAGCCGTTATGTGAGTGAGCGCTTCTAATGCCCAAAAGAATTGTAACGCAAAGCCGCTGGGTGGCGGGGGAAATGGGCGAGTATCTTTACTCGTCATCGGACCTACCTATCTACACTCGCGGTGCTGCTAAAATCGAGAACTTCAATGTGCTGCCACAGGGCGGTTTGGACTTCCGCAGAGGGCACGAGTATGTGTACGAACTCACCAACGTTCAAGTGGACGCGGTAAAACTACACACGTTTGACTTCAACAAAGAACAGCAATACACTCTCATTTTTACACCACTGGAACTGCGTATCATGCGCAACTTTCAGATGGTGGTGTCGTCGCCCATTGCCACACCATATCTTGCCAGTGAACTGTCAGAACTGCGGTTCACCCAAACAGGTGACACGCTTTTTATATTCCATCCCCTGCGTCAAACTCGTCAACTGCGTCGTCAGGGCTCTGACAGCCAGTGGAGTCTTACGTTGTGGGAACCCACCAATATCACAAGAGCACGTTATAACCTCATCTCCACACTCACGCCGTCAGCAACCACAGGCAACATCACGCTCACACTGAATGTGGCTCCCGCTTGGAAAGCGGGTCACGCTTCAGGCGTGCGAGTGTTCCTCAACTCGGGTTCAGCAGACATCACGGCGTTTCCATCAGCAGCCACAGGTGGCACGGCACTGGCTTCCGCAGGCACCGCAGCCAATGCCTTTGACAACAACAACACAACGGTGACATCAGCAGGTGTGAATGGATGGATCGGCTACTCTTACACATCAGCAATCCGCACTCGCATAGTGGGCATTCGACCAGTGAGCACAACCACCTTCAACTTGGTATTTGAAGGAGATACAACTAACACCTTCGCTACTGCTGCTAATCTCGGTACCGCAAAGGTCACGATCCCCGCTGGTTCATGGGGTTATGTGGATGTGCCAGTGACCAATATGGATTTTCAGCACTTCAGAGTGCGAGAAACAGGTGGTGCTGACTTCAATATTCAGGATGTGATTTTTGCCACCGGCTTGGTAGCCAATGCCACCGTGGTTGCCACACTGTCAAGCACCACCACTGCCGCCGCTGGCACCTGGCAGGAATGGTTTTGGAGTGCTGCTCGGGGCTATCCCGCAGCCGCCACCTTCTACGAAAACCGCTTCTTGGTGGGCGGCACACAAGATGGTCCGCTAACAGTGGCAGGCTCACGCACTGGCAACCCCAACGACTTCGACAACAGCAACACCACACAGGACTTTGGTTTTGTGTTCACCATCGCAGCAGACACCACGGGTAGAATCCGTGATATGAAGAGCAAGCGCAACGTGAACATCTTCACCACTGATGACGAATATGAACTGGGTGGAGGCGATAATGCGCTGTCACCAACCAATGTGTTGTGTCGTCGTCAAAGCCTTTATGGCATCTCCGATATACCAGTGCTTGATGTGGAAGATGAGTTGATGTTCTTTACCGCCAACTTCAAAGAACTTCGCAGTTTCGTCTACCAGTTGACTTCTGACAAGTATGTGGCTGACAACAAAACCATCCTGGCTCATCACTTGTTCGTTCCGGGCAAAGAGCCCTTTGATATGGCTTATCTGCGATCCTACCGAGACACACAAGCCAACTATCTCTATGTGACCCGGGAAGACGGTGAGATGTGTGTGTTGTGTGTGGATGCTGCGAGGAATGTGCTGGCTTGGAGTCGTCGTAAAACCAATGGCATCTACCGAGCCGTCAACGTGGCAAACGTGGTTGACTCAACGGGCAGAAGCAGAGAATGCCTCTTTGCGGTGGTTCAAAGAACCATCAACAATGTGGATCGCGTGTTCATTGAAGCACAAACGGAAGAAGATGTGTTTTTGGATCACTTCTACACTGGCACAGACACCACACCCAAAACCACTTGGAGCGGACTCAACACACTGATTGGTGAAACTGTGACCGTAGTGGGAGATGGCTTTGTGCTGGGTGACTATTTGGTTGATAACACGGGTACCATAGAAGTCAGTGAACCAGTGAGTGAGATACAAGTGGGCTTTAGATACGAAGCGGAGATGGTGCCAATGAATATTGTGGTGGGCAATCAAACGCTCACACGCAAAGGCAATCAGATACGCAAGGTTCGGGCAGTGGTGGATGTGGTCAACACCAAGACACTGTCAGTGGATGGAGTGGCAGCGGTGTTCCGCAACTTTGGCAACAACCTTTTGGATCAACCAATCGTGGCGTTCAGCGGCAGCAAAGAAATACGCCTTCGCGGATGGCTGAAGGATCAAACCTTCTCCATTCAAGTGAAAGAACCCCAACCTTGTGTGGTGCTGGCAGTGAGTTTGGAGATGGCCTATGCGTGAGTATAGCGTTGCCACTGCGGATGATTTGAAATACATCTGGAACAACTTTTCACCAGATGACAAGGCGCTAGCTGAGCGGATCAACCTTACATTCGATGAGTTTGTGGATCGCCATTTGCCCGCCAATTTGATCACTTATGGTGAGGATAGATGCGTGTTCCGCTGTGAGCCTGTACACCAATTCAACGTGATATATGTCTGGCAGTTTGCCACTTGGAAGTGCTGGCGCGCCAAACGACATTTCCGCAAAACTCTACTTGAGGTGCTGAAATCACTGCATTTACCAGTGATAGCGATACATAATCAACAACACAACAGCGGCTATAGATGGCTACAGAGTCTGGGATTTGAACTGGTGGATCAGATGGGTGCTGAGAACATATGGAGAAGACAACAATGAGTTTCCTTGGCGCAGCCTTAGCCTTGGGCGGAACCTTTCTTGGCAATCAAGCACGCAGTGATTCAGCCCGCATGCAGGGTGCACTCTACGAGCGACAAGCCCAAGCACTGGCTCTAGACAACACTCTGGCAAAACAAACAAGAACAAAACAACGCGACGCATTGATGGGTGCGCAAGCGGTGGGTTTCTCCAAGGCAGGTGTGACACTGGATGGCACTGCACTTGATGTGATGGGCGACACCGCAGCCGAGTTTGCAAGAGACGAATACGTGGCAGACCTACGTACACGACTGGGAATGGACAACGCTCGCTTCTCTGCATACGCCGCAGGTAAGAACGCCAACATGAGCAACATCGCTTCCTTAGTGGGCACCGGAGCACAAATCTTCTTGAGGTCATAATGGTCAATATACCAACCACTATTCTAAACCCCGGCAGTATTGGAAATGTGAACCCCGCTCAAGTGCCTGAACCCAGTCAAGCACTGGCACCTCTGGAGCGCACCTTGGTGAATGAAGGCTTGGCGATGATTGAGCGCGAATCTGAGCAGGAAGGCACACAATCGGGTATCAATGAGCAAATGGCCACTGGAGGCAAGGAACTGAAGCAACGCAGTGAATTGCGAGCATCAGGTAGAGCCTTCAACAGAGCCGCGGATCGCGTGTTCTTACTTCAACAGCGTCAGGATCTACAAGAGAAGCAGCAGGAAATAACACTGCGATACGGCAACGATCCCGTGGCACTTCAGGATGCGATGGAGAAACTCAAGCAGGAAACGCTACCCAATATCCCATCACGCCTTCAAGGCGCGTGGGCACTGGAGTTCGAAGAATCGCGAGTTCAAGCAGTGGGCAAAGCCCGTGAGGTGAGATTCCGAGAAGAAGCAGCCGCAGCCACTGCCATGCTGGTTCGTCAACTCAACGACGCCAACAACAATCTAACACGATTGATCATGACAGGTGCTCGTCCTGAAGAAATCGCAGCCGCAAAACAAAGCCGCGATGAACTGATGGCACTGGCGGAACGCCCCACAGAGGAAGGCTATAGATTTGATCCGCAGGTGCGCGAGCGCCTTCGCCAAGGCAACATTGATGTGGATGCTAGTGCAGAACTGTGGAGGCAGTGGCGTGCAATGGGTCACGAGCAACGACGTTCACTGATGACAAAAATCACCACCGGTGAAGTGCGCCCACAGGGAATGAGTGAACAAGGTGCGCGAGCGGTTGCTCAAGATATGCGAGCCATATGGAGTGAAGATGAAAGACGTCAAGCAGAAGCACGAGCAGTGGCACGCGAGCGCGAACGTGATCAACAAAACGCTAATAGAATCCGCACCGCTGACGAGCAGGAAGCTCAAGTAAAAGACTTTGTAGAACGCGGTGATGTGGTGGGCTTGGAGACTTATCTTGGTATACAGCGACAACAAGCACCCACTGAAACTGACAAGGCACGATTGGATGTGAATGGTCGTGAATGGGTTCGCCGAGCAGAAGTGGTGCGTGCCACACAGGGTTCGTCACTGCCACAACTGGCTGAAACACTCAAAGAGTTAGCAAGCAGAGCGGAAAACGCACCCACACCAGAACAGCGCAATCAAGCCCGTCAAAGCGCAGAGGATGTGGGCAAGGTGCTCACAAGTCGTGTGAACGCAGCCAACCAAAACCCCATAGAAACCGCACAGCAAATACGCCCCAGTGCCTTCCGTGATGAAAATGGACAGCCCATTGACATCTCCACTGCTGACGGCATTCGTGAAAGACAACGCCGTGCGGCTGTGGTTCTTGGACGTGCGCCGGAACAAGTGCCCGCTTTTACCAACTCGGAAATCAAGGTTTTACAAGACGAGTTAGCCAGTGGTGATCCACAGAGAATTGCCGCAGCAAGGCAACGCATCGCAAGTTATGGTGATTTAGCACCTGAACTGGCAGCCAAGGTGGCATCAGGCGACGCTGCTGCTGGCTTGAGAACACAAGTGGCAGCAAGCCCGGAGTTCACTGATGTGAGACTTCGCATGGATGCGGCACGAGCCAACTACGAGAAGAACAAGAACACTCCTGGCAATCAGCAACTCAATGACACACAAATTCGTCAAAGTTTCATCACCACTTACACTGGGTTAGCGGGTGATTTGGAATCAGCACTTTATCGCATCTACACCGAGCAAGTGAGACAACTGGTGGCGGATGGAATGCCCGCAGAGGATGCTTTTACAGCAGCCCGGCGCGTCACCGATAGATTGGTTCAAAAAGTGGAAGTGAGTCCTCCTGGCTTAATACCTGGCATCAGCGGTGCGGGCAAAACTGTATGGGTGGCGCGCGGTGGTGCGCCATTGGATGAAGCCGCCGTATCCGCCACTTACGCTAATTTGGAGAGAGACGCACACCTATGGAACATCAACGTGGGCGTGAGTGGCGATCCCACAACACGACGCACTCAAGATGAAGTGCGACAAATGGTGCGAAATGCAAGACTAGTGGAAGTGAATGGTGTGATTTATCTACGAGATGCGCAAACAGGTCAAAACATCACAGCATTTGTGAACGGGCAGTTTCATCCCGTGGGCATACGCAGAGATGGATCACTGACAATACCACAGCACCAAGAGCCACAACAACCCACCGCCCCACTGCCATCACTCGCACTGCCTTCCCCTACTACTACCACTGGAAGAGTGCGAAGCCCCACAGATATGGCAAGAGCCACAGTGGAAGCGTGGGCAAGAACCGTGGGCACCAACGGCAGAGTGCCATATACCGCTTATGATCCTGCTGCGGCTGAATACAGCACATCACCCACTCAACAAATGGAGATATCAGCGGTATCACATGCGATGAGAGCAAATGGCATTCAAGACTGGATGTTAGATTACTTTGCCGACAATGTGAGGAGTTTCCGTGATCTGCGCCGCAACCCCATGTTGAGACAGCGAGTAATGGCGGCATATCAACAAAATCGTGATCCAGAAGTGGTTCTGAACACAGGTGAACGAGTGCGGGGTATAAAAGCCTTTGACGTAATCGTGCAACGCGAACTACGCATATTGGATGAAGAACGATGACAAACGCGAATCCTGATGTACTGCCACTGGCAGCCCCGGCAGCACAGCCCACACCAATGGGTCCCAGTGATTTTTCTTTTGCTGGGGAAGCACCAATTGGCTTCTTTGGTGGATTATTCAACGCTCAGCAATTTGGTCAAGGACTCACTGACACCAGTGTGGGTCGTCTCAGTCGCATCTTTTCCGCACAAGGCGGCGAGGAAGTCACTGAAGAGCAATTCCGAGGCAGTGTATATGAAAGCATGGGCTTGAAATGGCGACCCGGCATCACTGATGAGGAATTGTCAACGGCATGGGCTGCTCGCATTAGAGCGGAACAAAACACCGCGTTTCAACGACGAGCCACCGGGGCTGGCAGCGTGGGTGGTTTGATTGCTCAGTTTGGCGGCAATATCCTTGATCCCATCAACTTGATACCTTTTGGTGGTGGCTTAACAGCAGGCAGAGCCTTCGCCTCCACGGTGCTGCGAATGGGAGCCGCCAACGCGGGCTTGGAACTGCTCACTGGCGTGCCCCTTGAATACCTGGCTCGCTCCTATGAGCAACAATCCTACACCTTCGCTGATGCCGCTATGGCGGTGGGGATGGGTGCAGCAGTGGGCGGCGTATTTGGGGCTGCTGGTTACGCATTTCGTGGGTTACGAGATATGTACAGGGCCATGCGACTGCCTGATGAAGCAGGCGCGCCCAACACTCTACCAAGACACGCAAACGCTCCAGAAGCACCAAGAGCGGAAGTGGAGATCAACAACATTCGTTTCCCCAACAGGGAATCAGCCGCACTTTACAACTTCAATAGAAACACACTTGAAGGCCAAACTCTGGCACAACGACTGGGATTTGAAACCTTGGATCAAGCCGAAGCCGCAGCCGCAGCCTATCGCCGCAGGGTGGAAAATGCCGTTCAAGCAAGAGGTGATGCCAACGCCCCCGTGAGAGCACCTGACATCACACGAGAAGTCACCGAACAAGTTGCACCGCCCTACTTCACTGATGTGCGACAAGTGGACAGCATCAAAACGCAACTGGAAAAGCAGGGTGTGCAATTCAGCGACAACCCCACGGCGGGTGAGCGAGTGGCAATGGCGGAATCACTGCGCGAGGCACAGATACAGCAAGCACGCATCGAGGCATCACGCAGCACCTTTGATGATGCACCGCCCCTAACGGAGCCTGCACAACCAGTGATAGACCTTTACCCCAATCGCAATCAACTGCGTGAAAGCAGTGTGAGTGATTGGTGGCGTCGTCAAGAAGGCGGCACTCCACAACAACAACTGGAAGCCCTAAAGGTGTTGAGCCCGCAGCAACTGGACTGGTTATTGGCGCGAAAACTGGATTATGCAACCCTACAAAAGTTGAGTGATGCCACTGGTCAACCGGGCGGCAATGCCACTGACTTCTACAACAACATTCGTCGTGCCACACACAACAGGGGTGAAACACCTCCGCAGGTTCGCAATGAACCCGCCGCGGAAATGGATGCGAGACTACAACAACAAATCGCGGAACGAGCAAGACTGGCTCAACAACTGCTCAACGACTTCAACCCACAGGGCGCTCGCACTGTGTTAAGCGGACTGGGTGATGTGAAGAGCATCGACGATGTGATGGCAGGGTTGAAGCATCGTTATGGTTCCGAGAATGTGGAACGCATCTTCCAACTATATCGCGATGACTTCGATGCCATCGCACGCACACCCTACGCAGTGCGTGATTACTTGAAGTGTGTGCTGGGAGGATAACCAATGTCAAAATGTGCCATCGACTTCAACAACGCCATCGGCAAGAGCGTGCCTGACGCAAGCCAACGATTGGAAGTGGTGTTCAATGAACTCCAAAGCCGTTTAGCGGTGAACAACCGGGACCTTGGTGTGATATATCGCCAATTGGAGCGTGGTGAACAAACAGAACTTACACAAGCCCTTAACAGCATTCTGGAACGCGAGAGTCAACGCATCATCGCTGAACAAACATTCAACTTGAACCGCAAGATACACACTGAAATCAGAACCAGCAACCTCCTTCAGGAGGTTAGAAACAGCCCCAACCCGGGAAAGGCTCTATTGGACAAGATCACATCACCAGTGGAAACAGGCTACAGCATAGAAGCAGCGGCAGCAGCCAAGTTCGCGCGCTTCTACAACCAAACATTCCTTCGTGAAATCAGCGACACACTGGGAAACAACTTCCACAAGATCATAAACAGCATGGATGACGTGGCTGTGGCAAATGCTCTTACGGCTCTACGCAGAGGCGGCACTGCACCCAACACACCAGAAGGTCAAATTGCTTTGAGCCTTCATCGCATCCAAGAACAAATCCGCGTGGAAATGAGCGAGATGGGATTGAAGGTGCCTTTGGACTCACTGCCCACAATGCCAGCCCTTAACTGGCGTAAGATGGAAGCAATGGGTCAGGGGCAGTTCAGAGAACTGTTTATGCGATCAGTGGACCCAAAATCAGGCAGCCCCGAGCAACTGATGACGATGGCTGATGCTGTTTATGAAAGTGTGCGTAGAACGGGTGGCGAAGTTAGACTTCAATCACCTGACTTGGATGTGGCGTCAATCCGCTGGAGAAGTGATGAAGCCTTTCAGCAGTTCCGCAACCAAGTGGGGTCCGATGAAAGAATCATCGTCAGTGAAATACGCAACATTCAGAGATACAGCCAACAACTGGCAGCCGCTGAAGTGTTCGGTGCGGACTACAAAAACAGTTTTAGAATTGTTGTAGACAAACTCACTGAAGAAGGCGTTATTGCAGACGCCGCCCAACTCAATCGCCACTTCAACGCAATGACATCACTGCGTGAAAACCCCGACTTCGATACCCTGGGCACTGCGGCAGCGGTGCTGAAGAATGTGAACATCGCAGCCAAAGCCGGTGAGCATGTGATAAACTTGGTGGCGGATATTCCCGCAATGACTTTTGTGGCAAAACGCTATCTTGGAATGTACGATTTGAGCGGCATGTTCAGTGGATTCACAAGCAGAGAAACTCGAGTGAACGCACAACTGATAGGAACGTTTGGTGACGGCATCATCGCATCACAGAGCAGAGCCTTCGCCACCCAAATCAACCCCAACGGCACCGCACAAAACATCAGTTTCAAAGCGGCTGACTTCACCATGGCAGCACAGGGAGCCAAGTTCTGGGAGAACGCCACTCGCGCTGGCTTCACACAACTTAATCTGAAAAACATCGGTAGAGCAATACGTGGTGATGAAATGCCGGAGCAGTTCTGGCGAGTGGCTCAACGCTTCAACTTGAGCAAGGCAGATATTCAGGCACTGGGTCGCCAACATCTTGATGTCAATGGCAACTTGGACATATTCACACTGCCACCAGATATCAGAGATCGCTACACAGCCTGGGTTCAAAGCAATGTGAGTGCCGCAGTGGTGGCACCTAACTTCCGTGATGAACTGGCGTTGAGACTGGGTGCGACCAATCAAGCAGTTGCTGACACGATCAACTCAATGACACAGATTCTACGCACGCCCGCACTGATGCTCCGCAAGCATATGTTGCGGGCTTGGAGTGAAGCAGAAGGCAGTGAAACTCAACGCATCATCACTGCCGCATCCAGTTTAGCAATGTACTCGGCGGTGACACTGCCAGTGATAGCTATGGCCACTCAAGCCAAAGAGTTCGTCAGAGGCAACAAACCCCTGGCGTGGGACAGCGGTGAACTGTGGAGCAAAACCATAGCAAGCAGTGGTGCTGGAGTGTTGATGCTGAACCATCTGAAAGAGATGGGCATCGGCGGATTACTGCGAAGCGTCACCGGAGTCAACATCAACCCCAGTGATGCGGAACTGCGAGCGAGTTTCTCCACACCCATTGGTTTGGCATCGGGCTTGTTGAGTTTATTTGGCAACGCCGCACAGGAAGCCTATGACGGCAGCGTGCCAGACAAGAAACTGTGGCAAAACACAAGAAAGTTCCTGAACACTGTTCCGGGACAAAACATCTGGTGGTTTTCAGGGCTTTACAGAGGCATGGTTATAGACAACATTCATCAGATGGTGGACCCACTGGGCTACAATCAGTATCGAGTGCAACAGTTGCTGAACACCAAGAACCGTATGGACAGCATAATGGGTGGCACAGCAGCCACTTCAGAGAGCGACTTTTCCTGGCGAAACCTTACAGAGAGATAAAGGAGCACACTAAATACAACGATGGCGATACTCAATAACACACCCCGCAGTGAGCAAATCGCAAGCGGCACACAAACCATATTCCCCACTGGATTCGAGATTCTTGATGAAAGTGACTTGGAGGTTTATCTCAATGGCGTTCTTAAAACACTGAACGTCCACTACACTGTGACTGGAGTGGGCGTAGACAGTGGTGGTAACGTGGTTTTCAATGTTGCGCCATCCAATGGCACCTCCGTTGTTATAGTGCGTGCTACCAATCCCGCTAGAACTGTAGACTATCAACAGGCGGGTTCGTTTAGAGCCGCAGTGGTGAACGCAGATATAGATCGCATCTGGGCATATGCTCAAGAGCAAAGCGTCAAGAGTCAACGCAGTCTAACGCTTGCTAACTCAGCAACTGGAACCTTCAATCTCGAGTTTACACCACAGCCCAATCGAGTGCTGGCATTTGACGCCACTGGCCAAAACATAGTGTTATATGATGTAACCAACGCAGGAGCCATCACACTGCCTTTGGCTGTGAGTCAGGGCGGCACGGCAGGCAGCACACCCGCAGAGGCGCGCTTGAATTTGGGACTGGTGAAAGGCGTTGCTCCAGGCAATGTGCCTGAAGTGCAACCCAACGGCAAGTTGAGTCCACAACTGGTGCCTCCCATGAACAATTCAGGCAGTCTACTCTATTTGTCGAGAGTGATAGCATAAGGAAAAGCAAATGGCACACAATCCCAATTTCACAGCAATAACACGAAACGATAGAATTCCATTCACAGATGCTCAAGACGTGCGTCCACGTGTGTTATTCGAAGCAGGCACGTCGGTGGCCAATGACACCAACAACCCCACAGTGTTTAGAGCGGGTGGCAGTAGAATACATGCTATTTCCATTGCCAGTTCGTCAGCCAGCAACATCAACGTGTTCTTCCATCTCGCACGCAGAAAAACATCAGTGGCAAACATGGGCACGGCGTCTTTTGCAACCAACAATACGATAACCCGAACCACTGGTTCTTTCATCACCGATGGATGGGTGCCCGGCGAAACATTCTTTGTAGCACCTTCAGCAGGTGATACCCGCACCACCACTGCCGCTGCCAATGGAGCAGTGGTCACGGTGACAACTGTGGCAGACCTAACACTCACGGTGAGCGGCACTCCATTTGTATCCACACCACAAGCACTGCCCGCAGGATTTGGCTTGTGGGCGTTCAGTCAACTGGGCTATGTGCCGGTGCCAGCAGGAGCGGGCAATGGAACCGTTCCCGCAGTGAGTGCCCTACAAACGGCTCAATTGCCTATCTTGGATGAAAGCCCCAATCGCTTCCTTACACTGGGAGTGGGTGACGCCCTTACAGCAAGACTTGGCACTGCGCTGGCGGCAAACACATTCATTGACATCAGCATATTTGCTGCGGATTACTGATGACAATTCAAGAGCCTGTTCCATCACTCAGCACTGACTTCAGCCCGCTGATGGCGGATGCTCCATCACGCAATCGCAACTCACCTGAACAGCCCTCGCCCTACTTGATACAGAGAAGCCTCCGCTTTAATCGCCCTGACAGCACCGAGTTGACACGCACGTTTACTGCCGTGGGCAATCGCAGGTTGATGACTTTCTCGTGCTGGTTCAAAAACAGCCAACAAACACCCTCCCTTTATATGGGCATCTGGGGCAGAAACACCCAGGACATGATTGGTTTCGGTTCTAGCATAATGAACTTTCAGGTGTGGGCAGGCAACACCCTGATTCGGGAAACTCGCAATCAGTTCCGCGACCCCGCCAACTGGACTCATTTTATAGTGGTGGTAGACACAGCCAATGCCACTGCGGATGACAGGTGCATCATTTATGTGAATGGCAGGCGAGTGCCTAATGCGGAGTTGACAACCAATGCCGCTGTAACGATCAACACGGACTTTGGCACTTGGAACACCAACGTGAGTCATTCACTGGGTGGTGTGAATGGAACATTTAGTGGATCCCCGGGCTTCCTCAATGGCTATCTTGCAGATGTGTATTTCTTGGACGGGGTAGCAGCACGACCAGAAAGTTTTGGCTTCTTTGACCGCTACGGCATTTGGCAACCCAAGAGGTATGATGGTGCCTGTGGTGGCGTCAACTCCTACTATCTCACTTTCCAAGATGCCAGCAACACAACTGCTGCCACACTAGGAAGAGACCAATGGCAGGACAACAACTTCACGCCCAACAACTTCTCGGTGACTCCGGGTGCTGGTAATGACAGCAGCGTTGACACTCCAACCAACAACATCACAACACTTAACTTCCTTGACACTGGTACCAACACCATCTCCAATGGGTCACTGGACATCACCAATGCGGGCAACTGGAACGGCACAAGAGCCACACAACCCTTTGCCACAAAAGGCAAATGGTATTTTGAAGCAACCACTAATGGCGGTGGCGGTCCATCAAATGGCATTGGTGTGGGTGTGGCTTTGGCATCAGCCAATCGCGCCACAACCTCCAATTTGGTTACCGGCGTATGGTCACTGGTTACAAACGGTGCCTCTTTTATTCTACAGAGCAATGGCACAACAGCGGTTAGCGGTTTACCTAATGCGGTAGCGGGTGAAACAATTAGAGTGGCGTGGGATGCCAACAGGCGCCATCTCTACCTTGGTCGCAATGGTGGATGGTATAATTCTGCTGGCACACTTATCGACAACTCCAACTTTCCCAACTCAGGCACGCCCACATTTGATCTGTCATCAGTGAGCGGTGACTTGTTTCCTTGGTTTCAAAACTTTGCCCGCACGCTCAACATCAATTTTGGTCATAGACCCTTCGCATATGCTCTGCCAGAGGGATATCACACTTTATCACAACCCAACATCCAATCAGTGATGCCACTGCCGTCAGTGAGACCTGATGAGGTGTTCCGCCCGGTGACTTATACCGGCAATGCCACTGCGAGAAACATCCGCACTGGTATGAGTCAAAGTCGTGGCGCACCAAGCCTAGTGTGGATAAAGAATCGTTCAGTAGCTTCAAACCATAGAATACATGACACAAGACGCGGCGGCGGTTTAAACTTGATAAGCAACGCAACCAATGCGGAAAACACAGATTCCACACAACTGACGGATTTCCTCACAGATGCTTTTGCCCTTGGTACCTCAGCGGAAGTGAACACCAACGCCAACAACTATGTGGCTTGGTGCTGGCAGATGTCCTCTTGCTTTGATATTGTCACATATGTGGGCGATGGCACAGCAAACAGAGTAATACCACACAGCCTTGGTGGTCGCCCTGAAATGGCCATCGTTAAGAACCGCGACAATGCCTCCAGTGGATGGTTTACTTGGCATCGAAGTTTAAGTTCAGACACTCACTTTGTGGCACTGCAAGGCACTAGCTCGGAAACAAATTCCATCCCTGTATTTCAGGCAGGTGGATGGCGACCCGCTGCTTTCGTTGTGAACGATGCTCTCAACGTCAACACCAATCGGTATGTCGCTTACTTGTTCCGCTCAATCCCAGGTGTGTGTGCGGTGGGCAGTTACATTGGCAATGGTGCCGCAGACGGACCTTACATGCACTGCGGTTTTGAGCCCAGTTACGTGATGATAAAAAGATTCACAGGTGGTGTTATGAACTGGGTGACGCACGACACCGCACGTCAACCCGCCAACCCGAACAACCTCATATTGTACCCCGACACAACTTCGGCAGAGTTTACAGTGGCTGCCTTGGACTTTACCAGCAGCGGCATCAAGATTAGAACCACTGATTCCGCTTATAACACTGGCGACTCATATCTGTATTTGGCAATGGCAGCACGCCCACAGGGAGCAAGAGCCAGATGAAAAACCTCAAAGACTTCGCCAAAAAACGATGGGAAGCGGAAGTAAAACAACTGGAACAACTATTCGCCGCAACCATCGAATTACCCGACTATCACTCAGTGACAGAAGAAGAATATGGCAGAGCCCTGCGCAGTCTACAACAACTGGACAATGCCAAAAGAAGCCGCCTCCAAGTGATCAAAGAACTGGAACGCATTCTTGATGATGAAGTGGGCACACGACGCACACAACGCATCACAGCCAATGAAATGACCACTGAACAAAAACAGATGCTTGCACTAG
>Ga0272446_1003057_pt1 | contig 21731 bp, 23 predicted proteins | sample YNPCB0061_FD_194587 | JGI IMG/M metagenome (GOLD analysis project Ga0272446, IMG submission 194587) | Hot spring microbial mat communities from Yellowstone National Park, WY, United States - YNP-CB-006-1 | ecosystem: Environmental > Aquatic > Thermal springs > Hot (42-90C) > Sediment | place... | reverse complement strand
TCAACTCGGCCTGCGCTGGTTGAAACGTACTCTGGCTGCTGGTTTCCTGTTCTTGCCTGATTTCCAAGCGCTTTTGTCAAATCTGAAATTGAAACCCGTGACACTTCCTATCTCTCAAAACCTCAAATGTGTAAGGTAATCAGAGGAACTTATTGATTCTGTATTAGTAGCGCGAGTCTCCGACTTGCGCCATACCCTAAAGGAGACATCATGGACACCCTCTTGCTTCAACTTGGCATCGCCCTCTTTTTGCTTGGCTTGCTGACGGGGTTTGTCATCCCCAAACTCAAGAATCCCCGCATGGGACTTTCCAGTCACCTGGAAGGAGTCTTGAACGGCATCTTTCTGGTCGCGCTCGGACTCTTATGGCAGAGGCTCAATCTCTCCGCCGCGTGGCTGACCGCCGCCTTCTGGCTTGCCATCTACGGAACATTTGCAAACTGGCTGGCAACCCTGCTCGCTGCCGTTTGGGGCGCGGGTGGTGAAGGCGGTCAGGTTCACACCGTCGGTGTCGCCTGAGGGGCGCCAGGGGTTGACGCCCACCAGTTCGAGCGGAGTCTGCTGCAAATGCGGGTTTTTCCAATCGCTGTTCACGTCCAGTCCCGCGCATTCGGCGGCTTCGTACACGCTGGGATACAGGTTGCCGCCGCTCCAGTAGCGGATGTCGCTCACGCCCGATGCCTGCGTGTCTACCTGTTTACGTGTCTACCTTCCACTTTACACCCCCTCCCCACCCACCAAAAGTGCCTGCAATCACGTTTTAGTTGCAAGAGACATGACCAGGCTCGCGTCCACCCATGATTGTTGTCATGGGGGGGAGAAGCGCAAACATGACCGCCGTCAGTGACACAATATTTTTTGCTGTGATACCATTTGAACATGCCCGATTCTTCCGAAACCTCGCGCCTGTTGCGCATTGCCGCCTGGATATGGCCTGGCTACCTGGCAGCTTTGCTGGTCATGGACGCGCTGCTCTACCGTCGCTTGCCGCCTTCTGTTCAACTCTATTATCTGGGCAATGGGCTGGCTGCCCTGCTTTTTTTGGCGCTGGCGCACTGGGAGTGGATGCGCAAACGGCTGGGACAGGGCTTCCTGCCGCTGATGATTCTGCTCGTTTCAGGCACGCCAATTCTGATGCAACACCTCTTCGTGCCGCGCTTCCCGCCGGGGCCGCTATCGAACGCCGAAGGCATGGTTTTGCGTCAAATGCCGCTCTTGTTCATCGGCCTGGCGCTCACCGCCTGGCGTTATTCCCTTTTGCACGTTTTCCTGTTCAGTTTGTTCACCGCCGCGCTCGAAATCGGCGTTATCGGCTTGAAGATGTCCACTCGCCCCACTGTCCTGACCGTATTTTTCTTCGTGATCCTCGTACGCACGGTAAGTTTCATCGTCATCGGGGTTTTCATCAGCCTGCTGATGTCGCTTTTGCGCGCCCAGGGCGAATCGCTGCGCCAAGCCAATGCCCGCCTGACGCATTACGCCAGCGCACTCGAAAATCTCACTGTCAGCCGCGAGCGCAACCGCATGGCGCGCGAACTGCACGACACCCTGGCGCACACCCTCACCGGCCTCTCGGTGACGCTCGAAACGGTCAAAGCCTACTGGGATCTGGACGCCGAAAAAGCCCGCGCCCTGCTGGAACAATCGCTCACCGCCACGCGCCGCGGGCTGGATGAAACCCGCCGCGCCCTCAAGTCCCTGCGCGCCAGCCCGCTCGAAGACCTGGGACTGGCACTGGCGCTGCGCCAACTGGCCGAATCGGCCGCCGCGCGCGCTCATCTGGACCTCGAACTTGTCCTGCCCGACCCCCTGCCGAATCTCACCCCCGACGTGGAACAATGCCTGTACCGCGTCGCTCAGGAAGCGGTGGAAAACGTCGCTCACCATGCCAGCGCGAAACGCCTCAGCCTGCGGCTGGAATCGGAAGCCGGACGCTGGAAACTGACGGTGCAGGACAACGGTCTCGGCTTCGACCCGCACGACAAGGTCAGCAGCGGTCACTTTGGGCTGGTGGGCATGCGAGAACGCGCCGAACTGATTGGCGGAAGGTTGACCATCGAAAGTCAAAAAGGAAAAGGGACGAAAGTGGTGCTGGAAATATGAAAATCATCATCTGCGACGACCAGGCTGTTGTCCGCGATGGGCTGGAATTACTGCTCAGCCTGGAAAAGGAAAGGACTTTCAGATCGTCGGCTGCGCGCAGGATGGCGCCGAGGCTCTCGAATTGACTGCCCAGCGTCAGCCCGATTTGGTGTTGATGGACCTGAAAATGCCGGGCATGAACGGCATCGAAGCCACCCGCCAGATTCGTGCGCGATTCCCCCACGTCAAAGTGTTGGTACTCACCACTTACGACGATGACGAGTGGCTGTTCGACGCCATCCGCGCCGGGGCGAGCGGCTACCTGCTCAAGGATACCCCGCGCGAGAAAGTCATCGAAGCCGTTCGCGGCACGCTGGCGGGCAAATCCTTCGTGGACCCGTCGGTGGCGGGAAAACTGTTGGCGCAGGTCTCCAGTCAACAGAGCCAGCCCGCTTCGCTCCTGACCGAAAAACTGACCGGGCGCGAAACCGACGTGCTGCGCCTGCTCGCCAGGGGGCTGACCAACGCCGAAATCGCCGCCCAGTTATACCTGTCCGAGGGGACGGTGCGCAATCACATCAGCGCCATCCTCGAAAAACTTGGCGTGACCGACCGTACGCAGGCGGCGCTGCTGGCGCTGCGGCATGGACTGGTGGATACAGACCCTCGTTGATTGTCTGCTTCTCTCTTCCCAAGCCGGAGGTGAGGATATGCAGTTTGGTCAAAATTCATTTAGGTAGCGGCCAGACGCTTGGCTTCGGTATCGTGCAAGAAAGCCGGTCGTTCGCAGGGCGGAAAAATCAATGATATATTTATCCGAAATCCTCTGATCCTGGAGTAATACAAGGTAATGAAAAAAGGCATTCTTTTCGGCGTCGGCGCATACGCGTTGTGGGGGTTCTTCCCTATTTACTGGAAATTTTTACACAATGTTCCTGCCTTGCAAGTGATTGGGCATCGCATTGGCTGGTCGTTCATCCTGCTGGCAGCGTATATTCTGCTGAGCGGGCAATGGCGTGAGTTTCGCGCCGTTGCCTTCAACCGCAGGACTGTGAGTATCTATGCCATTGCAGGGATATTGCTTTCCTTCAACTGGCTTATTTATGTCTGGGGCGTGAATGCTGGCTTTATCGTTGAGACCAGTTTGGGATATTTCATCAACCCGTTGTTGAGTGTTTTGCTGGGCGTGATTTTCCTGCGGGAGCGCCTGCGTCCGTGGCAATGGGTGCCGGTGGGGCTGGCAGCGCTGGGCGTGGGATATCTTACGTTCGTCTATGGGCGTCCGCCGTGGATTGCGTTATCTCTGGCATTTACCTTCGGCTTTTATGGCTTTGTGAAAAAACTTTCGCCGCTGGGCTCATTGTATGGGTTGACGCTCGAAACTGCCATTGTCTTTCCGTTGGCGCTGGTGTATCTGATCTTTGTGGAAGTTGCCGGCACAGGGGCGTTCCTGCATGATGGCTTGCAGGTAGATTTATTCCTTATCGGCGCGGGGCTTGTCACCACTGTACCTTTGCTGATGTTTGCCTCTGCGGCGAAACAAATTCCACTGACGATTGTCGGTTTGCTGCAATATATCGCGCCGACATTGCAGTTTCTGATCGGTGTACTGGTCTATAAAGAACCTTTCGACTTCGCTCACTTTATCGGCTTTGCCATTGTTTGGACTGCGCTGATTGTTTTTGCAGTGGAAAGTTATATGGCGAATCGCCTGCCTGCTCAGCCCATCCCTGAACTAGGGGAGGGATAAAACGACTTTTCGCTTCTTCCACCGCCGACGTCTGTTGAGGTGACCGAATGAACTTTTTTCAGCGGATACTTGCGCCGCCCCGCTTCGAGAACGATGCGGAGAAGACCCATTGGGCGCTTCTCCTGCACCTGACCTCGCTGAGCATGGTTATTGTGCCGTTGTTTATGATTTTTCTCAACAGCATGGATGACAATCCCCGGATCAGGAGTGTCAATATTGCACTGGCGGCTGTTGCCCTTTTACAAATTCCTGCTCAAGTGATTCTGCGGAGGGGGTTGACTCGTCCGATTGCCCTGGTATTTATGGTTGTCGGTTGGACGGCGTTGACCTGGATCGCGACCCAAATGGAGGGGGTGAGTGATGTAGCGGTTATGGGGTATTTTTTGCTGATTCTGTGGGCGGGTTATTTAATAGGCTGGCGGGCAGTAACCCTGTTAACAACCTCGACGCTGCTGGCGGTGTGGTTGTTGGCTATCTTCGAAATCATCGGCTGGCTCCAGCCTGTCAATCGCCCCCCGCTCAGGGCTGCAATTGTCCTCACCCTTCTATTTGTTATTGCCGCGCTTGAAATCTATTTCATTATCAATGCACTGCGGCGTTCTCTGAACGATGCAAGGAAGGAGCTGCTCGAACGTCAGCGTGTGGAAACTATGTTGCGCCAGGAGCGCGAGAAACTCCATCTTGCTTTGGCTGCCTCCCGTGTGGAAACATGGGAATGGAATATCGGAACAGGAACAGTGACGTGGTCTGATGGTATCGAAGCGATGTTCGGCTTGAAAAAAGGCACATTCGATGGCAGGTATGAGACCTATCTCTCATTGATTCATCCCGATGATTTGCCTGTTTTGCAGCAGGCAATCGAGCGGGCGCTCACCGTCGAAAACGCTGATTACGTCATCGAACATCGCATTCTATTGCCTGATGGGTCGGAACGCTGGCTGGAAGGACGTGGAAGAGTTTATCGCAATGAAAGCAGAGAACCCGTTTGCATGGCTGGCACTGTAGTGGATATTACGCACCGCAAACATGCCGAAATCGAACGCGAACGCCTGATTCAGGAACTTGCCGCTAAAAACCGCGAGCTCGAACAGTTTACCTACACGGTCTCGCATGATTTGAAAGCCCCCATCATCACCATTAAAGGCTTTTTAGGTTTCTTGAACGAAGACGCCCGCTCAGGGAACATCGAACGCCTTGAAAAAGACATTCTCCGTATCAATGAAGCGGTGGATAAAATGCATCGCCTCTTGGGTGAACTGCTGGAACTATCCCGCATCGGGCGTTTGATGAATCCGCCGCAGGTCATTTCATTTCGCGACCTGGTTGATGAAGCGGTGGAACTGTTGCGCGGACGCATCCAGTCCACCCGAGCGCAAATCCAAATTGCCGATTCTTTGCCGCTGGTTTATGGCGACCGGCGCAGGCTTCTCGAAGTAGTGCAAAACCTGATAGATAACGCCGCAAAATTCTCTGCGGTTCGTTCGCAGCCGCTCATTGAAATCGGCTGCAGCGGCTGGGAAGAGGGCAAGCCCATTTTGTTTGTGCGCGATAACGGCATTGGCATCCCCCCCGAATATCACGAGAGAATATTTGGGCTATTCAATAAACTCGACCCAACGACAGATGGCAGCGGCGTAGGGCTTACGCTGGTCAAACGCATCATTGAATTTCACGGCGGCAGGATTTGGGTCGAGAGTGAGGCGGAGAAAGGCGCAACTTTTTATTTCACCCTGCCCGCCCCGAAAAGCGACTTAAGCAGCAGCCAAACGCCCAATTCGATATAATGGATTTGTCGCAAAAGTGCGCTAGGGCAAATGCACCGCCCTATTGTAATCGTTTGGAAAAGTCAAAAAGGAGAGAGGTATGCATATCAACTTTTCAATGTGGCGCACCGCCATTTGGCAGCTTGTCAAAATAGAAGATAAAAAAGAATGGGACACCCTTGACGTTATCTCCAAGTGGCTCATTGCCACCCGTTCCGCTGTCACACTGGTTACCGTCTATTCCTGCGTGATTGCCGGCATCCTTGCCTGGCGCGATGGCTACTTCTCATGGATTCCCTTCCTCATCCTCACCCTCGGCCTGTTCCTCGCACATGGCACGAACAACCTGCTCAACGACTATACCGACTACAGCCGCGGACTCGATCAGGGAAATTACTTTCGCACACAATACGGCGTCCATCCCCTCGCGCAGGGATTTTTCACTAAACCCCAGCAATTGAGATGGTTCGTAGTCAGCGGCGTGCTTGCTGCTCTGACAGGTGTTTGGGCGCTTCTCAACACCTCATTCGACCCTGTTGTCATTGCCTTGTTTGCCTTTGGCGCAATCGTCCTGCTGCTCTACACCTACCCTTTCAAATACTGGGGTATCGGCGAACTTTCCATCTTCCTCATTTGGGGACCGATCCTGATTGGCGGCGTGTATTACGTCCTCGCCCTCCTCAGTGGGCAGCCCATCCTCCTGCCCAACGTGTGGAACGCCGTTCTGGCAGGCGTGCCTTATGGCTTGGGCGTTGCCAGCATCAACATCGCCAAACACATTGACAAACGCGAAGACGACAAAGCCCGCGGCGTCGGCACCTTCCCTGTACGCGCCGGCGAAGCCTTTGCCCGCCGTACCGACCAGTTCGCCGTCATCATGATCTACGCCGTCATCCTCTACCTTGTCTTCGTCACCCGCTACTTTACCCCCGCCATGCTGGTGGTTTTCCTCGCTTACAAAGAAGCGCTCACCTTCTTCAAAGTCCTCAACCAGCCAAAACCCGAAAAAGCCCCCGAAGGCTGGCCCGTCTGGCCCGTCTGGTTCTCGGGGTTTGCTTTCCAGCACAACCGGCAGTTTGGCGGCTACATCCTGCTGGGCTTGCTTGTGGACGCGCTCCTGCGAATATACCTTCCGAATTTCTGGGCGTTCTAACCGAGTGCCAGGTCCCTGATTTCCAACCACGCGGGTTCGGGGTTCTCCAGGACTCCGAACCCGATTCTTCCTTCGGGAGTAAATGCCGCATACTGATTATCAATCCAGATGACCAACCCCAGCGGCGGATTCGGACTCACAGCCGACTCAAAAACCTGAACTTCATCCACCTCCCACACCACCCGCTTCAGACTCCACTCCAGCCTGTACCTGTGCCATTGAGTTGTGTCCACGCTGATGGCTTTCTCGCCCCTCGAATCGGCGCTGCCGAGGGCATCTGACCCCGACGGCGCATTCAACACAACTCCATCCTCTGCAATGACCTTGCTCATCAACCGCCGCGTCCATTTCCGTGAAAAGGGGAACGCCAGTCCCGCCAGAATCACCAGCGGATGAAACCTCGGCGAGCGGAAGACCTGCGCAAGAAACCCGTTTGCGGCTGGTTGTCGAGCAGACGAAACCGCAGCGAACCCGCTCGCAAAGGAAAGATAATTCTCCTTCGATGCCCCAAAGAACCATGCCGCGTTGGGCAGGGCAGGCAGGCGGAACGGCTTGCCGCCAAATCCGATGGACAACCCGAACGGGTCGTTCCACAGACCAAACCCCCAGGTGCCAGGCAGGAAAAGGCTGGAGGTCCGGGCAGACAGGCTGAGGGTAAAAGGGGAGCGGCGCGGAAAATCTCGCCGTGCAAGCAGATGATAGTCATCCAATTGAGCGAGGCGGTAGGAATCCGCCGTACCAGCCGGGATGATCAGCCGATAATACCCGCCTGCCAGCTGCTCCACATGCGCAGTTGGCGTACAACGCGGATGCAGTTGCGGCTCAGCCATTTTCAATTCAATTGAGCAGTTCCATTGACGCGGTCTTGATAATCCTATCCCGCTTTCTCTGGCGCATGCGCTCTGTAATACTTCAAATACCGCATACCGTAACCATCCCGCCCCCGCAGCAGGTCAACAGCACGGATGGTGATGGTGTATTTCATCGGGTCGGTGATGGCGCAGGTTGCGCCCGCGCTGATGGCGAGCGCCAGAAAAGCCTGATTTATGACATCGCGTTCGGGCAAGCCAAAGGAAATATTGCTTGCCCCAAGGTTGATGTTGACTCCAAACTCCTTGCGAACCAGTTCGATGGTAGTAAGCGTGACCAGCCCGGCGCTGCTGTCTGCGCCGACGGTCATCACGAGCGGGTCAATGACAATATCTTCGAGGGGAATGCCAAGTTGGGTGGCGCGTTCGATAATCTTTGCCGCCGCGGCAAGGCGCTTTTGCGGGTCGTTGGAAATGCCGCCCTCGCCGATGGTCAAACCAATGACCGCCGTGCCATATTCCTTCACCAGCGGCAAGACCGCCTCCAGCGACTTGTCCTCCCCGTTGACCGAGTTGACCAGCGCCCGCCCTTGTACGAGCGGCAGCGCCGCCGCCAGCGCCTTGGGGTTTGGCGAGTCGAGACACAGCGGAACATCGAATTCTTCCACCAGCATCTTCACAATACCGGGCAGATAATCCACATCGTCTGTGCCAGCCATGCCCACGTTGACATCGAGCACATCTGCCCCCGCTTCGATTTGCCGGCGGGCAAGATCGCGCACGTAATCGAGGTTGCCTTCCTGCAGGGCAGCAACGAGTTTTTTGCGCCCCGTCGGGTTAATCTTCTCGCCAATCACCGTGAATGGACCGTCTGTGCTGATTTCCACTTTTTTGGTTTTGCTTTTCAAGATGGTTTTCATGGATGAGCCGCCTTTGGGTGAGGAAATATTCGTGCCTGGAAATTATACCCATAATCCAGCGCCCAACCTTCATCACCTGTTTTTGTCTTCTTATAGGGTGTAGTGTACAATACGACCCATGCGAACCGTATTTTGGGAAAACAACCAACTCAAAATGATAGACCAGCGTGTGCTGCCTGGTCGTTTCGAGATTGTCTCGTTCAGCGATTATCGCTCGGTTGCCCGGGCAATCAAAGACATGGTGGTACGCGGCGCGCCAGCGATTGGAGCCGCCGCTGCGTTCGGTCTTGCGCTCGCGGGATTCGAATCCGCTTCTTCTTCGACCTCGGACCTGCTCGCCCACCTGCAAGCCGCCTCTGCCACTCTGAAATCTGCCCGCCCCACCGCCGTCAACCTGGCTTGGGCGGTGGATAGGGTCATGGGTGTAGCGGCAGGCGTCGGCGGGGAGCGAAGCGCAGAGGAAATCCGCCGCCTTGTTCTCGAAGAGGCGCAGCGCATCGCCGATGAAGATGTCGAAATCAACAAACGCATGGCGGAGCATGGCGCACAGTTGATCAACGACGGCGATACGGTCATCCATCACTGCAACACCGGCGCGCTGGCAACGGTAGATTGGGGCACAGCGCTGGGCGTCATCCGCATGGCACACGAGCAGGGCAAGCGGGTGCATGTGCTGGTAGATGAGACCCGTCCGCGTTTGCAGGGCGCGCGGCTTACGGCGTGGGAACTGGAGCAGTATGGCATTCCCTATGAAATCATTACCGATAACATGGCGGGGTACTTTCTGAAAGCAGGCAAAGCGCAGAAGTGTTTCGTTGGCTCCGACCGCACTGCCGCCAATGGCGACGTGGCGAACAAAATCGGCACCTACATGCTGGCGCTCGCCGCCTGCGACAATGGCGTGCCGTTCTATCCCGTCGTGCCGACCTCCACCATTGACCTTTCGCTGGCGCACGGCGATCTGATTCCCATTGAGGAGCGCGACCCGCAGGAAGTGCTTGGCTTGGAGTTCATGGGCGAGCGCGTGACGCCGAAAAACGCCAAAGCCCGCAACATTGCCTTCGACGTGACCCCCGCCCGTCTCGTCACCGCCATTGTGACGGAGAACGGCGTAGCCTATCCGCCGTTTGAAACCAGCCTGCGCAAAGCCGTGCTGGGAAAGTAGAGACCCATGTTTCAAGCCCTGCCTCCTACCCGTTACGATCTTCGCTTTTCCATCGGCGGGATTCCCGTCCGTATTCACCCGCTGTTCTGGCTGATTGCCCTTCTGCTGGGTTCTTCCGGTGACTTGTGGACGATTCCCCTTTGGATTTTTGTGGTGTTCGTGTCGGTTCTCGTTCACGAATTGGGACATGCGCTGGCGTTTCGCTTCTACGGTATTCGCTCGCAGATTGTGTTACACGCCATGGGCGGTCTGACCATCCCCGAAGCGACGCCCTGGGGCGAGGGCTGGGCGAGGGTTTCGCCAAGCCCAAAGCAGGAGATTGTCATTTCGCTGGCGGGTCCGTTTGCGGGGTTCGCATTTGCCGCGCTCGTCATGGTGGCGGTTACATTGGCGGGCGGGGTGCTTGCCATCAGTCGTTTGTTTGGCATCCTGCCCCTGCCGTTAAATGCGTTCCTGCCGTTTGGCGGCAATCTCTTGAGCGTTTTTGTAACGATGTTGCTCTTTGTCAACGTGTTTTGGGGCATATTCAACCTTTTACCGGTCTTCCCGCTCGACGGCGGGCAGGTGACGCGAAATGTGCTGATTCAGTATGACCCGTGGGACGGCGCGCGCAAAGCGTTGTGGATTTCCGTCATTGCCGGCGGGGTCATTGCCTTGCTGGGGCTGCTCGTGATGCGCAGTATGTATATTGCGCTGTTGTTCGGCATCCTTGCGTTTCAAAGTTATCAGTCTTTGCAAAGCCGTTATTGAAGGTGTTCTTGGAACCTATCCGAAAATTCGCGCCCTGCCGGCTCCGCCCGGAGATCAATCTCCGGGCTATTCGTACGAAGCCCGCTCAAGCGGACTGAACATCCGGGTGTTAGCCGTTTCAGACGGCTTTGGATAAGACAGCCCGTACATTCATGTCCGGGCGGGATGGCGCAAGAATATTTTTCGGAGAGGCTCTTATTGAAAATTTGCGAGCCGAATTTCTAGACAATGCGCTCATCACATGATAAACTTTTGCTCGCACGAACCATCGGCGTGACGCTCGGCGTCACGCTTTTTAGTGTGAACACCTGCACTGCACAGAGGTGAAATGGATATACTGCTTACCGGCTCTGTAGCCTACGATTACCTGATGATCTTCCCCGGTCACTTCAAAGAACAAATCCTTCCCGAGCGGCTGGAATCAATCAGCCTTTCCTTTCTGGTAGATGGTATGACCAAACAGCGCGGCGGCATTGCGCCGAACATCGCGTACACCATGGCGCTGCTGGGGGAACGTCCGCGTGTGATGGCAACCGTAGGCGAAGATTTCGGGGATTACCGCAACTGGCTCGAATCGAAGGGCGTGGATACTTCGCTGATGAAGGTGATCCCTGGAGAGTTCACCGCTTCGTTCTTTGCGACGACCGACCGGGCTTCTGCCCAAATTGCCTCGTTCTACCCCGGAGCGATGGCGCACGCTGCCACACAGTCGCTCAAAGAGTTGAATAAAAAACCGGATCTGGTCATCGTTTCCCCATCTGCGCCAGATGCGATGAAGAAATTCCCTGCTGAATGCCGTGAGTTGGGTATCCCGTATCTCTACGATCCCAGCCAGCAGGTGCTTCGTCTTGAGGGGCATGAACTGGCAAGAGATATGGAAGGAGCGCAATTCCTGTTTTGCAATGATTACGAGTTCGGTTTGATTTCTAAAAAAACCGGCTGGAGCCTCGACCAGATTCTCGAGCATGTTAAGGTGCTGGTCATCACCCGCGGAAAAGATGGGGCAGACCTCTATGTGGGCGGTGACGCGGTGCACATTCCCACCGTCCCCGAAGATGAGATCGTGGATCCCACCGGCGTGGGCGATGCCTTCCGCGGAGGCTTCCTGGCGGGGTACTCGCGCGGCTTCGATTGGAAGCTGTGCGGCGAAATCGGTTCGCTGGCGGCGGTCTATTGCCTTGAGCAAAAAGGGACGCAAAGCCACCATTACACCATCCGCGAGTTCATTGAGCGGTTCCGAAAACACTTCGATGATGGCGGCAAACTGGACAGGTTATTAGACGGTGTGCAGCGTCCCGAAGGTTTTGGCGTTTGAGAGAGTTCTTTCGAGAGAATTTTCGGGACGTTTTGCAGGTGAGTTAGTATTGCAGCGCAAAGTCGGTCATAGGAGTTTTGCCGCGCCCAAATCATCCACGAATTTCGACCACGAACCTTCGGCAAATTTGAGCCGCGCAGCTGTAATGTGAGTCAAGTATTGGTAATTGGTTAAATCAAACCCAATTACCAACCCCCAATTACCAATTTGAAGGAGCAACAATGAGCAATTACGATATCAAAGACATCAACCAGGCGGAAGGCGGACGCCGCCGTATTGACTGGGCGGAACGCGAGATGCCCGTCCTGCGCGCAATTCGTGAGCGTTTCAAAAAAGAAAAGCCGCTCAAGGGGCTGCGCATTTCGGCGTGCCTGCATGTGACCACCGAAACCGCCAACCTGATGCGCACTCTGCAGGAGGGTGGCGCAGACATTGTGCTGACCGCCTCCAACCCGCTTTCCACGCAGGATGACGTGGCGGCGGCGTTGGTGAATCAGTACGAGATTCCCACCTTTGCCATCAAGGGCGAAGACAACGCCACCTACTACAAACACATCCGCGCCGCGCTGGAACACAAACCGCACATGACCATGGACGACGGCGCTGACCTGGTTTCCTCGCTGTTCTTCATCGAGATGGGTCGTTTTGAGAAACTCGAACCTTCGCTTGCCGCCTGGGCGCGCGGACTTTCGGATGCCGAGCGCAAGGAGATGCTTCAAAACGTCATCGGCGGCACCGAAGAGACCACCACCGGCGTCATCCGCCTCAAAGCGATGGAGAAGGACAAGGTCCTCAAGTTCCCGGTCATCGCGGTCAACGATGCGCTGACCAAACATCTCTTCGACAATCGCTATGGCACGGGTCAATCTACCATTGACGGTATCATCCGCGCGACCAACGTCCTGCTGGCTGGCAAGATTTTCGTGGTGGCAGGCTACGGCTGGTGCGGGCGCGGTCTTGCCTCTCGCGCGCGCGGCATGGGCGCGCAGGTCATCGTCACCGAGGTGGACCCGCTCAAGGCGTTGGAAGCGGTCATGGACGGGTATCAGGTGATGACGATGCACGAAGCCGCGCAAATCGGCGACATCTTCTGCACGGTGACCGGCGATATCAACGTGATAGACGGTCCGCATTTCGAGGTGATGAAGGACGGCGCGATCGTCGCCAACTCCGGTCACTTCAACGTGGAAATCAACATCCCCGCGCTGGAGAAGATGAGCGCTGGCAAGCCGAACCTTGTCCGCCCGTTTGTGGATCAGTACACGACGAAAGATGGACGCAAGATCAACATTCTCGGTGAGGGACGCTTGATCAACCTCGCCTCCGCCGAAGGGCATCCCGCCTCCGTCATGGACATGTCGTTCGCCAATCAGGCTCTTTCCGCCGAATACATGGCGAAGAACGCCGATAAACTGGAGAAGAAGGTCTACTCCGTGCCGGAAGATATTGACAAGGAAATCGCCCGCCTCAAACTCGAAGCGATGGGCGTGACGATTGACACGCTCACGGATGAACAGTTGAAGTATCTGAGTTCGTGGGAAGAGGGAACTTAACAAGCAGACTTCCGAAGTCTCGAAGACTTCGGAAGTCTTTTTTTCAGGGAATCTTATAAATCGAATACACCCCGTCTGGTGTTTGGCTGGTGAGTTGGAGCAGGTTGAGAGTTTCTGAAAGGGCGTTGCGCAGGGAGGTGGATTGATAGTCGGCGTTGTTTTCGAGCATGAATTGCAGCCCCTTTTCGTAAACCAGAAGATGGGTATAGCCTTTCGTTTTCCACTGCCTGATGATTTGTTCGGGGGTTTGGTAGAGGTGGAGGTCGTGGGCGAAGTTGGCAAGGATGGGGTCTGGCTGGAGGCGGCGGGGCAGGTTGTAGGAGCGCGGTTCGAACAGGCTGTAGAGGCTGGCATTTGCCGGCAGGGTTTCCATCAAGTGGGTGAGGGCGGCGTAGGAGGGGTTGACCCGCGCAATGTATTGTTGGCGGGTCTGCGCGCCCAATGCAACCGCCAGCGGGTTGCGTTGAAGGGTGAAGATGCCTGTCTCGAAGACGGTCAATGCCAGGACAAAGCCGACGATGGCGTTGAAAAGAAAACTGAGGCGCAGGTTCGATGTGTCGAGTTTTGCGATGGCTCCCCAGCCCAGCGCAGACGGGATGGCGAAAGGCAGGAGCGCCGGGAAAAGCAGGCGCGTTTGCCAGAGGGCGGCGGAGTTGATTACGCCGAAGGTCCAGGCGGCGAAGGATAGGGCGGAGAAAAGACCGATAGGAATCAGCGACCAGGCTCCGGCGGGGTCCCGACGCGGAGCGGTCAGCAGAATCCACAGGGCGGCGGGGAGCAGGATGAGGAAGAGGGGTCCGATACGCCCGTCGAAGTAGTTGGCGTCGCGGTAGCCGAGGGTGGCGTCGAGGGGCAGGCGGAGGATCTGGAGGAAATTCCAGCCGATGCCGGTACCGGGGGCGGCATACCAGTTGGCGAGGAAGTCGTCCCAGTAGTTGCCGCCAAAGGCAAAGGGGTAGAAGGGGTTGCCCATGAAGGCGGCGTTGCGCAGGTACCAGGGGAGGGCGGTGAGAAGGGCAGCGGCGCTGAATTGTGCGGCGGCGCGGAAGGCTCTGGAGGGAGGGCGCTGGAGGAGCAGGAGTATGCCGCAGGCGAGCGGCAGGACGAAGGAGGTGTATTTGACGCCCATCGCCAGCCCGCAGGCAATTCCGAGGGCGTTCAGGGCGGCGGAGGAGGGAGTGGTTTTGAAACGGGAGAGCAGGTAGAGGGCGGCGGCGGTGTAGAAGCACAGCGCCATGTCGGCGTATGCCCAGGAGGCGACGATGGGCAGCGAGGGGAGGGTGGCGAGCAGGAGCAGGGTTTTACGCCCGGTGCGGCTGCCCCATGTGCGGGATGCCCAGAGGAAGAGCAGGAGAACAGCGAGAACGCCCCAGGTGAAGTGCATCAATTGGGCGGTGCGTTCGGCTTTGAACGCCAGCCCCCAAAGGTAGAGGTTTTCGGTGAGGTTGGGAAACCAGAAGTGGGGGATGTTGATTGTTTTTACGCCGCCGTCCTGCAGGATGCGGGTGGGTTGTGCCAGGTGGTAGAAGAGGGCGTCGAAGGCTTCGAATTGGGGGGCGAGGGTGAGGGCAAAGGAGAAGAACAGGAGCAGGAACAGGGCGATTTTTTCGAGCGGGTTGAAGCCGCTGGCATGCAGGCGGAGTTCATCGAGGAGTGCGCGCGCATCGGTGCGGAAGGGGTGATGTGCGCCGGCGGCGAGGAAGACGAGCGTCAGCAGGAAGAGAGCAAGCCGGAGCAGGGGAGGTGTAGAGACCTGGACAAGGGAGAAGAGCAGCCCCAGGATGCCCAGGAAGCCCAGCCCGATGCCCAGGTTGAGGAGGAGGCGGAGCGGCGGGTCTTCACGGGACCTCCAGCCTGCCCAGCCAAGGACGTATCTGCCGAGTGCGCAGGCGTCGAAGAGGAGCAGGGCAGAGATGAGCAATGTCCACAGGGTATCTGCCAGCCCTGCAAAGGCAGAGAGCGGCGGCTTTTGGACGACGTAGAAAGCCGCCAGGAGGATGCCCGCCCAGGCGAGGGAAGCAGCCGCCAGCACAGAACGCTTCATTCAACCTCCGCTTTTGAGGTAGATGCCTTTGGGGTCGAGTTCTTCGCGCAGGATGCGCAGTTCGTTTTCGGTGGGAGGTTCCGTTGTTCTCAGTGGCGAGTCAACTTTCAAATCCCAGCCGGTGTTGGCTTTTGCCTCTTCCACTGTTTTGCCGGGGTGCAGGGCTGTGAGGGTCATTTCGCCGTTTTCGTCGGGTTCGAGGATGCCGATGTCGGTGACGACTGCCAGCATGCCGCCGCCGCGCAGTCCTGCCTTTTCACGGTCGCCGCGCCCGCCGATGAAGCCAGCCGAGGTCATAAATTCCACTTTTTCGGGGAAGCGGCGTTTTTGATGGGGCGTCATAATGTAACAGCGGTTTGCCCAGGCGGCAATTTCCTGCGAGCCGCCGGAGCCGGGCAGGCGCACTTTGGGATGGTCGTAACTGCCGATGACGGTGGCGTTGATGTTGCCGAATTTGTCAATTTGTGCGCCGCCCATGAAGCCCACGTCCACGTTGCCGCGCTGCAGGTAGTTGGCAAAGATGTCATACATGCTTACCACCGAGAGCGCGCCGCTCACGAGCGTTGGGTCGCCGATGGAAAGCGGCAGGCGGGCGGGTTCGGCGCCGATCACGCCGGCTTCGTAAATCATCACCAGGTTCGGCGCATGGGTTCGCTTGGCGAGATTGCACGCCAGGTTTGGCTGACCGACGCCGACAAACACTACGTCGCCATCGCGCAGCAGGCGGGCGGCGTTGATGATCATCAGTTCGGCGGAGGAATAGTTGATTTCGCTCATGATTCTCCTTCGATATTAGAGAGTATTTTGAAATTCGTTTTTAACCGCAGATGAACACAGATAAATGGGATTGAGAGCATTTTTGCCAGGTTTTAGCCAAGAAATCGGTGTTTATCCGTGTTTATCTGTGGTGAATGTCGTAAAACACTCTTTTAGAGAACGCCTTCTTCGCGTAAAAATGACTGCAGGATGTCGAACACTTCCTTCGGACGTTCGAGCGGAAGCAGATGCGTGGATTTTTCCAGCGCTTCAACCCTGACTTTAGGCTGTTTCTTCTTTACCAGCCTGGCTGCCTCCTCGAGGAAGGTATCGGTCTCTGCGCCGCGGATGAAAAGGGTTGGCGCTTCGAGTTTGGGCAGGTTTCGCCAGAGGTCGAAATCGTGGAGACCGGTGCGGTAAATCTGCGCTTCCCATTCAGGCGAATAGGCAAGTTCGTAACCGCCGTTGGCGGAGGGTTTTAGGATGCCGGCGATGTATGCCCGCAGGCTTTCGTCGCTCAGGTAGCGGAAGACGGGGCGGCTGCGATAGGCGCGGAAGACCGTTTCGAGGTCGTCGAAGGTTCGGCGGCGCTTTTTGGCTCGCTGAATGAGCGGGTGGACCCGGTCTCCCAGCCCAAAGGCGCGGATGACGCTCCACATGGCAAGGTGAGAGGGGACGAACAGCACCGGGTCAATCAACACCAGCGCGCGGAACCTGGAGGGGGCGCGCAGGGCAGCGCGCAGGGTGACGATGGCTCCAATCGAGTGACCCACCCCGATAACGGGATTGGGCTTGACCTGGGCGCCGTCGAAAGGCTCACCGTCCGCGAGGAAGCGCAGCAGGTCCTCTGATAACGGATGCCACGTGTGAAGGTCCTGCGGATTTGCGCCATCCCACAACGGGCGCAGGAGCATCCCAAAGACGCGGTATTCGGTTTTCAAAAGTTCGAGCAAAGGTTTGTAGCATGCGGGCGGGTAGCCGTTGGCGTGCAGGAAGTGAAGCGGCAGCCCTGTGCCGCCGTAATCGAAATGTTTCATAAGCCGCCCGTCTAATAGTTCCCGTAATTGATGGGTTCACTCAAGCGCTGCGGGACTTTCAATCGTTCGTGCGTTTCGGCGCCGAGTTTTTGCCAATACTCAGCGCGGTTTTTGACGCCATACACCCATTCATTCAGCCAGGCTTTGACGCCTTCCACCGATTCGCTGATTTTGTCCCATGCGAGATAAAACTCGTTGTCGCGGTCGTAGTATCCCTGTGCGTAACTGGGATGACAGGCAAACGGAACGTGACACACCGCGCTGACGACGATGCCGGGAATCATCGTGCGGTTCGGGTCGGACCTGATAACGGACTCGTCCACAATTTCCTCTGCCGTCACGATGACCTTTTTAGCGGCGAAGGCGGCTTCCTTCTGCTCACCGATGATGCCCCACAGGTGGGCGTTGCCGTTTGCGTCTGCCCGCTGCACGTGGACGATTGCCACATCGGGGTTGAGGGCTGGCACGGCGATGACATCCTTGCCGCCGTAGGGGTCGGCGATGCGTTTGATGTTCGGGTTGACGCGCTCGAGGTCGGTGGCGCCGGTCTGGTTCATGGGCAGGAAGGGCAGACCCGCTGCCCCTGCCTGCAGGCGCGTGATCATGCCGAAGTGGGAGTATTCCTCCCATTCGAGTTCGCCTTTTTCGATGGCGGCGCGCACGATGCGCAGGCTTCCCACGCCGGGGTTGCCCATGTAGGAGAAAATGACTTTGCGCGCGCATCCTGCCGCAACCATCTGGTCGTAGATCAGGTCGGGGGTAGCGCGGGCGAGGGTCAGGTTCTTCTTTCCCTGGCGGATGATTTCGTGCCCGGCGGCAAAGGGGATGAGGTGTGTGAATCCTGCCGCGTAGAGGGTGTCGCCGTCGTGAACGTACCTGGCAATGGCTTCAGAAAGCGAGACAAGTTTGGTCATTTTTTGGCTTCTTCTTTTTTAGGTTTTGGTTTGAGTTTTTTCAGAATGCTGAAGCGGCCGCTGGGAGGCAGCGCCTTTTTGTATTGCGCGCGGAATAGAAAACCTGCGATGAGCAAAACCATACTCCAGCAGAAATAACTGAAGATGGGGTTTTGTTCGGCTTCAGACATCAGAAAGAAAATCAACAATCCCACCCCAATGAGCAGGAAAAAGGTGCCGATGCGGTAGAGAATTTCCTTGCGGTCGTAATCCTGCGGTGCGCCCATGGTGTTGTCTAATGTGGTTTTTTGGCGGAAAACAGTATTCTGCGGAACGGATAGAAGACGGGGCTTTCGGGCATGGCAGCGCGCATTTTGGTGCGGATAACCTGGAGAAATTTTTCTTTGAAACCGCCAAGCCGTTCAAAGTAGGGAACAAGCGCCGTGCCTGAAATCCATTCTACCACTGCATCCGAGTCTTCCAGGACGTGCGGGTAGATCTTTTCGAAGACGGTGATCTCCTCTGCGCCGCAGTCGAAGAGGAGGCGTGCGTACTCGTCAATGGTCAGCACGGGGGAATGCCGCTGGAAGCCGCCCAGGATGGAATGAAACGGCTCTTCTGCCGCCGTCTCGCGGTAGATTTGGTGCGAGAGGTGGTTGTGGTTCGATGGCACTTGCACGGCAATCTGCCCGCCGGGGGAGAGATGACGGAAGAGGTAGGGGATGAGTTCGGCGTGATTTTCGCTCCATTGCAGGGCAGCATTGCTGAAAATGAGGTCCCAGGTGCCTGTCAGTGTGGATTGGTCTCCGAGTTGGAAGACCAGGTTCGAGGTCGAGAAGGAGGCGGCTTTGTCCAGCATTTGGGGGGAATTATCCAGCCCGGTCACGCGGCTGTTGGGGAGGCGGTCTGCCAGTTGGCGGGTCAGTTCGCCGGTGCCGCATCCCAGGTCAATGACTTTGAGATTCGGGCGCACGTCCACCAGCGCCAGCAGGTCATAGAAGGGTGCGGCACGCTCGGTTTGAAATTTGTGATAAAGGTCGGGGTTCCAGGGCATGGGTGTGACGGTCAAACAAAAAGCCCTCCCTTTTCAGGAAGGGCTCACTGGGGTTTATTTGCGTTTTGCGGTTTTCCTGGCGCCCTTTTTGGCTGCTTTCTTGGGAGCCGCTTTCTTGACGGGGGCGGGTTTGATGAGCGTCTGAATCTGCTCGTGCATGTAGAGTTGGACGTAGTAGTAGCCGCCGCCGTTTTTGCCGGTGGCGCCGGAGCCTTTCCAGCCGCCGAAGGGTTGGAAGCCGGGCCATGCGCCGGTGGTGGCGCCCTGTGGACGGTTGGCGTAGGTGACGCCGGCTTCGATATTATCGAAGAACCATTTTGTCTCTTTGAGCGAGCCGTAGAAGCCGGCGGTGAGACCGTAGTTGACGCTGTTGGCGATCTTCATGGCTTCGTCGAGGCTGCTGACCTTGCCGATGGTGGTGATGGGCAGGAACATTTCGTATTGCCACAGGCGGTGGTCATAGGGCAGGTCGGTGACGAAGGTGGGCTCGCAGTAGTAGCCTTTGTCGAAGATGCCGCCGGTTTTGACGTGTCCGCCGGTCAGGAAGTTGCCGCCCGCCTGGCTGATTTCTTCGGTGAAGTTCTTGAAGTCGTTGTAGGAGTTCTGGTTGATGACAGGACCGAGATAGGTGGCGCGCTCGGTTGGGTCGCCGATGACCAGTTTTTCGGTCTTTGCTTTGAGAAGCGCCAGCAGTTCATCATAGACCGGCTCTTCCACCAGCACGCGCGAGGCGGCGGAGCATTTCTGTCCCTGCAAGCCAAACGCCGAGCGCACGATGCCGGTCGAGGCGTCTTCCAAATTGGCGTTGCGCGAGACGATGGCAGGGTTCTTACCGCCAAGTTCCAGCACCACCGGGCGGACGTAGTTGCGGTTGGCAAGGTCGCGGTACATTTTCATGCCCACGTCGAAGGAACCGGTGAAAGTGGCGCCGTCCAGTTCGGGGCTGTCCACCAGCGCCTGCCCAAGCGTGGAGCCGGGACCGGTCACAAAGTTGAACACGCCAGGCGGGAAGCCCGCATCGCGCAGACATTCGGCATAGAGGCGGACGATCCAGGCGGTGTCGGTTGCCGGCTTCAACACGACCGTATTGCCCGCCACGAGGGCGGCTCCGACGGGACCTCCGCTCAAGGCAAAGGGGAAGTTGAACGGCGAAACCACCAGCCACACGCCATAAGGCTTGAGCACCGAAATATTGGTCGCGTCATAGCCCACCAGAGGGTCTTTGCCCATTGGTTTGATGAAACCGTCGTTTTCTTCCATCATCTGCGCCGACCAGTACATCAAGTCGGCGGTTTCCTGCACGTCGCCGAGCGACTCCATGCGGTTCTTGCCCACCTCCAGCGCCATCGCCGCGCCAAGTTCGAAGATGCGCTTCTCGATGAGCGCCGCCGCCTTGCGCACCAGTTTTACGCGGGTCTTCCAGGGTGTGCGGCTCCAGGCGGGGAATGCCTTGCGGGCGGCTTCCATCGCCATGCGGGCGTGAGACGCATTGCCCTTTTGCATGATTGCCAGCACCCAATCGGTGTTGACGGGCGAGCGGTCTTCAAATTTTTCATCCGCAAAGACATCCTTGCCATCAATGAACATCCCATATTCTTTGCCGAGGTTGTCCTTCACTCTGGCAACTGCCTTATCGAATCCCTTGTGCAGTTCTTCGGGCGGGTTGAACATCGTGGCATACGTAAGTTTGAAAGCCATGCTTCCTCCTGATTTATCTTATAGTCTAATTGTCTTATAGCCGCCATCAGGCTATTTGACCAACGGCGAGCAAAGTATAGTCCAGGAATTCACAACCGTCAAAGATAAGCATCGGCAATTGCCATGACGAACATCCGTTTCATTGGCAGGTAAGGAAATTCGGAGATATGATGTCTTATTTTTCGATCGCCAAAGGACAAACAATGAAAACACGCCTCTTTCCGACCTCAATCCTGATTGCCCTTCTATTGGCTTCGTGCGCCCCGGCGGCTTCTCCTGCTCCCAGCGTGGACCAGCCCTCGGTTCAGGCGCCCGCCTCCCCCGTCGCGGTGGAGCCGAGCCAGACGCCGCTGCCCGCTGCCCAGCCAGCCTCCACTGAATCCGCCGCGCCCACGCCTCTCCCTGTTGCCACCTCCCGCGGACCCGACCTGCACGCCACCGACCCCGCCACAGTCAATCTGGCTTCGGGGCAGTTGCAGTTCGTCGAGTTCTTTCGCTTCACCTGAGGCACCTGCCGTGCTATGGCGCCCATGGTTCATGGGCTCGAAGCGAAGTATTTTGGCAGAATCAATTTCGTTTATCTGGACGCTGACGACCCCGCCACGCGCCCGTTTCAGCAGCAACTTGGCTTTTACTATCAGCCGGAGGTCTACTTGCTGGACGGAGACGGCAATGTGTTGAAAAAATGGGTGGGGTTTACCACCGACCAAGAGTTCGAAGAAGAGTTTGCAAAATATCTGCCGTAGAATCAATAACAGCCGCGCAAGCGGCTGTTATTTTTCTAGCCACCTGACAGTTTCATTTTCCGCCCCACCGCCCGACGATAAATTGTCGGGCTGATGCCCACAAAGCCCGCTGAAGCGGGCTGGCAGTCGGTTTTAGCCGACTTTGTGGGCGTAGCCAGCGGATTATGAAAATTAACAAATAAGTACCGTAACCGCATAGCGCGGCTTCCAGCCGCAACCCAAAAATTCACTGCTCAAGTGCGG
>Ga0272446_1003056_pt1 | contig 21737 bp, 22 predicted proteins | sample YNPCB0061_FD_194587 | JGI IMG/M metagenome (GOLD analysis project Ga0272446, IMG submission 194587) | Hot spring microbial mat communities from Yellowstone National Park, WY, United States - YNP-CB-006-1 | ecosystem: Environmental > Aquatic > Thermal springs > Hot (42-90C) > Sediment | place... | reverse complement strand
ATACCTGAACCGCCCCGGCGAACCTGCAGAGGCGAAAGCCTGACCCTCAGTTACATCAATTTTTATCCTGTTTCCGGGGGACTCGTTGTACCCGTCTTCGGTAAGGATGGGGATGCGGAACTGAAACAGGCCGATGATCGGGCTCTGGGCATACTGCGGGAACAATATCCGGACCGGAAGATTGTACCCATCGATGGGATGAAAATTATAAAGGGTGGCGGAAATGTTCACTGTATCACCCAGCAAATCCCGAAAAATTTATAATTAACAAGGAGTAGCCATGAGGAACGTAACCGTAGCGGCAGTGCAAATGTCCTGTTCCTGGAATAGGGAAGAAAATATACAAAAGGCTGAAAAATTGCTTCGGCAGGCGGCAGGAAAGGGGGCCCGCATCATACTGCTTCAGGAACTCTTTGAAACCCCCTATTTCTGCCAGAAGGAAAAGTCCGAATATTTTGATCTGGCCACCGAACCTGAAAACAATCCGGCGATCCGTCACTTCCAGCAGGTAGCGAAGGAATTGTCCGTCGTAATTCCGGTGAGCTTTTTTGAACGGTCCAACAAGGCCCATTACAATTCAATTGCGGTCATCGATGCGGATGGAACCGTATTGGGCGTCTACCGGAAAAGCCATATTCCAGACGGTCCCGGCTATGAAGAAAAATTTTATTTTAATCCCGGCGATCTGGGTGTAAAGGTCTGGGCCACCGCCTACGGAACTATTGGTGTGGGAATCTGCTGGGATCAGTGGTATCCAGAGCTTGCCCGGGCAATGGTATTGGAAGGGGCCGAGCTGCTCTTTTATCCCACCGCTATTGGTTCAGAACCCCAGGATGCATCCATCGATTCTATGGAACATTGGCGCATTGTTCAGCGGGGCCATGCGGGGGCGAATCTGGTGCCTGTCATTGTGGCAAACCGGGTCGGCAAGGAACAAATAGAAGATTCCAGCATCACCTTTTATGGTTCTTCCTTTATTGCCGATGAACATGGTCAGCTTGTTGAATCGGCGGACCGAACCAGCGAAACCATACTGGTGCATACCTTTGACCTGGATGCAATTCGGCGGACTCGAAGTGCCTGGGGCATTTTCCGGGACCGGCGTCCCGATGTTTATACTGCACTCGCTACCTACGATGGAAAACACATCCACATCGGCAGCAAAGGAAAGAACTAAATGGCCTGGACCAGGGAAGACGCAAACAAACTCTACGGTGTTTCAAAATGGGGTTCCGGATACTTCAATATTGATGAAGGGGGCTGTATCACTGTAGAACCCTGCAAAGATGGGGCCCGGATCCGCATTACCGACGTTATCGAAGAAGCTAAAAAGCGGGGACTGCGGCTTCCCCTCCATATCCGGTTTCAGGACATACTGCAGGACCGGGTTAAACGGATTAACGAAGCCTTTAGCCAGGCTATAGAAGAGGCCGGCTATCAGGGCCGCTATCAGGGAGTGTATCCGGTTAAGGTAAACCAAATGCGGGAAGTGGTAGAAACCCTCATGGATGCCGGCGAAGCCTACGGTCTCGGAATCGAAGCGGGGAGCAAACCCGAACTGCTCCTGGCCCTCTCCATTCATAAGAACGACGGCCGCCTCCTGTTGTGCAACGGCTACAAGGACGATGAGTTTATCCGCTTTGCCCTGATGGGCTGCAAAATCGGCAAAAAAGTGGTGGTGGTGGCAGAAAAGCTGGAAGAAATTAAGGGGCTTATCGAATTATCCAAAGAAATGGGGGTTCGGCCCTATATCGGCATCCGCATTAAGCTTGCCACCCGAAGTTCCGGCAAATGGGCCACATCTTCCGGCGAAGCCGCCAAATTCGGCCTTTCTACGGTGGATCTCCTGGAAGCCATGAACCTCCTTGACCAGGCAGGCCTCAAGGACTGCGTAACCCTCCTTCATTTTCACGTGGGAAGCCAAATCCCGGACATTCAGGTCATTACCCGTTGTGTCCGTGAAGGTGCCCGGTTCTATGCCAAGCTGGTCCGTATGGGCTGTCCCATCTCTTATATTGATGTGGGGGGCGGCCTCGGTGTGGATTACGACGGAAGCCGCAGTGCTGTCGCCTCATCGGCCAACTACAGCCTGCGGGAATACGCCAACACCATCGTCTATGGCATTATGGATGTCTGCGACGAAGAGAAGGTGAATCATCCCACCATTGTGTCCGAAAGCGGCCGAGCCCTGGTGGCCCATCACTCCATGATCGCCGTAGAAGCCTTTGGCCGTATTGCCAAGCTGAATACCATAAAAAACCTGGTGATCCCTAAGAATGCCCCCAAGGTAGTGCGGGATATTCTTGAGGTAAAAGAAACGGTCGATGCGAGACACTACGACGAAGCATTTCATGACCTCGTGTTTTATCGTCAGCAGGCTATGAGCCTCTTTGACCTGGGTTACCTAGACCTGCAATCCCGGGCCGTGGTGGAATCCCTCTCCTGGGAAATCCTCGCGGAAATCAGTCGCCATTATGAAGGCAAGGCCCGGATGAGCGAAGAAATGAAAGAACTGGTAGCAGGTCTTAAGGATCAATACCTTTTAAATTTCTCTGTCTTTCGCTCCCTGCCGGATTCCTGGGCTCTGGGCCAGCTCTTTCCCATGACACCCCTTACCCGGCTTAACGAAGAACCCACCATTAAAGGGACCATCGCGGATATCACCTGCGATTCGGACGGTAAGGTAGACACCTTTATCGGCGATGGGGAAGACCAGGACCAGCGGGAATACCTCTGGCTCCATGACCTGAATGACCAGCCCTACTATGTGGGTATTTTCTTAACCGGCGCGTACCAGGACACCCTGGGGGACATGCATAACCTCTTCGGCCGCATGGATGAAGCCCACATCGTTCTGGACAGCGATGAAGAAGCCGGATGGTATATTGATGAAATTATCGAAGGTGACACCATTAGGGAAGTGCTGGAAGAAAATGAGTATGCCATAGCGGAACTCATCCGTTCCATTAAGACCCAGGTTGAGCAGGCCATTAAAAAGGATGTGGTAAAACCCAACGAAGGCATGAAAATCTTAGCAGAATACGAAGCAGGCCTTAAACGCTACACCTACCTCCAGGTAGACTCCCGAAGGAAATTGTAACAAATTGTATAAGGGATATTGTATATCGCTTTAATGAGAGATAAGATTAGAGAGATATACTATGGGAGAATGTTAGGTCGGCTCTGGAGATATGAACGATGGAATACGTAAGATTTGAAAAGGTCTGGCTCAAGAACCACCCTCAACTTAACGAACGTTGGGTTCAGGAACGCATTGCTGAAGACCCGACAATATTGGGACTGGGAGATGTTGTCTTAAAGGATAAGGAGCGAATCCAGCCGCGGGCTGGGCGACTTGATCTTCTGTTGCAAGACGCAGAATCAAGCAGACGCTATGAAGTCGAAATTCAACTAGGCAGCACGGATGAGAGCCACATCATTCGAACAATCGAGTCCTGGGATATTGAGCGGAAACGTTATCCTCAGTACGACCACACTGCAATTTTGTAATATTCAGACCGAAGAAGGGTTTCATCAGGTTTGAGCCTAGGCTGAAGAATTCGCCCGAGATTCAAGACCGCCTTGAAAACGCAGGCCTTGATGTTATGGATTACGATTCGCGGTGGGGACGTTACCGAATCAGATTGCAACCAGGTGAAATCGAAAAGAACAAGGAAGTGTTCACTGAAATCATTAAAGAAGCCTACGAAATGTTGAGCGAAGAGTAATTGCCGCATAACAACGGGTTGCAGCCGACACGCTCCGCGTGCGGCTGAAATCGACCATTATCTAGCAGTAATCGTGAGGTTTTAAACATGCGTATCCATTGGTTACAACATGTTCCTTTTGAAGGACTTGGTAGTATCGAAAACTGGATCAGACAAAAGGAATACAAAATAACCAGCACACGTTTCTTCGAATCGGATGAACTGCCCCATCCTCGTGATGTTGATTTTCTGATCGTAATGGGCGGTCCTATGAGCGTAAATGATGAGGAGGAATTTCCATGGCTCATTAGTGAGAAGGAGTTTATAAGGGAATGTATTCTGCTGGGAAAATCAGTTCTGGGGATTTGCCTAGGGGCTCAACTCATTGCTCATGTAATGGGAGCTCGTGTCTATCGGAATCGTTACAAGGAAATAGGTTGGTTTCCCGTACAAGGGATACCGTCGAACAACAGCTCATTCTTCAGTTTTCCGCCTATGTTTGAGGCATTTCACTGGCACGGCGAAACGTTTGACTTGCCTCCAGGGGCAGTTCACCTTGCAAGAAGTGCAGGCTGTGAAAATCAGGCATTTCAACTTGGTCGATCGGTGATTGGTCTACAATTTCACCTTGAAACAACACCAGCATCTGCGATGGAGCTTCTTACGCATAACAGAGCAGAAATATTGCGGTCTAAATATGTGGAATCCGAAGAGCTTATTCTTGGAACTTCGGATAGGAGATATAAGGCAATCAATGAGTTGATGTTCCAGGTGCTTTCTTTTGTGACAAGCACCGCTGGCTAACAAGCGCATTTAGCCGACCGCTTCACGCTCAATACTTTCTTCGCGACGGCTGATGCGTATGCCCAAAGGTGGGCACAGTGCGCCGCAATGATGAGGATAAATATAAAGCGAGCCCGTCACTCTTTTTGTATAATCGTATCTGAATCGATCTGGTTGCAATTAAGGCTGTACCGTAACTTAGGAAGTTACGGGATAGCTTCTTTTATATTCCTTTACAAACCCTGAAACAAAAGCCAGCCAGAAATGAGGCGGATGGTGGATATGGTGCCGGTCAGTTCCAGAATGGCAAGGAGGAGGAACAGTATGGTCAGGACCACTTTCAGGGGTGAACGCGAGTTTTTTGCCCCTTTTCCGGACCATTTTCCTGCAAAAAGGATGATCAGCGCCAGCAATGCATACAATACCGCCGTTCCAATCTGAAACAACTGAAGCTGGGCTTCTGCGGAGCTCTGCAGGGTGTATCCCAACCGGGTAAAAAGGGCTGAAAGTTGGCGCAAATCCCCCAGCATCATATAAAGGCCAATACTGATTAAAATAAGGCCGGAAATGAGTTTTACCGTTCCCAGGTGTTCTTTTAATTTTTGCATCAGGCCCTGAAGGGAGCCTAAGAAGAGGCTTGCCAGGATAAAGGGAACCGCCAGGCCCAGCGAATAGGTCGCCAGGAGCAGACCCGCCTTTACTAAAGAGCCCGAACCGGCCATAAAGAGAATTGAGGCCAGCATGGGCCCCACGCAGGGGCTCCAGCCCGCTCCAAAGGCTGAACCAAAAAGAAAGGCTGAAACATAGCCCTGGGGCCGTTTTTGCAGTTGTATCCGTTTTTCCATTCTGAGAAAACTGATAAAATCAAAGATGGTGTCGAGCCCCAGAATGATAATCACGAGGCCGGCAATAATGGCCCAGGTGCGGCCTGAACCGCCAATCATTGCGGAGGCCTGGGAGAATATAAGCCCCAAAAGGACAAATACCGTGGTAAAGCCCAGCGAAAAGGCTATGGAACGAAGCAGGGCTTTGCGACGAACCAGCCTGAGACTTTCATCAACCTGAAGTCCCCCTTCTCCGGTGCTTTCCTTGAGGGTTTTTACCGATGTACCGGTCAGCATGGCCAGGTATGAGGGAATGAGGGGAAAAACGCAGGGAGACAGAAATGAAAGGAGCCCCGCCACTGCGGCGGTTAGAAACTCAAAGACCACCGTCATTACTTCTTTCCACTGCTGGAGAGGAGGGTATTAAAGGCTTCGATGGTTTTCTTGTCCATCCAATCCCTGCCGCCAATGGTTCCTGCAATGGCTTTTCCTTCGGGATTGACGATATAGGTGGTCGGTATGCCCCGGCCGGCAAATATGGCGCCGAGCTGACCCGAGCTGTCAAGGCCGATGGGAAAACTGTGGGGGTTCGCTTTGATGAAGGTCTTTACCGTGTCCGGCTTTTCTCCCGTGGAAATTGCAAAGATTGTCAGCTTTTTATCTTTAAAGGTTTTATAAAAGGTTTCCATGGAGGGCATTTCTGCCTTGCACGGAGGGCACCAGGTAGCCCAGAAATTAAGAATCACATATGAACCGGAAAAATCCTTTATATCAATAGGTTTGCCATCCAGGCCTGGTACATTAATTATTGGTAAAGCCTGGGCTTCCGGAAACACGGTAAAGCCCACATCCTGCAGGGCCTTTTTCCATGCCTGGGAGTCATTGGCGGTGCCGGTGGTTTTTGCGCCCTCTGCGGCAAATGTAGTCCCTAACAGGGGGAATATAAACAGTGTCACTCCCAGAATCAGCAATTTATAATGCTTCATGGAAACTCCTTAATATATTATCTAATATATATATTAATAATGAGATAAGGTATTGTCAACAAAGTAAAGGAAGAAACTTAGATACCAAAGGCAAAGGCCAGCACATTATACAGGCCGTGTGCCCAGGCTGGGCTGTGAATGCTTTTTGATCTTCGGTATATCAGGGTAAAACAGAGGCTGGACAGGGCCGCATTCAGTGTTCCCAAGGGGCCTTCGTAGAGATGGCAGAGGGAAAAGAGCAGTATAGAAAGCAGGTTTCCCGCCATAAGGGGTATCCCCGCCGTATCAAAGCGGTGGAGCAGGTACAGACGAAAAAAGATTTCTTCCAGGTAGGCCGTAGCAAAACTGCCGATAATCATGACAAACCAGGCCCCTATGGTTGGGGGTGCCTGGATAAGGGGCGGCTTATAGGCGGGCAGAATATACTGGGCAAAAAGGGCTATACTAAGGGCGCAACCTAATATCAATATGAAATTGATGAAACTCCAAAATATGCTGTGCCGATTTATCTCAAATTTCGAGGCCAACAGGTTTTTATTTTCACGCCAAAGTATAAAAATAAGCAGGGCAACGACGGGGGTATCATAAAATAAAATTCGGGACAATTCCCTCGCTGTATCAAAGGGGATAAAGGTGGCACTGGGGCTTGGAAGGGATATACCGGGGATAAAAAAGGCCCAATACAATAAAAAAGCTTCAACTAAGGCAGAAATAGGGGTCTCCTTTTTGACAGGCAATCTTTGCTAGGGTATATTCTATTGTATCAGGTGGATTGTTTTTTATAAAGACCGCCGCCCTGAATTCCAATGCTAGGAAAAAGGAATTGACCGGGATGTTGTTGTACATACTTTTGTTCATTGTGGCGACTATAAGTCTCATCATTCTTTTCACCTACAAGGGTGATTCTAAAAGCAATTACTCCTGGTTGGAATTCTTTGCTAAAGGTAAGGATGCGGGGTTCTCATTCAGCGAACTTCAATTACTGCGAAAGCTGGCCATTAGTGCTGAATTGGAAGATCCCAGCACCCTCTTCTGGTCAGAGAAACAGTTGGATCGCTGTATCGGCGAGTTGATAAAAAAAGCTGAAGTAACCGGGGAAGGCCGGAATCAGGAAACCCAGGATTTTCTTTCTAAATTGTATGAATACCGGAAAAAGATTGAGTTTGAGCATCCCCGGTATAAAAAGGGCATTACCAGTTCCCGATCTATCGGGGAGACCCAGCCGATCAAGGTTCTGGTCGAAGGTGTGGGTGTATTTAAATCCCAGGTGGTTGCCAACTCGGACCGTTTTTTAACAATTCAGAAACCGAATATTCCCGCTCAAAAGGGTGGTATCAACTGGCAGGGTAAACGGCTGGCTATTTATTTCTGGAGAAAGGACGATGCGGGCTATGTTTTTGATAGCTACGTTCTCGACGAAGCCATGGCCCGTGGGGTGAGTGTTCTCCATATTGCCCACTCGGACTCCCTCTTTAGAACACAGAAGCGCCGGTCAATTCGGGCTCGGACCCATAAACCGGCCTACCTTTATCTGCCCCCCGCAGAAGAACCGCCTGAGAAGGTTGAGGTAAAACCAGGGCTCCGTTGTATTATTGAAGATCTCTCCGATACAGGTTGTGCCATTACTATTGGTGGCAAGGGTGTAGAAGGTATGCGGGTTAAGGTTCAGTTTGAAATTGACGGCCACCCGGTCGTGATGAATGGGACCGTTCGATCCGTAGATTATGATGAAGAAAAAAATCGCTCCCTCTTGCATGTGGAGGCCTTGCCCCCATCCATTAATACCAGGAACCGAATATTGGCTGAGGTTTTTGGGGTAAAACCGGATTATACCTATAATGACTATATTTTTGGCGAAGATGAAATCAAAACACAAGAAACTCCTGTACTATCAACGGAGGGTACCAATGAATCGAAATAACGTATCTGGGCTGGTCTTATTGTTTGCTCTTTTAACAGGTCCTTGCCTTACGGGGCTTTTTGCACAGGCAGGCAATCCGGTATTGCAGAGCTATCAGAAACTGTTTATCCGTACCGCTTTGGCAACAAAACCGGAAGTTATAGAAAATGCTGTGAAAGATCCGGATATGCAAACCAGCCGCGGTGCCTTTTTTGATTATACCCTGAGTTTTGTACTGCAATATGCGGATGTCCTTAAGGATGACCCGGAGATGATTCGCCTGGCCACTACAATTGCGAAGGCGGCTATAAATGCGGGGGAAGCCCAGAACCGGGATGCCCTCTGGCGGCTTTTTATGGCCTACCGGGATACGGAAACCCGGGTAGCCGTTTTGGAAGCCCTCGCCATACTGGGTAAGGGCGACAGCCGGGTTGTAGAAAATCTGAACCAATTCCTTTCGAATCAAAATAATGTGTATCGATCCGGTTTGATACCGGATTATCCGGTCCTTTCGGCCTGTATCAGTACCCTGGGAAAACTGGGCGATGGTTCATCCTTCCCAGTGCTTTTTTCGACCATGATTGCCGGATATCCGGAAGAATATTCCCGCCTTGCGGCCCAAGCCCTGGGCTCTATTAAGGGGGACTATAAAAAGTATCTGATTGATGTCATTAGAAAGAATTCTCCGATAGAAAAACAGGCTGCCTTTAATGCTGCAATGGACCATCCGGACTTTACCCCTGCGGACAGGGGCGAGATTGCTGAAAATGCACTGGATATTTCCCTTTCCTATATCGCCCCCGCTGAAGCGGATCAGAATTATTTAGATGAACTTCGCTATGCTTCCATACGGGTATTAACAGAACAGCGGTGGAGCAGGGCTACTACCCTGGTTATCAAACATTTCTACCGGCTGCAGACCGATTATTCCAATGGGCAAGCCCCAAAGGCCAGGTTTATCGAAGCTATTCAGGCCCTTGGTGCCATGGGAACCTCCGAAGCGGCCCAAGCCCTCTCATTGCAATTGGGACTCATCAATACAACCATGGAGCGGACCAAGCAGTTTGATGAAGAGGTCTTAACTGCCGTTATAGAAGCCCTGGGGAATATTGGGGATAAGGTTGCCTTTGATTACCTTTTATATATTGGTTATTTGCCCTATCCCGATTCCATACAAACCGCAGCCCGGGAAGCCATGAATCGCCTGAAATGGTAAGTTCCGTGAGCGGAATTTCCCCTGCGGTAAGTGCCGCAATTGGTGCCGCTCTGGTGTTTTACGGTGCTACAAGCGGCCTATTACCCGTATCACTGTCCCTAACCGTTTATATGGGGCTGTTTATTGTGGTAGCTACCCTGGCTGCGTTTCTCCGGTCCTTGGATGTAATTGTAGATCCAGAGCTGCAGCGGTCTATTCGTCATTATCTAAGGCTTATCATAGCTGTGGGCCTTGGGGCATCCATCGGCCTCGTAGGGGTATATAAGGAAAAGCAAAGCCAGTTTATCCCTCCGATGCCGGCAGAAACTATCCAGCGAATTCACCTGACCATAACCAGCGATCTGCGCCTCCTACCAAAGGGTTCCCTTTCAGGCCAGGGGAAGGTACAATTCTGCGAAGACTTCTCCGGAAGGCGCATTTCCGCCCGGGGAGTCATCAATCTAATCGTTTCTGATTCTATGGCGAAGCTCCGAGAGCTTGCTGGTCAGGGAAGTACCCTCGTGGTGGAAGGATCCTTTCTTCCTCCGAAAGAAGGTGGGGCCGAGGCCCTGTCTCTTCAGACTTTTTATGTAAAAAAGGTGATACAAATGAGGGCCCCAGAGGGTTTTCAGAACCTGCGCTTTGCCATACGAAAGGCCCTGCTGCACAGTTTTCGGGGGAAGGAGTGGGGCGGTTTTGCTGCGGCCCTGTTGCTCGGGGTCCGGGATGATTTAGATCAGGAAGTGACCGATTTATACCGTCGTTCGGGCAGTTCCCATGTGCTAGCCCTTTCGGGGATGCATCTGGGTATCATTGCGGCCTTGCTTGCGTTCCTTCTGCGAAGGCCCCTCGGATTTCGCTTGGCGGCGGCGGTGAGCCTGGGGGCCCTGTGGTTTTATGTGAGTCTTGCGGGGTTTCAGCCGTCCCTTACCCGTTCTCTCATTATGTATGTGCTGATAATCTATTGTTTCTTTACGGGTATTTCCGGTGGTCTGCTGCCGGTCATTGCCCTTTCGTTTTTAATCCAGCTTGTAATAGACCCCCTGGGAATGGCCAGTCTTTCGGCGATGCTTTCCTATGTGGCCCTGACAGGTATTGTTGTGTTAAGTCCTCCTATAGTTGATGTGATGAAGGGGAAAATCCCCGAACCCTTTGCAGGGGCCCTTGCCGCTTCTCTCGGGGCATTTACTGCCACAGCCCCCTTGGTTGCCCTCTATTTCGGTGTTTTATACCCCATAGGAATACTTGCAGGATCCCTTTTGGGGCTTATGGCGTCTTTGTTTATGATTGGGAGTATTCTGTATTTGGTCCTCTTATATATGCTGCCCGTTGTAAGCCCTGTAGCAAGTACCGTTTTAGCTCTAATTTATAAGGTTCACTTATCAGTATTACGGTGCAGTTCTGCTCTTTCTGTGGAAGTGGGAAACCTTAATTGGGCCCTGGCGGGGCTTTTCAGTATTGCTATGGCTGGCCTCTTTGTGTATGGTCAATATCGTGGAAAAACAAAGCGAACCATTTCAGCCTTTGATTGATTATGATGCTCCATCGGCTCTCAGACGGTATTTAGATGAACATGGTCTGGGGATGCAAAAGAAATTTGGCCAGAATTTTCTCATCAATGGGGATGTGCGGCGACGGCTGGTACAAGCGCTGGAACTGCCCGATGGTGCTTCCGTGTGGGAGGTTGGGCCCGGGCTTGGCTCCATGACGGCGGAACTTATTCGTCAGGGGGCGACGGTAAAGGCCTTTGAAATAGATCGGGGCTTTGCCCGGATTCTGCGAGAACTTATTCCAGTTCCTTCCCGTTTTACCCTGATCGAAGGGGATGTGCTTAAGACGTGGCCCGCGGAGGCCCGGAAGGAACAAGAGCAGGGGCAGGTAAGCAACTACTTTTTAGGAAATTTGCCCTATAACATCGCGGCCACACTGCTGGCGGATTTTATAGAACAGGGGCGGTATTTTAAGCGCCTCGTGGTTACTATTCAGAAAGAGGTGGCCCAGAGGATGCTTGCAAAACCGGGCAGTAAGGATTATTCGTCCTTTACGGTGCTTTGTACCTCAGCCTATACAATACGACCCCTCATGGTGCTTAAGGGGCCTTCTTTTTATCCGGTGCCAAATGTAGATTCCCAGGCGGTCCGAATGGATCTTCGCACCGATAGAAATCCCGAGGCCGATACTCCCTTATTTCGGGCCATGGTGCGCAGTTTGTTTTCCAGCAGAAGAAAAAATTTAAAAAACAACCTGTATAGCTTTCTTTCGGGCCGTTATGCCCAGTTGGGAACCGATTTGTCCTTGCTTGCGGAAACTGCCATTACACAGGCTGGTCTTAGCGGCCAGCAACGGGCAGAAGAGCTTGATATCAATGACTTTGTGCGGTTGGCGGGCAGGGTGGAGTTGTTGGTATGTCAGTAAGGGATAACATTGCAAGGACCGAAGAGCGGATTCAGCGGGCCTGTGAGCGCTCTGGCCGGAGACGGGAAGAAATCCGGCTTATGGCGGTGAGCAAATTTCAAAGTCTCGACGCTATTGCAGAGGCATATCAGGCAGGTATTCGGCTTTTTGGCGAAAGCCGGGTACAGGAAGCTCGGGCTAAATTTGGCAGTCCCTTGCCTGGAATGGCCGATGTAGAGTTGCATTGTATCGGCCAGCTTCAGCGGAACAAAGCTAAGGCTGCGGTCCAGCTTTTTTCATGCATCCAGTCGGTGGACCGCAATGAGCTCATTATGGAATTGGCTCATCAATGTCAGCGGGAACAAAAACATATTGATATACTGCTGGAGCTTCATACCGGTGAAAGTTCCAAGACTGGTTACCTCGATGTGAATGCCCTTTCGGAGGGGGCAGAATTGGTCCTTGCATATCCCCAGCTCCATTTGCGGGGGCTTATGACGATGGCGCCCTATACGGATGATACTCTTCTGATCCGACGGTCCTTTAAGAGTCTTGTGGCGGCGCAAAAAACACTGCATCAGCGATTCCCGGAGCTTACACTGGATGTGCTTTCCATGGGTATGTCGAATGATTTTGAAATCGCCATAGAAGAGGGCTCTACGCTGCTTCGTATAGGTACTGCCCTTTTTAAGGGGGATGAACCATGAGGCGCAGGACACAAGGCTTGTTTATCTTTATACTGCTCTTGTGTGTTGTAAGTACGGTGGCAGTTAGCCCCGTGTATAGTCAGCAAGCAGGCACAAACCCTCAAACTGCTCCAGCACAAACAACGCCAGCTCCATACCAAAAGGATGAATTCCCCACCTGGCTTTTAGACCTGCGACGGGCCGATATTGTCGCCTTTGGCTCGCTCCCCTTTATGATGTTTTTTACCACCTTTGCGGTAGATTCTTACCGTTTTTATTCCAATGATTGGGATCGGCGCTATGCACCCTGGCCGCTCAAGGCTCCCGGTGCGATTGAAATGGATGAGAACCAGAGGATCGCTTCCTTTACTGTTGCGGCAGGCCTTTCGGTGCTTGTCGCTGTGGCAGATTATTTTATTGTTCAGCATAAACGGGCGCGGCAAAGAGAGGCTGCTCCACCGGTGCTTAAGCCAGAAATAATCATTGAGCCCTGGAATCCAGATACCGAATCGGGGCAGGAATAGCACGGTGGAGCAATTCAGCGGTACTGTGGGCCCAGAAGCCTTTGGCGGAATGAGGCTGGATCGATATGTTTCGGAGGTTCTCAAACTGATAAGCCGGTCCCAGGTTAAGGCTCGGAATATGAAGGCCCTTGTAAATGGGAAGGCCGTAAAGGTATCCCGCCTGGTAGAACCGGGGGACCGCATAGATCTTTCCTGGGATTCCCCGGAACCAACGGAGCTCATCCCCGAGGACATTCCCTTTCATGTACTCTATGAAGATGACCGGGTTATTGTGATTAATAAACCCCAGGGGATGGTGGTCCATCCCGGGGCAGGTAATAGACAAGGCACCATGGCCAATGGCATCTTATATCGCCGCTCCCAGCGGCTGAAAGACGGCCTGGCTGTACCATCCCCATTGCTGAGGCCCGGTATTGTGCACCGGCTGGATAAGGACACGAGCGGTGTCATTATCGCCACCTATGATGATGAAGCCCTGAACTTTTTAGCGCATCAATTTAAACAGAGAAAAACAAGAAAAACCTATGTGGCAATTATTCGGGGCCGCTTGCCCCAGAAGAAGGGGCGAATAGAGACCTATATTGCCCGGGATAAGCATAACCGCAAACTGTTCTCTTGTACCAAAGATCAGGGTAAGCATGCGGTGACCCTGTACCGGGTCATGCAAGAATATGGGGCCTATTCGTTAGTGCTGCTGCGGCCAAAAACGGGACGAACCCACCAGCTTCGACTCCATATGCGTTACCTGGGCTGTCCCATCCTGGGGGATCCCTTGTATTCCAGCAAGGATACCCGCTTTCCCGATGCGACCCTCATGCTCCATGCGCTCAGGCTTACCATAACCCTGCCGGGCAATACTGAGCCTTCCCGCTTTTCAGCGCCTCTCCCGGAACGTTTCAAGGTGGTCCTTAAAAAACTTAAAAAGCTTAAAGGGCTCTGATCTTTTCGTTGGCGGTTTTAATACGCCGGGAAAGGGAATCTATGATGTACCGGGCGGTTTCGGGATCGGTTTTTAGAACCTTTTCAAAGAGTTCCGGGGGCAGTTCTAAAACTACCGCCTGAGTTTCAGTAATTGCCGTCGCAGTCCGGGGCTCCGATAAAAGGTAGGCCATCTCACCGATAAAGTTGCCCTCTGACAGGTCTGCAATTTTTTGCAGGGACCCATTTTCTTCCTGGATGTAAATGCCCACAGTCCCTGAAAGCACATACAGAACAGTGGTGCCCGGCTCCCCTGCGCTGAAGAGCCGATAGCCTGGTTCATAGGAATGGATATATTTTTTCATCTCTCCCAAGGGACTGCCGAAGATCTGTTTTTCGAAATGGGGGATGCCCGTATTTACCTTGGTTGAGGCAGAGGACTGCAACTTTCTGAAACGGGTAAACATCAGGGCATCGAAGGAGTTAATTACATAGGCAAATTGGGCTCCAAGGAAGAAGAAAGAGAAAAAGAAGTACACGTTGGCCAGGAGCAGGACCACATTGCCCAATGTACCATAGACAAGATTATAGCGGCCGGGATTGACCAGGTTTTGAAAAATCATTGATACTCCGCTGTACAGTATCATTGCGACCAGAGCTCCCTGCAGAGCTGCAAGCCGGCTTGGCGGTTCGTGGGGCACCAGGCGGTAAGCCCCGTAGGTAAGAAGCCCCAGACCAAAAAAGGGGAGAATAAATGAAATAAGGCGAAGCAGGGGCAAAAGCAGGGGAAAGAGCCGATTAAGAGAAGAGCCCTCTATTAACAACAGCACTCCCTGGGTAGAAACAATAAAGAGCAGGGCATACAGAACGGCCGCCAGTTCTATCGCAAAGGGAACCAGGTTATCCCGGATTGGTTTTATACTTCCCGGCGGGTTTGGGTAGATAACCCTTAGGCCCCGTTGGAGTGAGAGGGCAAAAACCCGGCCAGTCCAGATGAGGTTCAGAATTGCAATTATACCCGAAAGACCCGTGCCGGAGGATCTTACAAAGGAATAGGCCATACTCCGGCCATCAATTAATGCACCAAGCCCTTCAAAATAAGAATGACTGAAGGTTTCAAAAAACTCTGTCAGTGCTGCTGGACTTGAGCGGAAGATATTAGACAAAAATAATACTACTAGTAACAGGGCAGGGGCCGCGGAAAGAAAAAAGCCGTAGGCTCCGGCAGCCGCATGGTTAGCCAGCTCATTCTTGGTAAAGAGCTGAAAGGTTAAGAGAAATCTGCTGCTGACACCTTTGAGAAAATCCTTGTATTTCACATTGCAAGTATGCCTGTTCTGGGGTATTATCGCAAGGCCTATGATGCAAACCAGTCCTGAACCCTTTATTCTGACAGTAACCGACGCATATGTACTGGTCTATAAGCCGCCGGCCCTTGCCACAGCCCCCCTTGCAGAGGGAGAAGGGGACACCCTGGCCGCCTGGTGTATAGGCCGTTTCCCGGAAGTAGGAAAGGTGGCGGGTAAAAAGGCTATAGAGGGGGGGCTCCTGCACCGCTTGGATAGGGACACCAATGGCCTTGTGGTTTTTGCCCGGAACCAAAGCGCCTATGATGCTCTGATAGAACAGCAGGAGCAAGGCCGGTTTATAAAAAGGTACCGGGCATGGTGTCAAAGCTGTGATACCCCTCTGTTAGGCCCCAGTTCGGGTTTTCCGCCCCCGCCATGCCGCTTAGTTATTCCGCTGGAAAGTCCCCTCGAAATATCGAGCCCCTTCAGGCCCTATGGTCCGGGCCGCAAACAGGTTCGGCCGGTTGTGTCCGGGAAATACAAGGAACTGGCCCTGGACCGGGGCAAACCCTACAAAACCATTATCCGTTCAGCGGAAAAAGAAGCTGACCCTTCATCAACCTATAAAATTGATGTGGAGATTTCACGGGGCTTCAGGCACCAGATCCGCTGTCATTTGGCATGGCTGGGTTTTCCCATAATAGGTGACCCGCTGTATAATCCATGCTATAGGGCCAGTTCTGATACTATAGATCCCTTAGCCCTGCAGGCCTGGGCCGTAGAATTCATCGATCCGGATACTAAAAAAGCCGTCCGTTATGAATTAACTTCTTCTACCGATATGGGCGGAATAGTCTGATCTTCCTCTATGGCAAAGCGAATTTCGTGGATAAGTCCGCCGAACTGTTTTACATTCCACTGGCCCCGGAGCTGTTGTTCCACGAGGTTTTTTATAAGGATGAATCCCAGGGAATAATCGCTTCCCTCCGATTTAAGCCTATCCTGACCAATGCCAAAACCGCTCCCGTTATCAGAAATGGTAAGAACGACATTGTTTTTATCTTCTTTAATTTCAATAAAGATTCGTTTATCGGAGCCATTATGGCTGTTAAAAGAATGTTTATGGGAGTTGCTGACAATCTCGTTCAGTACCAGGCATAGAAGGGTTGCCTGGTTTATGGTGAGGAGTATGGGATCTATTGTCAGGGATACCTGTACATTATCATCATACAGGGCATCGAGGCCTTCTATCAGACGCCGGATCGATTCATCTATAGGAATTTTACCCATTTTACCATTGTCCGACAGGCTTTCATGGACCGCCGCAATGGCCATGATCCTGGTTTGGGCTTCCTGAAGCACCTGGATGGGGCTTTCATCGCTCAGGGTGCTGATTTGCAGTGAAAGGAGACTCGACAGTATTTGCAGGTTGTTTTTTACCCGGTGATGCACTTCCCGGATCAGAATACTCTTGTCTTCCAGGGCCTTTCTCAATCTCATCTCTGCATTTTTCTGTTCAGTTATATCTTCGATGGTCAGGAAGGAAAAGCTCAGGTGCTTCACATTGTACTGCAAGCCCTGGATGGCTGCTTTCAGGTATTTTCTGCCAATCAGGTTAAAGGTTCGGTAAATGTCCACTACCTGCGGTTCGGAACTTTGCTTTTTTTCAAAAAGCTGTTTCATTTCATCGAAGTCAAAGAAGCCGTCGGCCATGGTTAAAAAATTCTGGCCCAGTACCATGCCCGGAGTCAGATTAAAGAGGTCATAAAAGGCCAGATTAGCAGAGATAACCTTTTTGGTTTCATCCAATACAACCAGGGGATGTTTTACCGAGTCGATAATACTTTCTGCATAGTCCAATGCATCCCGGGACTTCTTTTCTGCCCATTTTCGCTCAATAATTTCAGTTTTTAGCTGGTTAATGATCCTGATGACATCCTCGTCATACTTGGCAGGTGTATTTTCATCCATGGAAACATCCTTGTTCTACTAAATTTCTGCAAAAAAGGTGCGAATTTCCGCTGCCAGATAGAATGAACCGGTCGCCAAAAGGGGTTTTTGCGCTGATTTTGCCAAAAACTCGGCTTTTTTTATAGCATCTTTGGTATCCGGAACGGTTTCTACTACTACTTTATAGCCTTCTTGGGCTTCTGTAAAGCTTTTTTCTGTTTTATCCAGGTCACTTTTCTTAAAAGTCCCCGGTTTTGTAAGGATGATATGGGAAAAATAAGGAATTACTTTGCGAGCCATGGCTGCAACATCCTTATCGGCGGCACAACCAAAGAGCAACAGGTTATCCCGGCCGTAGAGGTTAATAAAAGTTTCAGTGCAAAGGCTCAGACTGCGGGGTGTATGGGCCCCATCTATGATAATATCGGGATTTTCATGGACCCGTTCAAAACGACCGGGAAGGCTGGTTTTTTTCAGCCCCCGCAAGAGGGTTTCCATCGGGATGGATGGATAGGTAAGGCGAACCGCGGTTAATGCCTGAAGGGCATTCTTGGCCTGAATGGCCCCAATCATCGAAAGCCTCATCGGCGGCCAGACCTGGGGCTCAGAAGGCTTGAGGGGGGAATAAGAAGCCAATTCTTTTATATTGATGTTAAACTGGGTCCCCATAGCGGTAACCTGCAGGTTGTCTATGTCCGCCAGGTCCGGAAGGTACCACAAAGGAGCATGGCGCTCTGCCGCCGTCTTTCTGAATACTGCCAGGGCCTCCTCTGGTTGTTCAGAAAGCACCACCGGCCGGCCCGGCTTAATGATGCCCGCCTTTTCCCCTGCGATGGCCCCCAGGGTATTTCCCAGGTATTGGGTATGTTCGAGTTCTATTGGAGTAATGACTGAAACAAGGGGATCTACAATGTTGGTTGCATCCAACCGGCCCCCCATACCGGTTTCGACCACCATGACCTCGCAATGGTCCTGCCGGCAGCAAAGAAAAAAGTAGAGGGTCAGGAGTTCAAAAAAGGTGGGCGATTCACCCTCTGGAGCGGCGGGGTCAAAAAGTTCTGGATAGTCTTGTACTGCCCGTTCCACCAGGCCCCGCAGTTCTTCCCCAGCTGTAGTGTAAACAGCTTCATCAAAAAAGCCCTCTGCCCGGGAAAGCCGTTCCCGGTATTCGGTCACATGGGGAGATACATAACGGCCCGTGCGGTATCCCGCTTCGTGAAGTATGGTCGCAATCATGGTGGTAACAGACCCCTTACCCTTGGACCCCGCCACATGAATCACCGGGGCACAGCGTTCCGGGTGGCCCCCAAGTTCAGCGAGGATATGCATCCTGTCTAAACGGAATGCCTTTGCGGAAAGTCCCCGTTCATAATTGATAAAACCGGAGAGCCATTCAAAAACATCTGCAGAACCTGAAAAGGGTTTCATATCCTATTTGTACCAAGCAATTGGTTCTTTGGGAAGCGGAAATGTAGGGATATTCGGCTGGGTCACGTTGAAAAAAGGGACCGCATAGGGTAGGATGCATCTATGGATAGCAGTATAGTTCTACCCGATACCCTTTCCGATATGCGGGTGCATTTTGTCGGCATTAAGGGAACCGGTATGTGCGCCCTGGCGGAGCTTTTTTTTCGTTCCGGGGCGAGGGTTTCAGGTTCCGACAGACCGGAACAGTTTTACACCGATGCAATCTTACAAGAATTGGGTATCCCCTACCATGAGGAATTTTCTGCAGATAACCTGCCCGCCGATGCGGATCTAGTCATTTACTCTGCGGCCTACAACCCCGAGACCAATGAAGAGCTTACGGCCGCCCTGACCCGTTCAGTACCCATCCTGAAATATACGGACGCCCTGGGAGCCTATTCCCGGCGTTTCGATTCATCGGGCATTGCGGGGGTCCATGGCAAAACTACCACCACAGCCCTTACGGGGACCCTGCTCAAGGCTCTTGAACTGCCAGCCCAGGTGCTGGCAGGCAGTGCAGTAGGCAACTTCGGCGGCCGGTCTACCCTGGTGTTGGGAGACCAGTTTTTTGTGGCCGAAACCTGTGAATATCGGCGGCATTTTCTGTCCTTTCATCCCCGGCGCATCATCCTGACCAGCGTGGAAAGCGACCACCAGGACTATTATCCCACCTATGAGTCTATCCGGGATGCCTTTGTAGAATATGCCATGCTGTTGCCCGAAGGGGGGGAGCTCATTTTTTGTGCCGATGACCGGGGAGCCTGCGAAGTAGTCCAACTGGTACAACAGCGCCGGAAGGATATCAGGTGTATCCCCTATGGGTTTAACGCAGAGGGCCCCTACCGGATTTCCAGCATGCAAAACGGAGAGGAACGAACCCTCTTTACACTTCAGGGCTTCCCTGTGACCTTTAGGCTTCCCGTACCGGGAAAGCACACGGTGCTTAATGCCGCCGCTGCCCTGGCCTTGACCCTGTCGATCCGTAACAAATATCTCAATACCGATCTGGTTGATGAACCTACCCTGGATGCCCTTATTAAGGCCCTGGAATCCTTTAGGGGCAGTAAGCGGCGCTCAGAAATTATCGGCGAGGCCCAGGGCATCCTTATTATGGATGACTATGGACACCATCCGACGGCCATTAAAACGACCCTGGAGGGGCTTCGGTTCTTTTATCCCCGCCGCAGGCTTGTAGTAAGTTTCATGTCCCACACCTATACCCGGACCGCCGCTTTGCTCGATGAATTTGCCGCTTCGCTTAAGGCCGCCGATGTGGTCATATTGCATAAAATTTATGGGTCCGCCCGGGAACAGTATGCCGGGGGTGTTACGGGCAAAACCCTCTATGAAAAGACCCTGAGCCTTCGGAATCAGGTTTACTATTTTGATGAAGTTATGGATGCCCTGCCGTTTTTAACACAGCAATTGCGAAGGGGTGACCTCTTTGTTACCCTGGGTGCAGGGGATAACTGGAAATTGGGCAAGGCCCTGTATGAGGAGTTGCAGCATGAAGAGCATGACCGGCTATGCCTATAAGGAATTCCGGAACGAATCGGTTTCCCTGGCCTTAGAAATAAAGGGATATAACAATCGTTTTTTGGAAATATTCATCAATCTGCCCCCCTTTCTCAGCATGCTCGAAAACCGAATCCGGGATTATGTGGGAAGCCGCTGTGAACGGGGTAAAATTGAACTGTCCCTGCGTTTTAAAGAATTGGCTACCGATGTGTCGGTTTCCATCGATAAAAACGCAGCCCAGGCCTATTATGGGGCAATTCTTGAATTGGCCGAGACGCTCAAGATAGAAGAAAAGCCCAAACTTACGACCATACTGGGCATGGAGGGGGTCCTGCAGATTGATAAAATCCGGGATCCGGAGCGGTATTGGCTTATTATAGAACCTATTCTTAAATCCGCCATGGATCAGTTTGAAGCAGAACGAATCCGGGAAGGCAAGGCTACCGAAGCGGATATCCTGGGCCACATTGCGGCTTTAGAAAGCTCTGCCGCCGTGGTTGAGCAGTACACACCGACCCTGGAAGCCCAGATTAAGGACAACCTCAGAAGCCGCTTTGCTGAACTTTTAGGCGATAGTATCGATGAAAACCGCATACTGGCTGAAACAGCGGTGCTTCTTATGAAGTATACTATTTCTGAAGAAATAGCCCGGCTTAAGGCCCACCTGGCGGAGTTTAAGGCTGAGGTCGAACGGAACCCCGCCCCAGGGAAAAAACTGGATTTTCTGTGCCAGGAGATTAACCGGGAGGTGAATACCATCGGTTCCAAGAGCCCCATTCTGGAGGTGAGCCGGGCGGTGGTCGCCATGAAGGATGCCCTGGAAAATGTCAGAGAACAGTTAAGGAATGTTGAATGAGCAAACAGGAACCAAAAATTGCAATATCCGGAAAAAGCGGCTGTGGCAACACCACGGTGAGCCGCCTTGTGGCAGAAAAATTGGGACTTCGGTTCATCAATTTTACCTTCCGAACCCTGGCCCAGGAAATGGGGCTTACCCTCGAAGATGTTTTGAAAAAAGCCAAGGACGATGAATGGTGGGATCGGGAGGTGGACCGCAGGCAGGTGGAGCTTGCCCGTCAGGATGGGGGCTGTGTGCTGGGATCCCGCCTTGCAATTTGGATGCTTCCCGAAGCGGATCTAAAGGTGTATCTAAAGGCGTCCCCCGAAGTTCGGCTGGAACGGATTTATAAAAGGGAAGGGGGAGACCGGGCGGCCCTGGCTTCCTTTACCGCTGAACGGGACCGCCAGGACCGGGAACGGTATCTGCGTTTATACAATATTGACAACAACGATTACCATTTTGCTGATATAATTATCGATACGGACCACATGGAGCCGGAAGGAATTGCCGAGCTCATCATAAGTACTTTAAGGAAAAAAGAATGAAGCACAACGGGGCCCCTATTGCAGTTTTCTTTCTCTTTCTTGCTGTGTCGGTCTTTGCACAGCCTGATAATGGAAAACGGTTTTCCCTGTCTTCCTGGCAAACCATGGCCGGTGACAGCCGGGATGGGGCCTCAATCAATCTGGATCGCTCAGGCTGGAAAACCTTTACGCCCCCCGCCACCTTGTCCCTGGAAGGGGGCTTCGCCTGGA
>Ga0272446_1003055_pt1 | contig 21741 bp, 14 predicted proteins | sample YNPCB0061_FD_194587 | JGI IMG/M metagenome (GOLD analysis project Ga0272446, IMG submission 194587) | Hot spring microbial mat communities from Yellowstone National Park, WY, United States - YNP-CB-006-1 | ecosystem: Environmental > Aquatic > Thermal springs > Hot (42-90C) > Sediment | place... | reverse complement strand
AATGGGCGAGGGGAAAGAGTTTCCGGCTCCCCTTCTCCTTTTATGGGAGAAGGGGCTGGGGGATGAGGGCAAGCCAGACACGGCAAAGGTTTCACCGACTTTTGCGTAAAGGATAGCCTTATCAAGGGGAGGTTGGGAGGGGTCAGATAATGCTCATCATTAAAGAGAATTGGTATAAGAGTGAGTCAGATATAGCCCTATGCCTCAGAACCCGCTCACCGTATAGTGATCAGATAGGCATTTGAGGTAGTTGGCAGCGGATGATCAGCAAAGTAGTTCTGATTACAGGAGCTTCCGCCGGTATTGGCGCTGGATTGGCCCTGGCCCTGGCCCAGCGGTTTCCCGGTATTCGGCTGGTACTGACCGCTCGTCGGGCTGACAAACTGGCCGAAATTGCTGAGCAATGTCAGAAAGTTGGAGCCGAAGTCCGGGTGATTGTGGCCGACCTGGCCCAGATTGATCAGGTGCAGACCCTGGCCCAACAAACGCTGGAGCAGTTCGGCCAGATAGACATCCTGGTCAACAATGCTGGTTATGGTCAGATGGGGCCGGTGGAGTTGATCCCGATCGCCGCCTGTAAACGCCAGTACGATGTCAATGTATTTGGCATGCTGGCGCTGACGCAACAGGTGATTCCGGTCATGCGCAATCAGGGACAGGGCCGGATCATCAACATTAGTTCCATCGGCGGCCGCATTCCCTTCCCCTTTGGCGGCCTCTACAGTTCCTCTAAGTTTGCTCTGGAAACCCTGAGCGATGTGTTGCGAATGGAGTTGGAGCCCTTTAACATCCAGGTTTCGGTGGTCGAACCGGGACCCGTCAGCACAGAGTTCTTTGACGTAGCCGCCACTGAAGCCAAACGGGCGATCGCCCACCCCCTGGAGACTCCCTATCGGGCTGCGTTTGAGAACCTGGAAAACCTGGAAGCCTTAACCAGCAGCCGAGCCTGGACCGTGGAACAGGTTGCCGAAATTGTCATCAAGGCAATGACAGCATCCCGACCTCGACCCCGCTATGTGGCCGCCACCAGCGGTAATTTACTGCTATTTCTGATGCGAAAAGCACTTCCCACCTGGGCAGTGGATAAATTCTGGCAGCGATTTTATGGCATTGATCGGGTTGCCAAAGACTGGAAACAGAAGCAGCAACCCAAAGGCTAAACCTTAATTGATGCTAGAAACACTGGCTGGTTGTCGAGTCGGAATCTCAATGATGAATTCCGCCCCCTGCCCCGGCGCAGAGCAACAGCGTAACTGCCCCCCATGCTTTTCAGTCACAATTTGATAGCAAATGGAGAGTCCCAGTCCCATCCCCTTACCCACCGCTTTGGTGGTAAAGAACGGATCGAACAATCGCTGTTGCACATCGGCCGCAATGCCGGGACCATTGTCTGCCACATGAATGGCCACACGATCATTTCCCAGTTGATGGGTGCGGATCCGAATCACCGGATTTTCCGCATCGTTATGTTCAGAGGGAACGAGCAGCGTGGCACGCAAGCGATCGCTCAAAGCATCAATGGCATTGATCAAAAGATTCATAAATACCTGGTTGAGGGCACTGGGATAACATTCAACCAGCGGTAGTTTGCCATATTCTTTAATCACCTGAATCTCTGGTTGATTCGCATGGGCTCGCAGGCGGCTATCCAGTAGAAGCAAGGTGCTATCTAACCCCTCGTGAATATCTACCACCTTAATCTCTGCCTCATCCATCCGAGAAAAATTCCGTAGGGATAAAACAATTTGCCGAATTCGTTCCGTCCCAACTTTCATGGAACTCAGAACCTTAGAAAAGTCATTGGCCAGAAACTCTAAATCAATCGCGTCGATTTCCTGCTGAATGATATCAGGTGGATCGGGGTAATAGTCTTGATAAAGCTGAATCAGACCCAACAAATCCTGAGCATAGTTATGGGCATGGTTCAAATTGCCCGCAATAAAATTGACCGGATTATTAATTTCATGGGCCACCCCGGCAACCAGATGTCCCAAACTGGACATTTTCTCCGATTGGATAATCGTATAAGTTGCCATAGCCGCTTCAGAAAAGGGTTTGACTACGACCACTTTCCAATAAGACCGGGGTACATGGAACAGAAAAACGGTCGATGCTTCTTGCAGCAAAAGATCATTGTCAATTTCAAACTTGCGGAAGAGATAACTGGTGGACGAATCATCCTTCAGGGAATGCATCTTACCTAGGGGATCAGCCAGAGTTGCCGCAATTAATTCCGAGTCCGCCGCCGTAATTTGGTAGCTGTTCTGGCTCAATTGCTGGGCAATATCCAACCCTGGCGCTAACAGAGTCTGAGCCTGGTCCAAAATAGCTTGATTCATGGCATCCAGCGCAAATGCCAGTGGCGAGAATTGGGGCTTTTGCTCCGCCAAATCAGATGCCAGTAGAAAAGACTCAACACGATTGCCTTTGCTGTCTGCCTCAACCAGCTTCACCAGAGAGGGGTCTGGAAAGGTAATGAACCGATTGTGCAGATCGACGATGAAAATGTAGCCGCCCGTCTTTCTGCACCAGCTTTCCACAAAGTCGTGTAGCCCTTCCAGCTTCAGATCAATGGTAACGACGCCGGAGAACTGCCCCTCGATAAACGTCGGCGTCGTACAGGTCACCATTGGTTGATAGGAATAGGGGTCCATATAGGACGCACTCCAGACACACTGTCCAGGAGCCGCATAACGACCCACCACATACCAGGCCTCGTTGTGATAGCCTGGTCCCGGTTGGTTGTAATCATCAAAATAAGTCAAGACACCATTGGCATCTCGCCCCCAGAAAAAGCTACAGCGCTCCCGTTGTGGATCAAAAGTAAACGGTTCCGGCCAGACCCCTCCTCCAGCAACCCCGTTGTCACCTTGAAAATCAATCAGGCGAGGCAATAATCGTCGAGCCAGCATCTCTGAGCGGGGAATCTGCTCAACGGCAGCACCAATGGTTCGAGTCAGGGATTCGATTTCTCGCATGCGGGCATACAGATCCAGGACGATGGTATTACCAATTTGACCAATCAGTCTGGACGACTCCGCTAAGATAATGCTTTTGCTGTCAGAATTCATTGCCTGTACACAAAAGTCAGACATGGGCCACCGTTATCATGCCCGCTTTGAGTATATTTCTCGCCTTACTCCATCAGCATTTGCCAACATAGATCCTTAAGATTCTCCTTCCGCCGGTCAATTCCGTGAACTGACTGAACGGTGTGGCAACGGACCCATGGTTCGAGTTCTGCCAGAGGATATCTGGTACTGGCAGGTGCAAGCGGAGGAAGTGCCAGCCATTATTGAGCGCCATCTCCTGGGAGGGCAACCCGTTGCAGCGATGTTGTACCCCAAGGTTCACCCTGACGGTGAACAAGCTCCTAGCGTTTGAGCAGTTTTTGCCGTAGGCGATCGCTGAACAACTTCACCTCCGGAATCCGCAGTTGCAATGCAATCAAACTAAAGACCAGCAGTCCAGCCGCACCGGCAACACAGACTTGGGCCAGCAAAATCAACAGTCCTTGGGTGCCCCACAGCGCCTCGTTGGCGCGCAGCGTACCCCAGGCCGCCAAACCAGCGATCGCGCTGGCGGCCGCCAACCCCAGGATGGAAACTCCCCACTGCCCAATTCCGAGTCCATGCAGACGGTTATTTAGAATCCACAACATAGCCACCATGGAAATGATATTCACAATAACCGTGGCCAGAATAATTCCCGGAGCGCCAAAGGGCTTGACCAACAGAAAATCCAAAAAGGCATTTAGGAAAATATTGATGACGCTAATGCGAAAAGGGGTATCCGCATCCTCCAGAGCATAGAAAACCCGCACCAGCACATCCCGCCCCAGGTAGAAAAACATGCCCACGGCATAGGCAACCAGCACTGAAGCAGTCAGGTAAGAATCCTTCAGGCTGAAAGCATAGCGCTCGTAGACCACCCGCGAAATCGGCAACGCCAGGGTCATCATCAGAGCGCTAAGGGGCAGCATCGCTACCGCTGTGGTCATCAACCCTTGGCGAATGCGATGTTTCAACTCAGGCCAGTCCTGCGGGGCCGCCAAGCGGGAAAAGACTGGCATCAAGGGCACCAGGATCATGTTGGACAAAATCCCCAGGGGTGTTTGCACCAGCAGTCCAGCATAGCCCATGGCAGAAACCGCCGCCGCTGCATCAGGAATGAACGAAGCAAAGAACAGATCGGTCCAGACATTGATCTGCATCATGCCGGAGGAAAAGGTGGCCGGACCCATGATTTTGATCACTTCCTGCACCGCCGGTTGGCGGAAGTTGAAACGGGGTCGCAGGCGACCCAACCCCGATTTCCACTGGGCCGGAATCTGCACCAACCATTGCAGCAACGCCCCAGCTAGGGTCGTCCAGGCCAGAACCGCTCCCCCCAGCATGGCGTATTGGGGCAGCAGCATTTTGTCCCCCAGGTAAAAGGCCAGTCCGCCCAGGCCAATCAGAACCGTAATACTGGAAAACAGTGGACTGATCGATGGCAGCCAGTATTGATCGGCTGCGTTTAAGGCCCCAAAACCGATGCCAATCAGTCCTGCCAGAACAGCCATCGGCGCCATGATGCGAAACTGCTGGATGGCAATGTCTCGGGTGAGTTGCAGGTTATGGAACGTCTCCGGAGACATGCCCTGCAATTTAGCCTGCGTCTCCGAAAGAAACAAACCAGGAGCCACCAGGTGCATCATCGGTTCAGCAAACAGAATCAGCCCCACCATGACCAGCAGCAGCAGGCAGACCACCAGGGTGGTGATGGTCTCCATCAGGGGAGCCACTTCTTCCTGCTTTTTCTTCGACAGGACGCTGACAATCGCACTGTGGAAGGGACCATTGATTCCCCCCAGCAGGATCAACAAAAAGCCAGGAATGACATAGGCAAAGTTATAGGCTCCGTAGGCCGGACCAACCCCAAAGGCGGCCGCGATCGCCTGTTGCCGCACCAGACCAAATACTTTACTGATCAGGGTGGCGATCGCCACAATGCCGGCGATATTGGTCAGAGAACGGGTAGGTTTCTGCGAATCTGTCACGTTACCGATGCAGGAAAGGGCTTCACCTATTTAAGCGTGAAAGCGGTCTTTGGGGAGTGGGGAATGGATAGGTGTCGGATGTTGAGGAGAGAAAGGAGGGAGTGGGGAATGAGGAAGTAAGGAATGGGGAAGTAGAGGTGCCGGGTGCCGGGTGTCAGGTGTCAGGTATGACTAACCCTAAACAGCCGCAACCCGCAACCCAACACCCTGTATCTGATAACTGATAGCTGATAGCTGATGGCTGATAGCTGATGGCTGATAGCTGTCAGTCCCATTGTTCTGCTTGCCTACTGTCCCGGTCAGCATAGAAGCCTTCAATGGCTGTGGGCAAGGTGGGATAGATGTGGATCTGGCCAATCCGTGCGACCAGGCCAACCCGATTTAGTTGGACATAGAGGTCCTGTTTCACCCGCGCCAGGGCAAAGGTAATGTTCTGGGACACCAGTTCTCGCCGCAGTTCTTCCAGGACATCTGCTGCAGTGATATCGATTTCAACGATTGCTTCTGTGTTTAAGACAAACCAGATAACCGGCGCCTGCTCAGCCGCCACAGCCGCCATGGCCCGTTGCTTAAAGTTCTCCGCATTAGCAAAACAGAGAGGCGCATCGTAACGATAAATCACTAAGCCTGGTATGGTTTCGGCGTCTGGCCAGTCGTCGATATCATGTAAACCAGCCAGACCAGGAACTTTCCCCAATACGGCATCATGGGGCCGAGACAACCGGGCAAACAGATCAATCACAGAAAGGGCAACGGCAATGGCAATGCCAGCCAGGATGTCAACCATTAAAACACCCACTGTCGTCATCAGGGCCAAGGCCAACTCACTGTTGCGCAGCCGCCGTAGGCGCAAAAATTCCGGCACTTCGATCAGCCGCAAAGCGGCATAAATCACAATGGCTCCCAGCGCAGCCTGGGGAAAATTGGCCAACAACGGACGCAGAAACAATAACACCAGGACAACCACACCAAAGGCGACCAGTGAAAACACCTGGGTCTTACTGCCCAGGGAATCACCCAGGACGGTGCGGCTACCACTGCTACTGACGGGGAACCCTTGCATCAACCCACTACCAATATTGGCAATCCCCAGGGCCAGCAGTTCCTGATTGGCATCCACCCTGTAACGATTGCGGGTTGCAAAGGCGCGGCTAGTCAACACATTGTCGGAATAACCCACGATCGCAATGCCGATGGCTGCACTGGCCAGATAACCCATCTGATTCATCGAAAAGTCCTTCGGCAAGGCAAAGTGAGGCAAGCCAGCCGGAATAGGCCCCACCACTGGAATTCCGTGCTGTTCCAGGTGAAAAACCGCTACCAAAACTGCGGATAACAAAACCGCGATCAAAGGGCCAGGAGCAATCGGATACAGCCATTGAATCGCCAACAAAAAGGCTAACACACCCATCGCCAGGATAAAGGTGGGCCAGTGCAACTGATTCAAGTGGGTCAGCAGTTGCCACACCCGTTCAAAGAAACGATTCGCAGTCACCTCAATGCCAGTGACCTTTTTTAGTTGGCCCACAATCATGATCAGGGCAACACCTGTCATGTAACCCACCAAAATTGGTTTCGACAGTAGGTTTGCCAAGAAGCCCAACCGGGCCAGATAGCCAACCACACAAAAAAGTCCAACGATGATGGCCAATAGGCTAGCCAGACTGGCGTAGTCGCCACCCTGTTGCGCTACCAGCGGCGCGATCGCGGCCGCAGTCATAACTGCTGTTGTAGATTCCGGCCCAATTGACAACTGGGGTGAAGAGCCGACCAGCGCATAGATCAGCATGGCTGGCAGAATTGCCCACAGCCCCACCACCGGCTCAACCCCAGCCAACACCCCGTAGGCCATACATTGGGGGATTAAGTAGGCCGCCACTGTCAACCCAGCCAGCACATCCCCCTTCAACCACGATCGCTGATAGGTCGCCAGCCTTTGCCATCCCGGCAAGAATGAACGGGGGAAAAGCAATGATCGTCTGGACATGGAAAAACCGTATGAGAGATCACAATTCTGCCATGAGTATCTGGAGGTTAGCGGTCAGGGTTTGGGTTTCAGGTGTTAGGTGTTAGGTGTTAGGTGTTGGGTCGTTAGAGCAATCAGCAATCACTCAGATCTTGCGCCATTCTCAAGAAGACGTATTTCCAGCATTTCTGACGATATCCTTGCCCCGCCCTGAACTAAAAGTTCGGGCTAATAGAGGCAAGTCCACTGAAGTAGACTGGAAAACCCAAGTTGTGGATCGTCAGTCCGTTTAAACGGACTTAGTTCTGTTAGCCCGCAATTCATTGCAGGGCGGGTTGTTGCGAGAGGTGCAAGATCTCAGATCAGCTAAACTCCTGCGGAATCACTACGCGAACAGCGGTCAGCGCTTCGTTTTCTACTCTTGACCTCTCCCCTATTTCCCCACTCCCGTTCGGCTGACGCTCACGGCGGAAGCCTACTCCCTACTTTCTCTCCTCGACACCTAGCACCGCTTCACTCCCCACCGGCCCCCATTTCCCCTGAGCCCAATTGAACCCCTCGAATGGAATAGTCCAGAAGTTGCATGGGATGTAGAACAGGAACAGCTTTGCCTTGCAGGTGTAGATGTTTGCTGATCTGGACAAAACAGCCGATATTGGCCGAAGCAATCACACTGGCGCCCGTATTCAGCAGGTTCTGGACTTTCTGCTGGCCCAGTTCCTCTGCCACTTCTGGCTGCAGGATGTTGTAAACACCGGAACTGCCACAACAAAGGGCTGCATCCACTGGCTCCCGCAGGGTAACCCCTGGAATCTGCCGTAGGAGTTGGCGGGGCTGGACGCTGATCTTCTGACCATGCAACATGTGGCAGGCATCCTGATATACCAGCGTCAGTGGCTCCTCCTGCAGAGGCGAAAGGGGCGCGGTCAGACCAACCTCCGCCAGAAATTCCTGTACATCTTTGACCTTGGCGGCAAAGACTTTGGCAACTGTGGCATAGTCGGGATCCTCTTTGAGGATGCTGCCATATTCTTTCAGGGTATGGCCACAGCCAGAGGCATTGATCAGCACCGCATCCACGTCTGCACCGGCAAAGGCATCAATCATCTGACGGGCCAGGGCTTGGGCCTGGGCTGCTTCGCCCTGGTGATGACTGAGAGCGCCGCAACATCCCTGGCTGGGCGGCACTACAATTTCGCAACCATTGGCTGTCAAAACCCGCACCGTCGCATCGTTTACCGCTGGATTAAACAAGCGCTGCACACAACCCAGCAGCATCCCCACTCGATAACGTTTCTTTCCCTGAGCTGGAATCAGAGCTGGGATGGTATCCCGAAAGGCATCGGCAGAAATTTTCGGCAACATCGATTCCATCGCCGCCAGTTGGGGCGAGATCTGGGGCAACCAGCCTAGCGATCGCACCAGTTTTTGTAATCCCGACGCCTGATACAATCCCAGCGGTCGCAATAACAGGCGCATGCGATTGGGGTAGGGAAACAGGGAAAAGATCAGTTGGCGCAGCAATTTTTCCGGTAGCGATCGGGGATGGTTGCGAGCCACCTGCTGACGGGTTGCCTCAATCAGTTGGTCATAGCGCACTCCGGAGGGACAGGTGGTAACACAGGCCAGACAGCCCAGGCAGGAGTCAAAATGCTGCACCGTTGTGGCCGACAGCGGGATTTCACCTTGATTAACGCCGTCCATCAGATAAATTCGGCCTCGTGGCGAGTCTGTTTCCTTGCCGATTACCCGATAGCTAGGACAGGTGGACAGACAAAAGCCGCAGTGGACACAGGCATCGATCAGCTTGGGATCAGGGGGATTCTGGCGATCGAAGGCAAGACCAGCCAACGGCTCTGGTGCAACGGCTGGCTTGGCTGCAACCGTCATCGACGCCAATTCAGAGGATTCTAATTGTGGGTTGGGAGACATGGTTCTTACGGGTCAAATGCCGCCGACAAAACGGTGTGGACTCAAAAGGGAAGCAGGATCAAATTGCTGTTTCAGTGCCTGCATCAGATGCAGGGCGTTGCCGCTATAGCCCCAAACATCTATCTGCTGCTTCAGCGCAACCGGAGCCTGCAAGACAGACAGAAAGCCACTGTGCCTCTGACAGCACTGTCGCAGTTGCAGGAGTACCTCTGGAGCCAGTAGCGGTGACCCAACCACCAGACGCCCCAGACCACTGGCCGCGTGAATCTGGATGCAGGCATGGGACAACGACAGCCCTTCTAACTGCTGCAACAGCCATCCGGTCTGGGAGGGCCGTATCCCTATTTTGCCGGTCAGAGTTTGATCCGAGGACGGAGGCAGCATTTCTGCTTGTAATCGTTGCCATAGATCGGTTTCATCAGCCCCTTGATAAAAACTGATGTCCAGCCCCAGGGCCTGTCCCATCTCAACCAGGCGGCCAGACTGTTCCGCCACACTCTCCGCTATGCTTTGAAAGCGCAGGGCCAGTCCGGCTGTTGCCGAAATCGCCAGCGATCGCATCACTGCCACGGACAGCCAGTCCACTTGGGTCGGGGTCAGGGCTGAACTTAGCACTGTGCGGGCAACCGCTTCCAGGTCAGCGATCGCCCCTGACAACACCACGGTTTGAGATGCTTCCGGCAACGGATAGACCCGAAACGTCACCTGGGAGATGAAGCCCAGTGTGCCGTAGGAGCCGGTCAGTAACTTCATCAAGTCGTAACCAGCCACATTTTTCACCACCCGGCCGCCCGCTTTGGCCACTCGACCATCGGCCCGGACAAAGGACAGCCCCAGCAGCATATCCCGCACGCTATTGTAGCGCTGGCGCAGGGAGCCGGTGTCCCCTGTGGCCACAATGCCGCCAATAGTAGCTTCCTCCGGATAGGCCGGGTCAATCGCCAGAAATTGGCCGACCTGACCCAAGATTTGTTGCAATTCCGCAAATCCCATACCCGCTTCCACGGTTACCGTCAAATCCCCCACCGCATGCTCAATCAGTCGGTTTATCCGCTGGCTGCTAACAGCGACTAAGGGCATTGCCTGGTTCGGCTTTACCAGCCCCCCCCAGTCCAGCTTGCTGCCCCGCCCACAGGGCAACAGGGGCGATCGCGTGTGGTTGGCCCAGCCCACAACCGCCGCCAATTCCGCCTGATTATTGGGAAAAACCAGTTCTCCGATTGGGGTAGCGGGAAAAACAGCCCGCCCAATCCGCCGCTGCCAGGCAGGCTCCATTGCGTCCCAGGCTACAACATTGGCACCGCCAACCACAGCCTCCAGGGTTGGGCTTACCGTCCCATCGATCATTCCCTATTCTCCCAGGTATGATTTCTGACTCCAGGAGTCAGCGCTCCCTCCTGTAATCAGGGTACTCCTATCGGGTCATCGGCCCAAGGAGTCAGAAGCTTGGTCCACCCAGTCCGGGACACAGGCAAAAGTCGCTAGTGCAGCGTCAACTCTAGAAATTAGGGTTTGTAGTCAGCGCTTCAGCGCTAAAGCGCCGACTACGAGCCAATGGGTTCACCTTAAAATTAGGGTTTGACAGAACACTAGCCCACGTCCCGATGGGTTGGGGGAATTTCTGCTGGAGCGGCAAATCCCGGTTTGATCAGCAGGGCTTCCGCGATCGCCCCCCGCCAGGTTTCTCGGGAACCAACATGATAGAAATGATCACAGATTCGCCGTTCTAAACTCGACCAGCACTGAGCAATATGGTCATTGCGTCGGTGTTGATTTTCCAGCCACATGGACACCGCAAAGCCACAGGGCAATGCCTGGGTTTGGGCCGCCAATTGCTCCGCTTCCGCGATCGTCCAACAGTTGTAGTAATCCGTGTGGCGCCCAATATAGGGTGGATCCAGGTAGACAAAATCCCCAGCCCTGACCTCGGACAAGCTATCCGTCCAATGGGCCACCCGCAATTGCCAGTCCCGACCAGCCATTTGCCGGGCCACCCAATCGACCTGATTAGCAATTTTAGTAATATATGCCTGGGAAAACCGCTGCGGTTTGTGACAAAAGGGCACATTAAACTCTCCCCGTCGGTTGAACCGCATCAGGCCATTGAAACAGGCCCGGTTTAGAAATAAAAAATCTAAAGGAGAACCAGTTTGGTTGAAGCGATCGCGCACCTCATAGTAATAGTCCGTTCCTTCCTGGACCAGACGCTGACCTTCCTGGGTCAAGAACTCTCGCACCACCTCCCGATCGATTTGTCCCTGCTGAATCGCCTGATAAAACCGCACAATATGCTGATTACTGTCGGCCAGCAGGGCTCGCTCTGGCTGCAGGTTAAAGGCCACCACCCCAGACCCGAGAAATGGCTCCACCCAGCGACTGGCAGACTGTTCCGGCCAGTGGAGATTGGCCAGCAAAAATGGCACCAGTTTGGTTTTGATGCCCTGGCATTTAATGGGTGGAACTCTCACCCGCTGTAAGGATTGGGGCAGCACAGGCATAACAAAAAGGGGGCGATCGCAGCCAACCGCACAGAACTTCGATATGGTACTCTCGCCCTGACAAAATGCAGCAGCCAAAATCGTTTAAGCTCAACAAAGAGACCCATCTTTGACTCAGGCCAATTCACGATGCAACTTTCCCAGGCAATTCCCCTCGATGCAATCCGCTATGACGATCGCGGCTTGGTGCCGGCCATCGTGCAGGACCACCTGGATGGCGCCGTGTTGATGCTGGCCTGGATGAACCAAGAGTCGCTGTACAAAACCCTGGAAACCGGCGAGACTTGGTTCTGGAGCCGCTCGCGACAGGAACTCTGGCACAAAGGAGCCACCTCCGGCCACATCCAAAAGGTTAAATCGGTCCGCTACGACTGCGACAGCGATGCCCTGCTGTTTGGGGTGGAACAGGTGGGTGGAATCGCCTGCCACACCGGGGAACGCAGTTGTTTCCATCAGGTCGATCACAGCATTGCCCCACCACCGGCAGATATGCTCTCCCAGGTGTTTGCCGTGATTCGAGATCGCCGCGACCATCCAGTCGAAACCTCCTATACCTGCAAGTTATTGGCCGGTGGGGACAACAAAATCCTGAAAAAAATTGGCGAAGAGGGGGCGGAAGTGGTAATGGCCTGTAAGGATGACGACCCAGAGGCGATCGCGGGCGAAGTGGCGGACCTGTTTTACCACACCCTGGTAGCCCTGGCCTATCACCAGGTGGATCTGAGTGCGGTTTATCAGAAATTGCAGGAACGTCGCCGATAAGTTGCCTTGGGCCAGTCCTAGTTCCGCTGCTGGCTGGGTAAGAAGCCATAAAACGGGTCCAGAATTCGCTAAAGTGAGAGTGAATGCGCTTAAGAGAGAGAAATCCAGATGGCGGGGAACCTGTTGTTAGTCGATGACGAACCGGGTCTGCGAGAAGCAGTGCAAGCCTATCTGGAAGATAGTGGCTTTACGGTTGAAGTCGCCAGCAATGCCAAAGATGGTCTGGACTTGGCCCGACAAAAGCTGCCAGACCTGGTGATTACCGATATCATGATGCCCCAGGTGGATGGCTATCAGTTCCTCAAGCAACTGCGAGAAGAACCCCAATTCCAAACCCTGCCGGTTGTTTTTCTAACCGCCCGAGGGATGACCGCCGATCGCATTCAGGGCTACAACGCTGGCTGTGACGCCTATCTGTCCAAACCCTTTGACCCGGATGAACTGGTGGCGATCGTCACCAACTTGCTGGAAAAGCAAATTAAGCTGCGCGCCTCTCTGGCAGACGATGAGGGCCATAACATTGCCGATATGGCCCGCCAGATTTCAGAAATTAAGGCCATGCTGATGCAACGGGGGGCCATTCCCCAGTCCAGCACTCCCGTCAAAATCGACTTCACCCCACGGGAGCAAAGCGTCCTGGAACTAGTGGTGGATGGCTTGATGAATAAGGAAATTGCCCGTCGGTTGGACACCAGTGTACGCAATGTGGAGAAGTACGTCAGCCGTCTGTTCAACAAAACTGGCACCAATAGTCGCACCGAGCTGGTGCGGTTTGCCCTGGAACATGGCCTGACCCAACACTAAGGATATTTCTGAGAAAAAATTACTCATGTACGGGCGAAGCCTTGGGTCGTCAATCTCTGAATACAACAAAACATGCTGGCTCAAATGCTTCGTCGCCATAGGGAAAAAACTTCGCAGGTTCTCTTTCCTCCTGCAAATCTGCCAATCTATTGTTTTCCTGCTTAAACCATGAAAGGCAAAAAGGTCTTACTCACAGGCGGAACCGGCGGTTTAGGGCTGGGGGTCACGCCGACGCTCCTGGCCCACGGCGCAGACCTCACCCTGACCTACAACAATGCCCAGGAAGTGGAGCGACTGAAGGGATTTATGTCGCCAGCGGACTTTGCCCGTCTGCAATTGTTGCCGGTGGACCTGCTCAATGAATCGGCGGTAGCCCAATTAGTGGGTGACATGGGCCGGGTGGATGTACTGATTCATCTGGTGGGGGGATTTTCCATGGGACCCACCCACGAGTATGACCTGGAACAGTGGCGACAGGACTTTGACCTCAACCTGACCACCACCTTCCTGGTCTGCAAACATTGCCTACGGCAGATGCGCCAACATGGGTATGGGCGGATCGTCACCGTCGGTTCTCGGGGGGCCCTCCAACCGGCTGGACAGTTAGCAGCCTATTGCGCTTCCAAAGCCGGAGTTGTAGCTCTGACCCAGGCGATCGCGGATGAGACCAAAGGAAGCAACATCACCGCCAATGTGGTCCTGCCCAGTGTGATTGACACTCCAGCCAATCGGGCCGCCATGGGCGTGGAGAATGCCGGTCAATGGGTGAAGCCAGAATCTCTAGCTCAGGTGATTTGTTTTCTAGCCTCCGAAGCGGCCCAGGATATCCGGGGCGCAGCGGTGCCGGTCTACGGCAATATCTAAGTCCAGCCAGAAGGGAAACGACCTCGAAGGTTGAAAGAAGATAAAAATGCCGGGGCCGATTCAGCGCCATCGGTGATAATGGGCAGGTGCTAAGAGCCACTGGCTGGGTTCAGGGGTGGATGGTCTGCTGGCTGGGGAATTGCGACAATTATCAAATGAACACTATGGAAGTGGACGTCGGACAACACAACAGTTTTCAGTTAGAGAACAGTATTCCTGAAAATGAGTCCGAACCGGAAAAGCGGAAGAAAAGCAAGAAGAAAAAGAAAGCCACTGAGCAGGAAAAGCAGCCGAAAAAAGCCAAACAACAAGTAAACACCGCGGCTAGTTCCGTCAAAAAGTTGAACCGTCAGGTTTATGAAACCGAATTGGCCAACCTGCAGGCTGAGCTGGTCAAGTTGCAATACTGGGTGAAACACCAGGGCTTGCGCATTGTGATTATTTTTGAGGGTCGGGATGCGGCCGGCAAAGGCAGCACCATCAAGCGGATTGTGGATTGTCTGAATCCCCGTGGCTGTCGGGTGGTGGCTCTGGGGGTGCCCTCTGACCATGAAAAGACCCAGTGGTATTTCCAGCGCTATGTGGCCCACCTGCCCAGCGCTGGGGAAATTGTCCTGTTTGACCGCAGTTGGTATAACCGCTCCGGTGTAGAAAAGGTGATGGGCTTTTGCAGTGACGAACAATATCGCGAGTTTCTGCAATCCTGTCCAGAGTTTGAGCGCATGCTGGTGCGATCGGGCATTATTCTGCTGAAATACTGGTTTTCGGTGTCGGATGACGAACAGGAACGTCGCTTCCAGGCCCGCATGCTAGACCCAACCAAACGCTGGAAACTCAGCCCCATGGATATTGAGTCCCGCAACCGCTGGGAAGAGTATTCCAAAGCCAAGGACGAAATGTTTGCCCATACCAATATCCCGGAAGCTCCCTGGTTCACCGTGGAAGCAGACGATAAACGGCGATCGCGGCTCAACTGCATTCACCACATCCTGCGCAAGATTCCCTACGAAGACATTACTCCGGATGCTTTTGAGTTACCGCCTCGCAGCCCTGCCAAAGGTTATGTCCGCCCACCCCGCAATGAACAATTCTTCGTGCCGCAGGTGTATTAGGTAGTGATCAGCTAAACGCCTGTGGAGTCGCTACGCGAATAGCGGTCAACCGGTTCTCCTAACTCGATCTCTATTTCTTGTCAGAAATACTTCATTTTCTTGTCAGAAATACTTCATTCATCCTTCACCTTTCATTAGCTTTCAGAAGGAAAGGGTGAATATCGGTTAGGGGTTATTGACATTAACTTGCAAGTTGAGTACAAGCAAGAGCATTAGTGTGTTCGTTGTTGGAGACGGTGTCAGTGATAGAAAAATTCGGGGATTGGTCAATTTGGGGGCTCATCACAATCCTGCTGGCTGTTCCAGTTAACGCTCAAACCCTTTCCCCATCTGGCACTGAATCTGTAACACCCGTCAGTACTGAGGCCGCCGATTTATCCACGTTCGTTATTACCCCGCGCGCCGGAGCGGGCTACAGTTCATCGGGTGGCGGCTACGATGGCTTTGGCAGTTTCAATGGCTTCTTTCCCCTGCGCCAAACCCCTGGCAAAGACCTGATGTTCCTGCAGGGGGCTTTCCTGGTGGACAACGACGGCAATCCGGGCGGCAATGTTTTGTTGGGTTATCGGCGCTATGACCCCACGGCCAACCGCATCTTTGGGGGCTACCTGGGCTACGACAATCGCAATACTGGCAACAACATCTTTTCCCAAATCGGCATTGGCCTGGAGGCATTAGGCGAAACCTGGGATGTCCGAGCCAATGGTTATATTCCGGTGGGCAAGAATCGACAAACCATCCGAAAGCAAATATTTGATACCGGTTTACAGGTCAGCGACCTGACCTTTCAAGATCACTTCCTGCAGGTATCGGGTTCCCAACAGCAGAAAATTCTGCGAGATCTGGAAGCGGCGTTAGCTGGCTTTGATGTCGAATCAGGGGGCAGGTTATTGCGATTTGCCAATGGCGGCGATCTGCGCGGCTATGCTGGTCTGTATTACTACGATGTGCCGTCAGGACCGAACTATCTGGGTTTCCGGGCCAGAATAGAGGCCCGTCCCACCAACGGCTTGACCCTGGGAGTGGCGGTCCAGCATGACGGACTGTTTGGCACCAATGTGTTTGCCACCCTGGGATTGACCTTTCCCGGAATTCGACCCAAGGGAGCTAACCCTGATTCGGTGCTAGCCCGTATGGGCGAATCGCCCTACCGGAACAATGCGATCGTCGTGGATCAGCGACAGGAGCTAGAGGAGATCCAGAACGAGTTCACCATCAAGGCCACTAATCCAGAGACTGGACAGCCTTACTTCTTCCAGCACGTCACCCTGGGAGCCAGCCCTGGAGATGGTACATTTGAGCGGCCCTTTGGGCAAGTGCAACCAGCCCTCAGCGCTACCCGTTCCGATGGCAATGACATCGTGTATGTGCAGGCAGGCAGCAATCCCGGCATCCCAGCCTTCACCATTCCCAATCGGGTCCAAGTGCTTTCCACTGGCCCACGCCAATTCATCAACGCCAGCTTGCAAGGACAAGCCCTACCAGCCCTACAGCTTCCCCTGTCGGGATCCGGCATCCTGCCCAATGTCACCGGCACGGTCACCATGGGAAGCGATACGGTTTTATCAGGCTTCAATATCACCAGTACCACCGGGGCTGGAGTAACCTTTGCCAATGTGAATCGGGTTGAGATTCGCGATAATATCATTCGCAATACCGCTGACGCAGGCGTTTTAGGCAATGGAGCCGCCGTGGTCAATCTGCTCCGCAACCAGATTACCGCGGCCCGGAATCAGGGGGTCTATATCCAGAATGCTGGCATTGCGACTGTTACGGATAACGTTGTCAGCAATACCCTTGCCGGTACAACGCTGGTCAGCAATCCGATCACGGGCGATATCACCCTCGGCCCCATCACCATTCCCAATCCCGGCAGCATTATTCCCCTGCCTAGCGGTCAGGGCATTGTGATTGCCACGGTGAATGGTCAAGCCGAGATTGCCCGGAATACCGTTTCTGGTACGGGAACCCAGGGGATTGTTTTACTCAACGCCACTGGCCCGGTTCGCATTAATGACAACGCCGTTGCCAATACAGTGGGTGCCGACTTCACAGCCAATGTGCCGCCCTTCGGCAACCTGACTCTGCCGACGGGGCAGGGGCTGGTGGTGGCTGGAGTGAACGGCAACCTGGAGGTTAGTCGTAACACGGTCACGAACGTGCGGGGACAGGGTATTGCAGTGGCCGGGATTCAAAACGGCAGCACTACCATCGCCAATAATACGGTGCGAAATACAGTGGATCAGGGGCTGGTGGTTGGTGGCACCACTGGCAGTACCACCATCGCCAACAACCAGATCAGCGATGTCACCACCCGCAACGTGCCCTTTTCCATTGCCAATCCTCTTCCCATCGGACCGGCTGTCCTGAATCTCACCTTCCCTACCGGCCAGGGGTTACTCCTGATAAATTCAACCGGTACGGTCAACATTACCAGCAACACGATCGAACGAGTCCAGGGAGCCTTCTCGCCACCCCCACCGCCACCCTTGCCAAATGTTATACCGGACAGCGGTCAGGGCATTGCCATCGCCAACTTTGCTAGACAGATCGATCTCAACCTGACCAACAACCAGGTGCGGAACAACTTCAATGATGGGATTTTGATTGGGTTGGCTGGCACCACCACCCCTGCTACGGCCAATATCACCATTTCGGGCAACACCTTGGAAAATAACGGCGGCGCGGTTCCAGCCGTGCGGGGCGATGGGATTGCCATTGGCCTGGAGCAAAATGCGGTTGTTAATAACCTGTTAATTGAGAACAACATCATTCGCAACAACGGCGACGAGGGAATTGACATTCGTCTGGGTCTGCAAGCCATACCCCTCGTGAACCCAACGACAGCCCGGTTGACTGGCACGATTCGCAATAACACGATCGCCAACAATGGACAAAACGGTGTTCAGTTGGCCGTCAGGGGTGGGAGCCGAGCTAGCGTTGCGATTGAAAGTAATACTATCAGAGATAACGGACAACGGGGCATTGATCTTGGTACAGCCTCCCTCATCGGTTTGGGTACTCCCCAACTCTCAGCCAATGTTCGGTTGAATACGATCACGGGCGTTCCCCCTGGAAATCAAGGTCTGAGAGCACAAACTAGCACCAGTGTACTTAGCTCCCAAATAATGTGCGTGAACCTGAGTGGAAATACTTTGCCGTCTATCGCCTTGACGAATGCCCCCAATTTCCCAGCAAATAGCTTCTCGTCTGTAGGAAATGCAGCTACTGTATTTGCAAATAACACCGTCGCTGCCTTCCCAGTCTTTACCGGCGTGATTACCAATGTAGCAGCCTGTCCATAACAGCCTGTCCATAAACAGTTGATAGGGCTTGTGCTTGAAGGGTTTATAACCTTTCTCTAATACACATGCAGGGCTTTCAGCATGTGATAGGTGACCAGGATCTGGGTGATGGCCAGGGGGTAGCTCTGGAGGGATTCGCCGGTGGTGCCGGTGACTTTGCCTAGCTCCGGATTGATCTCGCGATCGCAGACATTCATCAAGTGGGGCATATCGCCACAGATAAAGTGCTCCAGTTCCATCACCTGGTCACTGGTGGCATGGCCGTCTACCTCCAGCACATCCACCGGCTTGCCCATGTCCCGGTCTAAGCCCAAACGAATCGCCGCTTTGGAATAGGTGTCGTAGCCCACCACCTGGTTCAGGTCAGGATGGGGAATGGTGGGCCGCAACACCAGTCGCACATTCAGGTGGCCGCTGGTTTCCTGGGCATTGCCCTTGGGAGGATAGAAGGTGACCACAATGTCGGCCCATTGGCGTTGGGGCCGGATGAACTGTTCCGAATCCGGTTCCCGCTTTTTCATCTCCTCCAGCACCTGTTCCTCGGTGTAACCCCGTTTCTGGGTATCCCGCTTCACCTTCCATTTGGTCCGCAAATCTTCTGGCGGTGCCAGATAGACTTTCACGTCATAGCAATCCCGAGCAGCCCGGGTGGAATAACCTAGTAGTCCCTCCACGATGACAAATTTAGCTGGTTTGATGTACTCCGGGGCTGCAAAGGTGCCGCTGTGGTGGCTATAGATTGGTTTCAGGATGGGCTGTCCTGTCCGCAGCAGGGAAAGGTGCTGCTGCATGATGTCCAGATGGTTGCAATCTGGGTGGAGAGCAGTAATCCCCAGTTCGGCCCGCTGTTTGCGATCGTAGCGATGGTAATCATCGGTACAAATGGTGGTGACATTCTCCGGCCCCAATATCTGGGCAATGCCCCGCGTCAACGTGGTTTTACCTGCAGCGCTGTCACCAACGATACCGAGAATGATGGGCCGATGAGTCATGGTTCCTCCGGGGACGCAAACTTGTCCAAGCAATGGACACCGAATTGGTTTATTTTAAGAAGGAAACAGGAAGGGACGCAATCTTTAGCGCTGACTCGCGCTGACTCTGGCTGGATCGTAGTGCTCGTCTGTTTAGACACTTCCAATCAATATTGGTTGGAATTACTGCTGGATCCTGACCGGGTCAAGGCTATTCCTCTGAGGAGAAAACTCCATGGGTTAAGCCTTTCATCTCCATGTCGGTAATGCCAACGATTTGCACAGAATTTGTAACGATAGCGGTTCCTGGTCGAACAAAGTACACCGGAAGCCTTGCTAGACAAGCTTTACAGGCATCACCATGTACCTCACACCAGCGAAAACCGCTATATTGTGCATTGCCTTTGTAGTTTGTCCATTTCAGCACGACGCGCCCTTCTAACTTATGAAACTGTTTGTATTCCATACTCCCGAGCTCGTTCCGACAGACGCTACCGCTGACTGCGCGATCGCAGTGGATGTCTTGCGGGCTACCAGCACCATGGTCACGGCTCTGTCTGCTGGAGCGGAGGCAGTTCAGGTCTTTAGCGATCTGGATAAGCTGATGCATGCCAGCGACAGTTGGGCCGCCGACAAGCGCATCCGGGCCGGGGAACGGGGCGGAGCAAAGGTGGAAGGGTTTGATTTTGGCAACTCGCCGTTAGATTGCACCCCTGAAAGAGTCAAAGGGTGTCGGCTATTTATCAGTACTACCAATGGCACCCGCACCTTACAACGGGTGCAGCAATGTCCAATGGTTCTGGCCGCAGCGTTGATCAACCGAAAAGCGGTGGTTCAACACCTGCTGGCCCGTCAACCTGAAACCGTTTGGATTGTAGGATCCGGTTGGGAAGGCAGTTTCTCTCTGGAAGATACGGTTTGTGCCGGTGCGATCGCCGACAGTCTGCTGACTGACTTGGGCGTTTCCCTGGATCAACTGGCCGGAAATGATGAAGTAGTAGCGGCCATTACCCTCTATCGCCAATGGCAATACCAATTGGTGGATTTATTGCGACTAGCCAGCCACGGCCAACGGCTCTTGCGACTGAACTGCGATGAAGATCTGAGATATTGCGCCCAAACGGACAGCCTGGACACCCTGCCAATTCAGCGCGAACCGGGAGTGCTGGTCAATGCCCGCAGTCTGGCAGAAGTCCGATAATCGTTAGCCCTGACATCCCCTGAGCTCTACGTTAGGTCTTTCAAGTCTTGAACACAGTTCAGCTTTCAGGATGGTACTGGTGGCCCAACACATCGAATACCTGACGATGTTCAAACAAATCGACTAGTTCCTGGTTGAGTTTGTTTTGTCCGGCTTCCTGGCGCAGGATTTTCAGAGCAATCGACACCGGAACTCCCCGCTTGTAGGGGCGATCGCCCGCTGTCAGTGCGTCGTAAATATCAGCAATGGTCATCATTTGGGACTGGATGGGAATGTCCGGTTGTTTAAGCCCACGGGGATAGCCACTGCCGTCCAACTTTTCATGGTGGCCGTAGGCAATGGTAGGCACATCCTGTAATTGTTTGGTCCAGGGAATTTGTCGCAAAAACTCATAGGTATGGGTGACGTGGGACTGGATAGCCAACCGCTCCAGTTCCGTCAGGTTACCCCGATGGACCATTAACTGCAGCAGTTCCTCCTGGGTAATCAGCGGCTGTAACTGGCCATTCACATCCCGGTAGGTATATTCAGCTAATTCCCGTAACTGGGCCAGGGGTTCTTCAGACAGAATCCGTGGTTCATTGGCCTCCTGGAGGATTTGCCAGTAGTGCTGCAAGCGAGCAATTTCATCGGTCAGATGAGTGTCCAGTTGCGCGATCGCCTGACAGTGGGGACAGGATTCCGTTTCTTCTCCTGCATGCTCGGCTATATAGCGGGGATGTTCCACCAGGTAGCGATACTTGGCCTGGGCGCATTCCATTTCCAGGGTGCGCTGGGCCAAGCTGAAGCGATGCTGCACCACCTCCATTTGCAAGGGATACAGCTTTTTCTGCTTGCCCAGAATCGCCTCCGGCACCCCAACTTTGCCGAAATCGTGCAACAGAGCTGCATAACGGATTTCTTGAATTTGCCGCTGGTTAAACCAGATGTCTCGCAGAGGGCCGACCGTGATCTGACTGGCTTCCTCACCCAGCCGCACCGTCAACTCGGCCACTCGCTCGGAATGACCATAGGTGCAAGGGTCTCTGGCTTCAATAATCTGAACCGAGGCCCGGACAAAGCCTTCAAACAGGTTCTCAATACTTTCCTGCAACTGGTTACGTTCGATGGAAATGGCAGCCTGACTGGCCAGTGATCGCAGGATACGCTCTTCCCAATGGGAGTAAGGTCGGGTCACCGTTTCAGCATTTTCCGGTGTCACCACCAGGTGGGGGTCAACCTTGCGGTTGATCAGTTGCAGAACCCCAATCGTTTCCTGTTGTTGGTTCTGCATGGGCAACACCAG
>Ga0272446_1003054_pt1 | contig 21742 bp, 17 predicted proteins | sample YNPCB0061_FD_194587 | JGI IMG/M metagenome (GOLD analysis project Ga0272446, IMG submission 194587) | Hot spring microbial mat communities from Yellowstone National Park, WY, United States - YNP-CB-006-1 | ecosystem: Environmental > Aquatic > Thermal springs > Hot (42-90C) > Sediment | place... | reverse complement strand
AGAACCGGCCTTCCTGGTAGGGTACTCGCTCGGCGGTAACCTGGCTTTGAAGCTGGCCGGCGAACTGGGGACCGGCGCGGCCGGCCTCATCGCGGGTGTCTGCGCCATTTCGACCCCTATTGACCTGGCGGCCTGCGGGCGGCGATTAGCCGAGCGCGCGAACTGGATCTACGAACGCAGATTCGTGCGCAAACTGGCTCGCAAGCTGGCTGCCTCCGGACTGGTTCCGAATGCGGACCTGAGCCGGCGGCGCTCGCTGTGGGAGTTTGACGACGAATTCACCGCCAGACTGTGGGGCTTTGGCACGGCCGGGAACTACTACGCCACCCAATCCTCGAACCGGTTCCTGGGCCGCATCTCCGTTCCTGCGTTGCTGGTGCAGGCCAAGGACGACCCCATCATCCCGTTCGAAGTCTTCCACCATCCCGCGCTGAGCGCCAACCCGAACCTGGAGCTGGTGGCGCCGGACCACGGGGGCCATCTCGGCTTCATCTCGCGCCAGCCTCCCTGGTTCTGGAACGACGAGGTGGTACTCGACTGGGTCCGGCAGAGGGAACAAAAGGCCCTGTATACTCGTCATAGCTTAAGATGAAGTCGCATGCTTCGTTTTGGGAAGCAGTGTCGGTGGCGGCCGGCTCGCTGCGTTCCAGCAAGCTCCGCAGTTTTCTCACCTTGCTCGGCATCATCCTGGCCACCACGACGCTGATCGCGGTCATGTCCGTGATCGAGGGCATGAACCGCTATATCGCCCAGAACGTGTCGGACATGGGAGTGGACGGTTTTCGCGTCCGCCGCGCTCTGATGCTTGGTCATTTCGACGCCAAGAAGTGGCTCGAGATGCAAAAGAAAAATCCGCAGCTCAGCCGTGAGGAGTTCAATTTTCTCAAGGAACGCGCAACTTTGGTCCGCGAACTGGGCATGGAGGCTTACCGCCAGGTTTCCGTGCACTACGGCCAGGAGAAGCTGGAATCGGTCGAGTTGCAGGGCGCCACGGCCAACATCGCCCTCATCAGCAATTACCAGCCGGCTTACGGACGCTTTATCACCGACAACGAAGACGCCAAGAACATGCAGGTCTGCTTCCTGGGTGCGGACCTGAAGCAGCGTTTCTTCCCGAATGCCGACCCGGTCGGCAAGATCGTCCATATTCAGGGCCGCCCGTTTGAAGTCGTGGGCGCCGCCAAAGCCAAAGGCAGCGTTTTCGGCCAGTCTCAGGACGAATTCGTAATCATTCCCATGGGCACCTTTCAGAAGATGTTCGGCGCCCGCACCGGCATCGGTTATAACGCTCTGGCTCTGGACCGTTACCACCTCGAACAGGCTCAGGATGAGATTCGCATGCTGTTGCGCGCCTTCCGCCATTTACGGCCCGGCCAGGAGGACAACTTCGGAATGGTGGCTTCAAATTCTCTGGTGGACCTGTGGGACCAGTTGACCGGCGCTATCGCCGCTACGGCCGTGGCCGTGGTGAGCGTCTTCATGGTGGTGGGGGGCGTGGTAATCATGAATATCATGCTGGCCGTGGTCACCGAGCGTACTCATGAGATCGGTATCCGCAAGAGCGTGGGTGCGCGCCGCAGCGACATTCTGAGCCAGTTCCTGGTCGAGTCGGCCATGCTTTCGGGCAGCGGCGGCTTCGTGGGCGTCTTTCTGGCGTGGCTGGTCGCCATTGCGGTGCGCAGCTTCACCCCGGTCCCCATGGCCGTTCCGCTCTCCGCAATCGTGATCGGGCTCGGGCTCTCGACCGCGGTGGGCCTGTTTTTCGGAATCTACCCCGCGCAACGCGCTTCGCGACTGGATCCCATTGAAGCGTTGAGGGTCGAGCGATGACCCTGCTTTCCCTGGCATCCGGCGCCAGCATTGCGCTCGCCACCATCCGCGAACACAAGATGCGGGCTTTCCTGACGGTGCTGGGCGTCATCATCGGCACCGGGACCGTCATCGCCGTCGGCTCCATTCTGGCCGGCCTGGACGGCGCCATGACCGGCATGTTCCGCAGCTTCGGCTCGAACACCATCATGGTGTTCAAGTTCAAGGCGATGTCGTTTGGGAATATCAGCCCGGAGGAGTGGAAACGCAAACCGCTCACCTGGGAGAACGCCCGCGCCATTGCCGAGCGCTGCCCCTCGGTGCAACACGTGAGCCCCTACCTGCTCCCCGGCTTATTTGGCATCAACAAAGTCCGGTACAAGAGCAACGACCTGTACCAGGTCGACCTGGGGGGCACCGAGGAAGGCTACGCCGCCAGCGGCGTGGTGATGAGCGATGGCCGGTTTCTGAGCGAAATCGACAACCGGCGCCGCCTGCCGGTGGTGGTGATCGGCGCCGACGTCAAGACCGCGCTGTTTCCCAATACCACCGCGGTGGGCAAATGGATGGAAGTCAACGGGCATCAGTTTGAAGTCATCGGCGCCATGGAGCGGCCGGCGGCCTCGTTCCCGGGCCAGCAGGACTTGCGGGTATTGCTGCCCTACTTCACCATGCGCAAAATGTTCCCCAACGCCAGGGAGCACTTTCTCGTTGTGGTCGCCTACCCGGGCAAACTGGCCGCCGCCGAAGACGAAGTGCGCACCGTGCTGCGCATCGAGCGCCGCGTGCCGCACGACAAGCCCGACAACTTCTGGATGTCCACGGCCGAGCAGATGCTCGACGAGTTTCATAACATTACCTCCATGGTCGCGCTGGTGATGATTGTGCTCAGCTCCATCGGGTTGCTGGTGGGAGGCATCGGGGTCATGAACATCATGCTGGTCTCGGTTACGGAACGCACCCGCGAGATCGGCGTGCGCAAGGCTGTGGGGGCGCGCCGGTCCGACATCGTCATCCAGTTCCTGACCGAGGCGGTCGTGCTCACGGGACTGGGCGGCCTGTTCGGCATGATGCTGGGATGGATCGTCTCGCGCGGCGCCCGCCTTGTGTTCCCCACTCTGCCGACGGCCGTGCCCGTATGGGCAGCCGTAATGGGTGTGGCGGTGTCGGTGGGAGTGGGTCTCTTCTTCGGCATCTGGCCGGCCAGCAAGGCTGCGCGGCTCGATCCCGTGGATGCGCTGCGATATGAGTAAGCCGATGGATGCGCCCTCCCGGAGGGCCATCATAAAGGGCGCTGGTCTCGGGCTCGCCGCCCGGCCTGGGCTGCCCGCCAGCCCGGAGTGGAAGCCCTTTCGCCCGATCGAGAATTCGACGCTGCACGTGGTCTCGGACCCTGGCGCATACGCCACCCGGAACAACCAGTTCACATGGGAGCTGGAGTGGCGTCCGGAGCGCCGGATCTACCCGGGCGCCGAAATCGAGCTGCGAAGCCTGAGCCTGCGCACCTATTACGAATGGAAATACACCGCCATTGAAATCGAGCCGGGCGATGTGACCTTCCGCCGCCACGCCGTGCTGACGTCCTCCGAGCTGTTCGCGTTGAGGGGGCGATGGATCATTGCCCGGTGCCGGCTCCAGTATCCGCTCGCCGAGGGTGAACCGCTCCGCATCCGCCTGCGCGCGTTGCCGCCCTGGGTTGCCGGGCTGTTCGAAGCCGTGTCCCTGTGGGTGGCCGAGGCGAAAACCGGCAGCCAGCCCAAGCCTGAAGAAGCCGAGTTTGTGCCGGATCCGCTCGCCCAAGCCATTCTGCGCGTCGGGCCGGGACCGGTGGAATGCCTCGGCGTGTACTGCCATCCGATGCCGGACCCCCATGGGAAGGTCAGAGCGGTTCTGGCGCCCGAAGACCGGTTTGGGAATCTTTCCGAGTTCAGGCAGGCGGTCCCCGTCACCCTCGAGTGGGAAGGCAAGACCTGGACAGAGCAGGTCAAACAGAGCAGGATCCTCCGTCTCCCGGCGCCCGCCAACATCGGGAGGTTGCGGGCGGCGGTCCCAAGCGCTGCTCTCGCACCCACGGAGAATATCGCCAACGCGGAGCGCTCCGCCGGGCGCTTGCTCATTACCGGGAATCCGGTTTGGGCAAAGGCGCCGGGCGGCCGCCGCGCGGCCTTTGGGGAGTTCCATTGGCACACCGAAATGTCAGCCGACGGCGGCCGGGCCCTGCCCGATGCGCTGGTTTCCGCGCGCGATCATCTCAACCTGAATTACGCGAGCCCGAGCGACCACCGGCCACGGCCCGAGCAGTGGCAATACACCGTCTCCGTGCTGGACGAGTTTGAGAGGCCCGGGGAGTTTGCGACCTTCTACGGTTACGAATACAGCACCGCCCGCGGACATGAGAATTACTACTTCGTCAATCCCCGTCATCCCATCGCGCCCGGCGGCGCGGCGAAGCTGGCGGGCGATGTCTCCAGCCTGGCTCCGGAACTGAGCAAGCACCACGCCGGCGACAGGTTCCTGGCCATACCGCACCACACCAACGCGGAGTCGGAGACGCGCCGGCTGGCCGACGATGTTCCTTACTGGTTTCCTTATCGCTGGACGCGGCCTGCCCCGTACCATCGCAATGTCGAACTGTTCCAGACGCGGGGCAACCAGGAGCGCGACGAATACCCCGATGACGGCTGGCGCGGCTGGCACAGCAACGGGGCGCCGGCGCAGCGCGCTCTGGCGCTTGGTTACAAGCTCGGTTTTACGGGCGGAACCGACAATCATACCTGCCGGCCCGGCCGTGCGCTTGCCGGCGAAGAGGCCATCGGCCGGATCCCCCTAAACAGTACTTCGCTGACCGGGTTGTGGACCGAGCAGGTGGATCGCGGCCGGGTGTTCGACGCGCTCTACGCCCGCCGCACCTGGGCGGTCTGGGACACCCGCGCCATCAGGCGGCCGGCGCTACCCACTTCTACCTCCGCGCGCGGCAGCGTAACGGCGGCCTCATCTACGCCAGCCCGGTCTTCATCAGCGTGGCCGCTTGAGGGCTTCTTCGGCAAGCCGCCGGATGGCCGCATTGCCATGGCGCGCGGCCTGTTGTAGTTTTTCCGTGGCTGCCTCCCGGTTGCCTTTTTCCTGGTACAGCAGACCCAGCCTGTAGCACTGCACCGCGTCCGGCTCGGGCGCCAGCGCCACGGCGGCCTCGAACTCCCGGATGGCCTCGTCGGTGCGCCCGCGTTTGTACGCCACCATCCCCAGCGCCGCGTGGCACTGCGCCTTGACCGCGCGCTCGGCGCGTTCCCAATCTTCAAGCTTGATCCGCCGCGGCGGACGATACGCGGTCAGCAGGTCCAGGGCACGGCGGGCATATTCCTCGGCGCGCGCAATTCGCGCCGGATCGCTGGTCTCATTGGGCAGAAGCGACGCCATGGCGGCCAGCACCGGAATGTAATCGGGCGCCGCGCGCAACGCCGCCGCGCCGGCCCGCAGGGCGGCGGCTCCGTCGCCCAAGGCGAGAGCCGACTGCATCTCGATCTCGTGAACGCTCACCAGCAGCTCGGACTGCGGCCAGTCTCGCGCGAATTTCGCCGCCGCCGCCAGGGTCTGTTGGGGACCCGGAGCCTCGACTACGTCCAGGTAGGCTACGTATTCTTCCGGTGTGTTAGCCTGTAGCGTGGGCAGGAACTGGGCCGGGCAAAGGACCGCTCCGAGTAATCCCGCACCCATCAGGCAGGCCGTGCGTAGCATGCTGTTTCTCACTATAGTACGAGCTGCTGTGGCGTTCTGTGTCGCCCTGCCGTGTGCGCTGGGCGCCACGGTCTCCCAAACGGAGCTCAGCGGCCTGCTGCCTCCGGAGCGGAGCGCAAGAAGCCGGCTTGTGCCTGGAATTCGCAAGGCCTTGACGGGAAACCAGGCCGGCGCCGCCCTCTCGGCGGCTGAGCGGCTTGCCCGCAGCGAACCAGGTAATCCGGAGGGTCCGCTCTGGCTGGGAATCGTCGAACTCTGCCAGGGGAATGCCGCCCGGGCGATCCGTCACTTGATGCGCGCCCGCCAGATCGAGGACAGTGCGGCCGTGGACAAGGCTCTCGGTGTCGCCTGCTACCTGGCGCGCCAGCACCGCCTCTTCGAAAAGCTGATGCTGGAATGCATCCGCAAGGATCCCGGGGACTTCGCTCCCTACTACTTCCTGGGCCGCTTCTTTGACTCCGATCTGAATGATTTCGCGAAAGCCGGGGGGTACTTCGAGAAAGCTATCGAGAGGAATCCCGCGCATTTTCGGGCTTACTACTACCTGGGCTACACGCTGGAGGCTCGCGGAGAAGCCGGCCGGGCCGAAGCCGAGTACCGCCGCGCGCTGGATATCGCCGCCCGGGAGGGGGTGGTTTTTCCTCTGCCCTATCTGGGGCTGGCCAGGCTGCGCGCGCAGTCGAACCGGAACGAAGAGGCCCTCGCCTATGCCCGGCGGGCCGTCCAACTGGATCCGCAGGACGCGGCCGCCCACAAGGTGCTCGGCAAGATCCTCGGCGCGCTGGGGCGCAACGCGGAAGCGATCGGCGAATGGGAAATGGTGGTGAGACTGGATCCGGCTGACTCCGGAACCCTCTACCGCCTCTACCACGCATACCTTGAGACGGGTCAGGCAGACAGAGCCAAAGCGGCCCTGGCAAAGTTCAAGAGAATCATCGCGGTTTACGGCACGAATTAGTCAGCCTGCGTAATTTTCAATGTAGTCTGGCTTACTGTAAATTTCTTTCAACGAACCGGATTCTCCGCCCACCCTCGGGAGTATAATTTCTTCCAAAGTGCCTGAGATCTTGCTGCACTGGGGAGGACTTATGAAGAAGGTCTGGTGCGCGCCTCTGCCGGTAACCGCGCTGGTGTGCCTGATTCTCGCTGCTTCAACAATTGGCTGGGGCCAGGGAAACCTCGGCGGGCTGACGGGTCGGATCGCCGATGCGACGGCCGCCGGAATCCCGGCTGCCGTGGTCCGGATCACCAATATCGACACATCCGCGGAAGTTCGGGTTACCTCTTCGTCCGACGGCGCTTACCTGGCGGCCAATCTGCCGCCGGGCCGCTATCGCGTCGCGGTCAGCAAGGAGGGATTCAAGACCGTCGTCCAGGAGCCGGTCACGGTCAGTACCGCTACCGTCTCGGCGCTCGATTTTACGCTGGCGGTTGGCGACGTGGCCGAGTCCGTAACGGTGCAGGGCGGCGCGATTCAGTTGCAGACCACATCGGCGGAAGTGGGCACGATCATGCCTACCCAGTCGATCCTCGATTTGCCCATCTCCCTTGGGGGGGCGGCCACCACGGGCGCAACCGGCCGCCGGCAGATCGAGAACTTCATCTTTCTGACCCCGGGGGTGACGGGCAATCAATGGTCCAAGTCGATTAACGGGGCTCCGGGATTCAGCGCGGAGATCCTCATCGACGGCATTGACATGCAGAACATCGGGGCGCCCGGATTCATCGCCGAGTCCAGCCCGCCGTACGAAGCCGTGGAGGAATTCAAAGTGCAGAACACGCTGTATCCGGCTGAATATGGTCTGGGCTATGGGGTCCTCAACTTCACGCTCAAGTCGGGGACCAACCAGTTCCACGGCGACCTGTTCGAGTTTGTTCGCAACGATAAGTTCGATGCGCGGGCGTTCTTCAGCCGGACGAAAAGCATGCTGCGGCAAAACGAGTTTGGCGGCACCTTCGGCGGCCCCCTGTTTCTTCCGAAGCTCTACAACGGCAAAGACCGGACCTTCTTTTTCTTCGCCTATTCCGGTTTCCGGCTGCGCGGCGGCGTCCCCGTGGGGGCTCTGACGACGCTGCCGACCGCCCAGGAACGCGGGGGAGACTTCTCGGACTACCCGTACCCGTTGTTCGACCCGTCCACGACGGCCGCCGACGGCAAGGGTGGTTTTGTCCGGACTCCCTTTGCCGGCAATTTGATCCCGAAAAACCGCTTCAGCGGGGTGGCTCAGCGGACTCTGCCCCTCTTGCCCGGCACTGATTTCCCGGGCTATTTCAACAACTACGTGAACCGCTCGAACCAGCCGAGCACAGACGACGACTGGAGCCTGAAAGTCGACCACCAGATCAACAGCAAGCAGAGGATTTCGGCCGCCTACTGGTGGGTGCACGGCAATACCCAGATCAACGGAGCCGTCGCCGGCGAGTTGAATCCCGGCTTCCGGGACACACCCACCGAAGCCAGCGGATATCGCATCAACCATACTTACACCATCAGCCCCACCCTGCTGAACCGGGCCGGCTTCGGCTACACGCCTACCAGCCCCACCTGGTCACACTGGAAACTGGACCCCCGCGAAGGCAACAAAGTGCTCAAGATTCCCGGAATACCCGAAACTTCGCGAGGCTATCCGATACTCACGTTCTCTTCCCTCTATGCCAGCTTGGGCAACTCCAACAACAACGGCACCGACCCGCAGTTCTTCCAGAACTGGAGCGGGTCCGATGACGCCACCTGGGTCAAGGGCGCCCATCAGGTGAAGTTCGGCATCATGGTCCGGCGGCGCGAGATGACCTTGCTTGACCGTCGCAACGAAGGCGGCACGTTCAATTTCAGCGCCCTGTCTACCTCCCAGCCGAATAGCCCCAGCTTCGCCAACTGGGGCAACGCCTTCGCCAGTTTCCTGCTGGGTGAGGTTTACTCGGCCAATGCGGCAGTGCCGGCGCCGCTGCGCCATTTTAAGGACGACATGGTCGCCTGGTACGCCGAGGATGTGATCAAGCTGGCTCCCAGGGTCAACCTGAGTCTGGGCTTGCGCTACGAGTTGCCGCTGTATGCGAAAGAGAAGGAAGGCATCATCTCCTTCCTGGATCTGAACCGGGCCAATCCCGCTGCGGGCGGCCGGCCCGGAGCGCTCGTGTTCCTTGGTGAAGGGCCGGGCCGTACGGGAACCTACGACATCTTCGGCAGTTACCACAGATCATTCTCGCCACGCGTGGCCCTCACCTACGGCATTGGCAAGGATACGGTCATCCGCACCGGCTACGGGATCTTCCGCTTCTACCCCACCTACGGCCGGCTCAACGGCTGCAACTGGTGGTGCTCCGGTTTTGGGCTCCAGCCGTCCTATACCAGCACCAACCAGGGCGTGACCCCCGCCTTCAACCTGGATCAGGGCTTTCCCCCAAACCCTGCGAATCCGCCCATCTTCGATCCCGCTCTGAACAACAACGGCAGCGCGAGCCTGATCAACTGGCGCGCTTACCGGCCGGCGCTGATGCAGAGTTGGACCTTCGACATCCAGCGCGATCTTCCCTTCGGCATCATGCTGGACGTGGCCTATGTCGGATCGAAGTCCAACGGCACCTGGACCGGCCTGGAAAACCCGAACCAGGTCCATCCCAAGTATCTCAGCCTGGGGCAGACGCTTCTTGCGGATGTCTACTCGGCGCAGGCCGTGGCAGCCGGGATCACGGCTCCCTATCCGGGTTTCAAGGGGTCTGTCGCGCAAGCCCTCCGCGCTTATCCGCAGTACACCAACATCGACGACATGTATCAGCCCACCGGGTACAATTTCTATAACGCATTCCAGATGCGGTTACAGAAGCGCTACTCGTCGGGACTGTCTTTCCTGGGCGCTTACACGTTGAGCAAGAATATCGGCGTTCCTGGTGGCGACACTTTCGGTGACCCGGCAGGAGGTGGCGGCACCCGGGCTATCGACACTTACAACCGCAAGCTGGAAAAGGCCATCGTCGGCCCCGATCAGACTCACATCTTCATCATGTCCTGGAACTACGATCTGCCGTTCGGCCGCGGCAAGCGGTTTCTGTCGGGCGCCGGCGGGGCGGTGAACAAGATCGTTGGCGGATGGCAGGTCAACGGGATCAATACCTACCGTTCCGGCACGCTCATCGGCGTGAGCGGCGGCGGCGCGCTTCCTTTGTTCGGCGGAGGCAACCGCCCGAACTGGATCTCGCCGAACGTGCGCAGTTCCGTGTCCATGGGTAGTTTCGACCCGGCCAAAGATCGCTACCTGAACATCGACGCCTTCAGCCAGCCGGCGCCCTACACCTTTGGAAACGCGCCGCCCCGCCTGCCCCATGTCCGGACGCCGTTCTATTTCAACGAGGACTTCTCGATCTTCAAGAACACCTTCCTGACGGAGACCATTCGCGTGCAGTTCCGGGCGGAGTTCTACGACATCTTCAACCGGGTGGTGTTCGGCGGACCCTCCGCGAACATCAACAATCCGACGACCTTCGGCATTATCGGCGGCCAGGCCAACACGCCGCGCATCATCCAGTTTGCGTTGAAGCTGATCTTCTGAATCGCGGGGCTTTTCCTGCCGGGTGTTTCGCGGCCTTGTGAGATACTGCAATACGGTATGGAGACAAGAGCGGAAATCCGGGTTGCCGCGATCACCGGCGGCGCGAAAGGAATCGGCAGGGGTTGCGCCCGGGTATTTGCCGCGTCGGGAATGCAGGTGGTGATTCTCGACAAAGACGTGGCAGCGGCGGCCGCCGCTGCCGAGGCGGTGAGCCGGGAGTCGGGACGTTGTGCCTGGATGGAGTGCGATGTCTCACGGCATGCCAGCGTCCGGCAGGTTTTCCATGACCTTGCCGGGCGCTTTCACCGCCTGGACGTCCTGATCAACAACGCCGGATACCACATCTCAAAAAGCGTCGAACAGACCAGCGAGGAGGAGTGGGATTTCATTATCGCCACCAACCTGAAGAGCGTCTTTCTGTGCTCGAAGTATGCCATACCCCTCTTGCGCAAGACCCGCGGCGCGATTGTGAACATGTCTTCCATGGTGGGACTGGTGGGACAAACCAACGCCGGCGCTTACTCCGCCTCAAAGGGTGGCATCATCGCCATGACCAAGGGTATGGCGCTGGACCTGGCGCCTGACGGCATCCGGGTCAACTGCCTTTGCCCCGGCTGGGTGGAAACGCCGCTCGTGGAGGACTGGTTCAGCCAGCAGGCCGATCCCGGTGAGGCGCGGCGCCGCATCTTCGGCTTGCACCCTCTGGGCCGCATCTCCACTCCGGAAGAGATCGGGCACGCCGCGCTGTTTCTGGCTGCCGGGGAATCTTCGTCGATCACCGGCGTCGCCCTTCCCGTGGACGGCGCCGTGACCCTGGGCTACTGAGGCCGGTCGAGGCGAGGCTTATCGGAGTCGATTCTGGCGGAGGAAGAGGGATTCGAACCCCCGGTACCCGTTAGGGTACTGCGGTTTTCAAGACCGCCGCCTTCGACCGCTCGGCCATTCCTCCGCTAGCTTCAACCTAGCGGATTTCGGATTTCGATGCAATCAGCGGGGGCAGGGCGGTCTCGCATGCCGCGGCCCGCATGGCGTCCAGGTTCTCCGCCGGGGTGCCGGGCGCCACGTCGCAGCCTGAGCCGAGAATCAGCCCGCCCCCGGCGCCCGCTGCGCGGATTACCTCAACCGATTTGGCGTACACGTCGTCGGGCGTGCCGCTCAACAGAACCGCCGAGGGGTCCAGATTGCCCCGCAGGGCGGCCCTTCCCGCGCAGGCGCGCTTGGATTCCGCCATGTCCATCTGCCAGTCCAGATCGAGGATCGCCGCGCCGCTTTCAAGCATCGCGGGAAGAATTCTTTTGACGTTACCGCAGATGTGCAGGAGCACGAAGCCGGCGCCGTACTCCTTCAACCCCGCGATCAGTTTCTGCTGCCGGGGCAGGACCGTTTCCGCGTAGTATTTCGGCGAGATCATGCCCGGCGTGCACAAGGCTTCTCCCAGAAAGATGGCGTCCGCGCCTACGTCGAGCAGGGCTTTGCCGTAATCGAGCAGCACATCGACACAGAAATCCAGCAACTCCTCGACGAAGTTCGGCCGCTCGATGATGTCCATCAGCAGGTTGTTGACGCCGCGGACCTGGCTGGCGCAGTTGAACGGGCCCATGGTGAAGGGTCCGACGAAGATCTCGCGGCCGGCTTCCCGGACGCAGATCTCGGTGGCGCGGATCACCACCGGCATACGGCCCTTGCGCAAGGGATTGGGCCGGCGCAGGAACACCGCCAGCTCCGGATTCTCGAGGACCGGCCGCACCACGTGGGGCGGGGCCTGCTCGGGAAACTCCAGTTGGCTGCCCAGCGCCTCGCCCTCGATGGCGACATCGCATCCCGGGTTGATGCCGTCCCAGCCGAAGCGCTCGCAGGCCGCCAGCAGCGCCGAAGCCATCTTCTCGCCGTCGGTGGCGAAGAGGCTGACCGGCATTCCCTTCAAGCCAGCCGTATAGTAGTGGGCGATGGGAAACACCGGCGTCCGGTCGGGTTGTTCCATCCCGAGAGCGGTCAGAACGCGCTGCTTGCCGTGCACGGGGGCCTCCCGCCGCGATCCCTCAGCGGATCTCGAGGATCTCTTGCTCTTTGGACTTCGCCGCCTGGTCCAGCTTCTGCATGTAGGTGTCGGTCAGCTTCTGGATCTCGTCGTGCGCACGCCGCTCCTCGTCTTCGGTGACCTTCTTGTCCTTCAGCAGTTTCTTCACGGCCTCGTTTCCGTCGCGGCGGACATTGCGGATCGCCACGCGGTGATCTTCCGCCACGTTGTGCAGGCGCTTCACCATCTCCTTGCGCCGCTCTTCGGTGAGCGGCGGGATCGGCAGGCGGATTATCTTGCCGTCGTTGGAAGGGTTCAGCCCGAGGTCGGAGCTGCGGATGGCTTTCTCAATCGGTCCGATCTGGGAGACGTCCCACGGCTGGATCGTGATCAGCGACGGCTCGGGGATGTGCAGGGTGGCCAGTTGGTTCAGCGGGGTGGGCGTCCCGTAGTAGTCCACCCGGATGTGATCGAGCAGTCCCAGAGAAGCGCGCCCGGTGCGAATGCCCGCCATGGCGTGCTGCAAATCGCTCACCGCCTTTTCCATCCTGCTCCTGACGCTTGCCTCGACCTCTTTTATGGAGTTGAAAGGAGTTTCCGTAGTCTGACGTTCTGGCTTCATAGCTGGAACCTCAACGCATCAAACGGTACATCTATCGTACACAAAAAGCCCATGCGCAGCGCCTTCCGGTTACCGGATCACGGTGCCGACGGCCTCGCCTTCGGCCATGCGCAGGATATTTCCGCCGGTGTTGAGATTGAAGACCACAACCGGCAGTTTGTTGTCGCGGCACATGGCGATGGAAGTGGCGTCCATGACCCCCAGCGCTTTCGACAGCACTTCGTTGTAAGAGACTTCGCGGTACATCACCGCATCGGGATACTGCAAGGGATCCTTGTCATAGACCCCGTCCACCCGGGTAGCCTTGGCCAGGACTTGCGCCTGAATCTCGAGGGCGCGCAGGGCGGCCGCCGTGTCGGTGGAAAAGTAGGGATTCGAAGTGCCCCCTGCAAGGATCACCACGCGGCCTTTCTCCAGATGGCGGATGGCGCGGCGGCGGATGTAGGGCTCGGCCACCTGCGGCATCTGAATCGCGCTCATCACCCGGGTGGCGATGCCCTGTTTTTCGAGCCTGTCCTGCAACCCCAGAGCGTTGATCACGGTGGCCAGCATGCCCATGTGATCGGCCGTCACGCGGTCCATGTTCCGGGCCGCGGCGGCCACGCCGCGGAAGAAGTTTCCGCCGCCCACCACCAGGCCGATCTCGACGCCCCGCCGCGCCACCTCGGCAACTTCGGTGGCGATGGCGTTGGTCCGTTCGGCGTCGATGCCGAATGCGGCCCCTCCGGCCAGCGCTTCTCCGCTGAGCTTGAGGAGAATGCGCCGATATGCGGCCTGGCTCATGCCTCGCCCGGGGTGCTTCCCAAAGTGTCGCCCACCTTGAATCGCACGAAGCGGGAGACGGTCATGTTCTCCCCGGTCTTGGCGATCCGGGTGGCGATCAACTGGCCGACGGTCAGCGTGTTGTCTTTGACGAACGGCTGTTCGTACAGACAGACTTCCTCGTAGAACTTGGCCATGCGGCCTTCCACGATCTTGTCCACCACCTTCTCCGGCTTTCCTTCGGCCAGGGCCCGCGCGCGCTGGATCTCGCGCTCCTTCTCGATGGCCGCCGGGGTTACGTCCTCCTTGCGAATGAACTGCGGATCGGCCGCCGCGATATGCATCGCAATGTCATGCACCAGGGCCTGGAACTCCTCGGTCCGGGCCACGAAATCGGACTCGCAATTCACTTCCACCAGGACGCCCAACTGTGCCCCGGGATGGATGTAGTGGCCGATGACGCCCTGCTTGGTGGCGCGGGACGCCTTCTTGCTGGCCGAGGCGATGCCCCGCTTGCGCAGCACCACTTCGGCCTCCGCCAGGTCTCCCTTGGCCTCCTGGAGCGCGCTCTTGCATTCCATCATTCCGGCGCCGGTGCGCTCACGAAGCTGTTTCACTAATGCCGCGGTAATTTCCGCCATATACCTCTACCTGAAATTGAAGTTGGAACCCGTAACGCCAGGCGATGCGGCGCCGCCTACTGGCCGCCTTCGGAACTGGCGGGCTGGCTGATGGTTTCGGAAGTCTCCGAGACAGGCCCTTTGCGCTGGGAAACCGAGGGAAGATCCTCTTCGGCGAAACTTTCGGCCATAATCTCTTCGGCGTACTTCGGGTCCACGTACTGCGTGTACTCGGGCACCTCTTCGGCCGCCGTCTCATCGGTGATGATCTTCTCGGCGGCGAAGTCCTGCTCGGTGGCCAGCGCCCGCCCTTCGATCACCGAATCCGCGATCTTGCTGGTGAACAGGCGAATGGCGCGGAGCGCGTCGTCATTGCCCGGAATCACCCAGTCGACCTCGTCGGGATCACAATTCGTGTCCACGATGGCGACCACGGGAATGCCGAGTTTGCGCGCTTCCTTCACCGCGATGGCCTCCTTGTTCGAGTCGATGACGAACAGCACGTCGGGCAGCCCCGGCATCTCTTTGATGCCCGCCAGGTTCTGGTCCAGGTGCTTGCGCTCGCGTTCCAGCCGCGTCACTTCCTTCTTCGAGCGGCCCTCGTAGGCGCCGTCGGCAGCCATCTGCTCCAGTTCCTTCAGGCGTTTGATGGATTTCTGCACCGTCGCCATGTTGGTCAGCAGCCCGCCCAGCCAGCGCTGATTGACGTAGAACATCTGGCAGCGCCGCGCCTCCTCGGCTACGGCTTCCTGGGCCTGGCGCTTGGTGCCGACGAACAGAACCGTCTTGCCCTGCGCGGCCATTTCGCCCACGAAGCGCGCCGCGTCTTTGAACAGCTTCAGGGTCTTTTGCAGATCGATGATGTAAATGCCGTTGCGTTCGCCGAAGATATACTCTTTCATCTTCGGATTCCAGCGCTTGGTCTGGTGCCCGAAGTGAACGCCCGCTTCGAGCAATTCTTTCATTGAGATTGCAGGCAAAATGCCTCCTTCATACAGATTGGGGGCCTATACGCCGCCCCACCCTTGTTTGGGCCTTGAATCGCTGCACCCTTCCCGGCGCGGTCCAAAGCGGGATTTGCGCATGGGGAGTGATGCAACAGCCACGTCCAAAATCTAACGCTTGGAGAACTGGAACCGTTTGCGAGCGCCCTTCTGGCCGTACTTCTTGCGCTCGTGCTTGCGGGGGTCGCGCGTCAGGAAGCCCAGCTTCTTCAGCTTGGGCCGCAACTCAGCGTTGAACTCGACCAGGGCGCGAGCGATGCCCAACCGCGCCGCGCCGGCTTGCCCGGAGAACCCGCCGCCGCAGGCCAGGATGAGAGCGTCGAACTTGTCGGCCGTTTCGGTGGCCAACAACGCCTGGCGGATCCAGGCCCGCGCCGCTTCGCTCGGGAAATACGCCTCCATGGCCCTGCCGTTGATCGTGATTTCGCCCTTGCCGGGCCGTAAGAACACCCGCGCTACCGCCCGTTTCCGGCGGCCTGTTCCTAAGTACTGAACCGTCGTCGATGCCACTAAATGTTTCTCCGCAACTTGTGCCGCCTCGCTCGTGCGCAAGCGGCGTTCGAATTCCTCAGACCACCGCTGCGCTTACCGGCTTCTGGGCTGCGTGAGGGTGCTTGTCCCCGGGATAAACGCGCAGCTTCCGCGCCATGTGCTTGCCCAGCTTGGTCTTGGGCAGCATGCCCTCGATGGCTTCTCTAACCAGCGCAGCCGGCTTGGTGGCCCGCATTTTCCGGGCGCCCACCTCCACCAGACCTCCCGGATACCCGGTGAAGCGCCGGTACAGCTTCTGGTCTTCCTTCCGGCCCGTAAGCCGGACCTTTGCGGCGTTGATCACGATAACGTGATCGCCGGTGTCCAAAAACGGCGTGTAAATCGGCTTGTGCTTGCCCATCAGCAGCATGGCGGCCCGTCCGGCCAGCCTGCCAAGCACCACGTTGTCGGCATCGAGCACATGCCACGTCCGGTTGATCCCGTTCTTGGATGGAAACTGAGTACTCACTGACACACTTTCTCCGCTTGAACTCCTACAAACTATTCAGGCTACCGGAGATGCGCCGCTAATGTCAAATTCCGCATTCCCCAGGTTTCCCGGTTCATAACTCGAACCGGATCCCCTGAGCCAGCGGCAGATCCGGGGACCAGTTGATGGTATTGGTCTGGCGGCGCATGTAGGCCTTCCAGGAATCGCTGCCGGCCTCGCGGCCTCCGCCAGTTTCCTTCTCGCCGCCGAAGGCCCCGCCAATCTCCGCGCCGCTGGTGCCGATGTTGATGTTGGCGATGCCGCAATCGCTGCCGGCAGGGCTGAGAAAACGCTCGGCTGTGATCAGGTTGGTGGTGAACATGGCCGAGGAGAGCCCCTGGGGAACGTCGTTGTGCCAGGCCAGCGCATCCTCCAGCTTCTCGAACTCGACCAGGTAAAGGACCGGCGCAAAAAGCTCGTCGCGGAGGGCCGGCATGCCGGGCAAAGCCCTGACCAGCGTGGGCTCGACAAAACAGCCGCCCAGCGCCCGCCCGCCGTGAAGAATCTCGCCGCCTTCCCGGCGCACGCGCTCGAGTCCCTTCATCATGTCCTCAACCGCCGCAGCGTTTACCAGCGGTCCCATCAGCGTAGCTTCGTCGAGCGGGTCGCCGATCTTCACCTGCCGGTACGCCGCCAGCAGCGCGGCGGTAAAGCGTGAGGCGATGCCTTTTTGGAGGAACAGGCGGCGGGTGCTGGTGCAGCGCTGCCCCGCCGTGCCGACCGCACCGAACAGCACCGCGCGCAGGGCCAGGTCCAGGTTGGCGTCGTCCATCACAATCACGCCGTTGTTGCCGCCCAGCTCCAGAATGCTGCGCCCCAGGCGCCGCGCCACGCTCTCGGCCACGTGGCGGCCCATCGCCGAGGAGCCCGTGAAGCTGACCAGCGGCGCCCGGCGATCCTGAAGCAGCGCTTCGCCCACCGTCCCGCCGCGGCCGGTCAGCAGGTTGAACACCCCCCGGAACCCGTGCCGGTCGAGCACCCGGTTGCAGATCTTCTGCACGGCGATGGCGGTGAGAGGGACTTCCGAGGATGGCTTCCAGACCACGCAGTCGCCGCACACCGCCGCGATCATGGCGTTCCATGACCAGACCGCCACGGGAAAGTTGAAGGCCGTAATCACGCCTGCTACTCCGAGCGGGTGCCACTGCTCGTACATGCGATGCCCGGGCCGTTCGCTGTGCATGGTGAGGCCGTAGAGCTGGCGCGAGAGCCCCACGGCGAAGTCCGCAATGTCGATCATCTCCTGCACCTCGCCGCGGCCTTCCGCGAGTATTTTGCCCATTTCGAGGGAGACCAGGGCTCCCAGGTCGTCTTTGTGCCGCCGCAGCTCCTCCCCGATCTGCCGCACCACTTCGCCACGCTTCGGCGCCGGAAACATGCGCCACCTCAGAAATGCCTCCGAGGCCCGGTTGAGCACGGTCTCATAATCTGAGGCGCCGGCCATATGCACCCGGGCTATGGTTTCCCCCGTCGCCGGGTTGATGGACGCCAGTTCGCCGCCCGAGGGCCGTTCGATCCACTCCCCCCAGCAGGCTCCGGAGTTTTCCGGCTCCAGATCGAGATTCTTCAGGATCTCCGCGGTGTTCATGGCGCTCTCCTCTCACCTGTTAAAATAGTCCATTCACGTTCCAAGAGGACTACAGATCAGTTGACGATTCCATCTTCTCTTACTGCGGCCGGGAAGTGGCTGCTCGGCTCCGGCATCCACGAGCGCATCGGCGGCGTGGCCCGCTACTACCGCTCGGACCTTGGCCGCAACGCGGCGGTCTCCACTGAAATTACCGGATACGCGGCCAGCGCGCTGGTCTACCTGACCCACGTCACCGGTGAGCGTGCATACCTGGACCGGGCCATCGGCATCGGCCATTTTCTGACCCGCGAGGCGTGGAATCCGGAGTTGCGGATCTATCCCTTCGAATGCGCGGCCGACCGGTCCGGAGTGGAACCGCTGGCGTATTTCTTCGATTGCGGCATTGTCGCCCGGGGTCTGCTGGCGCTGTGGCGGGAGACCCGCGAGAGCGAGTTTCTCGACAACGCCGTGGCCTGCGGACGCTCGATGGCGCGCGATTTCCGCGCCGGCGGGGCCGAATACCATCCCATTCTGAAGCTGCCCGCAAAGCAGCCGATCGAGCGTGACAGCCGCTGGTCGCGCTCGCCCGGCTGCTACCAGTTGAAATCAGCCATGGCCTGGTTTGAGCTGTTCGAGGAGACCGGCCAGCAAGAGTTTGCCGATTGGTACGAGGGGGTTCTGGAATCGGCCCTGGCGACGCATGCCTCCTTCCTTCCCGGGGATCCGGATGAAGACCGCGTGATGGACCGGCTCCACGCCTACTGCTACTTCCTGGAAGGACTGCTTCCGGTGCTGAATCGCCCGTCCTGCGCCCGCGCGGCCGCCGGCGGGGTGGCCCGCGCCGCCGCTCTGCTGCGCCAGATTGCGCCCCGCTTCGAGCGCTCCGACGTCAACGCCCAAATCCTGCGCTTCCGGATTGTTGCGGATGCGGCCGGCGTGCTGCCTCTGGACCGCCTTCTGGCCCAGGAGGAAGCCGACAGCCTGGCCCGGTTTCAGGGGCGGAGCTTCGACCTCCGGGTCAACGGTGGCTTCTATTTCGGACGCCGGGGCTCGGAAATGATGCCCTACGTCAACCCGGTCTCAACTGCGTTCGGCCTCCAGGCCCTGGCCATGTGGCACGCGCACCGGGCCGGTGAGCCGGCCATTTCCCGCCAGATGCTGATTTGAAGCCGCGAATCAAGATCGCCTTCGCTTCGGGCACCGAGGCTCTCAACGCCCGCCTCATCGAGCGGATGCAGGGCCTGTTTCCCGAGTTGCCGCTGTACGTAGTTTCGGAGTTTCCTCCGGACGCCGGCGAGTGGATCCCCTACCATGTGACCCGCGGCTTCGGCGAGAACATGGCCCGCTGCCGCGCCGCCGTGCGAGGTAACCGCATCCGGCTCGCCGGGGTGCTGCTGGTCCCGGGCGTACCGTACCGGCGGATGCGGTTGATGGCGCTGATGCTGGCGCCCATCGGCTTCCTGGCGTTTAATGAAAACCTGGACTCATTCATGCTGCGCCCGCGCTGCCTGCGGGCTATCGCGCGGCACATCGCCTGGCGTCTGACGAATTCCTTGCGCTGGCAGTTGAGACCCGGCGGCACACTCTACAAGTGGGCATGGCGAACCCGCCATCCAGGCCAGTGGCGGCTTCCAGTGCTCTACAAGACGGCTTTGGCCGCGGGATGGCTGGCCGCCGGCATCAAGCGTTTCCTGCCTCCGGCCCGCCAGGCCGGCCCGGTATCTTCTCCCCAAACGGGCATCTCCGTGGTGATTCCGTCGCGCAACGGCCGTGAGCTGTTGGCGGGCGTCCTGCCCGGAGTGGTCCGCGAGCTTCAGGGCGCGTGCTCGGAAATCATCGTAGTGGACAACGGTTCCAATGATGGCACGGGCGAGTTTCTGGCGTCCTGCTACCCGGACGTACGGCTCGAGACCAGCCCCCATCCGCTCTCGTTCGCACGCGCCGTGAACCGCGGGGTCCGCCGGGCGCGCTACTCCCACGTCTGCCTGCTCAACAACGATATGGTGGTGGAGCCCGGGTTTTTTGGGGCGCTTCAGCGCGCGTTCGACGCCGTCCCGGACCTGTTTTCGGCCACCGCGCAGATTCTCTTTCCGCCCGGAGTGCGCAGGGAGGAAACCGGCAAAGCCGTCATGCCGGCCGTGGGACCGGAGGATTTTCCGGTGCGCTGTGAGATGCCCATCCCCGGCGAGGACTTAAGCTACGTGCTCTATGGCAGCGGCGGCTGCACGCTCTATGACGCCGCGAAGCTGCGCGCGCTTGGCGGGCTGGGCGAGGTCTACGAGCCGGCCTACGTCGAAGACCTGGACTGCGGCTATCGCGCCTGGCAGCGCGGGTGGCCAAGCGTGTTTGTGGCCGGCGCGCGCGTCGAGCACCGCCACCGCTCCACCACCTCGCGTTACTACTCCGAGAGCGAGCTGGCGCGCATGTTGGAGATCAACTATTTGCGGTTTCTGGCGCGTGCCGTGGCCACTCCCGCGTTGTTCCGCCGCCTGTGGCGGCAGGCCGTGTACCGCCTGCGTCTGTTGCAGGCCGCCGAGCCGCTGGCATTTGCCTGCCGCGCTCCGCTCGGGGTGGAACCGGTCCCGCCGCTCGCCATGCCTGAAGAATGGATTCTTGCGCTCTCCAGCGGCGAGGTGGCCGTCTTTCCCGGGCGGGCGAAGCCGGCCGGGCCGGTGGTGCTGGTAGCCAGCCCGTATCTTCCGTTTCCCCTCGCCCACGGCGGCGCCGTGCGCATGTACAACCTCATGCGCCGTGCGGCGGGCGACTACGGCCAGGTGCTGGTGGCCTTCACGGACCGCTTGGATACGCCGCCGGCCGAATTGCTCGAAATCTGCGATGAAGTGGTGCTGGTACGCCGCCAGGGCAGCCACTCCCGCCCGTTGACGGCGCGGCCTGACGTGGTGGAAGAGTTCGATTCCGCCCCGTTTCATGCCGCTTTGGTCCAGACCATGCGCAAGTGGCGGCCCGTCATTGCCCAGCTTGAGTTCACCCAGATGGCCCAGTATGCCGGCGATTGCCGGGGCGCCGCCACGCTGCTGGTTGAGCATGACATCACCCTCGATCTCTACGGACAGTTGCTGCGCGAGCGCGAAGACTGGGAGTTGCGCCGCCAGTACGAGCGCTGGCAGCGCTTCGAGCGCGCGGCCTGGAGGCAGGTCACGCGGGTGATTGCCATGTCGGAGAAAGACCGGCGTTTGGTGGAAGGCGGGCAGGCCGTGGTGATTCCCAATGGCGTGGACCTGGACCGCTACCGCACCTCCGGCGGCGAACCCGAGCCGCGCCGGCTGCTTTTCATCGGTTCCTTCGCCCATCTCCCCAACCTCATGGCGGTCGAGTTCTTCCTGCGGGAAGTCTGGCCCGCGCTGGAGGCCTGGCAACCCACCCTGCACATCATCGCCGGCCAGCGCCACGAATACTTCCTCGAGCACTACCGCGAGCGGGTCAGCGTGGATCTGAAACGGTCCGGCATCGAACTCGAGGGTTTTGTTCCCGACCCCCGGCCGGCCTACCGGCGCGCCGCCGTGGTGATTGCGCCGCTGGTGGCGTCGGCCGGCACGAACATCAAAATCCTGGAAGCCATGGCGATGGGAAAAGCGGTGGTGAGCACGCCGGCGGGCATCAACGGCCTCGACCTGGCGGCCGGTCAGGATGTAGAAGTGACCCGCTCCGCCGCGGAGATGGCCGCCGCCATCGAGAGGCTGTTCCGCGACCCCGATCGCCGCAAGGCGCTGGAGCGGCGCGCCCGGTTGACGGCCGAGCGTTCCTACGGCTGGGATGCCATCGCGCGGCAACAGCGCGCTCTCTACCAGAGCCTGGGACCGTTCTCGAAGGGGTGAACGAAACTTACCCGGCTCCGCTCCCCCCTGGTTTGCGGCCTTCGGCCAGACTGCGCCCGTCCATGGCCGCACACGCAGCCGAGTCCCGGTCAGTTCCTCGGAAAGCGCGGATCGGCTTTGACCTCGAGAATCTGCTCGACATGCCGCTGGGTGTGTCCGGCAATGAGCAGAATCCACTGGTAGGCGTCCAGGGACTGGA
>Ga0272446_1003053_pt1 | contig 21750 bp, 16 predicted proteins | sample YNPCB0061_FD_194587 | JGI IMG/M metagenome (GOLD analysis project Ga0272446, IMG submission 194587) | Hot spring microbial mat communities from Yellowstone National Park, WY, United States - YNP-CB-006-1 | ecosystem: Environmental > Aquatic > Thermal springs > Hot (42-90C) > Sediment | place... | reverse complement strand
CGCCCGAAACTCCATCGAACAGCCCGGCATCAACAACTGGGACCTCGGCGTTTTCAAGAACACCCGGGCAGGCGAGCGGTTCAACATCCAGTTCCGTTGGGAGATGTTCAACGCCTGGAACCATACCCAGTTTGGCGCCGCAACCACCAACATTGCGAGCGCCAACTTTGGCAAGATCGGCGGCGTACTCGTCGGCGCCCGGCGCATGCAGTTCGGACTACGCCTGACGTACTGATATGGCTGCGCCCCCGGGATGATTCCCGCGCCCACGGCGAGGTAGAATCGGACGCTGGCAAGCCCGCGAAACTCTCGCACGAAATAGGAGTAAGAGAATGAAGCACGCCGTCCTCCTGGCGCTCTGTTCCATATCCATCCTTCCGGCTCAGTGGGAGACGAAGAACCTGCTCAATCCGAAGGCGCTCGGTCCGAAGCCGGCTCCCGAGCCGGCCGCGACACTGCGCCAACGCTTCGCCGACCCGCCTTCAGAGTTCCGCTCCATGCCTCTCTGGGTATGGAATGACGAACTCCAGTGGCCGCGCCTCCAGCAGCAGCTTGAACAGTTCCGGCAGCAGGGCATCGGCGGCGTCTTCGTCCACCCCCGCCCCGGCCTCATGACCGAATACCTTGGGAGCGAGTGGTTCCGGCTGTGGAAGCTGTCGGCGGAGGAGGGCAAGAAGCTGGGCATGCTGGTCAACATTTATGACGAGAACAGCTACCCCTCGGGCTTCGCCGGCGGCCACGTTCCCTCCCGCGCGCCCGATACGGCGGCCCAGTATGTGCAGGCCATCCCGAACCAGCCGCCCAATACGATCAATTGGATGGGCGCTGAGACGGTCGCGGTGTTCGCCGTGCCCGAAGGCGCCACGGATATGTCCGCGGCCAGAAGGATTCGCCGCGCCGATGAGTTCCCCTCCGGCCACAAGGCTTTGCTGTTCCGCTTGCGGCGCGCCAGCGGCAACCCCTGGACCGCCGAGTTCCCGTACGTCGATCTGACCAACCCCCAAACCGCGCCGAACTTCATTGCGACCACCTTCGAAGCTTACAAGCGCGAGGTGGGCAGCGAGTTCGGCAAAACCGTGAAATGGAGCTTTGATGATGAGCCGTTGCTGTCCACCGGCGGCGCTTACGACAGCGCGGCCCTGGCCCTGCCACTGAGCTTCAATACGCTGGCCGAGTTCCGCAAGCGCTGCGGCTACGATCTGGCCGACCACATCCCCTCGCTTTACTGGGACACCGGCGACTTCAAGAAAGTCCGCTTCGATTACTGGCAGACGCTCCACGACCTGTGGAAGGAGAACTACTTCCGTCCCATTTTCCAATGGTGTGACCGCAACAACCTTCAGTTCACGGGGCACTGGATGGAGCACGAGTGGCCGGCGCCGTGGATCACCCCCGCCGACGCCTCCCTGTACGCCTACGAGCACGTGCCCGGCATCGACATGCTGGAAGGCTCCGTGATCCGCCAGAAAGGCGCCGATCCGCACATGCTGTTCACGATCCGCCAGGTAGCCAGCGTCTCGCACCAGCTCGGCCGGCGCGCCTTCTGCGAAGCCTACGGGGTTGCCGGATGGGACTCCACCTTCGAACACTACAAGCGGTTCGGCGACTGGCTGCAAGTTCACGGCATCAACTTCATGAACCAGCACCTGGCTTTTTCGACGGTGCGTGGCGCGCGCAAGCGCGACCACCCGCAGAGCTTCACCGACGTTTCCCCCTGGTGGCCGTATTACCGGCTTCACGGGGATTATCTGGGCCGGGTCAGTTACATGCTCAGCCGGGGCGTCGCGAAGAACCGCCTGCTGCTGCTCGAACCCACCACCAGCGGTTTTCTGTGGGCCCGCCGCGCCGAACCGGTGCCGGAGTTCAACGCCATGCGGCGCTCGAACGGCGAGCTCATCCAGTTCCTGGCCGACCACCAGGTGGATTTCGACCTCGGCGACGAGTACATTCTCGAGTGGTTCGGCAAAGAAGAGGGCCGCAAGATGGTGCTCGGCAAAGCCGCATACGACCTGCTGGTCTGGCCCGAGCACATGGTGAACGTGCGCAACCAGACCGTCCCCCACCTGGAAAAGTACCTGGCCAACGGCGGTGAAATTCTGGCTTTGTCGGAGCCGGCCGCTTACGTCGATGGCCGGCCCAGCGACAAAGTCAGGGCCCTGCGCGAACGCTATTCCTCCCAATGGCACGCCGTCAGCGGCCTCTCCGCGTTGCTGGCTGAAGTGCGGAAGAGGCTGCCCCCGCGGGTGAAGATGGATTCCGAACTCCCCACCGGCGTGGCGTTCGCCGAGCGCTTCCTCGATAACGGCGACCGCATCCTGTTTTTCACCAACACCGGGCTGACGGCAGTATCCACAAAAGCCAGCGTGGAAGGCGGCGCGCTGGAGCAATGGGACCCCATCACCGGGCGCACTGCCGCCGCGCCGTTTGAGCCCGGCCTCAGCTTCACGCTGGACCTGCCCCCGGCCGGGTCCGCGATGTATCTGGTCCGCAAAGCCGCCGCCGCGCCTCCCAAACCCAAGCCCGAGCCGGCCTACGCCAAAGTGGAGGCCGCGAAGTGGACTATCGAACGGGACGCGCCCAATGTGCTGGTGCTCGATTACTGCGACTTCGACTCCACCGGCGTCAGCCTCAAAGACGTGAATACCTGGCGCGCCAACTGGACCTTGTGGAACCTGCACGGATTCGAACGCCCCGCCTGGGACAACGCCGTGCAGTTCAAGACCCGGGTCTTCGATCGGAACCACTTCCCGGCCTCCTCCGGTTTCGAAGCCACCTTCCGTTTCGAGGCAGCCGGGGCCGCGGCGATCAAAGGCCTCCAGTTGGCCATCGAGGTTCCCGAACTCTATCAGGTCAAAGTCAACGGGCAGCCGGTCAGCTTTGCCGCCGGCGAGCGCTGGATGGATCCCCACATCCGCGCGGTGAACATCGAAAAGCTCGCCAGGACGGGCGAAAATACCATCACTGTGACGGGGCGGCCCTTCGACGTTCGCATGGAGCTGGAGAACATTTACTTGCGAGGCAACTTCTCGGTTACGCCGGCCGCCAAGGGATTTCGCATCGGCGCGCCGGGCAACCTGGACTTCGGCCCCTGGCTCAAGCAAGGCTTGCCGTTCTATTCGAGTTCGGTCCTCTACCAGGCCGGGATCGAGGTGCCGGCGGGCCACAACCGCATCAAGGTGGACCTGGGGCCCTGGCAGGGCAGCGTGGCCACGGTGCTGCTGGACGGCAAGCGGATGGCAACCCTGGGATGGCAGCCTTTCACGGCCGAGTTTGCGGCCACGCCCGGCAAACACACGGTGGGCGTGCGCGTGGTTTCGACTCCGCGCAACATTTTCGGGCCCTATCACAACCGCACCAAACCCCGGATGCGGGCGTGGCCAGCCGCCTGGCACGACTTCCCCGAGCACCAACCGGCCGGCGAGGCCTATGACCTGATCGAATACGGCCTGGATGCCGCCCCGGTGATCGCCACAGCAAGCCGGGGAGGCAACCGGTAGCCGGCCGGACTACAATCGAAAGCTATGTTGACTCGACGAGGCTTACTGGCCTTTGCTCCCGGAGCTTTCCTTGCCCGGCCCGCGGAACTGCTGCGCGGGCAGAACGCGGCCGGCGCCGCCGGGGTCACCCGCGTCAAGATCGACGCCGAACAGGTCACCGCGCGCGTGAATCCCCGTATCTACGGGCAGTTCATCGAACACCTCGGCCGCTGCATCTACGGCGGCATTTATGAGGAGGGCTCGCCGCTCTCCGACTCGCAAGGCTATCGCAAGGACGTGCAGGCGGCGGTCCAGCGCCTGCGCGTGCCGGTGCTGCGCTGGCCGGGAGGCAATTTCGTCTCTTCCTATCACTGGGAGGATGGCGTCGGACCGAAGGACCGCCGGCCGGTCCGCTTCGATACCGCCTGGTTCGCGGTCGAACCGAATCGCTTCGGGACCAACGAATTCATCGAGTACTGCCGGCGCATCCAGGCCGAGCCGTATATCTGCATCAACCTGGGCACCGGCACGGTTGAGGAAGCCGCCAATTGGGTCGAGTACTGCAACGGAACCGGAGCGACCCATTACGCGGAGCTGCGGCGCAGACACGGCTACGCCGAACCGCACAGAGTCCGGATCTGGGGGTTGGGCAACGAGATCTACGGCATGTGGCAGGCCGGCCACAAGAGCGCCGAGGACTACGCCAAGGTGGCCCTTGAAGCCGCCAAGATGATGAAGTGGGTGGATCCTTCCATCCAGTTAGTCGCCTGCGGCGCAAGCGACCCGCAATGGAATCTGACCGTGCTCGACGTGCTGGGGCCGATTGTCGACTACATCTCCGTGCACACCTACGTGGGAGGCGACGACTACTACGAACTGCTCGGTTCGGTGAAGCGGGCCGAGGACTTGTTGAAGGTCACTGACAGCGCCATCGAAATCGCCATGTCGCGCATGCGCGGGCGGAGACCCGCGTCGTTGGAAACCACGCTGCCGGACAAACGCATCGAAATCGCGTTCGACGAATGGAACGTCTGGTACCGGCGGCGCGACGGGCGCAACCGCGCCGTCAGGAACAAGCTTGAAGAACCCTACAACCTGCGCGACGCGTTGTGGACCGCCTCCATGCTGCACCTGTTTGCACGCTGGGGCGACAAGGTCACCATGGCCAACATGGCCCAGATGGTGAACGTGATCGCGCCGATTTTCACGAGCCCGCAGGGGCTGTTCCTGCAACCGAACTTCTTCCCGATGGAATTGTACCGGGCCGAAAGCGGCGACCGGGTGCTGCACACCTGGACGCAGGGTCCACGGGTAAGCACGAAGGCCTACGGCGATCTGGACTGCCTGGATATCTGCGCCACCCGCGACCAGAGCGGCGCGATCAGCGTTGGAGTGGTGAACCGGCACCGGGACCTCGCCCTGCGGGCCGATTTCGAAATCGCCTCGGCCACGCCGCGCCGCTCCGGAACCGCCCACGTCATCAACGGACCTTCTCCCGATTCCCGGAACACCTTCGAGTCGCCCTCCGTGGTGGGGGTCACCCGGCGTGAGGTGAATGAGTTCGGCCCGCGCTTCTCCTTCGAGTTCCCGGCGCACTCGATCACGCTGCTCAAGATGCGGACTTGATTTCGGTCCACAGGCGGTCGCGGAGGCGTTGCGCCCCGGCCGGGAGGGCTTCGAAAAACTCACCGCGGCGCAGGACCTCCTCCGGCGGGTAGAGCACCCTGCTGGCGGCGGCCTCGGGCAGCAGGCGGCGGGCGGCCGCGTTGGCGGTGGCGGTCCGGCTCGCCCGCACCACGGAGGCGCCGACTTCCGGCCGCAGCAGGTAATCGATGAACCGGTGAGCGAGCTCCCGGCGGCGCGACTCGCGCAGGATCACGGCAGTGTCCACGTAGACGGCAAACCCCTCGGCCGGGTAAACGAAGGCAAGCTGCGCCGAGGCATCCATTGCCTGCTGCGCCGTGGTGGCCCAAAGCTGTGCGGCCAGCACGTCGCCCGCCACCAACTGATCGCGCACCTCGGCGTTCAGGTACGCGCGCAGGAGCGCTTTTTGCGCGATGGCTTCCCGCGCCGCCGCGGCAAGCTGATCCGGCTCGGTCGAGTTCAGCGAGTAGCCCAGTTTCTTGAGCGCCGCACCGAGCACTTCGGCCGGATCGTCCAGCATGGTCACCCGGCCTTTCAGCGCCGGATTCCAAAGATCGGCCCAGCGAGCGGGCGCGGGCGAAAGCTTGCGGTTGTAAACGATACCCGTAGCGCCCCACATGTACGGCACGCTCCACTCCAGGCGCGGGTCCCACGGGGGCGATTGAAACCGCTCCTCCAGGTTGCCGAGATTGCGCAGCGCCTCCCGGTCGATTCCCGCCAGCAGACCGTTTTCCCGCATGGGACGGATCAGGTAGTGGCTGGGAAACGCGACGTCCCAGCCCGAGTTGCCGGTCCACACTTTGGCCAGCATCTCCTCGTTGCTCTCGTAAACTCCGTAGCGCGCGCACACACCGAATTCGGCCTCGAACCGGGGAATCGTGTCCGGAGCGACGTAGGCCGACCAGTTGTAGACATTGAGCCGGGGCGCGCGCCGGCACGCGGCGGCGCCCGCAAATGCCAGGCAGAAGACCCGCCGCCTCACCCTTCCCGCATCCTTTCCGAGGTCACGATCAGAGCGCCGAACACAATCACCACCAGCGTGGAGACCGCGTTGATGACGGGACTGGCGCCGCGGCGGGCCATGGCGTAGATCACCATGGGAAGCGTCTCGGAATCGACGCCGGCCACCATGCTGGTGATCACATAGTCGTCAAACGAGACCGTCAAAGCCAGCAGCGCCGCCGCCAGAATGCCCGGGCGGAGCAGGGGCAGGGTGACCCGAAGAAAAGCCTGCCATTCGCTTGCGCCGAGGTCCATGGCGGCCTCTTCCAGCGCCGGAGAGAGCGTGCGCAGCCGCGCCGAGACCACAATGACCACGAACGCGATGGAAAACGCGACGTGAGCCAGCACGACCGTGTGCAGCCCCAGTTGCCATCCCGTCCAGCGAAAGAGGAACTGGAAGAATGCCAGCAGGGAAACCCCCATCACGATCTCGGGAGTCACCAAAGAAAGGTAGAGCGTTCCGGTGAGCACCGCCGAGCCCCGCTTCCACAACCCGTATGCACATAAGGCGCCGATGGCTGTCGAGAGCGCGGTCGAGAACAAGGCGATGAGCAGGCTGTTCCCAAGGGCTTCGGTCAGTTGCGGGTTGCTGAAGGCTTCGGCGTACCAGCGCAACGAGAAACCCTCCCAGAGAGTGAAGCGCGAGCGGTTGAAGCTGAAGGCGGTCAGGGTGGCCAGAGGCAGATACAGAAAGGCATACGCCAGGGCGGCGTATAGCCCCAGGGCGCGCTTCATAGCGGCTCCTGCCGGGCGCCGCGCAGGAAGGCGAGCACCAGGAGCATGGCCGCCAGCATCAAAGCCAGCGAGAGCGCCGAACCGAAAGGCCAGTCCCGGGCGGTGGTGAACTGGTTCTGAATCAGGTTGCCGATCATGACGGTGCGCCCTCCGCCGAGCAGGTCGGGCGTCAGGTAAGCGCCCAGGCAGGGGATGAAAACCAGTATGGAACCGGCCCGGATGCCCGGCCCGGAGAGCGGGATCACCACTCGCGCCAGGGTCGCAAGAGGCCGCGCACCCAGGTCCGCCGAGGCTTCCAGCAGGCTGCCGTCCAGGCGCTCCAGGGCCGCGTAAATCGGCAGCACCATGAAAGGCAGATAGCCGTAGACCAGCCCGAGCAACACCGCCCCGTTGTTGTAGAGCAACGGGAGCGGTTCGCGGATGATTCCCAGCGCCAGAAGAACCGTGTTGACGAGCCCCGTGTCGCGCAGCAGGAACAACCACGCGTAAGTGCGCACCAGGAAACTGGTCCAGAACGGAAACATCACCAGTTGGAGATAGAGGTCTTTGCGCTTCGCCGCCCGGGAGATGAACAAGGCGAGAGGAAAGGCCAGCACCAGGCAGATGGCGGTAGCCGCCCCGGCCATAGCCAGCGACCGGAGCAGGATGGAGAGGTACAGCGAATCCCAAAGCCGCCCGTAGTTTTCCAGGGTCCAGGGCAACGCCAGGCCCCCGTACGCCCCGCGGGTGAGGAAGCTGTACGCGACGACGATCACCAGCGGCATCGCAAACAGCCCGGCCATCCAGCACCGGGCGGGCGCGAGAAACCAGAACCGCAGGCGGCGGGCGGACGTGGCGCTCATGGGAACGTCATCTCGTCGGGCGGAGACCAGCACACGTGGACGGCCTCACCGGGGCGGAAGTCAGCCCCGTTGCGCGGCAATTCCGACACCGTCTCCTCGCCCGTGGCCAGGCGGGCGCGAACGTGAACGCAGTTGCCCAGAAAAACCGATTCCAGCACGGTAGCGGGGCGGGAGCGCATCTCTTCGGACGGAAAGCCGCGCACCAGGCGAGTCGCTTCGGGGCGCAAACCGATCCCGTTGATCCAATTCACCAGGCCGAGGAAGCCCGCCACGAAGCGAGTCCTGGGGTGCAGATAAAGATCCTCGGGTGAGCCGGCCTGCTCGATGCGCCCCTCATTCATGACCGCGATACGGTCCGAGAGAGAAAGGGCCTCCTCCTGATCGTGGGTGACGAACAGGAAGGTGATGCCGACGCGGCGTTGCAGGCCCTTCAGTTCGGCGCGCATCTGTTTGCGCAGATTGGGATCCAGAGACGCCAGCGGCTCGTCGAGCAGCAGCACGTCGGGCTCGATCACCAGTGAACGGGCCAGCGCGACGCGCTGTTTTTCACCGCCCGAAAGCTGCGCCGGATAGCGGGCAGCTTTGTCCGCCAGTTGGACCAAATCCAAGGCCGCGCGTGCGCGGCGGGCGGCATCCGCAATGCCGCGCCTCCTGAGACCGAACTCGACATTGCCCTGCACGGTTAGGTGAGGGAACAACGCATAGTTTTGAAAAACCGTCGACACGTTCCGCTGGTAGGGCCGGTGCAGGTTGACGTTCACCCCGTTCAGCAGCACATCGCCGGCATCGGGCTGTTCAAAGCCGGCGATGAGGCGGAGAGTGGTGGTCTTACCGCAGCCCGATGGACCCAGCAGCGCGTGAAATCCGCCCCGCAGCACCGAGAGCGACAGACCGTCCACGGCCTTATGGGCCGGGTACTGCTTCACCAGGTTGCGGAGTTCGAGAATTGGAGCCACAGTCAAAAAAAATGGTATCGCAGTGCGCGCCAGACCGCGGGCGCATGGCGCCGGTACTATAACTGTGCCGCGTTGACTTCCCGGCGGGCATCCCCTAGAGTGACTGTTGACGCGCGTGCTGCGTCGAAACGTCTATGCCTGTGCGAGTGTTTGCATGCGTGTCCGAGTCGGTATTCCTTAAGGGTCTCGAATCCGTATTTCCGGACGGCGGCGATCTCGTTTATTGCGGCGGCGCCGTGGATGAGCCGACCCTGTTCGACCAGTTGCCCCGGGCCAAGCCCGACGTTCTGGTGTACGAACTGGGCGGAGAGCACCAACTTGCTTACCTCAGCGTGCTGCGGCGGAACTACCCGGCGCTCCGGATCGTCGTGCTGCTCGAGCCCGAAAGCGAACACCTGGCGATCAGCGCCACCGAGCGCGGCGCGGCGCGCTGTCTGCTCAAGACCCTTACCAGCCAGACCTTGTTAACCACGCTGAGCCGGCTGAACGCAGGTGGAGGGGCGGGCGGCGAATGCGCCCCATTCGAGTTGTCCGCCGCGGGTGCGGCCGGCCGCCGCGTGGCCGACTACGCGGTTACCGTCGAACGGGTCGGTCTCGAATCTCTGTTCCGGGAACTGGCGGCCAGGCAGGTACGCGCCTGACAGATCGCCCCCGCTTCAGACCAGCGGCGCGCCGATCTGGCGGAGCACGTTTCGAAGATCCTCGATTTCCGCAGCGCCCAGCGCCCGCGAGGGCGGCCGCGACGGACCGCCGGGACGTCCGCACAGTTCCAGGGCGGCGCGCACGGGGGGAGCCTCGCCTCCGGTGTAATTCGCCATGCGCACTCGCAACTGGTACCAGGGCCACTTCTTCTCGCGCACGGCCTCCATCGCCTCCGGGTACTTTCCGGCGGCGAGCAGGCCGTGAACCTTCACGACGAACTCCGGCCAGACGGTGCCCAGGTGAGTGATAAACCCCGTGGCGCCCAGCATGGCCGAGACCACCCATTGCAAGGCGTTGTCGACCACCGCCACTGTCTTGGCATAACGGGCAATGCCTTCCTGAAAGTCGAGCCCGGAATTCTGAGTGGACCACTTGAGCGAGACGACGCGATCCAGTTCCATCAGCGTGTCGAGCACCTTGAACGGGAAACTGTAGCCGTGCCACCAGGTGTTGTAGAGCATGATGCCGGTGTGACGCACCGAATCCGCGGCCTTGCGCACCCAGTCGAGGGCATCGGCGTCGGAGGGGCCGTAGTAGTACGCCGGGCTGATCTGAACGGCATAGACGCCCGCCTCGTCGGCAAAGCGAGCCAGTTCGAGCGCCACCCGCTGGTCGGTCGACTGCGCGCCGGCTACGATGGGCGCGCGGCCGCTCACCGTGTCCACCGCGGTTTGGATGACTCTCCGGCGTTCCTCCGGGGTGAGCATAGGGAAATCTCCGCCCGCTCCGGCAATGAGCAGAACGCCACTGCCCGTGCGAATCCCGTGCGCGATCAGGTATTCAAGGTTGGCCTTCAGCGCGCCCAGATCCAGGCTGAGATCGCGGTTGTAGTGGGTGATCACCGGAATCATCGGTCCGGCGAGCACCCGGTGGCAGTTGGATTTGTCCGCCGTGCGCGGAACACCGCCGCCGGATTGAACGGTTGCTCCGGCGGCCGTTTCGGCGGCGCCGGCCAGAAAGGTCCGGCGTCCGATGCCGGTCACGGATTGCGAGTCCACAGATTCCTCCCTCTAGAGCCTGAACAGTAGCCAGACCAGCGCCACCAGCGCCAGGGCTATCGCCCAGCCAATTGCAAAACCTTTGAGATCAGTGCGATAGGCATGGAAAAACCCCACACCGGCAGCGCCTTTGCGCAACTGGAACAGGTTCACCAGGATCAGTTGGCGTCCGGCTTTGGCGGTCGCATGAAGGTCCGCCACCGCACCGGGTGCGTCATCTTTCGGGTCGGACACCGCCCCGTCGCTGGGTGTTTGCAACCTGCGGTAGAAAGAACCGAGCGGCGCCTCCGGTTCGGGGGGCGTCAGGCGGCTCACCACAACCAGGGCGCTGACGCCGGCCAGCAGGGCCACCAGGAAAACGTTCGGATCCCAGTGATCCAGGCGCTCGCCGCGCAGCCCGTACAAGGCGAAATTGGCCACCAGCGCGGCGGCGATGCTTGCCAAAGCTCCCCAGCGGTTGGCGCGATGCCAGAAGATGCCTCCCAACACACATACCCCTACGAAGGTGGACAAGGTCTCGGTGAGCAGGAAGGAATATAGCACCCGCTGGATCAGAAACAGGGCGTACCCTACCGCACCCAGCGTAATCAACAGCCCGCTCACCCGCCCTACCCACAGATAGTGCCGGTCTGACCTGGCATGCACGAGGTACTTGCGGTAGAAGTTGCGCGTGAACAGCGCTCCGCTATCCACCATGAAAGCCGAGCAGCCGGCCATGTTGGCGGCGAGCACGCTGGCAATCAGCAGACCCACACCGCCGGGAAACAGCAGGTGGCGGCAGGCGAAGCCAAAGGCTTCTTCCGGGTCGTGCAGGGCGGAGACACCGAACGCGGCCCTGGCCACCAGCACAGCCACCATCAGTCCCACCATCGCCCAACCGATCGTGCAGGCCCGTTTGACAAATGTGCCGTAGAGAAAGCCGACCCGGCAGGTGTACTCGTCCTTTCCGGTGCCCACGGCGGCCATCAGGTGAGGCATGGCCACAATCCCGATCAGGCCGTTAATGGTCAGCATGAAGATGAACCATGGACCGATGCCCTCCGGAGCGGCCAGCGAGAGCTTGTATGGCTCGAGGGTGGTCTTCATGCCGTCCATCCCTCCCACCGCGCCCCAGCCGAGCGGAATCAGCATGAACGAGAGCGCGACGATCAGGAAGCCCTGGAGAAAATCGGTCCACGCCGTAGCCACCAGCCCGCCGACGAAGCTGTACAGGATGAAGACCACGGTCATGGCCAGCACAATGCCGTTCACCGGCACGTGTCCTCCCACCGCCTGGCTGATCACCTTGGCAGCGCCCTTGAGCATGCTGGCCATGTTGATGGTGAGGAACAGGAGCGCAAACACCGTGTAGATGGCGCCCATCCACGGGCCGTAGCGATCCTCGATCATCTCGGCCGTAGTGGTGCGACGGATGCGGCGAAACAGCGGCGCGATCAGCCAGTAGAACGGCGTGGCGAAAAGGTTCTTCCACTGATACCAGATTCCCGACAGCCCCACAGTGTAGACCGCCCCGGCCAGGGAGACGGGCATCTCGGCGTGCGTGCCCGTGCCGAAACTCTGGCCGATCATGAGCAGCTTGCCGAAGCGCCGGCTGCCCATGAAGTAGTGTTCGGTGTCGCGGACCCTGAGGCCCACGATGATGCCTATGGCGGCGATGCCGGCCAGGTATAAAAAGAGAACAATCCAATCGATCAAAGCGATCTGGATGGAAGACATGACCTACGATGATAATCCGTCCGCAGTGTTCGCGTGCAACACTTCGCCGCCGAGCCAGAGTCTGTCGATGGCCAGGGCGTCCGGCTCCGGACGGAAGAGGATGAGGTTCGCGCGTTCTCCGGGAGCCAGTTCGGCGCACAACTGGGGCCGCGCCAGCAGACGGGCGGGCGCGGTAGCGGCGGCGGCCAGCGCCTCGGCCAGCGCCAGGCCCGTGTACTGCCGGAACACGGCGACGGCTCGATTCATGGTCACCGCCGAGCCGGCCAGGCAATTGCCGTCCACCCGGACCACCTTGCCGCCGGGCAGCAACTCGATCGGGACGCCTACCAGCGAATAGCGTCCCGGCGGGAGCGTGGCGACGTGGGTCGCATCGGTGATCAGGATGGTGCGCTCGATTCCCTTCATCCGCGCGACCACTCTCACCAGGTCCTCCGGCAGGTGAAAGGTGTCGCAAATGATGCTGGCGGCAAGTTCGCCGGCGGCCAGTTGGGCCCAAATGGGATTGGCGTGGCGGTCGATCTGCTGCGGGCAGCCGTTGCCCAGGTGGGTGCTGAGCCTGGCTCCGGCAAGGACAGCCTGGTGAACGTCCCGCGGGCCGCCGTCGGTGTGGCCAATACTTACGATCACTCCTTGTTCGGCGGCGCGCCGTATGAACTCGCAGGCGCCGGGCAGTTCCGGGGCAATGGTGACGATGCCGATCCTGCCCCCGGCCGCCTGCTGGAGCCGGCAGAATTCCTCCCAATCCGGAGGATGCATCCAGTGTGGATCGTGGGCGCCGTGGGATGGGCCCGGCGAGAGATACGGCCCCTCCAGGTGGTAGCAGGGCACAGCCAGTGCAAAACGCGCATCCAGCCGCCGGGCCTGCTCGAGGACGCGGAAGTTGCGGCTGAGCGCCTCTACCGAATTAGTGATCAGGGTGGGACAAAAAGCAACCAGACCGGTGCGCCACAGTTCCGGCAACATGGCAATCAATTGCTCGGGTTCCAGATTCGGAGCGGAAAAATCCACCCCGGCGAAGCCGTTGAGCTGAATGTCGATCAGGCCCGGAGCCAGGTATGGCTCACCCGCGCGTTCCGGGCCCATCCGGTCGATCCCATCGATGATTCCCTCCCGGATTCGCACCCGGCCGTACCCACGTCCGGGGAGATTGGCGGAGATGTCCATAAAGCTAGCTTACAAAAGTACGGTAAAATGAGGGTTAAGGCAGGCAGGGCCGTTTGATTCGCTCCGTACTCCTCTGTGTCACTCTGCTGGTGGCCGGCGCCACCTCGCGCGCCGCCGGGCAAGGACAACTTGACGCCAGTCCCACTCTGTTCACCGTTCTGGCGGCCATCAATGCGGCCGGCTATGACGCCGATCTGGATTCTCCGAGCACGCATCCCCTGCGGCTGGCCGTAAGGAACGAGATCGCATCGCGCAATCTGCCCGTGGTCCAACAGCTCAAGCTGTTTTACAACATGCACTGGCAGCGCGATTCGACCGCCGTCCTGAGCCAGTACATCTCCTTTGCCTTGTCGGTCGACGGCCCGCCGAACTTCAAGTACCGTTTCCGAACCGTGGATCTTCCCCCCGATGTGGCTCCCCTGGAAGGCCTGCCGGATTTGATGGCGCGCTTCTACCGCGACGCCCGGATCGAAGACCTCTGGAAAAAAGCTCAGCCCGCATTCGAGGAAGCCATCGCGCGCTACCATGAACCGGTCACCCAGGCCGTCTTCCAGGTCAACGCCTACCTGCGCAATCCCACCCGCGGATACCTTGGGCGGCGATTTCAGATCTACCTTGACCTGTTGGGAGCACCCAACCAGATCCAGGCGCGCAGCTATGCCGACGACTACTTCATCGTGCTGACCGCTTCTCCGGAACCGCAAGTGGACGATGTGCGCCACGCCTACCTTCACTATCTGCTGGACCCGCTGGGCATCAAGTACGGCGACGCGCTGCTGAAAAAGCGAGGACTGGGCGACTTTGCCCTGGCCGCTCCGGCTCTGCCGGATTACTACAAGAACGATTTTGTGCTGCTGGCTACCGAATCGCTCATCAAGGCAGTCGAGAGCCGGCTGGCGAGCGGCTCCGCCGCCAGGAAGCAGGAAATGGTCTCCGAGGCGCTGCGGGAGGGATATATCCTGACGCCTTTTTTTGCTGAGCAACTCCCGCTGTTCGAAAAGCAGGAGGCCGACATGCGCCAATACTTCCCCGAGATGATCAAAGCGATGGATCTCAGGAAGGAAGACGCCCGTCTGGCCAACGTGCAGTTTGCGGAGCATGTCAAAGTGCGCAGGGCCAAGGAGGCGCCGGTCCGCCGCCCCGCCCCGCTCACGGGCGCCGCCAAGACCATGGAAGAAGCCGAGCGGCTGTACACGGCGCGCGACCTCGATAAGGCTCGCCAGGCTTACATGCAGGCGCTCCAGGAAACCACCGAGAATCCGGTCCACGCAAAGGCGTATTATGGTCTAGCGCGTATTGCCGTGCTCGAGAAAAATCCCGAACTGGCGGAGAAGCTGTTCCGAAAAACTCTCGAACTGTCACCCGAGCCCTACGTGAAAGGCTGGACCCTGGTCTACCTGGGGCGGCTGGCCGATGCGGCGGGCGAGCGGGAGCAGGCGACGAGCTATTACAAGGACGCCCTGGCGGTGGATGGCGCTTCGGCGGCGGCGCGACAGGCGGCGCAAAAAGGTATCGAACAAACATTCAGGAAATAGAAACAACAAGGAGTTGAGAGTTCTCATGAACAGAGCAGTCATGATTGGAGTTCTTGCCCTGGTCGGGATGACCGGCTTGCTGGCGCAACCGAAGGGTCCCGCACCGAAGTCCAAGGGCGAGGCCGAAGCCGTCATGGAATTGCAGAAAGCGATTCAAGCCAACGACCCCGACGCGCTGATCAAGGCGGCCGATGGACTCATCACGAAGTACGCCGACACCGAGTTCAAGGGCATCGCCCTGCAACTGGCGACCATGGCGTATCAGCAAAAGCGCGACTATCCCAAGATGGTGATCTACGCCGAGCGGACGCTGGAGGCAGACCCGAAGAACTACTCGGTAATGCTGATCCTGGCGCAGGGCCTTGCGCAGAACACCCGCGAGAACGACCTGGACAAAGACGAGAAGCTGAACAACGCCGAGAAGTACGCCAATACGGCGATGAATCTGCTGAAGACCGCGGAGAAGCCGAACCCCTCGCTGACCGACGAGCAATGGGAGGCGGGCAAGAAAGACATAATCGCGCAAGCTCACGAGGCGCTCGGGCTGATCGCCATGGTCCGCAAGAAGTACGACGTGGCGGTGTCCGAGTTCAAGACCGCGGTGGACACGGCCAGCCAGCCCGACGCCGCAACCATGGTTCGCCTGGGCGCGGCCTACAACGGGGCGAAGATGCATGACGCCGCAATCGCCATTCTGGACAAGGTAATGGCGATGCCGGACGCGCATCCGCAGATCAAGCAATTTGCGCAGGCCGAGCGCGTGCGTGCCTTCCAGGCCAAGGGCGGAGTGCCCAAGCCGGCGGCTCCCGCCGTGACTCCGGCGTCCGCACCGGCTCCTGGCGCTCCCGCGGCGCCGGCGCCTGCGCCGGCACCCGCGCCCGCAAAACCGTAACCGGCAACCTTCCATCCTCCGGGACGGTGCGGCTTCCGCGCCGGACCGTCCCGGGGGTGGTGTTGTACTCTGTGCACATGCGCGCGGATCCGGAAGAGCTCGAAGCGGCCATTGGTTACCGGTTCCAGAATCGGGCGGTCTTTCGCCGCGCTCTTACCCACCGATCCGGGGCTTATGAAAGTGCCGGCTTGGTGCCCCACAACGAGCAGCTTGAGTTTCTGGGCGACTCCATCCTGGGTTTCCTCATCAGCGAAAGCCTGGTGCGTCAGTTCCCCTCATACCGCGAAGGGGCGCTTTCGAAGCTGAAAGCCCACTTGGGCAGCGCCAAGCATCTCCACGAAGTGGCATCGAAACTCAATCTCGGTTCCTATCTCGAGCTGGGCAAGGGCGAGGAGATGACCGGCGGGCGCGGCAAGCGGACCTTGCTGGCCAACGCGCTGGAGGCGCTGATTGCGGCCCTGTATCTGGATGGCGGCATCGAGACGGCTCGTGAATTCGTCGAACGGTTCGTGACCGGAGGCCCCATCACCGCCCCTGAGCACCTGGATCTGAAAGGGGAGTTGCAGGAACTGGCCCAGTCGCGCCGGCTGCCGCCCCCGCGCTATTCCCTGGTCGGGGTTCGCGGGCCGGAACATGCCAAGACCTTCACGGTCGAGGTGCGCGTGGGCAACGAACTGTGCGCCCAGGGCGAAGGTTCATCGAAGAAGGCGGCCTCGCAGGAGGCGGCAAGGCTGATCTTGCAGCGGGTTCATTCCACCGGATAGCCAGGCGGCATCAGGAGCGACAACGCGCCGGGCGCCAACTCGATGCTCGCCGGCAGGCGGGCGGCCAGCTCGCCGTCCACCTGGACATGCACGGTGTCGCCGCCGCAGGGCTCCAGGCGCAGGTGCCGGGCCCTCAGTACGGTGACCCCGCGCATGCGCGCCAGGCGGTTTGCCATCATTCCAGCCAGATACTTCAGGTAGGACGCGCTGTGACGTTCTCGAAACAGCACAACTTCGAAGGTGTCATCCAGGAGCGTGGCGGTCGGCGCGATGCGAAAGTCGCCGCCGTAGTTGCGCACGCGGCTGACCAGGGTGAATCCGCTGTGCAGACGCCGGCCGTCGACCTCGACTTCGAAACCCGGCAGCCGGCTGGCGGTCAGCCGGGCTCCGGCCATCCAGTAAGCGGCTTTCCCCAGGCGGTCTTTCCAGTCCAGTTTCAGGTTGTAAACCACTTGCGCGTCCAGGCCAATGCCGGCCATCAGCAGGAACCAGCGCCGGACCTGGGCTTCCAGGAGGCCGAGCGCCACGCGGCGGCTCACCATCCGGCCGACTTGCGCCGCGACCCGGTCTGCGTGGCTGTTCAAGCCCAGTTCGTGGCCCAGGACATTGGCCGTTCCCGCGGGCAGAACGCCGAGGGGCACGTGGCTGCCCGCCATTCCCTGGATCACCTCGTTGACCGTGCCGTCGCCGCCGGCGGCGAGGATGAGATCGGCGCCGCCGGCAAGGCACCGGGCCGCGATGCCCCCGGCTGTCTGGGGACCCGTCGTGGCTGCCGGTGTGACCGTGTGCCCGCCGCGCCGAAGCGACTCAAGGATGCGCTCCAATAGGGAGTTGCCGCCGCCGATCAGCTTGCCGGCGCGGGGATTATAGATGACGAAGGCGTTCCGGTAGATAGGGATAGATCGTGTACTCCGAACCATTATAATAATCCCCGTGGCTTCCGACCCCCGTGAAGAAATCGAGAGACTGCGCGAGACGCTGCGCCATCACGAGTACCTGTACTACGTGCTGGATCAGCCTGAGATCAGTGACGCGGAATACGACGCTCTGATGAACCGCCTGAAACAGCTCGAGGCGGCACACCCGGAGTTCGCCACGCCCGACTCCCCTACCGTCCGGGTGGGCGGCAAACCCCGCGAGGGCTTTGTGAAGGTGGCTCACACCTCACCCATGCTGAGCCTGGACAACGTCTTCAGCGAAAGTGAGCTGCGTGATTTCGACCGCCGCGTGCGCGAACTGCTCGGAAGCTCCGCTTACCGGTATGTCGCCGAACTGAAACTGGATGGATTGTCTCTGGCGACCTATTACCGGGACGGATTGTTCAGCGGAGCGGTCACCCGGGGGGACGGGCGCGTGGGCGAGGACGTTACGGAAAATGCCCGGACCATCCGGTCCCTGCCGCTGCGGGTGAATTCGCAGTGGAGCAGCTTTGAAGTGCGCGGCGAAGTCATCATGAACCGGAAAGCGTTCGAACGCCTGAATGCGGAACGCGATCAGGAGGGTCTCAGCCGCTTCGCCAACCCCCGCAATGCCGCAGCGGGCTCACTGCGCGTGCTGGAGCCGCAGATCACGGCGTCGCGCCGGCTGGACTATTATGCGTACCTGCTCCTGGTCAACGGACAGCCGTGCCTGGAGAGCCACTGGGAATCGCTGAAGATGCTGGAAACCATGGGGTTCAAAGTCAACCCCAAGCGCCGGCTGTGCCGTGGCGTGGACGAACTGCTCGAGTTCTGCACCGAATGGGAAGAAAAGCGCGAGGAACTGCCTTACGAAATCGACGGCGTGGTAGCCAAGATCGACTCGGTAACCCAGCAGCGGCAACTGGGTTCCACTGCCAAGGCGCCGCGCTGGGCCATCGCCTATAAATACGCCGCGCGCCAGGCCGAAACGCTGGTCGAGGATATCGAGGTGCAGGTGGGGCGCACCGGCGCGCTGACACCGGTCGCCCATCTCAAACCGGTGTTCCTGGGCGGCGTCACCGTGTCGCGAGCCACCTTGCACAACGAAGACGAGATTGCCCGCCTGGGCGTCGAGATCGGCGACACGGTGCTGGTGGAGCGCAGCGGAGACGTGATTCCGAAGGTGGTCCGGGTCACCGCGCAAGGCCCCAACCGCCGCCCGTTCCGGTTCCCCGGAACCTGTCCGGTGTGCGGCGGAAAGGTTGTACGGGAGCCGGATGAAGCGGTCCGGCGTTGCATCAACACCAATTGCCCGGCGCGGCTGAAAGAATCGATCCTGCACTTCGCCTCGCGGAACGTGATGAACATCGACGGCCTGGGAGAGGCCCTGGTGGATCAGTTGGTGGACAGCGGCCTGGTGAAGAGCGTAGCAGACCTTTATTCGCTTAAGGCCGAGCAACTCGAGCGGCTGGAGAGAATGGGCAAGAAGTCCGCCGCCAACCTGATCCGCAACATCGAAAACTCCCGTAAGAACCCGCTGCCCAGAGTGCTTGCCGCGCTCGGTATTCGCTTCGTCGGAGAGCGCACAGCCGCCTTGCTCGCCGAACATTTCGGCAGCCTGGACCGCATCGCCGCCGCCGGGGTCGAGGAGTTGCAGGAAGCCGAAGAGGTGGGACCGAAGGTGGCCGAGAGTATCGCCAGCTTCTTCGCCGAACCGCGCAATCGCGAACTCGTGGAACGGCTTCGCCGCGCTGGTCTTATCTTTGAGCACCATCGCAAGGCGCCGCGCGGCGGGAGCCTCGCTGGAAAGACATTCGTACTGACCGGCACACTTCCCAGCCTTACCCGTGAGGAAGCCAAGCGGCGGATTGAATCGGCCGGCGGCAAAGTCACCGGTTCCGTCAGCCGGAATACCAGCTACCTGGTGGCCGGGGAGGATCCTGGATCGAAGCTCGCCAAGGCGCAGGCCGCGGGCGTTCCAATCATCGGCGAACGGGAGTTGCTGGAAATGCTGGAAGAAGGTTAGCCAAACATATTTGAAATTTCCGAAGCCAGCTTCGCCAGCCGCTGGATAGGATAACCGAAGATAGTGCTGGCCCGGCCGGTTTCGCGGTCAATCCGTGCGAGCCTGGCAGCCAACTGGCCGGCGGGATCCAGTAGCCAGGCGTCGCCGGTGTCGGTGGAGAACCGCACAAGCGGGCCAACGGTCACGATGCGGCCATCGTATTCGGCGGCGCGCTTGGAACTTCATCCGGCCCACAGCGATCTCCTGGATTAGGTGAATTCGACGCCGATGGAACTGTTCACCAAGCTCTTCGGCCACCTGCTGGTTTTTGTATACGTTGTTGCGCAACGAGACCTGCTTTAACAACCTGAATGACTTTGGCCTTCGGAAAGGGTTGGAACAATCGAAACTAATCCGGCATGCGATAGAGGTGAAAATTGTGCGCCGCGCTATTCATCGCCACCAGGAATCCCCGTGGAAACCGAGGCCCCATCGGGCGCGCGGTCGCGTCGATTCCATCCGTGGATTCCGAACTCCCCCTCCAGACCGCGACTGCCTGCCAATCCGAACGCCGGTAGACGTGGTATTCGCTGCGCGGATGCAGTTGGTCGGTCACGATTACGTACGCGCCAGCCACCGCAATCCCCTCGCGGTCGCCGCCGAAGCCCTCCTCGGCAAAACGGGCTACGGGTTTGGCAGCCTGCGGATGGTCCGGGTCGGCCGGGTACACACGCACGCAGCAGTCTTCATCGGAGTAGTACACCAGTTCGCGCTCCGGGTCCACCGCGACTGCTTCGATCTCGCCTTGGCCCGAGAAGGCGCCGAAGGCCCGGACCTTCCGGCCGGCCACTTTATTTCCGCGGATCAGCAGTTGATACTGCCAGAGGTAACCTTCCCGAGGTCCGGTCTTGCGGCTGACGATGGCCATCAGCGCCTTGTCCCGGGCGCGCTGATATAGGGCGATGCCCATGGGCGCGCCGGCCTCGCCCTGTTCCCCTTCAAAGACCGGCACGGTCCCGATGAGATGCAGATGCGGCCTTACCGCGGAGACCCGGTAGACCAGGAGACGGCGCTGGAGTCTCTCGGTTGCAACGCAGATGTCGCCGAGAATGTCGACGTTGTTTGGGCGGTCCAAATTGTTCTGGGTTTCCAGTAACTTTCCGTCCAGCGTATACACGGCCAGCGCGCCGTCCGGACGGGGCCGCTTGACGGTACCCACGATGAGGCTGCGAGCGGGATCCTGCGGGTGAACCCAGATGGCGGGATCGTCGACGTCCTCCGCCACCGGCTCTGTTTCCACCGCGGGTTGAATCTCTACGACAGTCACTGCCGCCGCCAGGAAAGCGGCGGCAGTGATCCACAGCAACCAGAACTTCTTCATGAGCGTTAGAACCTGTAGCGGAGCATGAGCTGAATCTGCCGGGGGCCGCCTGAGCCGGTCGGGTTGTTGTTCACCACCGAGGTGATCGTCCCGAAAGTTCCGAGGTTCGAAAAGTTCGCCTCGGGGTTGGCGTATTGTGCGCGGTTGAAGAGGTTGAACATCTCGGCGCGGAATTCCAGGGCGTGCTGCTCGGCCAGCTTCGCCTGCTTGCCGATTGCCACGTCCATTTGCCACAGACCCGGTCCGCGCAGGGCGCTGCGAGGCAACGTGCCCCAGGTCCCCGAAGGAGGAACCGCGAAAGCCGCGGGGTTCAACCAGCGCAAGGGGGACTTCACCGCAGCATACAAGCTCTGGCCCGAAACGAAGTTGGGCCTCTGCGGGGGAGCGCTCTTCCCGGGCGTGCTCACCACGCCGTCGGGGAGCGAAGAGGCGCTCCGATTGACGGTCACATCGAAGGGCAGAGCGGTGCGCGCGGTGAAGAACCCGCTCAGGCTCCAGCCGCCAAGCAATGCCTCCGCCAATCCGCCTGGCAGCGCATGTCTCCGTCCTACGCCGAACGGCAGTTCATAGATCGAGTTCATTGTCACCGTATGCCGGATGTCCCAGGGCGCATCGCCGCGGTCGCAGCGCCGGCAGCCGGAAATCATGCGGGAGGCGCCGTCCCCGGCTCCGGCATTGTCGTTGAGATTGTGCGACCACATGTATTGAGTCTGCCAGAGGAATCCGCGCTGCATGGGCCGGGTGAGCGAAACCTGCAACGCGTTCATGCTGCTGTTGCCGTCGTTGGTCTTGATGTCGACGTTGCTGAAGTTTGGATAGGGCCGGGTTCCGGTGGCCGGGTTGATCGTGTTGATGAACGACCGCCCGAACAAGTGATGCCCATTTCCGCCGACGTAGGCAGTTTGCAACACAAAGCGCAGGGGAAGCTCCTGCTGGATGGCGAAGGTCCACTGCTGGCTGTATCCATCGCGGCGGTCCCGTTGCAGGGCCCGCGCCGAGACGCCGGTGGATTTCGCCTGCCCGAGATATTGCGCCGCCG
>Ga0272446_1003052_pt1 | contig 21752 bp, 14 predicted proteins | sample YNPCB0061_FD_194587 | JGI IMG/M metagenome (GOLD analysis project Ga0272446, IMG submission 194587) | Hot spring microbial mat communities from Yellowstone National Park, WY, United States - YNP-CB-006-1 | ecosystem: Environmental > Aquatic > Thermal springs > Hot (42-90C) > Sediment | place... | reverse complement strand
GCGCGGTTCGCTTGCCTTCGCCGGGGCGAGCCCCTAGAGAACCCCGGGTCGCCCGGTTAGCACAGCGGTAGTGCAGCGGTTTTGTAAACCGAAGGCCGGGGGTTCAAATCCCTCACCGGGCACCATCGCCTCGCGGCGCCTTGCCCGACTGGTCGGCCCAGCCGAACACCGTGCGCCGCTCGATCTCGGCCACGTCAACCGGCCGCGGAAAGGGCTCGGGCGCCGGCTGTCCGGGCATCCGCGGGCGGCCGATCGCTTCGAAGAACCGCTCCAGCCCGCCCGGCATCAGCACCCAGACGAAGGTGAAAGGCTCGCTGCCGCGGTTGATGAAGGCGTGCTTCCGCCCCTTGCCGAGGAACACCGTCGTTCCGGCAACGGCCGGGTGCTCCACCCCGTCGAGCAGCACCGTCGCCTCGCCGGCGATGAAATGGATGATCTCCTCCTGCTCGGCGTGGATGTGCTCGCGCACATGGCAGCCGGGCGCGACCGTCTGACGCCCCATCGCGAAGGGCGTGTCGGAGGCGACGTTCGAGGGGTCGAGCAAGCACTCGACGAAGCCGTTCGCCGGCACCGGCTGCCAGAAGCTGCGGGCCTCGTGCGGCTGCACGACGATGGCCATCCCCTCGCGGGTAGGCTGGTCCATCACGCCGCCTCCCTCAGGACGCGCGCATGCTGCGCCACCGCATCGGCCACCGCGGCGGCGAAGGCGGCATCATCGGCCTCGTCCTGCGGCAGCGACAGCGAGACGTAGCCGCGGCGGGCGATGTAGATGCCCCGCGCGATCAGCGCGAGATGGATGAGCGCCCGCGCGGGCTTCGCCTCCGGCACGTCCTCGGGCCGGGCGATCGGCGCATCGGTCGGGTGCAGGCCGAGCATCGAGCCGAAGCCGGTCATCCGCACCGGCGCGCCGGCGGCTTCGGCTGCGGCGTTCACCCGCGCCTTCAAGGCCTCGCCGCGCGAAGTCAGCCGCTCGGCCGCCTCGGGCGTGAAGAGCTGCGTCAGCCCCGCCAGCCCTGCCGCCATCGAGGTGACGTTGTTGTTGAACGTGCCGGCATGGGCGAGCGCGTCCGGCCGGTAGGGGTCGTAGCGGCCCATCAGGTGCTCCGCGCCGCCGAAGGCGCCGAAGCTGAACCCGCCGCCGAGATACTTGCCGAAGGTCGTGAGGTCGGGCCGCACGCCGAGCCGCCCCTGCATGCCGGAGGGGCCGAGCCTGCTCGTCATCACCTCATCGAGGATGAAGACGATGCCGTATCGTTCCGTGATCTCGCGCAAGGCCCGGATGAACGCCGGCTCCGCCGGCAGCGACCCGGCCGCCCCCATCACCGGCTCGACGATCACCGCGGCGAAGGCCGCCGGATCGGGCGCAAGCGCAGCCTCGACGGAGGCGATGTCGTTGTAGCGGGCGAGCGCGAGGTCGAACGGCACGTTCGTCGCCATGCCCGGCTTGAACACCAGCACGCCGCCGTGATAGCCGCCGGCGAAGCCGAGGATCCTCTGCCGTCCCGTCGCCGCACGCGCGGTGACGAGCGCCATCAGGTTCGCTTCCGTGCCGCTGTTGGTGAAGCGGATGCGCTCGACGGAGGGGAACCGCTCGGCGATGGCCGCGGCCAGCCGCGCCTCGTACATGTTCGGCCCGCCGAGAACGATGCCGTCCTCGATCGCGGCCTTCGCCGCTTGCTGGATCGGCGCCGGCGAGTGGCCGTAGAGCCCGGCCGAGTACTCGCCGAGATAGTCGCGGTAGGAATGGCCGTCGAGGTCGGTCAGCGTCGCGTCGACGCCCTTGGCGAAGGCAAGCGGGAAGGGGGTGTAGTGCAGCACGGTGCGGGTGTTGCCGCCAGGCATGACCGCGGCGGCGGCAAGCGCGCGCGCCCGCGAGGCCGGGTTGGCCGCGGTGAAGGCGCGCTCCTCCTCGGCGAGCGCATCCTCGAGCGTCCAGTTCGCGGCGAGCGTGGTCATCCGCCCCTCCCGTTCCATGTCCGGGCGCGAATGATGGCACGGAAGCCGGCGCGGTCCAGCCCGGGGCCGCGCAATCCCGTGTCGTGCATCCAGGCCGACGGGTCCTTATGCTGCTCGACCGGCGCTCACATGGACGCCACATGAGCGTTGGAGATGGGTTAGCATCATTGCCCTAAAGGAGCCCCGGAAGGTATTCCTGGGAACCCTTGGGTCGGGAGGTCGTCCGGACGATGGACGCACTGTCGGGTAGGCTGCCAATCACCCTCGAGAGCCGCTTCGTGGAGCTCGGGGCCCCTGTGCTGTTGACCGGCACGCAGGCGATCGTGCGGCTCCTGCTCGAGCAGGCGCGGCGCGACCGGGCGGCCGGGCTCGACACGGCCGGCTTCGTCTCCGGCTATCGCGGCTCTCCCCTCGGGGGGGTCGACCAGGAGCTCTGGCGTCGCCGCGCGCTGCTCGACGCCCACCGGATCCGCTTCGAGCCGGGGCTGAACGAGGACCTCGCGGCCACCATGCTGTGGGGAACGCAGCAGGCTGCCGCCTTCCCGCACCCGCGGCACCAGGGCGTGTTCGGCCTCTGGTACGGCAAAGGACCGGGCGTCGACCGCTCGGCCGATGCGCTGCGCCACGCCAACACCTTCGGCACCGCGCGCCATGGCGGGGTCATCGCCGTGGCGGGCGACGATCATGCCGCGCAGTCCTCCGTGCTGCCGCACCAGACCGACATGGTGTTCGAGGCGGTGATGATCCCGGTGCTGCAGCCCGCCTCGGTTGACGAGATCGTTCCGCTCGGCCTCGCGGGCTACGCGATGAGCCGCTTCTCCGGCCTCTGGGTGGCGATGAAGACGATCGCCGAGACGGTCGAGGGCGCCGCCACGATGGTGCTGCCCGAGCATGTGCCGTTCCTGACGCCGTTCGACCATCCCGCGCCGCCGCACGGCTTCAACTTCGACCCCCTGCTGCGCTGGCCCGCCCAGCGCGCCGAGCTCGAGCGCCGCGTGCTCGAGGAGCGGCTGCCCGCCGCGCGTGCCTGGGCGCGGGCCAACCGTCTCGACCGCGTGCTGTTCGGCGCGCCGGACGCCGCGATCGGCATCGTCACCGCCGGCAAGGCCCATCTCGACGTGCTGCGCGCGCTCGACGATCTCGGCCTGCCGCCCGGGCGTGCGGCCGCTTGCGGCATCGCCCTCTACAAGGTCGCGATGTCCTGGCCGCTCGAGACCGAGGGGCTCCGCCGCTTCGCTGCCGGCAAGCGCGCGCTGATCGTCGTCGAGGAGAAGCGCAGCATCGTCGAGCGCCAGGTGCGCGAGGCGCTCTACGGGCTCGAGGCGGCGCAGCGCCCCGCCATCGCCGGCAAGACGGGGCTCGACGGCGCGCCGCTGCTGCCCGAGGCGGGAGAGCTCGACCCAGGGATGGTGGCCGAAGCCCTCGCCCGCGCGCTGTCGGCGCTCGGCGTCGCGGTCGCGCCGCTGCAACGCCCCGCGCGGCAGGCAAGCGCGGCGCTCAAGCGCGCGCCGTTCTTCTGTGCCGGCTGTCCGCACAACACCTCGACGGTGGTGCCCGACGGCTCGATCGCGATGGGCGGCATCGGCTGCCACACGCTGGCGCTCGGCGAGGTCGGCCGCGCGCGGACGGTGACGCAGATGGGCGCCGAGGGCGCGACCTGGGCCGGTCTCGCGCCCTTCACCGGGATCGAGCACATGTTCGTCAACATGGGCGACGGCACCTACCAGCACTCCGGCCTGCTCGCGATCCGCCAGGCGGTGGCGGCGAAGACGCGCGTCACCTACAAGCTCCTCTACAACAGCGCCGTGGCGATGACCGGCGGCCAGCCGGTGGATGGCGCGCCGACCGTGGCGCAGATCGCGCACCAGCTCGCCGCAGAAGGCGTGGGCCGCATCGCGGTGGTGGCCGACGATGCCTCCCGCCTGCCGCCCGCGCGCGCTCTGCCGCCGGGCACGGAGCGGCACACGCGCGAGGCGCTCGATGCCGTGCAGCGCTCGTTCCGCGCCCATGACGGCGTGTCCGCCATCATCTACGACCAGATCTGCGCCACCGAGAAGCGGCGCAAGCGCAAGCGCGGCGCGATGGCCTCGGCCGGGACGACGGTGCTGATCAACCCCCGCGTCTGCGAGAACTGCGGCGACTGCACGGTGCAGTCGAACTGCGTCGCGATCGAGCCGATCGACACCGAGTATGGCCGCAAGCGGCGCGTCTCGCCGTCCGCCTGCAACACCGACCTCTCGTGCCTGAAGGGGTTCTGTCCCTCCTTCGTCACCGTCGCCGGGCCGCGGCGGCACGTTCCCGCGCCGCATCTGGCGGAGATCGAGGCGTCGCTGCCGTCGCTTCTCGCCCCGCCGTCCCTGCCGCCGCTCGATCGGCCCTGGCGGGCGCTGTTCGCGGGCGTCGGCGGCGGCGGCATCGTCACCACCGGCGCGATCGTCGCGATGGCCGCGCATCTCGAAGGCCACGCCGTGCGCACGCTCGACTTCACAGGGCTCGCGCAGAAGAACGGCGCGGTGGTCGCCCACGTGCAGATCGCCCCCGAGGACTCGATGCTGGACGTGGCCCGTGTTCCGGCCGGGCGTGCCGACCTCCTGCTCGCGGGCGACCTTGCCGTCGCCGCCGGCAGCGACGTGCTGCACCGCGTCGCGAGCGCCGGCGCGGTCGTCGGCAACACAGCACTTCCGGCCGTCGCCTCCTTCGTGCGGAACGCCGATGTCCGGCTCGACGCCGAGGCGCACCAGGCGGCGCTCGCGGCGGCCGTTCCCGAAGGCTCGACGCTCTGGCTCGACGCCGCGCGCATGGCCGAGGCGTTGTTCGGAGACGCGCTGGCGATGAACACGATCCTGCTCGGCGGCGCCTGGCAGCGCGGGCTCATCCCCGTGGGCGAGCAGGCGCTGCTCGACGCCGTCGCGCTCAACGGCACGGCGGTCGAGGTCAACCGCCGCGCCTTCCTGTGGGGCCGCGCCCTCGCAGCGGACCCGACGCTCGCCGCCCGCGCGCTCGGCCAGCCGCCGCGCCACGACACGCTCGACGCGCTCGTCGATCACCGTGCCGCCGAGCTCACCCGCTACCAGGACGAGGCGCTCGCCGCGCGCTACCGTGCCCTCGTCGCGCGGGCCGCGGCCGCCGAGGCGGCGGCGATGGGCGATCCTGGGGACTTCGCGCGCGCCGTCGCGGAGGGCTACTTCCACGTCCTCGCAGTGAAGGACGAGTACGAGGTCGCGCGCCTGCACACCGACGCCGCCTTCCTCGCGAGCGTCTCTGCCTCGGCCGCGGCGGCGCCGCTGACCTTCCACCTCTCGCCGCCGCTTCCCTGGCTCGGGCGTGATCCGGCGACAGGGCGGCGTCGGAAGCTCGCGCTGCCGGGTTGGCTCATGCTGCCGCTGTTCCGGCTGCTCGCCCGCTTGCGGCGGATCCGCGGCACCTGGCTCGACCCCTTCGCACGCCAGCAGGACCGGCGGCTCGAGCGCGCGATGATCGGCACCTACGAGCAGGACATGGAGGCGGCGATCGCGGCGCTCTCGGCGGCGACGCACGAGGCCGCCGTCGCCCTCGCGCGCCACCCCTTCTCCGTGCGCGGGTTCGGCCCCGTGAAGCAGGAGAGCCACGCCAGGGCGGAGCCGGTTCGGCAGGCGCTGCGCACGCGCCTCGCGATGCACCATCCGACACGGCAACAAGCAAGAACAACAGAGGACGAGACGACGCATGCTTGACCGCACGCCGGCCGAGATCGCCGACACGCGCGCCCTGGTGGTCGAGACCGCCCGCGCCTTCGCCGCCGAGAAGCTCGCTCCCGGCGCCGCTGCCCGCGCGAAGGCCGGGGCGATCGAGCCCGAGATCATCGCCGAGCTCGGGGCCTTGGGCTTCCTCGGTGCCACCGTCTCGCCCGAGTGGGGCGGGGCGGGGCTCGACTACCTCACCTATGCGATGGCGCTCGAGGAGATCGCCGCAGGCGACGGCTCGGTGTCAACGCTCGTCTCGGTGCACAACAGCCCGACCTGCCTCATCCTCGAACGGTTCGGAACCGAGGCGCAGCGCGAGCGCTGGCTCAGGCCGATGGCCTCGGGCGAGGCGGTGTCCTGCTTCGCGCTCACCGAGCCGCAGGCGGGCTCCGACGCCTCGGCGCTGCGCACCCGCGCGGTGCGGCGCGACGGCGCCTGGGCGATCGACGGCGCCAAGCAGTTCATCTCGAACGGCCGCATCGCCAAGGTCTGCGTGCTGTTCGCCGTGACCGACCCCTCCGCCGGCAAGAAGGGCATCTCCTGCTTCGTCGTGCCGACCGACACGCCCGGCTTCGTGGTTGCCCGCACCGAGGACAAGCTCGGCCAGCACGCCTCCGACACCTGCGCAATCCATTTCGAGAGCATGATGGTTCCGGACGATGCGATGATCGGCGCGCCCGGCGAGGGCTACCGCATCGCGCTCTCGACGCTCGAGGCGGGCCGCATCGGCATCGCGGCGCAGAGCGTCGGCATGGCGCGCGCCGCGCTCGACTACGCGATCGCCTACGCGAAGGAACGGCGTGCCTTCGGCGAGCCGATCATCGGCCACCAGGCGGTGCAGTTCCGGCTGGTCGAGGCGAAGACGCGGCTCGAGGCGGCGCGTCAGCTCACCCACCACGCATGCCGGCTCAAGGATTCCGGGGCGCCGGCGCTGGAGGCCGCCTGCATGGCGAAGCTCTTCGCCTCCGAGATGGCCGAGGCGGTGTGCTCGGCGGCGATCCAGACGCTCGGCGGCTACGGCTACCTCGCCGACTACCCGGTGGAGCGCATCTGGCGCGACGTTCGAGTCTGCCAGATCTACGAGGGCACGTCAGACGTGCAGAAGATCATCCTGGGGCGGCTCCTGTAGCGGCCTCGCCGGGGGCGGAGAGCTTCACGACCTCCGCCCCCTCCTCCACCTGGTCTCCGGGCGCAACGTCCACTCTCATGACCGTGCCGTCGACCGGGGCGGCGATCCTGAGCTCGGTCTTCATCGCCTCGACCACGACGAGCACCTGCCCGCGCGACACCGCATCGCCCACGGAACAAAGCACCGCCGCCACCCGGCCCGGGATGGGCGAGGCGACGCGGTCGTCGCCGGCGGCGTCGCCGGCTGCCGGCGACAGCGCGTCCTCGATCGCGAAGCGCCACCGTCCCACACCAGGCAGCGAGACGGCCACCGCGCCGGCCGAGAGCGCGCAACCGGCGCGGAACCGCCGGGCGCCGATGCGGACGACCAGCGCGTCCTCGCCATCACCCGGCTGCGCCGCGACGGCATGCGCTTCGCCCATGAGCGAGATCTCCCAGCCTTCGCCCGCATGCGCGACGCCGAGCAGGATCGGCCGTCCCCCCTCGCGCAGGCGGAGCGTGCGCCGCGCCGTGCCGAACAGCCGCCAGCCGTCGCGCCTGTCCCACGGAGAGGCATGGCGGCCGGCGCGGCTGGGCGCGCTCCGCCGCTGCGCCTCGAGCACGGCGGCTGCGGCGGCGAGGATCGCGTCCGGGGGCGCGGGCGGGGGCGGCGCGAGGATCGCCTCCGCATGCGCAGCGATGAAGCCGGTGGTCGGCACGCCCTCGGCGAAGCCCTGATGGGCGAGGATGGCGCGCAGCGCGTCGAGATTCGTCGAGACCCCCTCGACCATCGTGCGATCGAGGGCGGTGCGCAGGCGCGCGATGGCCTCGGCGCGCGTCGGGCCGTGCGCGATGATCTTGGCGATCATCGAATCGTAGTGCGGCGTCACCTGATCGCCTGCGCGCACGCCGGTGTCGACGCGGATGCCCTCGCCCGAGGGAACGGCAAACCGGTCGAGCCGCCCCGTCGCCGGCCGCCAGCCCTCGCGCGGCTCCTCGGCGCAGAGCCGCACCTCGACGGCATGGCCGGAGACGGGCGGGCTCGCCGCGAAGGGCAGCCTCTCGCCGCCGGCGATGCGAAGCTGCCATTCCACGAGGTCCAGGCCCGTCACCGCCTCCGTCACCGGATGCTCCACCTGCAGCCGGGTGTTCATTTCCATGAAGTGGAACCTGTCGTCCTCGGCGATGAACTCCACCGTGCCGGCGTTGACGTAGCCTACCGCCTTCGCCGCCGAGACGGCCGCGTCGGCGAGCGCCGACCGCATGGCCTCGGAGAGCGCCGGCGCCGGCGCCTCCTCGACGATCTTCTGGTGGCGCCGCTGGATCGAGCAGTCGCGCGAGGACAGGGCGACCGCGGTGCCGTGCGCATCGGCCAGCACCTGGACCTCGATGTGCCGCGGGCGGGCTAGAAAGCGCTCGACCAGAACGCGGCCGTCGCCAAACGCCGCGACCGCCTCGCGGCGCGCGGCGGCGAGCGCGTCGGGGAACGCCTCGGCGCTCCCGACCACCCGCATCCCGCGCCCGCCGCCTCCGGCGGAGGCCTTGATCAGGACGGGAAAGCCGATGCGGCCCGCCTCGGCCGCGAGCAGCGCATCGTCCTGGTCCTCGCCGTGATAGCCGGGAACGAGCGGCACGCCGGCCGCCTCCATCAGCGCCTTGGCCGACGCCTTGCCGCCCATCGCGCGCATCGCCGCCGGCGGCGGGCCGACGAAGACGAGCCCGGCCCCCGCGCAGGCCTCGGCGAAGGCGGCGTTCTCGGAGAGGAAGCCGTAGCCCGGGTGGATGGCTTCCGCCCCCGTCGCCCGCGCGGCCTCGAGGATGCGGTCGATGCGGAGATAGCTCTCCGCCGCCGGCGCCGGGCCGATGCACACCGCCGCGTCGGCCATCGCGACATGCATCGACGCCGCGTCCGCCTCGGAATGGACGGCAATGCAGCGGAGCCCCATGCGCCGGGCGGTGCGGAAGACGCGCACGGCGATCTCACCGCGGTTGGCGACGAGGAGCGAGCGGAACATTCCGCTCACATCCGGAACAGGCCGAAGCGCGTCGGCCGGATCGGCGCGTTCAGCGCTGCGGAGATCGCGAGCCCGAGCACGTCGCGCGTCCTCGCAGGCGGGATGATGCCGTCGTCCCACAGCCGCGCCGTGGCGTAGTAGGGGCTGCCCTCGCGCTCGTACTTCTCGCGGATCGGCGCCTTGAAGGCCTCCTGCTCGGCGATGGGCCACTCCTCGCCGCGGGCGGCCATCGCATCGGCCCGGATGGTGGCCAGAACGCTCGCCGCCTGCTCGCCTCCCATCACGCCGATGCGGCTGTTCGGCCAGGTGAACAGGAACCGCGGCGAGTAGGCGCGGCCGCACATGCCGTAGTTGCCCGCCCCGAACGAGCCGCCGATCAGCACCGTGAACTTCGGCACCGCGGTGGTGGCGACGGCGGTGACGAGCTTGGCACCGTCCTTGGCGATGCCGCCCGCCTCATACCGGCGCCCGACCATGAAGCCCGCGATGTTCTGCAGGAACACGAGCGGGATGCGGCGCTGGCTGCAGAGCTCGACGAAATGCGCCGCCTTCAGCGCGCTCTCGGAGAACAGGATGCCGTTGTTGGCGACGATGCCGACGGGCTGGCCCCAGACATGCGCGAAGCCGCAGACGATGGTGGTGCCGTAGCGGTGCTTGAACTCGTCGAGCTCGGAGCCGTCGACGATGCGGGCGATCACCTCGCGGACGTCGTAGGGCGTGCGCGTGTCGGGCGGCACGATGCCGGCGAGCTCTGCCGGATCGTAGGCGGGCTCGCGCGGCGCGCGGAGCTCGAGCGGCGCCCGCCGCGACGTCCCGAGATGGCCGACGATCCGCCGCGCGAGGCCGAGCGCGTGCGCGTCGTCGTTCGCCATGTGGTCGGCGACGCCGGAGATGCGCGTGTGCACGTCCGCGCCGCCGAGATCCTCGGCCGAGACGATCTCGCCCGTGGCCGCCTTCACGAGCGGCGGGCCGGCGAGGAAGATCGTTCCCTGGCCGCGGACGATGATGCTCTCGTCGCACATCGCCGGGACGTAGGCGCCGCCGGCGGTGCAGCTTCCCATCACCACCGCGATCTGCGGGATGCCGCCCGCCGACATCCGCGCCTGGTTGTAGAAGATGCGGCCGAAATGATCCCGGTCGGGGAAGATCTCGTCCTGGTTCGGCAGGTTCGCGCCGCCGCTGTCGACGAGGTAGATGCAGGGCAGCCGGTTCGCCTCGGCGATCTCCTGCGCGCGGAGGTGCTTCTTGACGGTCAGCGGATAGTAGCTGCCGCCCTTCACCGTCGCGTCGTTGGCGACGATCACGCACTCCCGCCCCGCCACGCGGCCGACGCCGGTGATGATGCCGGCGGCTGGGACCTCGCCGCCATACATGCCGAAGGCGGCCAGCGGCGAGAGCTCGAGGAACGGCGCGCCCGGGTCGAGCAGCGCCTCGACGCGCTCGCGCGGCAGGAGCTTGCCGCGGGAGAGGTGCCGCTGCCGCGCCGCCTCCGGCCCGCCGAGCGCGGCGGCGGCCACGCGCTCCTCGAGTTCGGCGAGCGCGGCGGCGTTGGCGGCGGCGTTGGCGCGGAACGCCTCCGATCGCGTATCGACGGAGGAGGCGAGGCGGCTCACGCCGTCTCGCGGAACAGCTCGCGCCCGATCAGCATGCGGCGTATCTCGCTCGTTCCGGCGCCGATCTCGTAGAGCTTGGCGTCGCGCAGCAGCCTGCCGGTCGGGTAGTCGTTGATGTAGCCGTTGCCGCCGAGGAGCTGGATCGCGTCGAGCGCCATCCTGGTCGCCGCCTCCGCCGCGTAGAGGATCGCGCCGGCGGCGTCCTTCCGCGTCACCCGCCCGCGGTCGCACGCCTCGGCGACGGCATAGACATAGGCGCGGCAGGCCGAGAGGCTCGTGTACATGTCGGCGAGCTTGCCCTGGACGAGTTGGAACTCGCCGATCGGCTGGCCGAACTGGCGCCGCTCGTGCACGTAGGGCAGCACCACGTCCATGCAGGCCTGCATGATGCCAAGCGGGCCGGCGGCGAGCACCGCGCGCTCGTAGTCGAGCCCGCTCATCAGCACGCGCACGCCGCCCCCCACCCGGCCGAGCACGTTCTCCTCCGGAACCTCCACGTCCTCGAACACGAGCTCGCTCGTGGGGCTGCCCCGCATGCCGAGCTTGTCGAGCTTCTGCGCCGGGCGGAAGCCCTTGAAGCCGCGCTCGACGATGAAGGCGGTGATGCCGTCCTTGCCGGCCGAAGGGTCGGTCTTGGCGTACACCACCAGCGTCTCGGCGTAGTGGGCGTTGGTGATCCACATCTTGGTGCCGTTCAGCACGAACCGGTCGCCCCGCCGCTCGGCCCTGAGCGTCATCGAGACGACATCGGAGCCCGCGCCGGGTTCGCTCATCGCGAGCGCGCCGAGATGCTCCCCCGAGATCAGCTTCGGCAGGTATCGCCGCTTCTGCTCCTCCGTGCCGTTGAGCTTGATCTGGTTGATGCAGAGGTTCGAGTGCGCGCCGTAGGAGAGGCCGACGGAGGCCGAGGCGCGGCTCACCTCCTCCATCGCCACGCAATGGGCGAGATAGCCGAGGCCGGCCCCGCCATGCGCCTCGTCCACCGTGATGCCGTGCAGGCCGAGCGCGCCCATCTCGGGCCAGAGATGGCGCGGGAACTCGTCGGTCCGGTCGATCTCCGCGGCGAGCGGGGCGATGCGGTCGGCGGCGAAGCCGCGCACGCTGTCGCGCAGCATCGCGATCTCCTCGCCATGGTCGAACTCGAGCGCTGCCGGCTGGTTCGGGATCATCGCCTCATTCCACCTTGCGCAGGTCCTCGATCACCCGGCCGTCGTTCGGCAAGGTTCCGGGCGCGACGAGCGTCACCTCGCCGCGAAGCTTGGTCACGGCCTGCAGCGCCTCGGCGATCCGCTGCGCGAGGCCCTGGTCGGGAGACGCCGCCTCGACCGAGAGCGCCATCGTGTCGGTGTCGCGTTCGCGCGAGACGACGAGGCGCATCCGGCCGAGGCCGGGGAAGCGCCGGGCGAGGTCGGCGATCTGCTCGGGGCGGACGAACATGCCCTTCACCTTCGCTGCCTGGTCGGCCCTTCCCATCCAGCCGCGGATGCGCGTGTTGGTCCGCCCGCAGGGAGACTGTCCGGGCATGATCGCGGAGAGGTCGCCGGTGGCGAAGCGGATCAGCGGATATTCCGGGACGAGCAGCGTCACCACCACCTCTCCCACCTCGCCGTCCGGCAGCGGCTCGCCGGTGCCGGGGCGGACGATCTCGACGATCACGAACTCGTCGAGGATCAGCCCCTCGCGCGCCTCGCTCTCGTAGGCGACGAGGCCGAGATCGGCCGTACCGTAGCTCTGCAGCACGGTCAGCCCACGCTCGGCATACCAGGCGCGCAGCGCGGGCGTGTAGGCGCCGCCGGTGACGTGGCCGCGGCGGAGGGTGGAGAGGTCGAGCCCGAGCTCGTCGCCCTTCTCGAGGATGGCCTTCAGGAACTCGGGCGTGCCGGCGTAGCACTGGCTCCGCAGATGCGCGATCGCGCGCGCCTGGAGCTCGAGGTTGCCGGGGCCGGCGGGAACCACGGCCGAGCCCACGGCGCGCGCGCCGCTCTCCATCATCGCGCCGGCCGGCGTGAAGTGGTAGGCGAAGGTGTTGTGCAGGATCTGCCCGGCGCGCAGCCCGGTGGCGAACAGCGCCCGGCCGAAGCGGAAGAAGTCGCGCCCCGGCGCCTCGGGGTCGTAGATCGGGCCGGGGCTGACGAAGATCCGCGCGAGCCGTCCGGGTGGGATGGCGATCAGCTCGCCGAAGGGCGGGCGGCCGGCCTGCAGCGTGATGAGGTCGGACTTGCGGGTCAGCGGCAGGGCGGCGAGCGCGGCGCGGGAGGCCACCTGGTCCGCGTCCACGTGCTGGAGAACGCGCGCGTAGTAGGGCGCCTGGGCGCGCGCCTGGGCGACGTGGGCCGACAGTGCGGCCATCAGCGCCTCCTCCCGCGCCTCGGGCGCGCGCGTCTCGAGCACGTCGAAGAACTCGCCCTCCCGCCTGCGGAACGCCATCACACCCTTCCCCACGTCGCCGGCGCCGAGCCTACAGCCAGCGCTTGCGGCGCTTGTAGCTCTTGAGGTTGCGGAAGCTCTTCCGCTCAGCCCCGTGGCCGCCGAGGTAGAATTCCTTCACGTCCTCGTTGTCCGCAAGGGCCTCGGCCGTGCCGTCGAGCACGATCTTGCCCTGCTCCATCACGTAGCCGTAGGAGGCGACCGAGAGCGCCATGCGCGCGTTCTGCTCGACGAGCAGGATGGTGATGCCGAGCTCGCGGTTGAGGCGGCGGATGATGCCGAACACCTCCTTCACGAGCAGCGGCGAGAGCCCCATCGAGGGCTCGTCCATCAGGATGAGCTTCGGCCGCGCCATCAGCGCGCGGCCGATCGCGAGCATCTGCTGCTCGCCGCCCGAGAGGTAGCCCGCGAGCCCGGTGCGCTCGCGCAGGCGCGGGAAGTAGCCGAACACCCGCTCGATGTCGGCGCGCACGTCGCCGTCGGTTCGGGTGAAGGCCCCGAGCCGGAGATTCTCGACGCAGGTCATGTCGGCGATGATCCGCCGCCCCTCCATGACCTGGAAGATGCCGCGGCGGACGATCCTGTCGGGGTCGATGCCGTTGATCCGCTCGCCGGCGAAGATCACGTCGCCGCGGGTGATCTCGCCCTCCTCGGTCTTGAGCAGGCCCGAGATCGCCTTCAGCGTGGTGGACTTGCCCGCGCCGTTGGCGCCCAGCAGCGCGACGATGTGGCCTTCGGGCACCTTCAGCGAGAGCCCCCGCAGGACGAGGATGACGTCGTTGTAGACGACCTCGATGTTGTTCACCTCGAGCAGCGCCGGCAGCGTGTCGACGAGCCGCGGCGCGCGTGGGGCGGCATTGTCGGCGACGGTGTCCATCAGACGCCGCCGGCCGGGGGAGCCCAGATGGTCCGGGCGGCGGGTTTCCCCGCCGCCCTGCCGCGCCCGGTCCTCACCAGCCGAGCCAGTCCTGCCGCCGCTCGAGCGTGATGCTGGTCACCGGCTCGAGCTTCATCGTGCCCGCGCGCATCAGCTCCGCCACCGAGGCCTGGGAGGTGTCGCCGGCGACCACGGCGCGGAACAGCGACACCGTCATCTGGCCGCGATGATCCTCCGCCGTGAAGGTCGAGGGGTTGCACACCCCCTCGAAACCGGCCGGCACCCAGTCCTTCCGGGCATAGAACCCGTCGCGGATGCGCTCTCCCGTGATGGCGCCGCCATTCGCTGCCGCCGTCTCCATCGCCTCGACCATCAGCATCGCCGAGCATACGCCGGCGAGGTAGTGGACAGGGCGGTACTCGGTCTGCGGGGTCGCGCCACCCTGGCTGATCGCGCGCAGGTTGGCCATTCCCGGCGCGTTGCCGCCCCAGGTCACCGCCGTGCGGAGGGGGAACACCACGCCGTTCGCCGCCGTGCCGGCCGCCTTCATCGCGTTCTCGTCCATCCCCCAGACATTGCCGAGGAACTGAACGTTCACCCCCGCCGTCTGGCAGGCGCGCAGCACCGAGATGTTCGACCCGGCCGTGTTGCCGAGATAGGCGTAGTTGGCGCCCGAGTTGCGGAGCGTCAGGCACTGCGCGGTGAAATCGCCCGGGGTGAGGGTGAACTGGATCGCCGGCAGCACCTCGAAGCCAAGCTCAGCGGCGAGCGCCTCGCCGGCCGCCTTGGGCGAGTTCGGATAGGGGTGGTTGGCGCCCATGTGGACGTATTTCGGCCGCCCCTGCCCGCCCTTCGCCTTCCAGTCCTCCGCCGCCCAGATGATCATCGCGCGGAGAGCGTCCGAGTAGGAGGGGCCGTAGAAGAAGTTGTAGGGCGCTGCCTTCTCGGCGCGCGGCGCACGCCCCGTCGGGTCGGTCAGCGCTGCGGAGTAGGAACCGGAGATGTAGGGGATGCGGTCACGCGTGACGAAGCTGATCAGCGCCTCGGTGTCGACCGTTCCCCAGCCCTGGATGGCCACGACGCGCTCGCGCTGCGCCCAGGCCTGGTACTGGGCGATGGCGCGCGGCGCCTGGTAGCCGTAGTCGAAGCCGGAGACGGCGAGCTGCCGCCCCGCGACGCCGTTGCGCGTGCGGTTCACCCAGGCGAGCGCGTCCGCCACCCCCTGCCCGTATGGCAGGCCGACATCGGAGGTGGGCCCCGAATTGTCCATCAGATGGCCGACCGGAATGCGCGTCTGCGCCTCAGCCACGCCGGCGATGGCGACCGCCGCCGCGGCGGCGAGAAGGGTTGATCTGAACAGCATTGCTTTCCTCCTGGACGTGTTCCTGCCTGGTGTCGTTGGTTCCTGCCCGATCTCTCCCGGGGGGCCGTTGCCGGCCCCTCAATGCGAGAAAGGATACAGCTTCCAGTACGCCTTGATCAGCCTCCATCGATGCGCGAGCCCGTCGGGCTCGAAGATGAGGAACAGCACGATCGCCGCCCCGATCGTCATCTCGCGAAGATAGCTCACCGCCGCGCCGAGCCCCAGCGCCCGGTCGATCGGGCTGCCGGCGAGGGCATCGGCGAACCACTGCACCACCTCGGGCAGCACGGTCATGAACACCGCCCCCATCATCGAGCCCATCACCGAGCCGAGCCCGCCGATGATGATCATCGCGAGGAACTGGATCGAGAACAGGATGTTGAACGCCTCGACCGAGACGAACAGCAGGTAGTGCGCGTAGAGCGCCCCGCCGATGCCCGCGTAGAAGGACGAGAGGCCGAAGGAGAGGGTGCGGTAGTAGGTGAGGTTGATGCCCATCATCTCGGCGGAGAGGTAGTGGTCGCGCACCGCGACCAGCGCGCGCCCGTCGCGCGTGCGCATCAGGTTCGCCGCCGAGAGGAACATCACCACCACGTAGAACAGCACCACGTAGAAGTAGGTCTCGTTGCTGTCGAAGCGGAGCCCGAAGAGGGTGAAGGGCTCCGTCACCCGCCCGGCGACGCCGCCGGTGAACCAGCGGGCGCGGGCGAAGAAGTCCTCGATGATGAACTGCGCCGCGAGCGTGGCGATCGCGAGGTAGAGGCCCTTCAGCCGCGCCGCCGGCAGGCCGAACACCATGCCCACCGCGGTGGTCATCACCCCCGCCAACGGGATGGCGAGCGCGACAGGGATGCCATGCTCGACGAGCCAGGCCGAGGAGAAGGCGCCAACCCCGAAGAACGCCGCATGGCCGATCGAGATCTGCCCGGTGAAGCCGACCAGAACGTTGAGACCGAGCGCGGCGATGCCGAGATAGCCCGCCTGGATCATCAGGCTGAGGAGATAGCGGTCGCCGGTCAGCGGCACGAGGCAGAGAAGCGCCACGCCGGCGATGGCGAAGGCGCGCGAGAGCCGGGTCGGGAAGATCGTCGTGTCGGCGCGGTAGCTCTCCCGGAAGTCGCCGCAGGGGGTCATCGCAACGCCGGCCATCGCCCTACACCCGCTCGATGTTCCTGGTGCCGAACAGGCCGTAGGGCTTGATCATCAGGATGAGGACCAGGACGTAGAACGGCGCGATCTGGAACATGTTGCCCCAGTGCAGCACCTCGCTGTCGAAGAAGTGCGCGACGTTCTCGAGCACGCCGACGATCAGCCCGCCCAGCACCGCGCCGACCACGCTGTCGAGCCCGCCGAGGATGACGGCGGGGAACACCTTGATGCCGTAGAACGACAGCGCCGAGGAGACGCCGTTCACCACGCCGACGACCACGCCCGCGACCGCCGAGACGACCGCCGAGATCGCCCAGGACATCGCGAACACCTGCCGCACGGAGATGCCGAGCGACTGCGCCACCTGCTGGTCGAACGCGGTCGCGCGCATCGCGAGCCCGTGCTTGGAGACGGTGAAGAACCAGGCGAAGGCGCCCATGATGACGACCGAGATCGCCAGCGACAGCAGGTAGACCGTCTGCACCTCGAGGCCGGCGACGTTCACCCGGTCGGCCTCGAAGATGCGCGGGAAGGGCTGGGCGAAGACGCCGAACATCCACTTCATCAGCGCCTGGAAGAAGATCGACAGCCCGATCGTCACCATGATGACGCTGATCACCGGCTCGCCGATCAGCGGCCGAAGCACCACCACCTGGAGCACGATCCCGAACACGGTCATGAAGGCGAGGGTGACGAGGAACGCGAGCACGAAGGGCATCTGGAAGGTGGTGAGCAGCCACCAGCAGGCCCAGGCGCCGATCAGCAGGAACTCTCCTTGCGCGAAGTTCACCACCTGGCTCGCCTTGTAGATCAGCACGAAGCTCATCGCGACGACGCCGTAGAGCGCGCCGACGATCAGCCCGTTCAGGGCGAGCTGGAACAGGAGCTCCCAGTTCATGCGTCGTTCCCGGTCATGCCGCTGCCTGCGCAGGCGCGGCGGACGGCGTGGGCAGGAGGTCGATCACCGCGAGCGTGGTGCGGATCCGCTGCGTCGTGCCGTCCTGGAACTTGATCACGGTATCGACGGGGATGGTCGGCCGCCCGGCATAGATCGCGTCGATGATCTCGCCGTACTTCTGCGCGATCACGCCGCGGCGCACCTTGCGCGTGCGCGTCAGCTCGTCGTCGTCGGCGTCGAGCTCCTTGTAGAGCAGCAGGAACTTGCGGATGCGCTGCGCCTCGGGCAGCGACGCGTTCACCGTCTCGACCTCGTGGCGCAGGAGCGCGGCGACCTCGGGCTTGGCGGCGAGGTCGCTGTAGGTGGTGAAGGCGATGCGCGCGCGCTCCGCCCATTTCGACACCACCGGGTAGCGGATGCAGATCATCGCGGCGAGGAAGTCGCGCCGGTCGCCGAGGATCACGGCCTCGGCGACATAGGGGCTGAACTTCAGCTTGTTCTCGATGAACTGGGGGCTGAACCGGTCGCCGCGGGCGGTCGTCGCGATGTCCTTGATGCGGTCGATCACCACGAGCTGGCCCTTGGCGTCGAAGTATCCCGCATCGCCCGTGCGGAGCCAGCCGTCGGAGAGGTCGCCCGCGCCCTCGTCGGAGCGGAAGTATCCCGAGAAGCGGTTCGGGTGGCGGGTGACGATCTCGCCGACGCCGTTCGCGTCCGCCTGATCGATTCGCACCTCGATCGTCTCGTCGAAGGGCACGCCGACGGTGTTGAAATCGACCTCGCCCTCGCGGTGCAGCGTGTAGGCGCCGAGCAGTTCCGTCTGCCCGTAGAGCTGGCGGAGCGGCACGCCGAGGGCGAGGAAGAAGCGGAACGTGTCGGGGCCGAGCGCCGCGCCCCCGGTGGCGGCCGAAGTGATGCGCGAGAAGCCCAGGCGGTCGCGCAGCGCGCGGAACAGCAGCGCGTCGGCGGCGCGGGAGCGCCGGCCCTCGTCGAGCGCGCGCAGGCCGAGCCTCATGCCGAGGTCGAACATCCGCCGCTTGAACGGCGAGGCGTCCATGATGCGGGCGCGCACATCGGCCGCGATCTGCTCCCACAGCCGCGGCGCGAACAGCACGAAGGTCGGCCCGATCTCGCGGAAATCGGCGAGCATCGTCTCCGGCTCCTCGACGAAGTTCACCTTCATGCGCGCGAGCAGCGCGAAGCCGAGGGCGTAGACCTGCTCCATGATCCAGGGCAGCGGCAGCACCGAGACGTACTCGTCCTCCGGCCCCTTGGGGTCGGCCCCGAGATAGGCGGCGCAGTGGCGGATCAGCGCGCCCGCGGTCAGCATCGCGAGCTTCGGCCGCGCGGTGGTGCCGGAGGTGGTGCAGAGGATGGCCACCGCCTCGCCCGTCGTCGCCGCGACGAGCGAGTCGTAGAGCGCGGGCTCCGCCGCATGCGCCGCCTCGCCGCGGGCGATGAGATCGGCAAGCGGCATCAGCCGCGGGTCGTCGTATTTCCGCATGCCGCGCGGATCGGCATAGACGATGTGGCGCAGCCCCGGCGCGCGCTCGCCGATCGCGAGCAGCTTGTCGACCTGCTCCTCGTCCTCCGCGAGCACCACCGCCGCGCCGGCATGCGAGAGCAGGTAGGCGACCTCGTCGTCGAGCGCGTCGCGGTAGATGCCGAGCGACATTGCCCCGACCGCATGCGTCGCGATCTCGCCGATCACCCAGTCCGGCCGGTTGTCGCCGATCAGCCCGACCGTCTCGCCAGGCCTGACCCCGAGCGCGCGCAGCCCGAGCGCCACGGCGCGCGTCCGCGCGTGGTACTCGGACCAGGTGATGGTGCGCCAGATGCCGAAATCCTTCTCGCGCAGCGCCGTCTCCGCCCCGTGCTCGCGCGCATGCAGCGCGAGCAGTTTGGGCAGCGTGTCGTACCGGGAGGTGTCGGGCAGACGCGGCGCAGGGCGCTTCATGTGACGGGATCCGCCTCGTCCACCAGCACCTCGTCAACCTCGCCGAGATAGGCCCGCCGCACATGCTCGTTCGCGAGCACCTCCTCGGGCCGGCCCTCGGCGATCCGCTTGCCGAAATCGAGCACCATCACGCGGTGGGAGATGTCCATCACCACGCCCATGTCGTGCTCGATCATGATCACCGTCATCCCCCATTCCTCGTTGAGGTCGACGATGAAGCGGGCCATGTCCTCCTTCTCCTCGAGGTTCATGCCCGCCATCGGCTCGTCGAGCAGGATCAGCTTCGGCCGCAGCGCGACGGCGCGGGCGAGTTCCACACGCTTGCGCAGGCCGTAGCTGAGCGTTCCGGCCTGCGCCTTCCGCACGTGCTGGATCTCGAGGAAGTCGATGATGTCCTCGACCTCCCTTCGGTGGCGGAGCTCCTCCCGCTGCGCCCCGCCGAGCCAGTAGACCATGCCGGTCAGGAATCCGTGCCGCATGAGGTGGTGGCGGCCGACGAGGATGTTGTCGAGCACGCTCATGTGGCCGAACAGCGCGAGATTCTGGAAGGTGCGCCCGATGCCGAGGGCGGCGCGCGCATTGGGCTTGAGCCCGGTGATGTCGCGCCCCTCGAAGCTGATCGTGCCCTCGGTCGGCCGGTAGCGGCCGGAGATGCAGTTCACCATCGAGGTCTTGCCCGCGCCGTTCGGGCCGATGATCGAGAAGAGCTCGCCCGGGCGCACGGCGAAGGATACGTCGGTCAGAGCGCGCACCCCGCCGAAGCGCAGCGAGATGTGCGCGGCCTCCAGCATTGGCGGCGTTTCCACCAGGACGTCTCCCGTTCACCCCTTGGCGCGAGCCGGGCGAAGAGTAGCGGCGCGGGGGATGCCGCCGCAAGCGGCGCGGCGCCCCCGGGGGCCGTCATCGCTTCGGCGGTCAGCCGAGGCGCTTGAGGATCGCCTCCGCCGCGAGGCGCCCGCTCTCGGCGCCGCCCTCCATGTAGCCCGAGTGCTTCTCGCTCGTGTGCTCGCCGGCGAAGAACACCCCGCCCGCAGGCTCGAAGGCGCCGGCGAAACCGAACCACTGCCCCGGCCGGAAGCACGAATAGGACCCGCGCACATAGGGGTTCGACGGCCAGTGCATCCGCTCCGCCCGGCCGGCATAGGCAGCGGCCGCTCCCGGAAAGACGCGGTCCAGGGCGGCGGTGATCTCGCGCGCGCGCGCATCCGGCGTGCCGGAGCCGAAGCCGCGGCCGACGGCGCCGCCGGCGAAGATGGTGAGCTTGCCCTCCCCGCCCGTGCCGGGCAGCGGATGGTCCTCCCAGCAGGTCTGGAAGCCGAGGTCGTTGAGGCACTCGCCGCTCGCGTCCTGCCGCCGCCATGGGCGGTCGGTGACGCCCGCGAACAGCTTGGCGTTGGTGCCGTAGCCGAGGTCGCGGATCGCCCGCCGCGTCAGCCCTGGCAGCGGCACCTCGATCGCGACCGCGCGCAGCATCGTCGCCGGAACCGCGAGCACGACGACATCGGCGGTCACGTCGCGGCCGTTCAGCGTCAGCGTGTAGCGGCGCCCGTCGGGGCGGACGGCCTCGAGGCGCTGGCCGGTCCGGATGCGGGGCCCGAGCTTCTCCGCGATCGCCGCCGGGATCCGGTCATTGCCGCCCGAGACCTGGAACCGCTGGTCGGAGGAGAAAAGGCCCTGCTTCGGCCTGCCCGGATCCGGCGCGAAGGCCTCGACCAGGTAGAGCGAGGACATCTCTCCCGGGTCCGACCCCATCTCCTGGGTCAGCCCGATGTCGAGCAGCGTGCGCAGCCAGCCGGAGACGCCGAACCGGTCGAGCATCGCCGCGGCAGAGACGCGGTCCTCGCGCGCCTTCACCTCGTCCGGCGCCTGACGCAGCGGGCCGAGGCGGGAGACGAGATCGGCGGCGGCCCGGGCGATCTCCTCCAGGGTGCGCGTCTGGCCGCCGATGAAGTAGGTGGTCGCGAGCGCGTCATCCGGAGGCTCGGTGCCGTCCTCGAGGTCGAGGCCGAACTCCTCGGCGAGGCCGAGCATCGTTTCGTGTTCTGTGTTGATGAAGCTGCCGCCGAGCTCGACCAGCATGCCGGCGCCGACGGTGCCGCGGCCGGTGAGCACGCGGCCACCGATCCTGCGGTTCGCCTCGAACACGGTCACGTCCGTCACGCCCGCGGCGACGAGCCGGTGGGCGCAGACGAGGCCGGCAAGGCCGGCGCCGACCACGACGACGCGCAGCGTCCGCGGGCGTGGCTGCGCCCACGCCGGCAACGCCGCGACCGACGCCACGCCCGTGAGCAGGGAGCGGCGGGCGACCGGCCGGCCCATCGCTCGCCGGGCGATCGGCATCGCCGCAAGCTCGTCGAGCGGCGGCGCGCCTGGCTCCCGCGCCCGGGCGGCAAGCGCTGCGGCACGGCGAAGCAGCGCGAAGACGGCGGTTCGGGACATGGCGTTTCCCCCGGCGGCGGAACGAGTCGACCTTAGGGCGCGTGCGCATCATTCCGCAATCCGCCGGGGGCAGCGCGGCGGCGGATTGACCGGGCGGCAGGGGCGGCGCAGATTGGTAAGACCATGGTCAATGAGGAAGGCCCGGTCCTGATCCGCAGCGCTGCCGCCCCGCCCGCCGCGGGCGTCGGCCGCGTCATCGCCTACGTCAAGGAGGCGATGCTCGCCGGCC
>Ga0272446_1003051_pt1 | contig 21755 bp, 24 predicted proteins | sample YNPCB0061_FD_194587 | JGI IMG/M metagenome (GOLD analysis project Ga0272446, IMG submission 194587) | Hot spring microbial mat communities from Yellowstone National Park, WY, United States - YNP-CB-006-1 | ecosystem: Environmental > Aquatic > Thermal springs > Hot (42-90C) > Sediment | place... | reverse complement strand
TGAAATGGTGGATTCGGGGCTGCTCACTCGCATCGGCAAGGGGCGTGCCTGCCGTTATGTGCTGGGGGAGGGCCAAACGGAAGTGCCAATGCAGTGAAGTTTGGGGCAAAAAAAGTCCTTGGCCGTGCACCCTTTGTCGAGCTGGTCGAGACCATACCACCCACCCTCTGACGTCTGATTAGAGTAAACCACGACACAAACCGCAATCCTTACCGCTGCTTCCTTCCGGACCTGACGGGGTTCGGACCCGTTTGTTGCGCGGTGTCCAATCGACATCAGAGTTAGCAATGGTCGGCCCGACACGAACCCTTCAAAGGGGATTCAATCCCGCTGAGCGGATTTCGGGCTACAGGGCACCGCTAACTCCCCATCTAGCACGACCAAGGCCGCTGGTCGCTTCAGTGAGGGCATAAGTATCACATCGGTGCGGGAATGGCAACCCGCTAACAGCGGTTGTCGGCGGCGAGGGATGACCCGCTGCGGGGGCAGTGCGTGAATTGCCCCTGTGGGGATTGTTTTTCATCAGCCAGCAGACAACACTGGGAAGGTTCAAGGCGAAGGATTTGGCGCAGCGTTGGGGAGACGGCATTGACCGTTAGATGCTGCCAACCGCCGATGTAAATCGGTCTGTGGGGTCGGCGCCGGGTGAGAGTGTCAAGGATTCGATCCGCCAGATGGTGTTCACGTTCGCCCCACATTTCATCTTGGCACCCCACTTCGAACCGCACCTGAGGGTGGGCGCCATTGGGCTGGCTCCGTAGAGAGTTTTGGGCGGCTCGATAAATGCTCGGCGCGGATGGGTGTGCGGCGGCTGAAGCGAGCAGCTTTTGCAGGTTATCCACTGCCGTCAGTTCCGGCCAGAACCCGATCCAGTAGCGGCTGAAGCGGGAGGAGTCGACCAGGACGACCCTTGCGCCGCTGGTCCCGGCGTAGCGGACTGCCGCTCGATATTCGAAGGGGAGTGCGAACTGCCGGAAAATGTTGCGGACGGCGGGGTGCCTGCGGGCGCGACTGCAGGACATGGCACTGCTTTTTGCGGCTTTCTTGAGGTTCTTCCGCAGCCGCTTCCGCAAGGCTTTTCCATGCTTTCTGCGAAACCGGCGGCCAAAAGGGCTCAATTCCACCAGAATCAAATCGGGCCGATGCCGCTGGAAAAACTGCAGCGCTTTGCCGTATCCGTTGGGATCGAGATGAACAACGCCGACCACAAGCAGGGAACCGGCAGGTCCCGCAGGCCCTGGAGCAGAGCATTGGTGCCGGTCAGCGCTGGCGGTTGGCAAATGCGGAGGACCTCATCAGTGGTGATTTTCCGACAGGAAACCCTGCAGTTGGTCAAAATGGCTGATGTGGAGCTGGGCGTTCAGTTTGACGTTTTTATAGGAAACGAAAAAAGTCCCGGTTGCCGCAGCCAGAGCTTCATCCACCAACGAATCACCGACATAGATAATTTCTTCGGGCGCCGCGGAAAACGTCCTGGCTATCTTCTCCATGGATTCCGGGTGCGGCTTGGGGAAGCGGACGTCGGAGGCGGTCACGATCAAGTCGAAGTAGTGATCGATGGCAAAATGCGAGAGTATGGTCCGAGTCGAAACCATGCGATTGGTCGCCAGCGCCACCCGATATCTGGCCTTGACGAACTGGAGTATCTCGATCAGGCCAGGTTCGGTTTCCATGTACTGGTTAAACGCACTGAAATCAATGGTTTTGCACAACTCGAGTGCCTGCTCCAGGCGGCTGCCAGCGCCCAGAAGATATTTTAGGGACTCGTCGATGGTGTGCATGTGAATATATTCCCGCTGGTCGGCCCTGACCGGTTCGTGCCCCAGCTGCTCCAAGACGTGGTTGTAAAACTTCACGTTGGCTTCCTTGGAGTCGAAGAGCACGCCGTCGCAATCGAATGCAACGACCTTCACGGTTTTAGCAAACGGCTGCTTGGATCTACTACTTACGCTTTGCTCGATGATTGTCATCTTGATAACCTTGTTTTAATTCTGGCTTCTGATTGCTGACTTTTGTATTGTCACGAGAATGGAACAGCTAACGGCTGTCAAGCAATGAAACACAGGCGCGATCATTATAACGGATAGGACCAACAAGAAAAGAAAGACCTTTCCATGGAGCAATACTTCGATTTTCTGGTGGTTGGCAGCGGCATTGCGGGCCTGAGTTTTGCCCTCAAGGCCGCCCAAAGCGGGGTGGTGGCCATCGTAACCAAAAAAGACCGGCTCGAAACCAGCACCAATTACGCGCAGGGTGGGATCGCCTCGGTGCTGGGTCCGGACGACACCTTCCAGCTGCACATCCAGGACACCCTCAACGCCGGCGATGGCCTGTGCCATGAGGATGTGGTTGAAATGGTGGTGCGCTCGGGGCCCGAGCGAATTCGTGAACTGATCGAGATTGGGGTGCAGTTCAACCCGGGGGCCGCCGCAGGGGCGCCGCTCGATCTTGGCCGGGAAGGTGGCCATAGCCGCAACCGCATCGTGCACGCTCAGGACATGACCGGGCGGGCCGTCGAGCGGGCCCTGGTTGCAGCTGCCGAAGCCAATCCCAACATCAAGATCTTTGAAAACAAGCTCGCCCTCGATCTGATCATCGAAGACCATTCCATCCGCGCCGGATCGATAGCGGTGCGCAAGGAGAACACCTGCCGCGGGGCCTATATTCTCGACAGTGAGAGCGGCGAGATCGACAATTTCCTCGCTCAGGCGGTGCTCCTCTGCACCGGCGGGGCAGGCAAGATTTACCTCTACACCAGCAATCCCGATGTGGCCACCGGCGACGGCCTGGCCATGGCGTACCGTGCCGGCTGCCAATTGGCTAATTTGGAATTCGTGCAGTTTCATCCCACTTGTCTGTATCATCCCAAGGCCAAGAACTTTCTGATCTCGGAAGCGGTCCGGGGCGAAGGTGCGCGCCTCATCGACAAGCGTGGCCGGGCCTTCATGGCAGATTATCATCCTCTCAAAGACTTGGCGTTTCGCGACGTGGTGGCAAGGGCCATCGACACCGAAATGAAGAAAACCGGAGACGACTGCGTCTTCCTGGACATCACCCATCGCGACGCCGCCTTTCTCAAGGCGCGCTTTCCAAACATTTATGAAAAATGCCTTTCCTATGGAATCGACATTTCCAGAGACCCCATTCCGGTGGTCCCGGCCGCCCATTATATGTGCGGCGGGATTGTCACCGACTGCTTTGCTCAGAGCTCCGTGCCCCGCCTGTACGCCATCGGTGAATGTGCCTGCACGGGTCTGCATGGGGCCAACCGGTTGGCCAGCAACTCCTTGCTGGAAGCGATGGTGTTCGCTCATGAGGCGGCGGTCCACTGCTGCCGGCATTTAGAGGAATGGCGTAAACGGCCGCTGCCTCAGGTGCCCAAATGGACCCAATCGATCAAGGGGTTGGACAGCGCCCAGCGGGAAATGGTCCTGGTGGCCCACAACTGGGACATCATTCGGCGTCTCATGTGGAATTATGTCGGCATCGTCAGGACCGACAAACGGCTGGCGCTGGCGCTCAACCACATTGCGCAGATCCGCATGGAAATCAAGGAGCACATGCCGCAGAGCCGGGTGGTCAGTGATTTCATCGAGTTGCAGAACCTGGCGCTGGTGGCGGAGCTCATCATTCGTTGCGCCATCGCCCGCAAAGAGAGTCGCGGCTTACACTACAACTTGGACCACCCGCAGAAGGACGATCTCAAATGGAAGCACGACACGATCCTGCAATACAATGGAGAAGACCTGTTCTATGGCGTGCTCAATTGGAAAGAGGCACTGATGTGAGGCTCACCCTTGGGAGGGGCGGTGGCAGGAGGCTTGGTGGCCATCTCTGCTGGTTCCCAAGCTCCAGCTTGGGAACCAGCAGAGCTTGGGAACCAGCTAATAGGATGGCTGCCTCAGCGGATGACGGGGGTTTCGATGGTTTTCGGCTCAAGCAGCGCGGGAGCGGCAGGCGCCTCCAGCAAACGGCGCGGGTTTTGCTCCACGCGCATGGTCAGGACGCCTCCCATGAAACTGATTTCGTAATTGCGGTCCGACAGGTCGACTTTGCTGATCGCTTCACGCAGCTTCTGAAACTGCTGTCTCGCCTTGCGGTAAATGTGCACGCAGCCATAAGCGCCGGCCAACAGCGCGGCCAGGAAAACCCACAGCGGGGTTGCCAGCACCTTGCCGATGAACATGATGAGCCCTACCAGCGCCAGCACGAACACCGCCTGCAAAATGATGATCAGGTATAAATAAAAAATCCCCTGATTGAGGGTTGGTTCTTTGGGGCCTTCATTGTCGGGTTTCGGGCTTCTTTTGAACAATCGGTTAAACCACATGATGTCACACCTTTGGAGGGTCCGGAACGAAGCGCTCCGGGGCCTCATTCATGGTAGCCGGTAGCATGGGAGGAGTTGTTTCCGCCTGGAGCAGCAGCTGTTTTTCAACCCTGAATTTTTCCAAGTCCAACTGATTTTCCAACATTTTCTTCGACAATTTGTATCGCAGAAAGACGATCCAGGTGACCAACCCGGCGATGAAGATGGAGGCGCCCAGAAAGAACCACTTGAATTCTCTGATAGTGATGAGGCTGATCCGCAGAAAGTCGCCGATGAAATTCGGCACCATCCACAAAAGCAACACCACAATCACCAGCAAAAACCCCACATGGAAGATGGAAAACCGTTTGAAGAGCTGAAAAAGTGATCCAAACCGCGTGGCCTGGGCCGTTTCTGACTCCCCCTCCGCTTCTTTTTCCTCGCCATACAGCAGCGTCAAATAGGCCCTGACCACGAAAGAAACCAGCAGGACCAGCCCCACTGGTATTCCCACCGCGGCCGAAACCCAAGCTCTGAAAGGAAAGGGTTGCGATTCCGTGTGGATGGTGACCTGGTACTGGTCCAACGGGCCAAAAGTGTTCTCGAACACCATTTTTTCATAACTGGTGAGGGAACTTCCCGCTGTTTCGTACTTGATGGCGCCGTTGGCGTCGGTGACGATGACGCGCGATTTTTGTCCGGCCTGACTGGCGGCGGCCAGATAGATCAACAACTCCAACAGCAGAAAAGCAAGCACGCTGACGGTCAGGATGATTTTGTGGTAACGGTTTTCTTCAAAAAGATCGATGAGGCGAAGTTTCTGCGACATGGCTCTCTATTCGGTTCTGTTTCACTTTCTATTGAATTGATCGTAGGCTAGGCTAGCACCGCGATTTGGGGGAGTCAAACGAAAACACCCGGCACCGATACCGCCAAGGGACCCGGATTAGCCCGCCTATATTAACCCGTTTGCCGGTGTTTTCAAAGCGCACCCAGGTAATTTTTTGTCGCCAAACTGCGAGCCGCAAAAGCAGCTAACGCCTTAGCGGGGGGAGGTCCCGTAAGGCGTTGGTCGTCGCGTTAAAGCCATGCCGATGGCTGGACTGTTCCTCGAGGCAGTTCACCGCTGTCGCCCGCAAAACCTTGCACCGCTAAGGATTGAGCTCCTTTTCCCGCGGGAACATGGGCAGGTAGCGATACGCTAAAGAAATCACCAGCGCGCAATAGGCAAGCATGGCGACGCCGGGGGCAACTTCATACATGGTTGGAATATAGACCTGCCAACTGTCGAAAGGCATTACCGGCACGGCCAGCGCCTGCACCGTCATGACGAAACGGTTGATGACCACCCCCGTGCAGGTGAGGAAAAAGGCCCCGAAGACCAAGCCATTGCGTTGCCTCCCCTGGGGGACCATCAGAATGGCGGCGGGAATGACGCCGCAAATCACTATTTCGGTGAAAAGCAGCCACATGCCATAGGGCTCTCGATAAAAGTCGCTCAGCTTGAAGCCAAAGCTGGGCGCCAGATCGAGGGCCCAATAGAGGGTGTCGATGATCTTCAGGATGATGTAGAGGGTCAGCAGACTGCCAACGATTTTTGCCAGCAGTTCGTATACGCTGCGATCCACCAACTGTTTACGGCTCACCTTTTCAATCACCCGGCAGATCAAACCGGTGAAGGCCGGGCCCGAGGCGATGGCCGATAGAATAAAAAGAAAGAAAGTCCAGGGCCAGATGAAAAACCCGGTGCGATAAGCAAACGGCCGCCCAAACAGGACGCCGGCGACGCCGCCCAGCGAGCCTTGATGGAAAAAACTCAGGAAGGTGCCGAGCAGGGCGAATACAGCCATGACTTCATGCAAGGAGTGGCCGAACACGTTGAGCGGCTTGATGGCACTGAGCTTGCGATTTTCCAGAACGATGGGGACAAATTCAATCACCAGGACAATGGCATAGCAGGAAATGCAAAAAATGACTTCGGTCAGCATGGAATGGACATTGGCATGCCAATAGCCGAACCAGCCGCGCAAGGGCTGCCCGATTTCCAGCAGAAGTACCGCCAGGGCCCCGGTGTAACAGACAAACCCAACCACCACCGCGAGGTTGATGATTTTATGAAGCTCTTTCAAGGACGGGAAAAAACGCGACATGCCATAGAACAAAAAGCCGGAAAAGAAAGCCCCGGCGCCGAGCGCGATGATAGCAAGATCGATGGTGATGTAAAAGCCAAACCCGAAGTAGTCGTTCAAACCGGTTACGTTCAGGGCTTTCAACAGGACCACGGCCCCAGCGTAAATTCCCCAGCCAATCAAAGCAAAGAGCACCAAGAGCCATAGGGCGAAAACAGGAAACGGGCTACGCCTCAATCCTTCTGGAATCAATGCCTTATCCATCCGCAACCCCTTACATTAGATTGTGTTGAACTGAACTCACCGGTTGTCGCGCAGTTCCGCTCTGGCTGCCACCGGGCTTACAGTTGACTGTTGGCGAGTTCGTGTATCCATTGATGACTGCTCAGATAGTAAACCTTCGGTTCGGTGTTCAACTTGCTGAGCAGGCGAAAAGCCCGCTGGTCCTTGGCCAGTTTGGCCACCTCGCTGTGCGGGTCGGCCAGGTTGCCAAAGGTGATGGCCTTGCTCGGACAGGCTTCGGCGCAGGCGGGCGTGTAGCTCACCTGGTTCATTTCCACGCCGTCCAGGAAGGCCTTGGCGCGGGCATCGTTCAACCGATGGTGACAAAAGCTGCATTTTTCCACCACGCCGCGCATGCGGGTGCTGACCTTGGGACTCAACATCAGCTCCATCGGCTTGGGCCAGGCCGGGTCCCACCAGTTGAAGTCCCGCGCATGGTAAGGGCAGGCCACCATGCAATACCGGCAGCCGATGCAGCGCGGCACGATGTGGTCGACAATGCCGGTCTCCTCGTCGCGCACCGTCGCGTTGACCGGGCAGACAAAGGTGCAGGGAGAATGATGCGGCGAATTGCACTGCATGCACGGGCGCGGCAGCCAGGCAAAGCGGTAATCGGAATTCTGCTTGCCGTTCTGCAAGTAGTACATCTCCAGCCAGGTTATGGAACGCAGCTTATTCGACTCGTCGGGGCGAAAAGAAACATTGTTTTCTGCCTGGCAGGCTATGCTGCAGGCCATGCAGCCTGTGCACTTGTCGATGTCGATGGCCATTCCATAGAGTACACCGCTTTGCGTATGTCCTTGGTCACTCACGGATTATCCCCCTTAAGCGCGAACCAACTGGGCGCGAGTCGCCCAAACCGTTCCCATTCCAGTAATGGGATCCATTTGAACTTCGATGATCTGGTTGGCATTCACTCCCTTGCCGCGAATGTACTCATCGTAGGCCGTATGGCCGAGACCCTGCACGATGAAGACGGTGCCGCGATGGGCCCCGGGAAAAATGCGGATGCGTACCTTGACCTCCCCCACGGGGGTTTTGAGAGCGGCTTGATCTCCCTCCTTCAGGCCCAGTGACTGGGCCGTCTCCGGATGCACCCGCACAAACAGGTGCTGCCCTTTGAGCAGAGTGTCCGGCAGAGTCTTGGTCATGAACGGCGGACTGGGCAGGAACCCATCGGACAGGGGGAGAATGCGATAGCTCACCAGCAACAGCGGGAATTGCTTGTCATCTCCGGATGGCGGCAATGCCGCATGATGCGGCAAATAGATCCGATCTTCGGAGACTTTCAAACCGCTGGCCTGGAGATCCAAGCAGGCTAAGTTGTACTTTTCGTTTTTGGTGGCCAGGTCCTGCATCGGGTCGATGGGCGCATCGTACCAGCAGAGCCCGGTGGTGAGTTTTTTCCACAGGTCTTTGTCGTCCTTGAAATTGGCCTTGGGGTGTTGGCCGGGCTTGAGCTTCCAGGGCTCGATGCCAGCCTTGTCGGCCACGGCGCCGATGCCGGCCGCGGCCAGGCCGGCCACCCGGCTTTGCAGGTAGGCATCGTAATTCTTCCACGGCAGTGAATCTTTGATGCTCCCGCCTATCTTGCCGGCCAGCTGCAGCAGCCAGTCGCCGGTGTGTTTGGTGTCGAGGCGCGGCGGCAATACCGGGGACGAAACGGCATAGAAGGCATAAGGCGCGCCGGGCAGCCCCACCACATCGTCCCGGCGTTCCAACGCCATGTGGTTGGGCAGGATCAAGTCGGACTGCACCGCCGTCTCATCCATGTAAGATGAGAAGCTCACTACCCGCCCGATTTTGCTGAAAGCGCTTTTCACCAGATCGGTTTCCGCAAGGGTGAACAGCGGGTTGGCCTCATGCACCAGCAACAGGTCGATGGAATAAGGAGCGCCATTTTTCAGCACGTCAATAAAGGCATACACATTGTTGCCGGGAAGCGGCGCTTTTTTGGCTTGAGTCAGGTCCAGGCGCGGCTGCTGAGCGCCTTTCTGCGCCCACTGGTCGAGCTGCACTTCCGGCAGCGGCGCCAGTGGAACGGTCGGGACCAGAGACACCATGCCCCCCGCTTTGAAATTGCCCTTGAGGGCGTTGAGGGCAAAAAAGGTCAAATCGGCATGAATGCCGTTGGCCGTTTCGGCCGCTCCATTGCCCCAAATCGCGACACTGTTTTCCTGGGCCGCGAAGGTCTTGGCCAATTCCTCGATCTTGACCGCATCGACGCCGGTGAGCTCAGCCACTTTCGGCGGCGGGTAGGTCTCCAGCACAAATTTCTTGAATCCCTGTCGGACTTTCCCGTCTCCGTCAGTCCAATCCTCGAAACCGAAAACATGATTGTTGACGAAGTCAGCATCGTAAAGGTTCTGCTTGATCATCACATGAGCGATCCCCAAGGCGAGCGCCGGCTGAGAGCCGGGATTGATGGGGATCCATTCGTCGGCTTTGGTGGCGGTCATGGAAAGCCTGGGGTCAATCTGGATCAGTTTGGTGGCGGTCGCCCCGGGCTTTGCCTGATGCCATTGGCCGAAAACTGCCTGCATGCGTGTCGGCGCCCCCCAGCCCTCCAGCAAATCGGCGCCGAAGCTCAACACGTAGGCAGCCCGCTCCAGAGCAAATGCCGGCGGACTTTCATAACCCAGGGTGAGTCGACCCGCCAGCTTGAGGCTGTCGGCGTGGCAGGGGGTCGAGAACAGGTTGGGGGAGCCATAGGCGGCAAAAAACTGTCGCCACAAATCGAACATGCTGCTGCGCGTGGCCCCACTGATGCACGCCAGACCGGCTGCCTTGCCTGCGGTCCTCATCTTGCTCAGCGAGGCGCTCAACTCCGTTATGGCTTCTTCCCAACTGATCGGGGCGAACCCCGAGAGGTCGCCGCGGGTCTTGGTCTGTTTCAGCGGCTGTGAAACCCGGTGCGGGGCGTAGAGAAACTGGCAGCCGGCGGCGGCCAGCGGGCAGATGCCGCCGTTGTTGACCGGGCTGAGAGGGTTTCCCTGCAGGTAGATGGCGCGATTGGCCCGAACCAGGTGCACCTCGAGGCCGCAACCACCGTCGCAGAAAAGACAAGTCGTGGGGACCTTGGTGACTTCCCCCCGCTCCGGCGACGGACGCCATGACCAGTTTTGGCTCCAGATGGCGGAATCGTCGGCTAATTTCCATGGCAACGGCGACAGGAGAATGCCGCCGATCGCTCCTGCAGTGACTTGTAGAAAAGTTCTACGCCCGAATTTCATGCCATAACCCTCTCATTAAGGCCGCTATTGTTGCGAACGAAGTGAGCACATCCCAACAACAGTCGTGCTCACTTGTGGCACATTTGACAAGCATTGCTTGCGCCCCGCTCGGCATGACATTTTTCGCACTCAACCATTTTCATGGTCGACTTGCTGTAGCCGGTCAAGCGGTTTTCATAAAAGATCGGCAGCTTATCTTTGTCGGTGCTGACATCCCGATGGCACTGCACGCATTCAAGTTTGGCGACATGGTGCGGCGCGTGGCTGAAATAGACATTGTCGGGTTGCCAGGCATACACCAGCCAGGGAATCTCCCGGTCTTTCTGGATATATTCCTCCACCAGGATGCGTTCCTGCTCGGACTCCGTCATGGGCTCTTCGTGGCATTGTTTGCAATTTTGAATGCCCGGAATGCCGGAATAAGTCCCGTCCGGGCGGAAGTAGTGACAATCCTCACAGCTGCTGTCCTGGTGCGCGGCGTGGCTGAAATCGAGGGGTTGCAGTTTTTCCGAGTAGAGCACCTTGGGGAAGACGATCCACCCGATGATCAAGGCAACGATCAGTCCTGCAAAGAAAAACAGGGCCCCCAGCAAAGCGTGGCCGGACGAGCTTTTAATCTCTTCTTTCATAAGGCAGCCTCGGAGATTGGTCCCAGTGGGTTGGTCTGTTTGCTATCGGTGTCGGGTCGGCGAAAACAGGGCGACACCTGAATATCCTACTAAGCAATTATTTTCACAAAAACGCCTAATGATTAAACGCTGATCTTTGCGCTTGTCAAGAAAAAATGCTGGATTACGCCGTGCCGCTGCCATCTTGCCACGTCCCGTTGCGGTGCCTGAGCACCGGCCACATCATGGAGTGTCCAAAGTCCCGTCTAGCGCATGCCGGGAACCTGCAATGGTTCCGTGAGAACTTTGGCCAATCGGTTCACTGACACCAGAAACAATTTCTAAAACCGGTCAGAACTGTGGAATAAAAATGGCATCAATGCTACTTCATGCCCACCGGAAGATTGTCACCACCCCAGTCATCGGCCATCCTCTGTCATTTCCTTGAAACTTGCCATTGCATCCTCTGCCGCTGCACTTCCGCCAAGGCGATGGCTGCGGCCGTCGCTGCATTGAGCGACTGAAGTGGGCCACTTTGCGGTATCCGTAGCAGCATGTCACAGCCTTTTCGCAGGAGCGGCCGGATACCTTTCTGCTCGCTCCCCACAAGCAAAGCCAGCGGCGCCGAGAGGTCCGCTTCAAAAAGACCTTTATCCCCTTCCACGTCCAGCCCGACGACCCACAAGCCGCGCTCCTTCAAGTGGTCGAGGGTTACCGCAAGATTGGTCACCCTGACCACCGGCAGGTAGGATGTCGCACCTGCCGCTACCTTTATCACCGCTCCGGTCACCTGCGCCGCGCGGTCCTTGGGGATGACGACGTGTTTTGCGCCGAGAAAGCAGGCGCTGCGTAAAATGGCGCCCAAGTTCTGAGGGTCTTGCAAACAGTCGAGGATGACGAGCGGTTCGAGTTCCTCGCTGGTTTTAGCCAGCAGTTCGTCGATTGATAGATAGGGAAAATCAGAGCCCCGCAGGGCCACGCCCTGGTGGTGCGGATGGCCGACCAGCCCCGACAGGACCTGCCGCTCTGCGTGCCGAACCGGGAGGCCTCGGGCAATTCCCAACTCTACCAATTCGCTGGTCCTTTTGTCAGTGCGGCTGACGATCAGCTCTTGGAGCGTGCTTCTATCGGATAGCAGCGCTGCCCTGGCGGGATTGATCCCGCTGATCCAGATGGATTTATCGTGCGGCGGCTTGGGTTTGGGCATCGGCTTAAAGGCGAGCGAGGATTATGGGTCGATTGCCTGGACTTCGCCAAGCAAAAAACGCGTCAATACGGCAGACCGGCTTGTTCGATGGCAGCGGCAGGCGCGCAAAATGGCGCTGAAATCGCTCACGGCCTCCTGCAGGTCGTCATTGAGAACAATGAAATCATACCAGGCTGCTTCCCGCAGTTCGGTTCGGGCGGCAGCTAAACGCGTCGCCAGTTGTTCGGCTGTTTCCGTTCCCCGTCTTTTCAAGCGCTGCTGTAAAACCTCGAGGGACGGCGGAACAACAAATATGGTCCAGGCATGGGGGGCGGCGCAACGGACCTGGCGAGCCCCCTGCACGTCGATATCGAGGAGCACATCTTTGCCCTCGGTGAGCCAGTCACGAACCTGGCTGCCGTAGGTCCCGTAGAAATTGCCGTGCACCTGCGCCCACTCGATGAAGGCTTGGGCTTCAACGCCTTGAATGAATTCCTCCTTGGTGATGAAAAAATAGTCCCGGCCATGCACCTCTCCCGGGCGGGGAGCACGGGTGGTGACGGAAACGGAAAAACACAGGTCCGGCCGTTCGCGGCGAATGCGATTGATGAGTGTGGTTTTGCCGACTCCGGAGGGGGCGGACACAATGAACAGTTGTCCTGAAGATGAGTGCAGGGACATCTACTGGCTTTTTTCGCGTTTGATCAGGTTGGTTTCCTTGATCGCGTTGTCCGAGGACAGCCTTTGCGCGATGGTTTCGGCCTGGACGCCCGAAAGAATCACATGATCGCTGTCGGTAATGATGATGGCGCGCGTTCTTCGCCCCATGGTCGCATCAATCAGTTTATTGGCCTGTTTGGCATCTTCCTTGAGGCGTTTCATAGGCGCGGATGCGGGCGAGACAATGGCAATGATTCGGTCCGCCAGCACGGTATTGCCAAAGCCGATATTGAGGAGTTTCTTGTCCATTGCAAAACCTCTTTCGTGATGTTTCCATTGACTCAATGCAGCCAGCGCAAGGCTGCGGTCCACTGGGTAATGATCAAGGAGAAGGATTCTCGCCCGTCACTCCACGTTTTGCACCTGTTCCCGCAGCTTGCCGATTTCGCTCTTCATCCGCACGATATTTTGAATGATCTCTAAATTTCCCGTTTTGGACCCGATGGTGTTGACCTCCCGATGCAGTTCCTGCGACAAGAAGTCGAGTCTTCTTCCATCGGCCGGCTCTGGGCCCATCAGGAGCTCCTCAAATTGTTCCAGGTGACTTTTCAAGCGAACGATTTCCTCATTGATGTCGGACCGTTCGGCAAGATAAGCCAGTTCCTGTAAGAACCGATTTTCATCCAGGTCGATGTCGCCGATGAGCTCCTTGATGCGGTCGCGCAAACGTTTTTGATACTCGATGAAAACCTGCTGCTTGCGCTCCTCGACGGCGCTCAGCTCTTCGCGCAAAACCGCCACGCGCTTCAGGCAGTCCCGCTGCAGGGACTCTCCCTCTTTGCGCCTCATTTCGGCAACCAGCCGGGCTGCATCATCAAGGGTATTGGTCAGTAGGTTATCCAAAACTTCGCGATCGGCGATCTCCTTGTTGCCTTCAAACAGGTAGGGGATACTGAGCAGGTCCTGCAGTTTGGGGGGATCGCTGGAAGGCAGGGCGACATGCAAATCCTGCAGTTGACTCCAGTACGAACGAGCCAGTTCCAGGTTCAGCTGAGGTGCCCTCAGTTCAGCCGCGACAGGGTCAATTTGCACAAACACTTCCACCCGGCCACGGCGGAACAATTGGGTGATTTTTTTGCGAATGATTTCTTCCAGCTCCGAGTAGTTCTTGTTCAACCGGGGCACAACATCCAGATTGCGACTATTCAGGGTCTTTATCTCAACCGTTAGAGCGTATCCCGATTCTTCCGTCTTCGCCCTGGCAAAGGCCGTCATGCTAAAAATCAAATGTCCGATCCTTTCAAACAAGCCTTTCGAGGCAACCGATTGGTTTGCTGATAAATGAGTTTCTGGCGAAGCACGCCTAAAAAATGCAGCGTTTGCGGCGCCCCATAGTCGGGATAGGTCCATGGCAGTGGCCGATAGGAGCCATTTTGATAGATCAGCGTGAGGTCCGCGTAGATGCCGTCGCGCAAATAGACCCTGTGCGTGTAATTCTTGCCGGTGGCCAAAAGCAGTCGCTCCACGCTCAGCAAGCCGGGATCAATGTTGACGCGGCGGCGACTGCCGTCGGCAAAGCGCATTTCCAGATCGTTGCTGAAAAGTTTGATGTCGGGCAACGTTTCCGGTCGGACCAGTGCCGCGAAGCTTGCCAATCGCCGATAGAGGGAGGGGCCCATTTCCTTCTCGTAGTAATCGGTGTAAGTGAAAGCCCGTGCCTCGGTGAGCAGATCCAGTTGCCCGAACCGGTCCGTCAGCAAGTCGAGGATGTGATTCTGATCCTCAAAATTCCTAAATAACAGACCTGCCACCAGCTTGGCGCCTGCAGGCTCACGTGGTGCACTCATGGTTGCGAATAGCCTGTAAACCGTGCGGCGCGAATCGTGGCGATCAAAGGCATCAGCCCGGATAGGGCTTCGCTTCGTCGATGAGCATGATGGGGATGCCGTCTCGAATCTCGTAAATCAACTGGCACTGATCGCAAATCAAACCATCCTGGGCTTCATTCAGGTGGATTTCGCCCTTGCATTTGGGGCAGGCCAAAATGTCCAATAACTCTTTACTGATGCTCATTATAAGGTGCCGGTCCTTCCTCATTCAATCGACTCATTTCACGCCGCTTCCAGCAGGTTCGCCGTGAAACCGAATCTTTTCAAAGGGTCAAATATTCAAAAGCAACGCGAATCTTTTGAAATCCTCCGATATTGGGCCGGACGGATCAACAAAATCTGCTCGTGGTGATAGACACCATTACCGGGCGAGCTTGGCGTGAGCCGGGGACCCTGAACGCCACTGCCGGTGCGCTTCAGGTCATATGCCGAGGCGAATGGCCATCTGAGTCAAAGACGGCACCAGAAAATTGTCCAAGAACATGATGATGAAAAGGACGATCAATGGAGAGAAGTCTATGCCGCCAAAAGCCACGGGGACCCTTCTTCGAATCGCATAGAGCACCGGTTCAGTGACATTGTATAGGAACCTCACAATCGGATTGTAGGGATCGGGGTTGACCCAGGAGAGAATCGCTCGAGCGATAATGATACACATATAGAAGGTCAGCAGCAAGTGAATGATTTTCGCCAGAGCCAGGAGAAGATTACTGATGACAAACATTTTTCACCTTATTTTGATTATATTTTTTGCAGTGACGCCATGCAACCGTTCGCGCCTCCTGAAACTACTGTTTTTCTGATCCGCTGTCAACGCAAAGGCTGAATGCTTATCACGGCTGGATCGTCAAGTCAGGGACCGTTTGGGATCCTCAGCCGCTGGCATTGGCTTGACGGGGTTGATCGACCCTGAACAGATCACGATTCCTGCGCCAAGAATTAGCAGGCCGATCGATTGCAGACCACCAACCTGCTCACCAAGGAAGAGGAACGCCAGAGAAATCGCCCCAATCGGCTCTCCCAGAATCAGGACCGCCACCAGCGTTGCCGAGAGAAACTTCAAGGCCCAGTTGAAAGTGGTGTGCCCGATCAGTTGTGGCACCGCAGCCAGCAACAGTAAAAAGAGGTAGGTTTGAGCGGTAAATCCGTGCAGGGGGGCACTTGTCAACTGGCAGCAGAGCAGCAAGACCAGAGCGGCTGAGCCGTAGGTGCCGAAAATGTAGGCGATGAGCCTCAAGGACTGGCGGACCATACGGCCCGTCAGCAGATAGCCCGCTGCCGCCAGCGCCCCGAGGAGCGCCAGAATGTCGCCAAGCAATGCCCGCCCGGAGAGCGAAAAATCGATGCCGGCGATGAAGACGCTGCCGACAAGGGTCAGAACAATGCCTGACATGGTTCTCGCAGAGGGTTTTTCACCCAGCCTGAGATAGGAAAAGGCCGCCACGAATAGCGGCGTGGTGCTCACCAGTGTCACTGAACTGGCGACCGAGGTCAGTTTCAGCGAGTGGATCCAAAAAACAAAGTGAAAGGCCAGAAAGCACCCGGATAGAAAAATCCGTTTCAAGGTTTGGCGATGCCACTGGTCCTTTTGCGGCCTGCCCGCCAGCACATAATAGGGGGTGAGCATGACAGCGGCCAGGCCGACTCGATAGGCGGCAATGGATAAAGGCGGTGCATCGGCAAGGCGGATCAAGATGGAAGCGGAAGAGATGGCAAGCACGCCGACGATGACAACAGACCACAGTATCAGAGGTCTGGGTGCGGCTTCTAAGCGGTCATCTGGCATGGACAAACCTCAGCGCTCAAAGAGTCGGAAGCGACGGCACAGGGGCGGGAGGGCGGCAAATCTAATGGTCGGACCCTGATAGGCCTGGAGCTTTCGCAAAAAAAACCTTGACACTGCTTTTGTCATTTAAGTATATAAGGATGTTCACGAATTACAGCTCTAAAAGGAGGCGTCATCATGCTAAAAAGCCCTTGCAGGGATTGTGATCGAGCCAACGAAGACAAGAACAAATGCTTGGAGAATTGCGAGAAGCTGCGAGAATACCAGGAAATGCTCTTAAAGCAAGGGATTTATGCTACCATGTGAGCAGCAAGGGCCTTTCACCAGTGCGGAAGCGGCCGGAAAGGCCGCTTTTTTTGTCAAGATCCAGTCTAACAGCTCAAAAATGGACCCACTGATGGTCTAGAGGGCGGAGGAAGAAGCCATGTATGCGATTTTTTATTCGGGTGGCAAGCAGTACCAAGCCAAGCCCGGTACGGTGGTCAAAATAGAGAAAATTCCCGGTGAAATTGGCGAACAGGTGAACCTCGGTCAGGTGCTGTTGATGGCGGATGGCGATCAGGTTCATGTCGGGCGCCCCGTTTTGGAAGACGTCGCCGTGAGTGGTCGTATTGTAGAGCAAAATCGGCACAGGAAGATCGTGGTGTTCAAGCATAAGCGGCGCAAGGACTATCGCAAGAAGCAGGGGCATCGGCAGGCCTACACGGCGGTTTTGATCGAATCCATCCAAAAGCACGGGCAGGAAAATCTGCAGCCAGTTGAGCCGCAGGTTGAAGCCGAAGCTTAACGCTCCATCCGATCGCCATTGAAGCGTTTGGCAAGGGTTTGACCCCTGCATCCGTAAGGTGGTGATCGACGATTGCAATGACATCCAAAGCAACCAGTTGGGAGGAATTTCAACCATGGCACATAAGAAAGCAGGCGGCAGCTCCCGCAACGGTCGAGACAGTGCCGGTCAACGCAGGGGAGTGAAGAAATACGGCGGTGAATTCGTTCGCGCGGGAAATATCTTGGTTCGGCAACTGGGAACTAAATTTCATGCGGGGAAAAATGTGGGTTTAGGTAAAGACTACACCCTTTTTGCCCTCATCGATGGGGTCGTGGCTTTCGAGTACAAGGACAAAACCCGCCAGAAGATCAGCGTTTACCCCCTGCCCAGCGGAAACTAGCATTGGTCCCGCCGCCCTGGCAGTGGTTTGCTGCCGTTGCGGACGAGAGGCGGCGTGAGCCGTTACGCATAACACAAATTCCCCAGCACCAGGTCAGTGCCGCCGGTATGCCGGCGGACTGACCGCCCAAAGCCAATCCAACCATAACCAGCAGCGGTATTTGATTTTTTTCGGATTTATTAGAACCGGTCGTATTGGGGCTTGCAGGTTGGAGACCATGACGGTGCAGGAAAGTCGATGCGGTTTGTAGACGAAGTCAAAATTCGATTGGAATCCGGCAAGGGAGGCAATGGCTGCATCAGCTTCCGCCGTGAGAAGTATGTTCCCCGGGGAGGGCCTGACGGGGGGGACGGCGGAAAGGGAGGCGACATTTATCTCCTGGCGTCTGAACGCAAGCACACCTTGCTCGATTTTCGCTATCGCCACTATTTCAAGGCCCCGTCCGGGAAGCACGGGCAGGGACAAAACCGCCACGGCAGAAGCGGGGAGGACCTGGTGCTGGAAGTGCCGCCCGGCACTGTTGTCAAGGACATGGAAACGCAAGAGGTCCTGGCTGACTTGGCTCAGGCCGGTGACCAGTGGCTGGCGGTCGCAGGGGGCGCCGGGGGTAAGGGCAATGCCCGCTTTGTCACTTCTACCAGACGGGTCCCGCAAATAGCCGAGGATGGCCATGACGGAGAAATCCGGGAGCTGACTCTCGAGCTCAAGTTATTGGCGGACGTTGGCCTGGTGGGTTTCCCCAACGCCGGCAAATCGACTCTCATCAGCGCCATTTCGGCGGCGCGCCCCAAAATCGCCGACTATCCCTTCACTACCCTGGTGCCACAGCTTGGGGTGGCGCAATATGCAGATGCCCCTCCCTTCGTGGTGGCGGACATACCCGGCTTGATTGAGGGGGCCCACGCAGGCGCCGGGCTCGGTTTGCGGTTTCTCAGGCACATCGAAAGGACCCGCATCCTGCTGCACCTGATCGACGTCTCGCAAGTAGACGGTCGTGATCCGCTGCGCCCATACCGGCAAATCGAAAGCGAATTGAGCAGTTACTCGGAGGCCATTCAACAAAAGCAACGCGTGATTGCCCTCAATAAGATCGATCTGTTGCAGGGCGCCGAGTCTCTCGCCAAGCTGCGCACTGCCTACGAGCAAACGGGGCATCCGGTGGTCGAGATTTCGGCCCTGCGCCGAGACGGACTGCAGAAGCTGCTGCGGCTTCTGTCGCAAATGCTCCAGACACTGCAATAGTTGGCCTTCTCCCCGGCCCACACGCGGGTTTTCTCGCATCATCCACCGCCGGAGTTGGCGGCGATGCGTTGCGGAATGACCTGAAGTGCAAATCATGCTAAATTCTTGTGCCGAAAATTAACTTTCCATAGTATTTGTTGGCCGAGAGGATTGCCTGATGCCCCAATCGGTGTCTCTCCGGGGAACTTGGCAAGCGCCTCAAAAGCACAGCCGTACATGACGGGCGTTGCCTCGCCACACGGCGGGTCTTAAACGGTCAACGGGTGGGGGTTTGGGGGATTGCCGGCGAGTGATGGCGCATTTTGGATTCAGCTCTCGGCGTGATCGGGATTGAGTCGCTGCACGGTTCCCCGTCATTGGAATAAGCGCTTGTTTTACAGGAATGGGAAGTGTCAAAGGATCCTTTAGATCGAAAGTCCATTCTCGATCGCTGTCGGCGCCTGGTGGTGAAGGTCGGCAGCGCGGTATTGACTGGCCCGCGCGGACTCAACCTGGTGATGATTCATCGGTTGAGCGATCAGCTCGCGGAACTGCGCGAAAAAGGGCTGGAAATTGCCATTGTTTCCTCCGGCGCCGTGGCATCGGGGATGCGGAAGGTGGGGCTCGCCGAGCGCCCGCGAACTATTCCGCACAAGCAGGCGGCGGCGGCGGTCGGCCAGGGTGTGTTGATGGAAGCGTGGGAAGGGGCGTTTGCCAAGTATGAACTGCCGGTTGCGCAAATCCTGCTCACCAGTGAGGACCTGGCCCATCGCCATCGCTACCTGAATGCCCGCAACACCCTGGAAACATTGCTGGACTGGGGAATACTGCCGATCATCAATGAAAACGACACGGTCGTCGTGGAAGAAATCAAATTTGGCGACAACGATCAGCTCTCCGCCATGATCGCCGGCCTGATCGGCGCCGACCTGGTGCTGAATCTGACCGACACGCACGGACTCTACGACTGCGACCCCCGTTCAGATGTCTCTGCACGTCTGATCCCGATAGTCCATCAAATTGATTCCAAACTCATGGCCTGCGCCGGATCGTCCTCCGGCGCCGTCGGCACGGGCGGGATGACGACCAAGATCCACGCGGCAAGGAAATGCCTGGCTCTGGGCATCCCGATGATCATCGCCCCCGGCAAGGAGCGTGACGTCATCCTGCGGCTTTTCAACGGCGAGCAAATCGGTACTCTCTTTGTTCCGCGAAAACGGATCTATCAAGGCAAAAAGATCTGGCTCGCCAATTTGCCCAAACCGGCCGGGGACATCGTCCTCGATAAGGGAGCGGTCAGGGCCATCATGGCTCACGGCAAATCGCTCCTGCCCATAGGCATCGCCGCGGTGCGGGGGACTTTTGGAGTGGGCGCTCCGGTTCGCTGTTTGGATGAGGAGGGAGAGATTGTCGGAATCGGGCTGTGCAACTACAAATCCTCTGAAATCGAGCAAATCAAAGGTCACCGTAGCGACGAAATCGAAGGCCTGATCGGCTACAAGCATTCCGATGAGGTCATTCACCGGAATAATTTTGTTCTCATCAGGGATGAAAAAGAAATCGAACTGAACAAGGGGCAGCAATGATCGACCAAATACGATTGATGGGAGTAAAGGCTCGTGACGCCGGACTGCAGATGGCGAGGGCCGGCAGCGCCCTTAAGCGAACGGCGCTGGAGCGGATGGCGGCGGTGCTCGAGGAGTCGCAGGAAACGATTCGCAAAGCCAATGACATCGATTTCACTGCGGCGCTTGCGCGTGGGTTGCCCAAAGCCAAGGCCGATCGGCTTCGACTGACGGAAAAAGTGGTCGGGGAGATGGTCCAGGGACTGCGGGAAGTGGCCGCCTTGCCGGACCCGGTTGGCGAAGTGACGCGCATGTGGGTCAGGCCCAACGGTTTGCGGGTGGGCAAAATGCGAATACCGCTGGGGGTCATAGGCATCATTTACGAATCTCGCCCCAACGTCACCGTTGATGCCGCCGCCCTCTGCATCAAGGCCGGCAACGCCGTGATCCTGCGCGGCGGCTCCGAGGCGTTCAATTCCAATCGCTGCCTGGCCGACTTGCTGCGCGCAACCCTTGCGGAAGTGGGACTGCCGCGGGAAGCCGTGCAGCTGGTGGAAACCACCGACCGGGAAGCGGTCCTGGAGCTGCTCAAGCTGGAGGACCATATCGACGTCATGATTCCGCGAGGCGGCGAGGAGTTGATTCGATTTGTCGCGGAGCACGCCCGTATGCCCGTGCTGAAGCATTACAAAGGCGTTTGTCACGTTTTCGTGGACGCGGAGGCCGACCTGGAGATGGCGGAGAAGATCTGTCTGAACGCAAAGGTCCAGCGCCCCGGCGTGTGCAATGCCATGGAGACTCTGCTGGTGCATCAAGACATCGCCGCGCAATTTCTGCCCCAAATGGCCGCCAGCCTTGTCAGAGAAGGGGTGGAGCTGCGCGGGTGCGAACGGACCCGGTCATTCCTATCAGGGTGTTTGCCGGCCAGTGAAAACGATTGGTATGAGGAATATCTCGATCTGATCCTCGCCATTCGCGTCGTCGACAGCCTGGAGCAGGCCATCGAGCATATCGTTCGCTACGGCTCCCAGCACACCGAGGCCATAGTGACCAATAACTTTGCGCGGGCCCATCGGTTCTTGCAGGAAGTCCCCTCTTCACTGGTTTTGGTCAACGCCTCGACTCGCTTCAATGACGGCTTCCAGCTCGGATTGGGAGCGGAAATTGGCATTTCCACCTCGCGCCTGCATGCTTTTGGGCCGATGGGTGTTGAAGAGTTGACCACCACCAAGTTCATCGCCCTGGGAGACGGGCAACTGAGGACCTGATAAGCTCAGGAGTTCCAAACAATGTGCCGGCGCTTGGGGATAATGGGGGGGACGTTCGACCCGGTTCATTTTGGCCATCTCAGGGCTGCCGAAGAAGCTTGCGAGGCGCTCGACTTCCAACAGTTCATGTTCATGCCCGCCGCCGACCCGCCACACAAATCCGGCGGCGGCATCACTCCCTTCACCCACCGAGCTCGAATGGTGCAGCTCGCGACGCAGGACAACCCAAGATTTGAACTTTCCGATCTCGAGCAAAGACGCTCTGGAAAATCTTACACCGTCGTCACTTTGAATAACTTGTTGCAGAGCGTCGAAAAAAAGACGGAAATCTATTTTTTGGTTGGCCTCGACAGCTTTTTGGAACTGGACACCTGGTGGCACTATCGCGAGATATTTCAACTGGCTCGCATTGTTGTTTTACGGCGACCGGGTTATGTTGAGCATGAAATG